>Ga0307479_10000218_pt1 | contig 54194 bp, 44 predicted proteins | sample atmos_gasesECM4C_FD_203743 | JGI IMG/M metagenome (GOLD analysis project Ga0307479, IMG submission 203743) | Hardwood forest soil microbial communities from Morgan-Monroe State Forest, Indiana, United States - atmos_gasesECM4C_515 | ecosystem: Environmental > Terrestrial > Soil > Temperate...
GCCGGCTCTATTGAAGGAGTCGTAAAAGATCCATCGGGGGCGGCCGTAGCCGGTGCAACGGTAGAAATTGCTTATGGCGTGAGTGGCTTTCAACGGTCCACCACCACCCAAAGTGATGGGACTTTTCGGTTCACGAACGTGCCATTTAACACCTATCACACGGTTGTGACCGCAACAGGTTTTGCACCGTACGCACAAGATATAGACGTGCGTTCAGCGGTTCCGGTAAACGTGCAGTTGGCATTGAAGGTAGGCTCAGCGGCCACTACGGTTACGGTCGAGGCTAACGGTGGGGATCTGATCGAAACTGAGTCTACCTTTCATACGGACGTGGATCAGGGAATTATCGACAAACTTCCTCTGGAGAGCCAGTCATCGTCCTTTACTTCGATAGCGACATTGGTTTCGCCAGGCGTTGCCGCGGACTCCAATGGCCTCATGCACGGACTTGGGGATCACGCAGAGAACTCCGTCTCGCTTGATGGGCAGCCGATCACAGACCAATTCAGCAAAGTATTTTCTAACCAGCTACCTTCTGATGCGATTCAATCAATGGAAATTATCTCAGGTGCCCCACCGGCGGAATTTGGCGATAAGACCAGCCTGGTGATCAAAGCAACCACGAAATCTGGGCTCGGCGTAACCACGCCTACGGGGAGCGTCTACGCTTCATATGGAAGTTTTGGCACCGTGAACGTCGGCTTTAACTTGGCCTATGGGACGCAAAAGTGGGGCAACTTCATCGCGGCGAACGGGCTTAACTCCGGGAGATTCCTGGACCCGCCTGAATTTCAAGTGCTTCACGCAAAGGGCAATGAGGAGAACATCTTTGACAGATTCGATTATCAGTTCTCGCAGAAAGATACTCTCCACCTGAACCTGAACTATACGCGCTCGTGGTTTCAGACTCCCAACGCGTTTGATAATCTCAACGTCACCGACGTCAACGGGAATGTTGCGGGAAACGCGGATCAGCGGTCGAAGATTGGGACCTACAACATTGCGCCGGTTTGGACTCGGTTGATCAGCCCCACAACCGTGCTTACGGTTGGCGCATTCGTGCGACATGACGGATTCGATTACTATCCAAGCCATAATCCCTTGGCGGATTTCAGTCCGATCCAATCGGAGAGCATCGCGCAAAACCGGACTCTGACGAACGCTGGCCTACGCTCTGACGTCTCTTATGTAAAGGGAATCCAAAACATAAAAGTTGGTATCACTTATGAACACACATTTTTGACCGAGAACGATAATCTCGCCATCGTCAACCCAACCCTAAACTCACCCTGTCTCGATGCCCTCGGAAACCCGCAACCGGGTTTCACAGATCCTACGCAATGTGGGGCCGCGGGGTTTGGTCCAAATAATGGCTCAAACCCGAACGCCGCTGTTGCGCCGTTTAATCCTCTTCTCGGTTGCTTCGACCTGACTAGGCCGACTCCGGCCCAAGGGGACGGCTGCGCGAATTCCGCGAGCACCTTCCATTTGTTCCATGGTCATACCGATGTTAAGGAATTGGCCTTGTACGCCCAGGACACCATTACAAAGAACAACTGGTCCTTCAATTTAGGGATTAGAGCTGATGTATACAACGGCATAACAAGCTACGCTCAGCCTGAGCCCAGGGTGGGCGTCGCGTACAACATAAAGCCCACCAACACTGTGCTCCGCGTCTCCTATGCACGAATCGTTGAGACACCGTTCAATGAAAATCTCGCCCTGGCCAGCAGCGGCTGTAACGACCCCGTTGTGAATGGAATTTTCACCGCCTCCTCGGGAGGCTCGCCGTGCTTGAACGTGCCGTTGCATCCCGCGTGGCGTAATGAGTTTCACGCGGGATTTCAGCAGGCCTTCGGTAAATACCTCGTTGTGGACGCAGAGTACCTGTGGAAGTACACGCACTACGGCTTCGACTTCAGCATTCTGGGCAATACCCCGGTTACTTTTCCAGTGGAGTGGCACAACTCCAAAATCCCGGGCTTTGCTCTTCGCGCCAGCGTGCCCAACTATCATGGATTCAGCGCTTTTGTCGTGATGTCCAGCGTGGCGGCCCGTTTCTTCCAGCCTCAGATATCTGGGCTTGGTGTTACACCCGGGGGACAGGGCGGCACTGGCGTCTTCCGTATCGATCATGACGAGAAGTTCAACCAGACAACCCATTTACAATATCAGTTCCGGAAGCTGGGGCCTTGGGTGGGAATGAACTGGCGCTATGACAGCGGCTTGGTAGTTAGCGGAGTTCCCGATGCTGGCGCGGCCTTGGCCCTTACCGCGAATCAGCAGGTGACCATCGGATTGGCTTGTAACGGAGTTTTTGCCACCGTCGCCAGTCCCCTAACCGACTGCATAAATCCAAACGGAACCCAGGGGCGAGTTACATCGAAACTCATAACTCTGCCGCAAGGCGGGTATGACAACTTCCCCAGCCAGGAAAACAACGACCACAATCCCGACAGAGTCAAGCCGCGTAATCTGTTCGATATCGCGGTCGGCGACGAAAACCTGTTCCGCGGTGACCGGTACCGTTGGAGCTTGCGCTTCACGGTGGTCAACCTGACGAACAAAGTGGCACTGTATAACTTCCTTTCCAGCTTCACGGGCACACATTTCGTGACACCGCGCGCCGAAACCGTAGAGCTCGGCTTCCACTTTTAAGTGCTCCGCCTAACCGGGAAAAAGAACCTCGACGCGCCACATCGGCGTGTCGGGGTCCTTATTTTTTATTACAGAGATTTACTTCTTCGGTTGCGCGGTAGGCGGAAGGATTCCGTTTAAGCGCAGGTAAATGGCTTGCGCCGCGTAGTGATCGGCGAAGCCCATGCTCAAGGCTATGAGCGCCCCTGCACGCGAAGAAGGAACTCTGCCGAAAAGCAGCATTGGCTCGCTGAGTTTCGAATCATCCACGTTGGCGAGCACGGTGGCGCAGAAATCAAAGGAAGCTTTGAGTCCCGCTACCAGCTTGTCTTTCGGATTGTCCTCGGCAAGTTTCTCTCCCGTGGGTGCGGGAGCGCCTGAAATTTGCGTACACAGCGCATTGTTGCCTTCCGCGATGTGCATCGTGAGATGCGCGAACGTGTTCATCTCCGGCGTGGGTTTGAAGCTATATTTTTCCGCCGGCATGGCTTCCGCAGCGGCCACCATATTTTTGTTGTAGCGCGTCACTTGCTGCTTCACGAAGGAGCTGACCGGATTGGCCACCGGCGTGGTGCTGGCCTGGGGCGCGTTAGTGGTTGCCAACGGTTTGGTTTCATCTTTCTGAGCTCGGGTCGTAATAACGGTTGATAGTGCTACCGCAAGCAGTACAACGAATCGTACGCAGTTCATTTTTTCCCCTTTCACTTTTGTTGAGTGCAGGAAGCATACTCCGGTGCGATTGCGACCGACAAGTACATGACGAAAACGCTAAGGGTTCTGTTACTTGGAATTTGGCGCACGCGCGGCACGACCCGGAAACACACCCTCGACCAATTCACCGTTTGAGAGCACCGGAACGCCATTCACCAAAACGAACTGGATTCCGCTGGAATATTGGAGAGGTTCTTCGAAGGTGGCTCTGTCGATGATGTGCTGTGGATCGAAGACCGTGATATCGGCATCCGCGCCTTCACGGATGCGTCCTTTATCCTTAAAGACGGGAGCACGCTTTTCTAGGCGTTGCGCGGGCATGAGTGTCATCTTGCGCAGAGCGGTCATCAGGTCGACGGTTTTCTCTTCACGGACGTAGTGGCCCAAAACGCGAGAGAACGTCCCTTGGCCCCGGGGATGAACCTTTGGGCCGGTGACCGGGACTCCATCACTGGCGATCATGACGATGGGATCAGCGATTGCAGTGCGAACGGCCGCTTCGGGAATAGAAAAGATCACCACCAGTCCGCCTTCCTTGCGATATTTTTCAAAAGTTTCGGCGGTCAGGCGCTCGCCGGTTTTGCTCCACTGAATGTCTCTGTAGGTGATGCCCTGGCGCTCCTGCCAGCCAGGATCGAAAATCGCGGATTCGAGATTGGTGCTGCCGGCGGTGTAGGGGTAGCACTCGGTGGTCACGTCCAGACCGTGATTCTGCGCGCCTCTTACTATGGCGATCAGTTGCGGCGTATTTTTCAAGCCCATGCTGGTGATGTGCACGACGTGCAAGGGCGCGCCGGTTGCCGCCGCGGCGGCGATGACCTCCTCGATGCCCACCAAACCGGTCGTCGGTTCTTTCAAGCCTGCATGACGAAGATGCACATGCACGCTCGCGTTTTCCGCTGCTGCTACGCGAAATACATCCACGATTTCATCGTGCGATGCGGCCGCGGTGTAATTGATGCCCATGCCTACGGCCAGCGCGCCGCGCTCAAGACCGTGGTGAATTTGATTTTTTATTTCTTCTAACTCTTGCGGAGTGGCCTCGCGATGCGCGGCATCGCCGGTAGGCAGAAAGTTTCCAGGGTCATGCATCACTTTCATGCGTACCGGAATGTGGCCCGCGCTTACGCCAAAGTTGATGAGGCTTTTGCCTTCACGCTTGGCGTACCAGCCATCTACGTCGTCGGTGCCGACTTCGAGTTCCAAAGAAGTAGTCACGCCATCGTGCGCCTGAAACTGATAGTTGCGCGGTTCCTGGGCATGCTCGTGAAGATCGATGAAGCCTGGCGCGACCACCAACCCTTTAGCGTCGAGAACAGTTTTTCCTTTTAGAGGCTCGACAGAGATCGCTCGAATTTTTCTCGCGCTGATGCCCACGTCGCGCACCGCGTCGAGCCCTGACTCGGGATCCATCACTCGCCCGTTGGCAATCACAAGGTCATAACCAGAGGCGGAAACTTGAGACCCAGCAGCGCTATCGAGAGTTCCCGTAGTACGGGCGCGAACGGCAATGATGGCAGTGAGCACCGCGATAACAGAGATAGCCAACCGCACTTTTGTTTTGTTCATGAATGCTCCGGATTCAGGTCTGGAGATTCTGCACACCTACTGAACGACAGTCAAAGAAATTTCACAACGCTTCCGATGTGCAAAGGCTGGATAGCTATAATAGAACCGGCCTCGGTTGGAAAGGACTTTTAATGAATTACCGCCGATTTGGACGCACCGGTTGGAATGTCAGCGAGATTGGCTACGGCATGTGGGGCATAGCCGGATGGACGGGCTCAGAGGATCAGGAGTCGCTGGACTCACTGCAACACGCGGTCGATTTAGGATGCAATTTTTTTGATACCGCGTGGGCCTATGGAGATGGTCACAGCGAAACCCTGCTCGGGAAAATTATTCGCGGCAATCCGCGGAAAACCCTCTACGCCGCAACGAAAATACCGCCCAAGAATCGGCAATGGCCCAGTCAGCGCGGATTTTCCGTGGACGAGTCATATCCGCCGGCCTACATCGAAGAGTATGTCCACGAGAGCCTCGAAAATATCGGCGTCAGCAAGCTCGATCTGATTCAGTTTCACACCTGGGAAGATCACTGGCTGGACGATGATCGCTTATTGAAAGCCATTGAAAAGCTACGTACCGGCAATGACGTGCGCGCCGTAGGAATCAGCATCAATCGCTGGGAGACCTGGAATGGTATTCGCGCCGTGAAATCCGGCCTGATCGATGCGGTGCAGGTTATCTATAATATTTTCGACCAGAACCCCGAAGATGAGTTATTCCCCGCCTGTCGCGACAAAAATGTGGCGGTGATTGCGCGCGTGCCATTCGACGAAGGCACGCTCACCGGCACGCTTACACGGGAAAGCAAATGGCCAAAGGGCGATTGGCGCAACACTTATTTCGTGGCGGAAAACCTGAAGAGTAGCGTGGAACACGCCGACGCGCTGAAATCTTTGCTGCGCGACGGCATGACCATGCCGGAAATGGCGCTGCGGTTTATTTTGAATAACCCAGATGTAAGCACCATTATTCCCGGGATGCGTAAACGCCATCACGTGGAAACAAATCTGGACGCGAGCGCTCGCGGGCCGTTGCCAGGCGAGCTGCACGCCGAGTTGCGGAAACATCGGTGGGATCGCACACCGACTTCCTGGTCGCAATAATCCGGAGTCGCAGTAATGGATAGCTGAAATAGTTCCTGATCTGCTAGGCGGATTGTTTCAGGGCGCGCTCCACGAGCACCAGACAGCGCTCGGCTTGTTCGCGCAAAACGTCTTCGCGATAGCCTAGATCGCGTTGCGCGCTGTGCAATTCATCCGCGATGGCCAGGGCCGCGAGCACCGCAACTTTTTGCGTGTCTACCGTCGAGGTGGCATTCGCTACAGCCCGCATTTTTTCATCCACGTAGCGGGCCAATTTCAAGACGTAGTCCTCGTCCAACTCTCCGCTGATCGTATATGTTTGACCGAAAATCTGTGCTTTTACGGGCACGCGCATGAAACTCGTTTCTATGAAGTCACTGGGGCCAAGATAGCACAGTCATTGGCTGTTGTGGTGCCGCCGGTTGTTGAAAAAGTGATGACCTTGAAGGTGAAACGTTTAGGTCAGCGCGGCCACTTATTGGCAGAAAAGCGTTATGCAGTGCGCAACTGCGCGCCTAATTCTTTTTCCAGAACGGAGACGATGCGCCCGGAGACTTCATTGATTTGCGCGTCCGTCAGAGTCGCCGAACGGGGCTGCAGCGAAATTTTGACGAGCAGCGAATATTTTCCCGCGGGAATATTCTTGCCGCGAAACAAATCCGTGGCTTCGATGGAAGCAATTTCCGGAATGTTCAGCGACGAAATGGCCTTAACCACGTCGGAGAAGTGCGTCCCTTCAGAAAGCACCAGCGAGAAATCGCGCTCGACAGCGGGAAAACGCGGGATGGGTTGATACCGGCGCGAATTTTTAACCCCGTAGAGGGAGCAATAGAACGCTCCAAGATTTATTTCCGCCAGAAAAACGTCCTGGCGAAATTTGAGCCGTTCTGCAACGCGGCGGGAAAGTTGGCCGGCAACGCCGAGCGCTTCGGCCTTCAGAAAAAGCGCGCCACGACGCGCGGCATTCAGATATTCAGTGCCGGTTTCTTCCCAACGCAAGCCCCCGGCAAGCTCGCCAAGATTGTCGAGGTCACCCTTTAAATCAGCGAAAGAATAATCGCGCCCGGGGTCGTACAGATTTTTTTCGCGCGCGGCCCCCGTTGCGCCGAGACTGAGCACCCGAGTTTCGACCGGCTTGCCGCCATTTAGCCGATAATGATTGCCGATTTCGAACAGTCGCGCGTTGCGTTGGCCACGATTTAAATTCCATTCAAGCGCGCCAGTCATGGTGACCGTGCCGGTGGATCGCAGCACGCCGGCTTCCTCGGAGAGCGGATTGGCGAGGCGCGCGGGAATGACATCAGCAGGCCGGAACAGGACGTCCCGTTCTTCGGCGACGTGGGGGATGGTGACAATTTCGCGGTAACCCAGACCAATCAGCCGTTCGCGCAAGCTCATTTCCGCTTCGTAATGCGGCAATCGAGCGGCCCCTTGTCGCGAGGCGGGCAACCGTGGCGGAAATTTATCGAGCCCGTAGATGCGAACAATTTCCTCAATCAGATCGATTTCGCGAGACACTTCGGCGCGCCACGAAGGTTGCGTGCATTCCCAAGCCGCAAGTATCGATCCAGCTACGCCGCGATTCTGATCAACACGCACCGGAGCGAAACCTAACGCGCTGAGTATTGATTCGATTTCCTTGTCGGGAACATCGGCGCCCATGACGCGAAGAAGCTCCGCGCGGGTGACCTGGATTTTTTTGGGCGCGTGCTTTCCGGGATATACATCAACAACCCCCCCGAGTAATTCGTCGCCTGCCAGTTGCAAAATTAATTCGGCGCAGCGCCGCGAAGCCAGCTCAGCCATTTCTGGATCGGCGCCGCGAGCAAAGCGGGTCGACGCCTCGGTGTGAAGCTTGAGCGAACGCGTGGCGCGGCGAATGGCGATAGGATCGAACCAGGCGCATTCAATCAACACATTCTTTGTGGAAAAAGATATCTCCGTTTCGGCGCCGCCCATGATGCCGCCAATGCCCACAATCCGCGAGCCGTCGCCATCGCAGATTACGCAGGTGTCCGGATCGAGCTGGCGCTCGACGCCATCAAGCGTTTTAATTTTTTCGTCTGTAGCGTCGGGCGTGCCGGAAGCGCGAGGCTTCGCGCCGCGCACCACGATAACGTGGTCGCGTATTTTGTCGTAGTCGAAAGTGTGCAGCGGGTGGCCAAGTTCGAGCATCACGTAATTGGAAGTGTCCACCACGTTGTTGATGCTGGCGACGCCGCAAGCTTCGAGCCTATCTTTTAGCCACGCCGGAGAAGGCTGAATTCTTACGCCGCGTATTACACGTGCTGTAAACCGTCCGCATAATTCCGGCGAGCGGATTTCCACTTTTACCGCTTCGACTGTTTTAACCGAGGATTCGGGTGGCTTGGGCGAGACTTGTTTGAGCGGCAGTTTGTAAATTGCGCCGACTTCGCGCGCGATGCCGTAGTGACCGAGGCAATCCGGCCGATTGGAAGTGACTTCGGCATCGATCACCGCGCCGTGCGGCCCATTTTCAATTCCGCCGATGTTCGTGCCCGAGAGCGCGAGGCGCGAAGCCAGTTCTTCTGGCGACGCGCTAACGGCCACGAAATCCTGCAGCCAGCTGTAAAGCACCTTCATGACGGGCTGCTGCCTGAAGTCAGCTGGCCCAGATGTACCCAAGTGGAAAACTCCATCAAAACGCGGCCATCTTGCTGATGAGCCGCGAACAAAGTATCGAGCGCCACCATCATGAGCAAGAAATTAGGATCGCCCTCCGTCGGAACATACGAACTGCTGCGCAAACGGCCGCGCAATGATTCGAGATCGAACTGTTGAAAATTGGGAAGCTCGTGCGTCAAGAAATTTTCATGGCCGAAAAAAGCGTGGATGTCTTTCTTTTGAGGATACGAATCTCTAACCCGCGAGTAATCCGTCCCAAAACGCACCAACAGCTCCTCATAACTCACCGCGAAGCCAGTCGTTGACAGGGTGCGATCGTTCCACACGATGGCGACCCACCCATCGGGCCGATGGATGCGCGCAAATTCTTGCCGCGTAGGCTGCGGCTTAAACCAATGAAAGGCCTGGCCCACCGTGACGAAGTCAGCACTGGAATCCGGGAGCGTGGTGGCTTCCGCTGATCCGTTGATGCTCGTGAAGCGCGGATAAGCAGCAAGGTATTCTTCGCCGGCCTCGCGCATTTCCTGGTTGGGCTCCACGCCAAAAACTGCATTCCCGTTTTTTAAGAACAGCTCCGATAGAAATCCCGTCCCGGAACCAATGTCCGCGATGGTGTGTGCAGGCGAAAGATGACTGTGCGAGCGCAGGAAGTCGAGCACACCCTCGGGATAATGCGGACGATAACGCAAGTAATCGGCTACGCGATTTGAAAAGCGATTTTTAGCGTCAGCAAAACTCACAGCTCGAGAAGCCTCATTTACGGAAATTGCCGCAAGAAGCGGACATCGTTCTGAAAAAACACCTGAATGTCGTCGATGCCGTACTTCAGCATAGCTAGCCGGTCGATGCCGATGCCGAACGCAAAGCCGCTGACTTTTTTGGCATCGTAATTCACGAAGCCGTAAACCGCGGGGTCGACCATGCCTGCGCCGAAAAGTTCTATCCAGCCCGAGCCTTTGCACTTCGAGCATGTCGCGCCAGATGAATTCGAGCCCGTGCCGCCGCAGAAAACGCAAGAGGCGTCGAATTCCACGGAAGGTTCGGTAAACGGAAAATAACTCGGACGGAAACGCGTTTTCACGCCGGGGCCAAAGAACTGCTTCACGAAATATTCGATCGTGCCGGTGAAATCGCAAAAGGTAATGTCGGAATCAACTGCCAGGCCTTCAATCTGATGAAACATGAACGAATGGGTCGCATCGGGATTGTCACGGCGATACACCTTGCCCGGCACGATCACGCGCACAGGAGGCTTGGTTTTTTCCATGGTGCGGATTTGCACCGGAGAAGTGTGCGTGCGCAACAACAAGCTTGGCGCGGATTGTTTGCTCGCGGGGGATGGCACGTCGATATAAAACGTATCCATGTCATCGCGCACCGGATGGAATTCTGGAATGTTGAGCGCTTCGAAATTGTAGTAAGGCGTCTCAATTTCCGGGCCTTCGGCGACAGAAAAACCAATGGAAAAGAAAATGTCTTCAATCTCCTGGAAGACCTGACGAATTAAATGGCGCGAGCCAACCGGGCGAATCACTCCTCGAAGCGAAAGATCCGAGCGTTCGCGTGCACTGACAGTTGCGTCGCCACCGGAATCAATCGAAGCGTGTAACGCTTCAATTTTTGCTTCAACGTGAGCACGCAGTTGGTTCAATGCCGCGCCTACTGCAGGTTTAAGGGCAGGCCCGGCAGGTTTCAGCCAGTTATCGGTAATTTGCGTGAGGACGCCGGACTTGCGTCCTAGCCACGCATCGCGAAAGAGCTTCCACGATTCTTCGTCATGAACCCGGGCGGATTCGTCGTCAAATCGCGAACGCGCCTGCGCGAAGAGCGGCGCAAGCTGATCCGGCTCAGTAACGCCGAGATCAGCGAGCTTTTTCGCGGTGATGTTTTCGCCAGCATTCATGAATTGATCGAGGCGACCGGATGAACGTTATCCGCCCGTGAATTCCCAACCCTCACGATCACGTGGCCATCAGTCTAAAAAATATCCAGCCGGGGTTCCGGGTGCCCCAGGTTCGCACTTGAGGTATGAACCTGGGTCTTGGGATTTCAAACCTTAGCTTGAGCGCCCCAACCGAAAAGCGTCGACTAGGCCAGCGTGCAAAAAAACTAAGCGGTTTTCTTTTTCTTCTGCGGTGGCGCCGCTGCTCTAGCTTGCTCCGCCAACAACTTGAACGCCGCGGCATCTTTCACCGCGATGTCCGCCAGGATTTTGCGATCGAGATCCACACCCGCAGCCTTCAGCCCATGGATCAGCTGCCCATACGTGATCCCGTTCAAACGCGCGGCGGCGCCGATGCGCTGGATCCACAATCGTCGATACTGCCTTTTCTTTACGCGGCGATCGCGGAACGCATAACGGTCAGCGCGATTAGCGGCTTCCTGCGCGGATTGGTACAACTTGCTCTTGGTGAGAAAAAAACCTTTTGTGCGCTTGAGATACTTCTTTCGCCGCGCACGGCGTTTAGTGCCGCGTTTTACGCGTGCCATCTGGGTTTCTCCTTAATAAAATGGGAGACAACGAGCTGCGCAGACGCGCACGAACACGCGTACGGCAACGGGTTTGCCTCCGGTTAGAACTGCTAAGTCGCGCGTGTCCACCGCGAGGCGAACAACGGAACGGCTCGTTATCGGCCGGCAGGCACCCGTGAAGCGCTGCCTGGCGCGATGCCATTTCGCTTTTCAGCAAAACGGCGCGGACTTGCGCCCGACTTTTTGTTGCTACTGCATCCGCCTCGATGAATTGAAGCTGAAAATCTTTCCCCGTAATTCAGACCAGTAATTCAGTCTAAGCGTACGGAAGCAAAAGCTTCACGTTCAGCTTGTCGGCCGGACTCACCAGCGTCAACTTCTTCAGCTTGCGCATGCGGCCGGGTTTCTTGGTGCCCAGCAAATGACGCTTTCCGGAATGCATACGAAGAATTTTCCCCGTGGCGGTCACCTTGAAGCGCTTCTTAGCGCCCCGGTGAGTCTTCAACTTCATTTTGGGCTTGGAACGGTTCCTTGGCATCTCTAAAATCCCTCGCGATCAATTCATTGTCATTTGCGCAGTTATAACCGCGTGCGTTACTGCGACTGCTGGGCGTTCGCCGGCTGTCCAGCGGGCTTGCTCGCCGGAACACCCTTTTTGGGCGCCAATAACGCCACCAAAACATTTCCTTCCATGCGCGGCATGGTTTCCACTTGCCCGTTATCGCCAATCTCTCCCAACAAGCGGGTCATCTTGGCGCGACCCACTTCCTGGTGAGCCATTTCGCGGCCGCGATGAAAAATCATGGCGCGAACTTTGTGGCCTTCTCCCAGAAAGCGAATGATCTGATTCTTGCGAACCTGATAATCGTGTTCCGCGGTTGCCGGACGAAACTTTACTTCTTTCAGTTGCGAGCCGCGACTGCTCTTGCGCTGTTCGTGCGCTTTTTTGTTGGCCTGGTACAGATATTTGCCGTAATCGGTGATCTTGCAAACCGGCGGGTCCGCGGTAGGAGAAATTTCCACCAGGTCCAGGCCCTTTTCCTTGGCCATTTTTATGGCTTCGAAAGGCTGCATGACGCCGAGCTGGCCGCCTTCTTCATCAATCACCCGGATTTCGCGCGCCCGAATACGTTCGTTAACGCGAATGCGGTCGCTCTGCCGGAAAGTACGTTCTGCGATATTTCCCCCTAATGCCACGAGGCGCTCGCGGTGTGTACATCGAAGCCCCGCAAGGCCGAAGTTAAACCCGACACCCACAGCGCAAAACCGCTAAGGGATGGGTTTTAAAGTATAGCATGTGCCCAGGATGATTCGACAAGCACGGCAATCTACGATACTGGGCCCGTTTCGTGAGTGTCTGGTAACCGCCTCACTCAAGACCTAGCGATGTAGGGCGCTTAGCCAAGCAGTTTTTCAGAGTATAATCCGCGCTAAACGACAACACATTATGACTTCGACGGCCACTTTTCTGAAGAGCCGGCTCAGCCATGATAGACCAGACCATTTCTCATTTTCGCGTCATAGAAAAATTGGGCGCAGGTGGAATGGGCGTGGTCTATAAGGCCGTTGACCTCCGCTTGGACCGTCCGGTTGCACTGAAATTCCTGCCAGATAACATGCTGCAAGACTCGCAGGCGTTGGAGCGGTTTCGCCGCGAGGCGCGAGCCGCATCCGCTCTAAATCATCCGGGCATTTGCACGATCTACGACATCGGCGAGCAACACGGCCGCGGTTTCATCGCCATGGAGTTTATCGACGGCGAAACGCTGCGCACTCACATCCATGGGAAGCCGCTTCCTCTCGAAGAAATTCTGAAACTTGGGATCCAGATAGCGGAAGCTTTGGATGCCGCGCACGCTCAGGGAATAATCCACCGCGACATCAAACCCGCGAATATTTTCGTGACCAAGCGTGGACAAGCCAAGGTGCTCGATTTTGGCCTTGCAAAACTTGTTCCCAAAGGGGTTGCGGTGGCAGACGCTGATTCCCGGGGCGAAGTGCCCGGTTCTACTTCGATTGTGGGAATTATAAGCGGCACTCCTTCCTACATGTCACCCGAGCAGGTCCGCGGAGACAATCTGGACGCGCGCACGGATATTTTCTCGCTCGGTCTGCTGTTGTATGAAATGGCCACAGGGCGCCAGGCGTTTAGCGGCGACGCGGGCGGCAAAATTATTGAGGCCGTTCTGACGCGGTCCCCGGTTCCCGCGCGAAATATCAACCCCGATATCCCGCCGAGGCTTGAAGAAATCATCAACAGCGCACTCAACAAAAATAGGGACCAACGCTATCAGCACGCAGCTGACCTACGCATTGACCTGCAACAACTGGAGCGAGACACCGATCCCCGCACCGTTTCCGGCTGGAGAGTTGCGAAAGAAGACACAGAATCCGTCCTGACGTCGACCACGAGTCAGTTGCACTCGACTGGGAAGCAAAGCGCGCGGAATTCAACGGCGCAAACAGGCCCCCGCCGCCCAGCGCGGGTCTCGAAGATCATTGACTCGCTTGCAGTTTTGCCTTTCGAAAACGCGAGCCGCGACGCGGAGAACGAATACCTCAGTGACGGAATCGCGGGCAGCCTTATCAATATTCTGGCGACCGTCCCAAAGCTGCGAGTGATGGCCCAGAGCACGGTATTTCGCTATAAGGGCCCGCAAATTGATCCCCAGGCCGTCGGTCGCGAGCTTAATGTGCGCGCCGTGCTCACCGGAAGAATAATGCAGAGCGGTGGGTCTTTGCGCATTGGGACCGAGTTAGTCGATGTGGCCACCGGGTCTCAATTGTGGGGCGCGCAATACGATCGCAAGCCTGGCGATATCTTTGCGATTCAAGACGAAATTTCCAACGAAATATCGGGAAAATTGCGGTTAAAGCTGACCCGCTCAGAAAAAAAGCGGTTAACCAAACACCAAACGGACGATCCCGATGCTTACCGGCTTTACCTGAAAGGTCGTCATCATTGGAACAGGTGGACCGAAGAGGGGTTCTACAAAGCGATCGAATATTTTCAGCAAGCTGTCGAGAAGGATCCCGGCTATGCTCTCGCATACACCGGTTTGGCTGATTCATACGTGCTTCTCGGATGGAATAGTTATTTGCCGCCGCAGGACGCCTTCCCTAAAGGCAAAATGGCCGCGATGCAGGCGCTGCGGCTCGAGCCGGATCTAGGCGAAGCCTACACGCCACTGGCAGCCGTGTTGTGGCTTCACGATTGGCAGTGGCCAGAGGCTCAGAAGGAATTCGAACGCAGCCTTGCGCTAAATCCTGCTCATCCGACTGCCAGTCATTGGTACGCGGAATATTTGATGACGATGGGCCGCCACGTGGAAGCTATCGCGAGGATAAAAAACAGCCAAGAGCTCGATCCGTTGTCCCTCATTATCTGCGTCGCTATCGGACGGGACTTCTACTTGGCCCGTCGATACGACGACGCCCTCGAACAACTCCGCCGCACAGTCGAATTGGACCCAAATTATCCAGTCACGTACTGGGTTCTGGGCTTGTTACTCAGGAAAATGGGTCGCTATGAGCTTGCCATCGCTGAGGGTGAGAAAGGTGTGAAGTTGTCTGGCGGCAGTCCTATGATGAACGCGGCCTTGGCGCAAACCTTCGCCACCGCGGGTAGGAGAGAGAAAGCAATCCAGATCCTCGATGATCTGACCAACCTGAGCAAACAAAAGTATGTTGCGCCTTACTACTTTGCCGGAATTCACGTCGGCTTGGGAGATGACGACCGAGCCATTGAATACCTGGAAAAATCCTACGAAGAGCACTCCCACTGGCTTATTTATCTTCACCTGGATCCCAGCATGGACGCCCTGCGCTCCAACCCGCGTTTTCAGGACCTGTCGCGGCGTATTGGCCTTCCCTTACCGCCCGCACTCCCTACCTGAACGAGCCCAAGGCAGAGTAACCGGCTTGAGAAACTGTGCCCACAAACTTGTCAGTGCCCAACAAGGCGCGTTACCGCAGAGACTCGGCAACTTACCTGGGCGTATACTCGACGCTGCTCGTGGCGCCAGGAGGCTGCAGGCTGCGGCCAATCATTGCAGTTCTTAGTCCGCTCGCCGTCCTCGCCAATTTATTGGCGGGTAGCGTAGTTAAATCTCAATATCAATACGTCGAATATAAGCCGCAATCTACGCGCGACGCTGGCACTTTCGTTAGTCTCATTCAACAGAGTCATGATTTAGACAACCTGCTGTCCCCTTCAATGCGTGTTTGGGAGCTCATCCGACAAGCGCAGATGGTTTCGCAACTGAACCCCGATCTCGGCCGGCAATGGGCCAATGAGCTATTCGCGTTATCGCTTCAAGTCAAGGTAAGCCGACGGTCGCAGGTGCAGAGCACCGCTCTCGATATTCTTATTCGACTAGATCCCGACCGAGCGCTCGACCTGCTGCATCAGCTAAGCCCAGAAGATCCTGGGGCCAAGCCCGACAACTGGCCCCCGCAAACAAGGTTAGCGCACAACGTATTTGACATTTTGGTTATGCGAGATGGAGAAAATGCTCTGCCAGTGTTGCAGCAAGAAGCAGATCGGATGGGCCTGCAGGGTCACTATCCTTATGCTGCGCTGGGCTACGCTACCATGCAGGCATCGAACAAATATTGGGGCAACGATAATCCACGTGCGATTAGGCTGCTTGAGTCCGTCTTCCAGCCGGCGTTCGTGAGATATAGCCAAGCTCCGCGCACATACTTTGATGATTATGAGTTTGGTGGAATGCTCCAGGAGCTTGCGGGCGGCCTGCCGTTTGATTCTGTGCAGCCCGCTCTGCACTTGCTGGTGAAGAATTTGCTGGCTACCGACACAAGCAAATACCAATTCACAGCGGAAGTGATTAACGTGAACGGTCAAAGCGCGGCCGTTCACAATGCCATCGATGCCACCATTTTGCTATTGGGATCTCTCATTAATCGGGATCCCGATCTGGCCAAGGAGTTGGCGTCAAGCAGGCCACAATTGCAAAAGGGCCTCGAGTTCACAACAGAAGGCCAGCAACGCTCGTTCTCTTTCCGGTCAACCGTAGCTCCTCAGCAAGGCCAAACTGCAGGCGTGAACGAGACGTACCAGGATGCCGTCCGCCTTTCCTTTTCCAATCCGGCCGAGGCGATCACCATGGCCGAACAGTTGCCGGATGACACACGTACGATCGCTTTGTTGCAAGTCGCTCGGATGGTTTCGCGCTACGACCCCGCCCGAGCGGCGACGGTGATTGCTGAAGTCCAACAGGAGAGCAAGACTCCGATGAATGAAATGACATTGGTCGACATAATTTCAGCGCAAGCGTTCGTGGCGGCCGCTCAAAATAATCAGAGTGCTTTGCACGACTGTTTGCGACAGGCATTTGCGGCGGCAAATCACGTGCTCCTGGAGCACCAAGGAGCCCGCAGAAATTATGTCTCGATACCGGCTCTAAGTCCTCTGGCACACATCGGGATAGAAAGCGATCCGGACTTTACCATTCCTTTCGTGGAGGGCCTTCCGGCATCGCGGGTGAAAGCAGTGGTTTTGCTAGATGCGGCGGAGGCGTTGTCGACGAGTAGGTCACCGCACATTGGCACCCAACCCCAACAAACAGCCGAAAAACCCAATCCGTAACTAGGCAGCGGACTTTGAATCTACTTCCTTAGTCAGCGACTCAATCACTTCGGGGAGCGGTTTCGGACCCAGGTCACCTTTGGTGCGATGACGGACCGAGACTGTGCCGGCATCAGACTCTTTAGGACCAAGTACCAGCATGTAAGGGATTTTCTGAAGCTGCGCATCACGAATTTTCGCGGGCAGTTTTTCGTTGCGATCATCGAGATGCACACGGAAGCCGTGGCGCTTTAGCGTGTCGGTAACGTGCCGGGCGTAGTCGGCAACTTTTTCGCTGACCGGACACACCTCGACTTGCACTGGCGCGAGCCACAGCGGAAAAGCGCCGGCATAGTGCTCGATCAAGATACCGAAGAAGCGCTCCACGGAACCGAGCAAAGCCCGGTGAACCATCAGCGGCTCGTGCTTCCCGCCATCTTCGCCGATGTATTGCAGCCCGAACCGAGCGGGCAAGTTGAAATCGAATTGCACCGTGGTGAGTTGCCAGGAGCGGCCGATTGCGTCGATCAATTTGACGTCGATTTTGGGGCCGTAAAACGCCGCTTCGCCTTCGATCTTCTTAAACGGGATATTCATGCGCGTCATGGTATCGGCGAGGGCGGCGGTAGCGCGCTGCCAGTCTTCCGGCTTGCCCGCGTAATTTTCGGGGTGCGAGGCGTCCCAGTCGCTGAGTTCCACCTCAAACTTGTCGAAGCCAAAAGTTTTCATGACCGCGAAGGCGAAATCCATGCAGGCTTCCACTTCGCTTTCAATTTGCGACGGCATACAGAAAATGTGCGCGTCGTCCTGAGTAAAGCCGCGAACACGCAGCAACCCATGCAGCACACCGCTGCGCTCGTAACGGTAAACGGTGCCAAGCTCCGCCAGACGCACGGGTAGATCGCGGTAACTTTTCATCCTGGCTTTGTAGATGAGAATGTGCCCCGGGCAATTCATGGGCTTCAATTGATAGTCGGTTTTTTCGACTTCCACTGGGCCAAACATGTTGTCCCGGTAATAGCCGGTGTGCCCGCTGGTCTTCCACAAATCGAGCTTCATGATATGTGGCGTGACCACCAGATCGTAGCCGCGCCTCAACAGTTCGTCGCGCAGCCAGTCTTCCATAATTTTGCGGATCAGCCCGCCCTTGGGATGCCAAAAGATAAGTCCGGGGCCGGCCTCTTCCTGAATGCTGAAAAGATCGAGCTCCACGCCGAGCTTGCGATGATCACGGCGCTTGGCCTCTTCCAGGCGATGCAAATATTCGTCGAGCTCTTTTTGAGTATAAAAAGCCGCCGCATAAATGCGTTGTAACTGCGGATTTGCTTCCTGGCCTTTCCAATAAGCGCCGGCCACGCTCATCAATTTGAAGGCGGTGATGCGCTTGGTGGAAGGAATGTGCGGGCCGCGGCAAAAATCGATAAATTTCCCGGTGGTGTAAAAAGAAACCATGGGCTCAGTCGCTCTTTCCTCCACCAGCTCGCACTTAAAAGTTTGATTCGTTTTTTTATACAGCTCGAGCGCCTCAGATTTTGGAAGTAGTTTGCGCTCGTTGGGCAAGTCTTGCGCCGCAAGCTGGTGCATCTTGGCTTCAATCTTGACCAGGTCTTCCGGAGTGAACGGTTCTTCACGCAGAAATTCATAGAAAAATCCTGTGTCGATGGGCGGACCGATACCAAGCTTGACGTCCGGAAAAAGCTCGGTCACTGCGGCGGCAAGCAGATGCGCAGCGGAATGTCGGAAGACATACAGCGCGTCGGCATCTTTTTCCGTCAGGATCTGCAGCTTCACGTCGTAATCCAGCGGACGACGCAGATCGATCAATTCGCTGTTGTCTGTAGCACTGGAATTGGGCACGCCATTACCGGCCGAGATGCGCGCCACGAGCGCCGCATCCGCAAGGCGCGGAGATATTTTGCGGGCAATTTCCAACGGAGTAGTGCCCTTCGGCACTTCCTGAACTTTGCCATCGGGTAATGTAACGTGAATCTGGTCCATGGAACCTTTCACCTGGAGGAGAAACACAAGCTTATCGGCGGCTCGCACCGTGGTCAAGGAAGGCGCGACGAAATTGTGAGCCCGATAAATTTAAGTTGAGGGAATGACGAGAATTACTTCGCGGCAGCGATTTCTTCGACGATGGTTTGTGTAGCTGCGCGAGGATCGCGAGCCGCGAGGATAGGGCGGCCCACCACGACAAAATCCGCACCGGCACGGATCGCTTCCGCAGGCGTCGCGGTCCGAGACTGATCATCGCGCTGGCCTGAAGAAGATTCATCTTTAGGCCGCACGCCGGGAGTCACGATAAGAAAATCGCGCCCGCACGCTTCGCGTATAGCCAAAGTCTCCTGAACCGAGGCGACTACGCCGTCGACGCCTGCCTTTTGCGACATGACCGCAAGCTTGGTCACCCGGTCTGCGGCTGGGCCCGTAATGCCCACTTCCAGCAAAGCCTTCTCATCCATGCTGGTTAAAATCGTAACCGCGAGCAGTCTGGCGCGATTGGCTCCCATCGCCACTCCTGCGCTTATCGCCTGAACGCCAGCGTGCAGCATAGCGCTCCCGCCCAGCGCGTGAACGTTGAGCAGCTCAACTCCCGGTAGCGACGCAGCGGACAGCACCGCTCCCGCAACGGTGTTAGGTATGTCGTGGAATTTTAAATCGAGAAAAATCCCGACATCCAGCGCGGCGATCTCTTTAACAGCCGCGGGTCCGGCCGCCGTAAAAAGCTGGCTGCCGATCTTATACATTCCCACCAGCGAAGCAATCTGCTTCGCGAATTTTACCGCACTTGATAATGAATCAAAGTCGAGCGCTACGATCAGGTTGCTTCGTGGATGAGCGTCAAAGGTCAAGGTCACGTCTGTGTCCCCGACCTTCCGGGGCTTTTAAGGGCGCTGCGGTAACTGCATTAGTTCCAGTCGAACTTTGGTAACTCCCGCATGAGTCAGACCGATCTTTCTAGCCACGCGATAGGATACATCAATTTCGCGTCCCTCTTGATACGGCCCGCGGTCATTAATCCGTACTACTTCAAACTTTCCGTTCCTAACGTTCACTACGCGGACGATGGACCCAAACGGAAGATTGGGATGGGCTGCGGTCAGCGCCTCAGAGTCAAACTCTTCTCCGTTAGCCGTCTTCTTGCCGTCAAAATTGTTTCCATACCAGCTGGCGTTACCCACCCAAGTCTTAAGCGGCTTGACCGGCTCGTTCGATCGCGCCACAAGAGGCGCGTTAATGGATTGGGCGGCTAGGAACATCACCGGGATCCATAGAAAGAACGCATAGAGGATGTGAATCCAACGTTGCATATTGTGTCTTTTTCGCATCATCATACTGAAAAGTGTACCAGTCCCTGGCCACCCGGTCAATCCAACTTCGGTACCAAAACTTCAGTTAAAGCTTTTATATTCTGTAGCTTATACCTTAGAATCTCCCTCTCTAACTCAACAACCAAGCCTCCTACTGTACTCGGGGCCACGAAACTAGCTGTGCCAACCTGAACCGCTGTAGCTCCCACGGATAAGTACTCAAGCACGTCTTCGACCGTCTCAATGCCCCCCAACCCTATTATTGGGACCCTCGCGACCTTCGACGCTTCCCACACGAGTCGCAGGGTTATCGGCCGTATTGCCGGCCCGGAAAGGCCCCCGGTTGGGCATCCAAGCCTGGACTTATGAGTTTTGACGTCAACGGACATGGCGGGGTAAGTGTTGGCTACCGTCAACCCGTCCGCGCCAGCATCCTGCGCAGCCCTGACAATAAGCCTAATGTCTGTAACGAGCGGCGACAGCTTCACCAAAAGGGGTCGGTTAGCTGCTGCTCCCCTGGCGACCCCGACAACTTGAAAAACCATATCTGGATCGCTGCCAAATTGGATGCCCCCCTGTTTCACATTGGGGCAGGAAATATTGAGCTCATACCCCGCTATGCCCGAGGCATCCTCCAGGATAGAGATGACCTCGGCGTACTCCTCAGGTGAATACCCGAAGATGTTAACTAATACGGGGGTATCGTATTTTCTTAGTACGGGAAGTTTTTCCGCCACGAAGGCCCGCACACCCACATTTTGCAACCCAACAGCGTTCAACATCCCGGAAGGTGTTTGGCACAGACGAGGCGCGGGGGAACCCTGTATAGGGTTGAGGGATAACCCTTTAGTTACAAAGCCTCCGATGGTGTTTAAATCGATAAGGTGCGCAAATTCGAGGCCGTAACCAAACGTGCCGCTCGCCGCAATAATGGGATTTCTGAGGCGCAAAGCGCCGATGTTAACGCTGAGATCGACAGGGCCAGCGGAGGTCACATCGGCTGCAGAATACCACGAAGCACGAGCGACGCGGCGCGAATTCCCGACTGAGAGGCTGAGTGTTAGTGAGAAGCATCTCAGCGATCAGACGCGTGGTTGTCATTTGTTGGCCGCGGCTGCGAAGATGACTGCACTTGGGTGGACTGAGAGCCATCAAGCGCTTCGGCCAACGTCCTGCCATCACGCGTAGCCAGCGTGATCCCGCAAAGAGTGGCAAGCGTTGGCGCAATGTCCGCGGGCGTAGCCGCTTCATAATATTTTCCACGTCGAATTCCCGCGCCCATCAGAATCACCGGAACGCGTTGGTCGTAGTAATTCGGCGTCCCATGCGAAGTGCCGCCGTTTCGGCCCGGTTTTCCAGGCGCCGAATAATCCCAGATCCAGTAAGGTTTGGGAACAATAAGCAAATCGCCGCTGCGAGACTTAAAAAAGCCCGCGGCTTCGGCGGCGTGAATCGGATTGCGCGTGGCTGGCCGGTCATCCACTTCCTCCTCTTGATATACACGAGCGATCCCCGGAGCGTCTTGCATCGCCTCAATCACCGCTTGCAACGCATGCGGATCGCTTTTCACCTTCGTATACGTGCCGGGAGTGAAGTACACCTCAGCCCCGTCAATTCTAGATACGGAAGGCTTAGCGAAATGAAACGGTTCAAGCGACTGTTCGATGCGATTTCTTACCTCCTCGAGATTAAGCCGGCCCGCATCAATGCCGGTCTTACGCAAGTCTTCTGGAATGGGCGCAACGCCGTGATCGGAGCTGAATGCCACGACATATTTGCCGCGCCCAACGGTTTTATCAAGGTGCGTGAAGAATTCGCCCAGATCGCGGTCCAGGCGAGCCAGTTCGTCCTGGACTTCCCAGCTGCGCGGACCAAAAGAATGTCCGACATAGTCGACGGAAGAAAAGCTCACCGACAGAAAATCAATGCCAGGACCCCTGCCGAACTGCAGCTTGTCTATTACGTGTTCCGCCATGTGCGCGAGATAAGTGTCGGCGTACGGACTGGTGGCCCACTGCAGATAAAACGCACGATCCGGCCCTTTGCTATCCGCCATTCCCCGCAAAGGATGAGGAAACGTCGCGCCATAACCCGGAGGCATCCCAGCATTGATCGTGGTTCGGTCGTACAAGTACCCCGATTCAGGCAGGAGAGGCGACCAAGTTTTACCGTAGTCCTCGGTTATCGGATGCAATTTTACAAATTCGGCGATGAAGGGTGCTTGCGGATAGGCTGTCGAAGTCTGCCAGAAACCGGTAGCTCCATCCCACCAAGTCACAGAATCGGCTTGATGTCCGGCCATGGTGATGGCCGCGCGCGCTTTGAGCGACATCGCCACGACTCGCGTGCCCGCCCCGGACTGGAACTTCAACTCTTCCGCAAACGCCGGGATCAGCATTCGAACGGCGCTGTCGCCCGCCGTGTTTGCCGTTGAGCCATGGGCGCTGCCCAAGGGGTCGCCTCCGCCGGGAGCGGCCGCGCCATCGTAGGCGACATTTTTTACCGACGCATCGGCGGTGCACGTAACCTCTTTCTGCTGCTCGCGGTCCCACCATTCATTGCCAATCATGCCGTGGCTGGCCGGAAATGCCCCTGTGGAAATGGTGGAGTGGCCCACGCAGGTTTCCGTCGCGGCGTAAGGGTAAGCAGCTTCGTGGAACCATGCTCCCTCATTGACGAGACGCTTCAATCCGCCGGTCCACTGCTGCTCAAATTTATCGATGTAATCGCCCCGCATCTGGTCGACCACCAAAATAACCACCAGTTTCGGCTTGCTGGAATCGCGGGACGCATCTTTCGTGCTGGTTTTGTGAACGACGGTTTGCAAAGGAGATTTTCGCGCCGCTATCGGCACCGCTCCGAGCAGCACCAGCCACAACACCATCCCCCCAATTTTATTTGCACGACAGAAAATCCTTGTGAGCCCAGCAGCCATCCTGAATTCCTCCAGAAGAACTTCGGCAGTCTATCATCCAAATGTTACGCGACGGTTGCATTGGCCGCCGTGCGGCAGCAATGATAGGATTACGCGAACTTATGCGCATCGTAGAAAAGTCTCAACTCATGTCTGCATCGGAAATCGATCGCACCATTCAGCGGCTGGCGCACGAAATTGTGGAAAAATCCGGCGGCACGAAGCATCTGGCGCTCATCGGTGTGCGGCGCAGAGGCGTCCCCCTCGCCCAGCGAATCGCCAAAGCCATGCGCGGGATCGATGGCGTGGAAGTGCCAGTCGGAACGCTGGACATTACCTTGTATCGCGACGATCTATCCAAAGTGGCTTCCCATGCCGTGCTGCAGTCCTCTGATATTTCCTTTGGCGTGGATAACATGGACCTGGTGCTGGTCGACGACGTTTTATATACCGGGCGGACCATTCGCGCTGCCATGAATGGGCTATTCGACCTGGGAAGGCCAAAGCGGGTGTCCTTGTGTGTGCTGATTGATCGCGGCCATCGTGAAATGCCCATCGAGGCACAGTACGTGGGCCGCGGTGTCCAGACCAGCGACACAGAAATTGTGGAAGTACGGTTGCGCGAGATCGACAGCGAAGAGCGCGTAGTGCTGGTCGATCGCGTCGAGCCGTAGGAATATTTTCATGACGACGAATTGATCAGAATTGATCAGGGTTTCGCTGCTGTCCGACAATAACAAGATTGGCCCGTAATTTCATAAGTGACGTTCCATAAGTGACGATGTGACCTACCGTTTCCGCGACCTCCTGGCCCTTGAACCGCTTAGCGCGGACGAACTATCTTTTCTGCTGGACCAAAGCAAACTGTTTCAGGAAATTCAGCGCCACCCCCTGAAAAAACTAGCCACCTTGCGCGGAAAAACCGTGACTCTGGCGTTCTTCGAAAATTCCACGCGTACGCGCATCAGTTTTAATACCGCGGCTTCCCGGCTGGGCGCCGACACCATGAACCTCCAAGCCGAAGCCTCCAGCTTAAAAAAAGGCGAATCGCTTCTGGATACCGTCTATACCCTGAATGCCATGAAGCCGGATTGCCTGGTGATGCGCCACGCCGCCTCTGGCGCGGCGGATTTCGTGGCGCGTAATCTTGATATCCCGGTGATCAACGCCGGGGACGGCACGCACGAGCACCCCTCGCAGGGCTTGCTGGACGCCCTGACCATCCGCGACCGGCGCGGCTCCATCGAAAATTTGAAGGTCACCATCCTTGGCGATATTCAACACAGTCGCGTCGCACGTTCGAATATTCACTTGCTGGGAAAATTTGGCTGTCAATTCACACTGTGCGGCCCGGCGATGTGGGTCCCGCGCGAACTCGAAAAAATCGCTCCTCCTGGCACGCCCATTCGTCGCGTATCACGAATCGAGGAAGGGCTTGAAGATGCCGACGTGATCCTGGTGCTGCGTGTGCAAACAGAACGAATGTACGAGCCCTCACTCTCCGCTGAAGAATATATTTTGCTCTATCAACTGAATGCCGAGCGCTTGCGCCTCGCCAATCCTGATGCACTCATCCTGCATCCGGGTCCCATGAATCGGGGGGTCGAAATTTCGCCGGAAGTAGCCGACGGAGCGCAGTCGTGCGTTCTCGAACAGGTCACCAACGGCATTGCCGTCCGCATGGCACTGCTGTTTTTGCTGATGTCCGGCGCGACCGAAGGCGGCGAAAGCCCTGTCGCCGACGCGGCCTTCGATGGCCCGAACGCGGCCCCAGAAAAAAAAAAGGAATCCACGCATGCTGCTGATTAAGAACGGCCGGGTGCTGGATCCCGCAACGAAAACGGACGCAGCGCAGGACATTCTTCTCGACGGCGAAAAAATCGCTGAGCTTGGCGCGCCGGGAAAAATTACCCCGGTGCGAGACGCCGAAATTTTCGACGCCGCCGGATTGATCATCGCGCCGGGTTTTATCGACATGCATGTGCATTTGCGCGAACCCGGTCAGGAGTCTTCCGAAAGCATCGAGAGTGGCACGCGAGCAGCGGCGCGCGGCGGCTTTACCGCCGTGTGTTGTATGCCCAACACGAAACCGGTGAATGACAACGCCTCCGTCACGCGATTCATTGTGGATCGTGCAAAATCGACCGGCAGCGTGCGGGTGTGGCCCATCGGCGCGGCATCGGTAGGAAGCAAAGGAGAAAACATCGCCGAAATTGCGGCCATGCAGCGAGCCGGAATCGTTGCCGTCTCCGATGATGGCAAGCCCATCGCTACGGCAAAATTGGCGCGGCAAGTGATGGACTATTGCCAATCCCTGGATCTGCCGGTGATTGAACACGCCGAAGATGTTTCTCTCGCTCATGGCGCGGTGATGCGCGAAGGCGTCACCTCCACACGACTGGGATTGCGCGGAATGCCTGCCGCCGCGGAGTCTGTGTGTGTAGCTCGGGACGTTCAGTTGGTGGAATTGACCGGAGCCCGGCTGCACATTGCCCACCTTTCCGCGCGCAGTTCGCTGGAATTAGTGCGCTGGGCAAAACAGCGCGGCCTCAACGTCACCTGCGAGGCCACGCCACATCACCTCACCTTGATCGATGAGGACGTGCAATACGATTCGCGCTTCAAAATGAATCCGCCATTGGCCGCGCGCGAAGACCGTGACGCCCTGCTGGCTGGATTGGCGGACGGCACCGTTGATGCGATCGCGACCGATCACGCGCCTCACGAGCCGGCTTTGAAAGATGTGGAATTTGATCGCGCGCCTTTTGGCATTTTGGGATTTGAAACGGCGTTGGGGCTCGCACTGGAACTGGTGCACAGTGGCAAGATCACGCTGATGCGCATGGTGGAATTATTCACTACGGGTCCGGCTAGGGTGCTCAGGCTTGAAAGAAAAATTGCCAAGGGCGAGCCGGCCGACCTCACTCTTTTTTCCACTGACCACGATTGGACTTACAACGTCAAAAACTCATCCAGCAAATCGCGCAATTCCCCATTTGACGGCCGGAGCTTCAAGGGCGCGCCCATGGCCACGATTGTCGCAGGCCGCGTAGTTTGGAACCGCTAGCCAGAACTACTAGTCTTGCCTTTTGAACGTGCGTACTTGAACTTGGGTGGCCCACTCTTGCGGGTTTTGCAAGGGTGGGGCTCTTCTTGAGCCCCACTCCCCCGAATGGCAGCGCGCGTCAAGGAGCGTCAAGACTTAAATTAATGCGCGGTGGGTTCCGCGGCGGGATGCATCCCGTGTTGCGGGACTTCATGAATGCCGCGCGCCGGCGGCTCGGTACGCAGCCGGTAGAAATGATCCAACGGGATGCGGCCCTTGCCGATGGCGTAGCCCTTTTCGATGGCTTTCGTCACGTAGGCCTTGGCGAGCATAGCGGCTTCCGTCAACCCGCGTCCGTAGGCCAACTGCGCGGCAATGGTTGACGCGAAGGTGCAACCTGTTCCGTGATAGTTATCCGCCTTTACCCGGTCGCCGCCCAGCTGCGTCATTTTTTCGCCGTCAAAAAGCACGTCGATGGCCCGCTCCATGTGACCGCCCTTCACGATTACAGCGTGCGCGCCCATCTCGACAATTTTTCTGGCTGCAACTTCCATGCCGGCCACATCCTTGATCTCCATCCCCGCTAAAATTTCTGCCTCCGGCACATTAGGAGTGATCACCGTGGAGCGCTTCAGCAGTTCAGTCGCGAGATATTTGATTCCCGCGGCATCCAGTAGTTCCGTTCCGCTGGAAGATTTCATCACCGGATCATGAACAACGTGCGCAAATTTGTGCGCATCCAGGAATTCCGCGACAACCGCAGCGTTTCCGCGATTGCCGAGCATGCCGATCTTTACCGCCGCGATGTCGCAATCCTTACACAACACTTCCAACTGTTCGCGCAGTTCAGCGCTGGGCGTATTGTGCACCGCTTGCACGCCTTCGGTACTCTGCACCGTCAGCGAAGTGATCGCCGCCACGCCGTAACAACCGTGAGCGGCAAAAGTTTTAAGATCGGCCGCAATCCCCGCACCGCAAGAAGGATCGAATCCACCGATCGTTAGCAATAAATTGGGCGCCAAATTTATGTGGTTGGACATTTTTCTTACTCAATCCTCAGCGGCTCACGTAGCAAGCCGCACAAATTTTAGTCTCTCGCGGCGCGACGAGTTTCACGTCAAATACCAGCGCCGCCATTTCGCCACTTTTTCACTTCAACCGTTCACTCCAAGCGAAAATTGCCGGGCGCTTTTGGGAACCAACCAAAAACGCACCGGCAATTGCGAATGTACGCGTGCAAGAGGTGCGACGCAAGAAAAACTTTGCAAAAAAAATGCCGAGTAGGGCTTCTAACAGTTGTGGTGGGCTGGCCGGATCAGAACAAATTCATAATCACGGGAACAAACCGCGGACCAAAGTGGCTTCCGCGACGCGTCCAACGGCGAGAATCATGGCGCCGGCACGCGGCGGCACGTGATGCTTGCGCATGGTCTCCACCATTTCATGAAAAGCGCGCACGATGGTTTTTTGCAGGCGGGCGTTCACTTCTTCAGCGTCCCAGATCAGCCCTTGCTGGTTTTGCACCCACTCAAAGTAGCTAACGGTGACGCCACCGGCATTGGCCAGGATGTCCGGCAGAACGGTAATTCCCTTGCGCGCAAGAATCTCGTCCGCGTGCGGAGTGGTCGGCCCGTTAGCAGCTTCGGCAACGATGCGCGCCTTGATGGCTTCGGCGTTATTCAGCGTGATGACGTTTTCGAGCGCCGCGGGCACCAGGATGTCGCACTTCATGGTGAGCAATTCGTCGTTGGTAGTGCGCGAAGCGCCAGGCATGCCTACTACCGTTCCGGAGCGTTCTTTATAGCGAATGGCTTTGATGGGGTCGATCCCACGCGGATTGGTCACCCCTCCGCGAGTATCGCTGAGCGCAATGATTTTGGCTTTTTTCTCGGCAAAGAGCTGCGCGACGGTAGCTCCTGAATGCCCGAAACCCTGAATCGCGATGGTAGCTCCGCGCAGAGCAATTTTTTTGAGCTTACAGGCTTCTTCGACGACGGCAACCAAGCCCCGAGCCATGGCTTCTTCTCGCCCATTCGAACCGCCAATCGACGATGGCTTCCCGGTCACGGACCCGTGCGCCGCGTGTCCCACCGTCATTGCGTAGGTATCCATCATCCACGCCATCGTCTGTGCATCGGTATAGACGTCAGGAGCGGGAATATCCAGGTACGGCCCGATGAGCGGTAGAATTTCGCTCGCATAACGACGCGTCACACGCTCCAATTCACCCTTGGACATGCGCTTCGAATCGCAAATGACTCCACCCTGCGCCCCTCCAAAAGGCACATTCACGGTTGCCGTCTTCCACGTCATGCCGGCAGCCAGAGCTTTCATTTCGTCCAGCGTAACGTTGGGATGAAACCGAACCCCGCCTTTGGCTGGCCCGCGTGCCACATTGTGCTGCACGCGATACCCCGTGAGAACTTTCACCTGCCCATTGTCCATTTTGGTCGGAACGGAAACTTCCAGAATGCGCTTGGGCGTGCGGAGTATCTGCCGCAGTCCCGGATCAAGCTTCAGGAATTCCGCGGCCATATCAAATTGAATCTGCGAAATGCGGAAGGGGTTTAAATCCTCACGCGGAGCGATGCGCGGCACCATGGGAGGTGCGCCAATCTGTCTTGTCGGGGCGGTGGGCTTTGCGACCGTGGCCATTGGCTCGGGTCCTTTCCTCAAGTCGGTTCGTCTTGGAGCAATATTCAAACTTTGGATAAACAGCAACTATCGTCAGTTCACGCCTTATTACGCGTTCGCCGCTAGCTTCCGCAAAGAATTTAGATAAGCATCGCGGCAAGCTACCGAACAAAAATGCAGCAACTCACCATTGGTACGCAGAGGAATTGCCAGCGCCTCCGCGATATGTACGCCGCAGATGGGGTCGCGCACCAAGAGCCTTCCACTTTGTGCGGCATTCAAATCGCCGGTGGGCTCCAATGGCTCACGCACCCGGCTGGGTTGCAGCAACCCGGAGATCAATCGTCCGGCCAGGCGAACACCCCACGACACAATCACCACCCAAAACAGAAACCTGATCAATCGAGCGAGAAAGTTCATAAGTAACTCTGCAATCGCGTCGGCACTCATCTACGAGCTAATGATGTTGAGCGAATTCCCATCGGCGTCAGCGGAAACACAATGACGGCCAATAGCCAGGAACTCACCAAGGACGCGGTGAACCGAGTGTATGCAAGGTCAAAAGGGCGCGTCAAACGAAAAGGTGCAATTTCAGTAAGTTGCGAAAGCGCTCCCTTCCAGAAAACACCCGAAACCGTTCCCAAAACGAGAACTAAGTTAAGGGTTTTCTGAGACTTATGCCAGAGTCGCGTGTAGGAATAATGCCCTAACGCTTAAGCGTCTCGGGTCCGGGAATTCGGTCGATGCCCATGTATGGGCGCAATGCGTCAGGGATGACCACCGAGCCGTCCTCTCGCTGATAATTCTCTACGATGGCGATCCACGTGCGCCCGACCGCGAGCCCCGAGCCATTCAGGGTATGCACAAAATCGCTTTTGCCGCCGCTTGCAGGCTTAAAACGGATGCCTGCGCGGCGCGCTTGAAACGCCTCGCAATTCGAACACGAAGAGATTTCGCGAAATTCGTTCGCAGACGGTAGCCAGACTTCTATGTCATAGGTTTTTGCCGCGGCAAAGCCCATGTCCCCAGAAGAGAGCAGCACCGTTCGATAGTGGAGACCAAGTTTTTGCAGAATTGCCTCGGCATTCCGAACCAGCGCTTCATGCTCCTCATAACTTTTTTCCGGGTGGGTAAATTTAAACAACTCAACCTTCTGAAATTGATGTTGCCGGAGAATGCCGCGCGTGTCTTTCCCGGCGGCGCCCGCTTCCGAGCGGAAACAAGCGGTCCACGCAGTCAGCAAAATAGGAAGCTGGCTCTCCGCCAACGTTTCGTCGCGATAAAGATTGTGCAGTTCGACTTCCGACGTGGGCGTGAGCCAGAAGTCCGTCCCCTCTATTTTGAACAAATCGGCGGCAAATTTCGGCAACTGCCCAGAACCCATCAGCGAGGCGCTATTCACTAAAAAGGGCGGCAGAACTTCCGTGTAACCGTGTTCCCGGGTGTGTACATCAAGGAAGAAATTTGCGAGGGCGCGTTCCAGGCGTGCTCCCCAGCTCTTATAAACAGCAAAGCGTGCCCCAGTTATCTTCGCCGCCGCCGACAGATCCAAAATCCCTGCGCGCTCCCCGACTTCCCAGTGCGGGCGCGGCGTAAAGTCAAACTTAGGCGGCGCGCCCCACCGCCGCACCTCCACATTGTCCGCCGCGCTCGAACCCACCGGCACGCTGGAATGCGGAATATTAGGAATCGTGAGCAGCAGCTCGCGTTGAGTCTCATCAAGCTGGCCAATGCGCTCATCGCATTGCTTGATAAGTTCAGAAACCTGTTTCATCTCCGAAATAATGGCATCGGCACGACGCTTTTCTTTTTTGAGGCGCGCGATCTCTTCGCTGGCTTTGTTGCGTTGTGCTTTGCGCTGTTCGTTTTTTGTGATGAGCTCGCGACGTTCTTTGTCGAGCGCGCGGAACGCGTCGAGATCCAGAGTGGCGCCCCGCTTGGCCGCCATGTCCGCAAAAAGTTCGAGATGCTCGCGAAAGTAACTTAGGTCATGCATGGCATGGAAGAATAACGTATCGCGGTGGGAAGTGGCGAGCGCTTGAAGTTATGCCGGCCTAGGAGGCGCGGTAAATTCGTCTGAAAAGCACTCTGCGCGAACCGTAAGATCTGACAGGTCACGGATTCCAGCATGAATGTATGGGCAGGCGGTACGAAGGTACTTGTAGAAGGGTACCGAAGCATGATGCGCAAAGTACCGGGTGACATGGAACGAGGGAACTATCGACCTATACACAACTGAAAAGCACAATCGCTTGGTGATCAGGAGTTGATCGCGGCTTCCGGGGCGGTTACGGCTGCTCCTGTGTGCCGTTGTGCTGCTCGCGAGCGCAGCATAGCGACAGGAAGTTAAGAACGACTTCGGATTACGTTTCCCTCCATGCCCACGCCCGAGCGGCCGGAACCCCCACCGGCCGCTCACCTTTCTCCGGCGCAATTTTCCCCAGCCGACAAGAGATGTCGAGCCGTATCAAACTTCTCCGTGATCCAGACACGATGCGATTCTGCCTAGATTGGGTTCAAGGCCGGATCCGCGTTGAAATGGGAGCAATCGAGGAACGCACCAGAAATAAAAAAAGGGGGCTGGTGCAAGCCCCCTTTTTGAATTGACGCCCCAAAAACCGGAAACCGAGTCGAGGTTCGGGTCCGGCCACCCCGGGAAGCCAATCTTTTAAAGTTGCCAAGAGAAGAGCAAGTGTTGTGCCAGCCAGCGTTAACCAGAAATAACAATGCAAAGTCCCTGAAACCACAACTCTTAGCTCAACTAAACGCCTCATCAAAATTTCTTCCGCTGCTGGGTGCCTACAAAATCTCACAGAATTTAGAGCAGCTTCTATGTTGTTTGGGAGGAATCGAAAACGGCGAATCTTCCATTGCCCATGAATTTCCAGGACGAAATTCACAATATCGTTATTTTTATTTCTGCCCGCACCCTCACATTTTGATGTAATGCAGCTTGCCATCCGGTTAGCGACACTCCCGCAGTTCGAGCGCTTTTTGAACACCCTCCGCGTCGCGTTGAGACGTTAAGATTTCTTTAAGCTCCGATAGAGGCGCGAAGAGCGTTTGCCAGCGATCGGCTGAAGCGTTGCACATCCGAAGCATGTTCCGCTTCCACCATTACGCGTGCCAGAGGCTCTGTGCCAGAGTAACGAAGAACTACACGCCCACTTTGGCCAAGCGCGGAGTTGGCGTCGGACAACGCCCGCGAAACTTCAGGGAGCGAATCCAGCGGAGGCTTGGCCCGAACCTTCACGTTCACGATGATCTGCGGGTAGTCCTTCAATCCCTTGGTCAAATCCGCGAGACCACCATTCATGGAAACCAAAGAAGCAATCTTGAGCGCCGTCAGCAGACCATCGCCAGCCGGGCTGTCCTCCAGGAAGATAATGTGGCCGGACTGTTCCCCGCCCAGCACGCTTCCGCTGCGCAGCATTTCTTCGAGCACATAGCGGTCGCCCACGTCGGTGCGCACCAGCGTGATTCCTTCACCGTCCAGCACACGTTCCAAGCCTAAATTAGACATGGAAGTCCCCACGACTCGGTTGCCTTTGAGCTTATTTTGAGACTTCAGGAAGCGTGCCGCGGCCAGCATCACCCCATCGCCATTAACAGTCTGTCCGTCAGCCGAAACAAACAACGCCCGGTCAGCATCGCCATCGAAAGCCACCCCCAGGGTGGCTCGTTCCGCGACAACGCGTTTCCGAAGTCCTTCCAGATGCAACGAACCGCAGCTTGCATTAATATTCCGGCCGTCCGGCGAGTCACAAGTGGAGATTACTTCCGCCCCCAGGGTACGAAACAGTTCGGGACCGAGCTTAAAAGCCGCTCCATTAGCGCAATCCATCACCATGCGAAGTCCGTTCAACTTCGCGCCCGGTATGATCCGCCCGCCTAAATAGGCCAGATACTCCATGTCCAACGATTGATTGGCGACCAGCGCAGGCGCGGAGATGTGCGCGGATTTATTTTTTTCGCGATGCTTGATGATCTCCAGCTCCAACGCCTCTTCCGTCGCGTCGGGGAATTTCATCCCGGCATGAGAAAAAAGTTTTACCCCATTGTCATGGAAGGGATTGTGAGAAGCGGATATCACCACGCCGGCTTCAAAATCATTCTGGCGAACCAGGCAGGCAACTCCCGGAGTGGTAATCACTCCCGCGAAAGCCACCGATGCGCCCGCCTGCGCGAGACCGGCGGCAAGAACAGCTGCAATGTGCGGGCCGGATTCGCGAGTGTCCATGCCGATAAGCACTCGAGCGGCAGAATGTTCGCGGTGCAGAAAAGCGCCCAGTGAGTGCCCGGTGGCAAACAAGGTGGCATCGTCGAGTGGCGGGGTCCCCGGAACGCCGCGAATACCGTCGGTACCAAAGAGTGATTTAGGCATCAGTGAAATTGTTCGACAGCGTTAAGAAGCCGTTAAAAAATCAGCGCACGCCGTGAGGCGAGCATCCGGTCAAAAAAGTCTAGCACGGCGCCGCCGGCGTGTTCGGCCAAGAATCGGTGCTTGGTTTCCACTGCGTAGCTCCCGCGTAGCACGACCCAGCAGGGATTGTGATTTGGATGACCGGTCAGCCGACAAAGTGCGGCTAGCATTCCTGGATATGTTACCGTGTCGTGCATGGAGCCTCTCTTATCTGCCCCCGAAACTCGCACCAGCCCTCGCATTACGATTTCCAACGTCAGTCTTAAGCTTCTAGCAGTCGCGCTGGTTCTGACTTTTCTCTATTTTGCCGCCAGCGTAATCATTACCCTGCTGCTGGCCATTCTAATTGCGTACTTCCTGGATCCTGTGGTGGAGTTTTTGGAAAAGGTGCGTATGCCCCGCACCCTGGCATCCATGATTACCGTCCTGTTCTTGATTGGAGTGCTGGGGGCAGTGGGATACGGATTGTACTCGCGAACATCGGACTTTGCAGCGAATTGGCCAAAATATAGCGGGACGCTGAAAAACGCGCTGAACTCCGTAGAAACAAAAATAAATGGCATCGAAAGGCAAGTGAGTGATGGTGAGACGCCTTCTCAGCCTTCCCAACGGAAAGGACCTTCTAAAACCGTCGCCGGCGCGGAAAACGCCCTGCGTGCCGCGGTGGTACACATCATCGGATCGTTGTCCGGATTAGTGCTGGAAGTCACCTTCGTGCCCTTTCTGGTATTTTTTATGCTCTCGGAAAAACAGGAGGTGTGGCACAGCACCCTGCAATTATTTCCCGTTTCGCGAAGAACGTCGGTAAAGGAAACTTTGGAAGATTTGCGCGACGTGCTGCGCGACTATCTCGTGGGTATGTCGCTCATGACGCTCATCGTGATGGCGGCGAGCAGCGTGTTTTTCTGGGCCATGGGATTGGACTACCCGATCTTGACCGGCATAGTTTCTGGCCTGCTGAATATGGTCCCCTACTTTGGAGCGGTACTTTCCTGGTTGCCGCCCTTCCTCATCGCCCTTGCGAAGTTTCACTCCGCGGGATCCTATGCGCTGATCGCCGGGGTCTTGTTGGCGATTCATATGCTCGCGAATAATTTGCTGGCGCCCGCATTGGTCGGCAAGAAGGTGCGATTGAATGCCTTGTCCATCACCATTGCGCTGTTGTTTTTTGGATGGATCTGGGGTGGAATGGGATTGTTGCTGGCGATTCCGCTTACCGGCGCGTTGCGCGTGATTTGCGATCACACCCAATCGTGGAAACCGGTTGGGCGCTGGCTTAGCGCTTGATTCAGTGCAAAGCGATTCGCTGACAAATATTTCAAATGAAACATCATTCTCCGGCTTTTGTGAACGCGAGTTTGGCGCGCAGTTCCGTGACAACCGCCGCGACATCTTCGGCGTCTTGAAACAGCCGGATGGCCGCGACACCTTCAGCTCCCTCGCCGATACAATCGCAAGCGTTATCATGAGTAATTCCGCCGATGGCCAGCACCGGAATCTCCACGGAGCTACAAACTTCCGCGAGCCGCTGCAGCCCTTGTGGCTGGCCGAGTGCTTCCTTGGATGGCGTCGCAAAGACCGGACCGAAGAAAATGTAGTCTGCGCCATCACGCGCCGCGCTTACGGCCGCCTGAACCGAGTGGCAAGAAACTCCGACCAGAAATTTATCGTGTTCCGTGAGATCCGCCTTTGCGGCCAGCCATTTGCTCACATCCACGACGGCTAAAGACTGCTCCCCGAGATGAACGCCACCAGCCCCTTCTGAATAAGCCACGTCCAGACGCTCATTCACAAGAATCCGCGCCGCTTGCCCGTTGCGCTCGTATATCTGTTTCGTTTGCGCAACGGCCTCACGAGTAACGGAAGAAAGCTCTTTGGCCAACAGATCCTTTTCCCGTATCTGAATCCAATCGATCCCGGCTGCCGCAGCAGTAGCGACGCGCTTAAGCAGTGCCTCGTTCCGATCGTCAAGCTCAGAGGTAAGACTCTTCCTATCGGTGACGTAACAAAGAATCGGTGCGCGCAACAATTTACGAGGATGAAACACGAGGAGTATCAGCTCGCGGACGGATCAGCCCGAAGGCCAAAAAAATATCCAGAACTCCTATCCCGCTGACAAACCCGCGCACTGACGGGTGCAAGAGCACCGGCAGAAGCGAAGGAAAGTGACTCAGAAAATAGTTTTGCTCCCAGAAATTCGTCCATGGGAGATACAGCAGCAGAGCCCCCATCTCAAAACATAAAATGATCAGCAACGCGCGTAACACACGATTCATAACTGAGGGGTCTCCGCCTAACCCACCTAACCGAACATCTCAGGCATCAGCGGCTGGGCTTCTGGAGAGCGGCGATGCGTTCGGCCACGTCGCGATAGTCGATATTCATCGCATACACCTTCGAAAAACTTTTTAGCGCCGCTTCGGGCTCGCCAGCCGATTCCTGGGCAATGCCCAAATCATACCGCAAGGCGAGAATGCTTTCTGGTTCGACCCCGGGGGTTTCAAGAGCGCGCTCATACCAGATGGCCGCGATGCCCGGCTGCCCTTTCTCCATGAACGCGAGACCGAGGAGCGTACAGCACTGCATGGCGTAGCGGAAAGGTCGCCCCCGCTCGTTGGCCTTGGCCACTTTTTGAAATTCGCTGATGGCTTCTTCGAGCAAACCCATTTCACGGAACGCCGTGCCCAGATTGTAGTGCGTCTCCAAATCCTCGTCCTCGGAACCCATCTCCCCGAGCTCGGCGCGGAACTCGTCAAACACTTCTTTCAAAGGTCCGGCGTCGCTGAGATTTGATCTGTCCACGCTTTTGACCGGCGCTTCCGTCGCGGCCTTGGAGTAGGACGGGGTCAAACCACCCATGCCCAGATCCTCGATCTCATTCGCGAGGTCCGCAAGGAAGTGATCGGACGCAAAGTCGCTGCCGGCGGGCGGCCCAGCGGAATTTCGCCCAACGTGCTCGTGTTGCTGATTTGCATTCGACTCAGCCGCGTGAACCTCCAGCGGAATATCTGGCGGCTTTTGGCTATGTGCCGGCACCAGCTCTTCGGGTTCCAGAATCAGATCGTAATCCTGATCCACTTCGAATTCAGACCCCGGTTCCCCGGGTTTCACACCCGCATGGCCCTGTTCAACCGCAGCCAGTTCCGGTGCTTTCTTTTCCGCAGGAGTAGCGGCTTCAGCAACCGCTTCGGGAATACTAATTTCTTCCGGCAACGGAATCTGTTCGCCGGGAGTTTCCGCAGGCGTTTCCTGCGCGGCGACCTGGAATTCCCCAAACGCAGGCATGTCCGCAGGGGGAACCAGCGGCGATGCCGGCTGCACCGGTTCCAATATAGATGCTTTCGCATCGTGTCCAGCAGCAACTGGTCCCGCGGTGATTTCAAATTCAGCCGACGGTGCGGAACTCTCCGCAGTTTCATGCGCGGCAGCTTCGTCAGCGCGAGCCGTAGCCTTGGCCCCAGCATTTTCCGCGCCAGGGTGCCCAGGTTCGACTTCCTGAAGCACCGACAACCACTCGTCGGACAAATCAACTTCATGAACATCCTTTGAAGTCGGACTGGAGTGTTGCGATGCTGCCTCCACCGGTGCGCTAGAGGCCTCAGAAACATCTTCCCCAGCCACCGGTTCGGGCGCGATTTCAAACGTCGGAAACTCGTCATTGTCAACGTCAGCGGATTCGGCCGCCACATGGGAGCGCTCTGTTAAAGCGGTTTCGCACGCGGCCGCCAGCTCTTCATCCGTGATACCCGCGGCGCGCTGGAAGCGCCGGCGCAATTCGCCGAATCGTTCGGCGCCGCTCTTATCGCCGCTTTCGGTATGAAGTTTTTCAAGGCGAGCAGCAAGTTCCGCGGTGCGCCGGTCATCTCCCGAGGCCAGAACAAAGTCCAGAAGCTTTTCAAGTGTCGGCGTGTGCCGTGGCGCGCGTCGCAAAATAGCTTCGAGTAATCCGATGGCTTTTTGCGTCAGGCCGTAGCTCGAAAACAGGTCGACGTCGGTGAGCGACTGGCTGATAAATTTCTGCGTCTCTTCGTCAAGCGGACTGGCAGGCTGGCCGGGTTGCGCTGCTGCGTGCGATTCCGGCTCGGGTTTGGGCTCGAGTTCGGACTTAGGTTCGGGAATCGGTTCTGCCAGGTCTGGCCGAATTTTGGCTGCCGGCGGCGGCTGCAATTCGGCTTTCAGATTGTCATCCGAAGGCTTAACCGCCTCAACTGCTGGCATGCCCATCTTTTTAAGCAGATCGTTCAGCTTACGCTTGGCAGATTCGCTTTCCGGTTCGCGCTCCACTAACTGCTGGAATACCGTCTTGGCGCGCTCCATGTCCCCCTTGGCAGCCAAAGCATCGCCAAGCTGCGCGAGAGCATCAGGCAAGCGAAACGAATCACTGGTGCGGCCATAGCTATCCACCAGCCATTCATGCGGCTCCACGCGGCCGGGCATGCGCTCCACCAGGTCATTCAAAAGTTTGCTGACTGCTTCGTGCTCGCCGGCATCCAGCATCGGAATACGCATGCGCCCGACGAGGCCCATGGCCTGTTCACTTTGACCGGACTGCAGCAACGCCTCTGCAACTTTTTGCGTGAGACCAAAGTTCTTCTCGTCGGCTTCAAAAATTCGCAGCGCCAGCGCCGTGGCCTTATCCCAATTCACAGTCTTCAGATACAGATCAAGGAGCAGTTCGGCCTGTTCGCCGCCCTTTTCCAGGTCCGGGACGTGTTCGAGCAGCTCAGCTGCCTGTGCGACATTCCCGCGCGCTGAGTACGAACGGGCTTTGACGATCACCGCGGCCAGACTTTGCGGATCGATCTTTAGCGCTTTATCCGCCAATTTCTCGCATTCCGCCTGGTCACCGCGCGCCAACGCGCGTTGCGCCGCGGACACGTAGGATTCTGTCGCTTCTCTGCGCTGCCCCATCGCTTGATACAGATCCGCAAGCCGCACCTGAATCCGAAGATTGTCTGGCTCCGCAATAAGAAGTTTCTTCAGCAGGTTGACTGCTTCCGGCTGGCGATTGTGTTTCAGATGAATTTCCGCCAGCTGCAGAAACAGCGGGCGCGCCTCGCTCATCACACCTTGCTGCACGTACAGATCGGCGAGCTTTTCCAGGGGGCGAATTTCTTCCGGAGCGAGCTTAGCGATGCGTTTGTAAACCGCAATAGCCTTGGTCAGGAACCCGTCGCCAACAAAAATCTGCGCCAGCCGCTCGAAATAATCGATGGCTTGGAAAGTTTCACCCTGGCGAATGTAAAGCTCCCCAACGGTCATCAGCGTGACTTGATCGCGGGGCTCGAATTTGAGGACTTGCTGGTATTCGGCGATAGCCTGCGTAACTTTGCCCTGATTTAGCAGCTTCTGGGCGGCTTCGACGTATTTGCTCTTGTTGTAAGCCATGCGTTAACCGGGACAATAAACGTGTTCGACCGTAGGGCTGCCCAATAGCGCGGCCAAGTACAACCCAGCGGACCTCTATGAACTCTGTCCGAGACGTTCTCCTCGATCGCTGGGGCTTCAGTGGTGACCCGCAACGTTATCCTGTTACGCTAACAGGCTGAAGAAAAACAAGTCAATAAAGGCAAAGTCCCTTGTGAGCAGCCAGTTATCACCGTTCCAGGCTGGAAACACAACAGTGAAATAATAGTGACCATTTTCTGGTCCAACCTACGCATTTTGCAGCGGAACGACCGCCGCCTCTACCGCTCCTTCCGGTGTTTCTATGTCCTGCAGAAACGAAATTTGCGTAGCCCCGACCGCCCAGCAGTTGGACTCGCGCACCGGCGCGAAGGAATGCCGATGCAGCGGGCTGGGCCCATGCTGCCGCAAAGCCTCCAGATGATCGGCGGTGGCGTACCCTTTATGCCGGGCCAAGCCGTACTGGGGATAGATGGCGTCCCACTCCTGCATGCGCGCGTCGCGATGGGTCTTGGCCAGGATGGAGGCAGCCGCGATGGAGACGCTGCGGGCATCCCCATGGATCAGCGATTTTTGTTCGATCAAAACATCGAGTTTAATGGCGTCAAGCAGCAGATAATCGGGAAGGATGGAAAGCTGATTGAGGGCCGCGGTCATGGCCTGGCGGCTGGCTTGATATATATTCCAGGCGTCAATGCGTTGCGCATCGATCTCCGCCACCGACCATGCCAGCGCGTGTTCGCGAATGCGCGGCGCAAGCTCGCCGCGGCGCTCCGCCACCAGTTTCTTGGAATCGTCCAGCCCCACAATGCGCCGTTTGGGATTCAGAATCACCGCGGCGGCAACCACCGGACCGAACAGCGCGCCGCGACCAGCTTCATCCAGACCGGCGATGCGCGTCCAGCCCAGCTTGCGGGCCGCGTGTTCAAAACGCGTGCAACAAAGGCGAGTCATCGTGGATGGGCCGATTCTAGCACGCAGTCGCCGGAGGTACTGAGTGAAACCGAACACCCGTACTTTCTGAGGCCCGAATTAATGTCCAATAAAATTTATCGCTTATGACCGCAAATCCTAAAAGCGTGATCGTCGGCACCGCCGGACATATCGACCACGGTAAATCTTCCTTGGTGCAAGCCCTCACTGGCACCGACCCCGACCGTCTTGCGGAAGAAAAACGCCGAGGCATCACCATTGATCTGGGCTTCGCTTTTCTGGAAGACGCGGGCATCCGTTTTGGATTCATTGATGTGCCCGGGCATGAACGATTTGTCAGCAACATGCTGGCGGGTGCCGCCGGGATCGATCTGATGTTGCTGGTGATTGCCGCCGACGAATCCATCAAGCCGCAAACGCGCGAACATTTTGATATCTGCAAGCTGTTGGGAGTGAAACTCGGCGTGGTCGCGCTCACCAAAAGCGACCTGGTCGATGACAGCGGATTAACACTCGCGCAATTGGAGATCGAAGACTATGTGCGCGGATCGTTTCTCGAGGGATCGGCAATTGTGCCGGTCAGCGCAAAAAACGGCGCTGGCCTCGCGGAATTAAGACGCGCCCTTCACGACGCCGCGACCCGAATCACTGGCAAGGACGCTACGCGACCGTTTCGTCTGCCGATCGATCGCGCCTTCGCAATGAAAGGCTTTGGCACGGTTGTAACCGGCACCTTGGTCTCCGGTGCGGTGCAAACTGGCGATGAGGTGGAACTCTTGCCAGGCGGTGAGCGCCTTCGCGTTCGTGGTGTGCAAACCGGCGGCCAGCCTGTGCCCCAAGCATCTGCCGGGCAACGCACGGCCGTAAACCTTGCGGGGATTGATCACACCGCCGTAAGACGCGGGATGACCCTGGCGGAGCCTGGAAAGTTTCGGCCGACGCGCCGGATTGACACGCAATTTACGTTGTTGGCCGGAACTCACAAGCTCAAGCATCGCGAGCGCGTACATTTCCATGCCTCTACTGCCGAAACCATCGCGGAAATTTTCCTTTATGGCGCGAGCGAGCTTTCACCCGGACAAACTGCGTTGGCTCATCTTCGTCTGCAGGATGAAATAGTGCTGGTAGCAGCCGAGCGATTCATCGTGAGGCAATTTTCTCCTGTCACCACCATTGGGGGGGGAGTTGTTCTCGATCCCTCGGCGCGGCGTCCTCTTTCGCGCGATACCGGCAGGGTCAAATTTCTCGAAACTCTGCGCGACGGCACCCGTGAGCAGGTCCTTGCGGCCATGGTCGAGCGCGCCCCCATGGGCTTGCGCTATCAGGAAATAGCAGCGCACACCGGATGGCAGGAACCGGAGATCCGAGAAACCATTAAGGTCCTATCGTCCCCCGGAACGGTGAAAAGCATTGGCGAGGAACGCCCATGGTTGATAGGCGGCGCCCTGTTTGAAGGCCTCAGCAGCGCGATCAGTCAAAAGATAGACCACTTTCAGCGCGAAAATCCGCTGCTGCCCGGAATAACCAGGGAAGACTTGCGGTCTAGTATAGGAAGACGAGTAAAGCCGGAGATATTTCGTGCGGCGCTCGCGGAATTAATCGCGGAAAAAAAATTAGAGGTCCAGGGCGAAATCATTAAACGCGCCGGCACCGGTATCACCCTGCAGCCCGTCGAGCAGGCCGCCAAACAAAAAATCGAGGCGGCATTTCGCGCCGGCGGTCTGGCTGTGCCTTCCGTGAAGGAGGTGCTTGCCGGCCTATCCATGGACTCCAAGCGGGCCGAAAAGTTGTTGCACATCCTGCTGCGCGAAAAAAGCTTGATACGCGTGTCGCCTGAGCTGATTTTCCATCAGGCGGCGCTCGCGCATCTGAAAGAGCGGCTTGCGGCGTATAAGAAGAGCAAGGGCGAACGCATCTCCGTCCCCGCCTTCAAAGACTTGACCGGAATCACCAGAAAGTATGCAATACCACTTCTGGAGTACCTGGACCGGGAAAGGGTGACGCGCCGGGCGGGTGACGAGCGTGTTATACTTTAGCTTCGACTTAGGTATATTTACCGGGCTTTTCGACGATATTAGAGTGGCAGGAGGCGGCTATGGAATTTCCGATGCACTGGCTGATTATTCTGGTGGTCATACTGGTTCTATTCGGCGGGCGCAAAATTCCTGAATTGATGCGCGGCATGGGTGAAGGCGTGCGCGGATTCAAGGAAGGCATGCACGGCGGGAATCAGTCGCAGTCGCAGACCGTTGTGCCTCCCACGCAACCGACCCTTCCGACGGAGAAGCCGGCCGAAGAGAAAAAGCCCGAATAGGGCAGGGCTAGCAGCTGGCAAACTCGCAGCAAACAGCTTCCAAGTTAAAAAAGGGCGGCCAATGAGCCGCCTTTTTTATTTCACGAGCCAAACATGGCCGTGGCATTCGAATGCGCTGTGACTGTTCGAACCTGCCCGCGTTCGAATGACAAGCACGTTCGAACCAATAAGATTTTTTTGTTCCGGGATGGAACTTTGCCGGAAGTCGCGACGGGCAATTGTCGGCATGTCGTTCATTTGTCGGCCTTCGACGTCTTGTGCAATTGTCGGCGTATCGACATTTTTTGCATTTGTCGGCACGTCGACATTTTGTTCAATTGTCGGCACGCCGACATGCCCGTTCGAACGACGTACGCACTTAGGAAGTGCATTTATGCTTAGGTCGCCGGCACTATCAATCACGGAATTCGTCTGACCAGCCAAGCTCCGTAAGCTCTTGCCACAAGCGCGCCAGCGGCATACCCACCACGTTAAAATAACAACCTTCGACCCGCGGGATATATCGTCCGGCGCGGCCTTGGATAGCGTAAGCACCCGCTTTGTCGTACGGCTCATCGGTAGCCAGGTACCGCGAAATTTCTTCCGGTGAAATTGCGGAAAACTGTACCTGCGTGGTTTCCAGGAAACCGCGCCGCTCCGCATCCGGAAGACGAATCAGCATCACACCGGTCACCACCGAATGGGTGCGGCCAGAGAGCAACTGCAGCGTGCGCCGCGCGTCCTCCACGGATCGAGGCTTGCCGATAATTTGTCCGTCCAGCACCACCACGGTGTCCGCGCCGATCACAATCGCAGGGCCCACCGAGCGTGCCGCGACTAACTCCACTTTTGCGCAAGCCAGCCGATGAACATGCTCGTTGGGTGACTCACCAGGGATCGGCGTTTCATCGACAGCCGAAGACATAACCGTAAAGCTCATGCCCGCGTCGCGAAGAATTTCGGCGCGACGCGGCGAGGTGGAGGCGAGGATTAGTTTCATGTGGTGAATTAAATTACGACAGACTCCTGATATTCGCCGAACACGCGACGCAAGGTATCTGAAATTTCGCCCACCGTAGCGTTATTTTCAACGGCATCAAGAATCGCGGGTACAAGATTTTCAGCGGCTGCCGCTCTGCGCGCCAGCTCGGCAAGAGCGGTCTTGACGCGCGTGCCGTCTCGCTTTAGACGGAAGACTTTGAGCCGCTCGATCTGGTCGCGAGCGATTTGCTCTTCCACGCGCAGAATAGTAATGGGCCGTTCTTCTTCCACCTTGAAATCGTTTACACCCACCACGATTTGCTCGTTTCTCTCTACGGCGCGCTGAAATTCGTACGCCGCTTTTTGAATTTCGCCCTGGATGAAGCCGGATTCGATGGCCCGTAGTGTCCCATCGAGCGGGCCGCCCATGGCGTGAATTTTGTCGATGTACGTTTGTGCGCCAGCTTCAATTTCGTTGGTGAGCTGCTCGATGGCGTAAGAGCCCGCGACTGGATCGATAGTATTCGTAACGCCTGTTTCGTGCGCGATGATCTGTTGCGTGCGCAGCGCGATCAGCGCCGAATCTTCAGTAGGGAGCGCCAACGCTTCGTCAAGCGAGTTGGTGTGCAGCGACTGGCACCCGCCCAGAACCGCGGCTAAAGCCTGAATTGCTACGCGCACAATATTATTTTCCGGTTGCTGCGCCGTAAGCGAAGAGCCCGCGGTCTGCGCGTGAAAACGCAACAGCCACGAGCGGGCATCCTTTGCATGGAATCGTTCGCGCATGATGCGCGCCCAGAGCCTGCGGGCGGCGCGAAACTTGGCGATTTCTTCCAGCAGATCATTGTGCGCGTTGAAAAAGAAAGATAGCTGTGGCGCGAAATCGTCCACGTTCAGTCCCGCATCAAGGGCGGCTTGCACATAAGCCATGCCATCTCCCAGAGTGAAGGCCACTTCCTGTATCGCCGTGGAGCCCGCCTCACGAATGTGATAGCCGGAAATGGAAATCGTGTTCCACTTGGGAAGATGCTTGCTGCACCAGGAAAAAATATCGGTGACGATGCGCATGGCCGAGCGCACCGGATAAATGTACGTTCCGCGCGCGATATATTCCTTGAGGATATCGTTCTGCACCGTCCCTGAAAGTTTGGCGAGGTTGGCGCCCTGCTTTTTTGCGACCGCCACATACAGGCAAAGCAGAATTGCCGCCGTGGAGTTGATAGTCATGGAGGTGGAAACTTTTTCAAGCGGAATGCGGTCGAAAAGAATTTCCATGTCTTCGATGGAGTCGATAGCCACGCCGCCTTTGCCTACTTCTCCTTGAGCCAGAGGATGATCCGAATCCATACCGATTTGCGTTGGCAAGTCAAAGGCTACGGAGAGTCCCACCTGGCCTTTTCCGAGCAGATAGCGATAACGCTCGTTGGACTCCGCCGCGCTCGCGAACCCCGCATACTGCCGCATGGTCCAAAAGCGCCCACGATACATCGTCGGATAAATTCCGCGGGTGTAAGGAAATTCGCCGGGATAGCCGATAGCCTCTTGAGGATTCTGCGAAGCCAAATTTTCGGCGGTGTACAAAGGTTCGAGCGGCAAGCCTGAATACGTGGTGAACTTTTCTTTGCGCTCTGAGCGGCGAACAGCATGCGCGGATGGTTTGGGATTAGAATCGGACATAAATTATCAGCGTCAGCGCATTTCGCTCGCGCGCCGCTAGATTTTTCGCGAGCGCAGAAACGACGTAACCGCAAAGAACAAAAATAGCCCGCCAACCAGGGCCGCCGTGCCCACCAGCCAATACGCGGCGTCACGGGACCACGCGTGTATCGCGGCGTTCAACCAGGCGAATGCCAGCACCGCGAAAATGGCGCCAACGACTTCATGAAAAAGCTGCTTGAGGGTGCGCCACAACCGGCTGAACCCGCCCCGTTTAACGCGTGCGCCTGGCAAGCTTGCCGCGGAAGACATGCCGCTATCTTAGCGTAAAAGGCATTCGCCTCATGCGGTTCTGTGGGTACTGGCGAATAAGCGGGCCGCCAAAACCGCCCGCAAGACCGCCCCCCAAGCTGCCCAGAAGACCTGTGGACGGATTGGAGACAACAATCCGAAGCTCTCTTGTATCCAATCTAACGTGGGCCTAAAATGGCCGAAGAGTAGGGGAGAACCTCCTTGCAACTAGACGATCACCTGAAGAACTTGCTGCGCGAATTAGGACACGCGATCAACGACACGGTGTCCGACTCTGACCGCATTACCGGCGCGATTGCAGGAGTGCGCGCGCACGGCTACGACATTGTCTTGAAGCTGGATGCCACCATCGGCTTGGCCAAGCGCGATGCCGCGTCTGGGGAGACGAGCTCGCTGACCACCCAGGACCGCCGATTCCTGGAATCCCTGCGCATCCAGGTTGATCAGGATTCCTTCATGGAAGAGAGCGAAGTGAACAAGAAGATTCCCGCGCGCCTGTCGATGACCCCCCAGGATGTGCGATTTTTGAAATCTTTGCGAATCGCCACGGATGAAATGGAATGAAGAGTTTGGTTAAACTGGCCGGCTTCGCATTGCCACTCGCGCTCGCCGCGATGGTAATGTGCCCGCGCGCTCAGGCGCAGACCCCAGCGACGGTTGTGCCGGTGGTGCTGGATACCGCTGTGCCCATCGTGGTGAATGCGGTAAAGCCCAAGCCAACCGGATTAAGCAAATTTGAAGGCTACGTGATGAACGCGAATATCGCGCAGATCACCGTGCGTGCCAAGGGCAATGACATGGCGATACAGACATTCGCGCTCTCGCCACAAGCAGCCGCCAAGATGCAGGCCATTGTGGATAAGGGCGGCTATCAGTACGGTGACAAAATAACTGTGTTGTACGATCCTGCCAGCCTGCAAGTTATCAAGCTCAAAGGGAAACCTTCCAAAGCATCGTAATTCGTGAAGCACATGGTTCGTCTGCCCGCGGTTGCCGGCCGTTTTTATCCTTCCGATCCCGCTGAATTGTCCGCTCAGATTCGTGAGCACCTCGCGCCACAAAACGGATTGGTCGTGCGAAACGTAAGGGCCTGCCTCGTTCCGCACGCCGGTTTAATGTATTCCGGGCACGTGGCCGGCGCCGTTTTTTCCAGCATTCGCATACCGAAAAAGGTTGTGATCCTCGGCGTCAGGCATCGTCCTCTTGGTTCGCCCGCGGCCATTATTTCGCATGGCGCATGGCGTACTCCATTAGGCGACGCGGAAATCGATCACCAGTTGGCCGAGAAGCTCCGCGCAGCTTGCCCACTGCTAACCGAAGATGCCGTGGCCCACAGCAATGAACATTCTTTGGAAGTTGAAATTCCCTTTCTCCAGGTGCTCAATCCAGATTTCCGTTTCGTGCCCATAGCGTTGGGAACCGCGCATTTTGAAACGTTGCTAAGTGTGGGGGAAGCGATTGGTGCTGTGCTCACGGCGGAGAAGCAGGAAATTCTGTTAGTGACCAGCTCCGACCTGAATCACTACGAAGACGATGCTACAACCCGCGTGAAAGACCGCAAAGCTATTGAGCAATTGTTGAAAATGGATGCTCGCGGTTTGTATGATCTCTGCCTAACGGAAGAAATTTCCATGTGCGGATTGGGCCCGGCGGTCGCCATGCTCACAGCTTTGCAGGTATTGAAGGCCAGTAACGCGGAATTAATTCGCTACGCCACTTCGGCCGACCGTGCGGGAGATCCTTCCGCCGTGGTGGGGTACGCGGGTATGGTTTTCTGGTGACTCACCGCGGCGCCAACACAAAAAAAAGACGGCCGTTAATCCGGCCGTCTGTCCCCACATATATTTCGCCAGATTAGTGACGGCCGCCGCCAGACATGGACGAGCCGCGCGAGCCTGACAACGCCGTCGAACGAGTAGACGTGGTGATCGAGCCCCCGCGCGCACTGGAGCCACCTTCAATAAATCCTCCGCGAGCACTTCCGTAGGATCGAGGCGCCGGAGGCGGACCGGCAATGCGAGCTGAGGCTGAAGGCATCGTGCGAACTTGCCTGTCTACAGTAATGGCGCGAGCGGCCGGAGTGGTGGTTGACGTTCCTCTCGCTGCCGTCGTCGACGAAGTCGTCGTTGACGAACTGAGCGCTGAGGAAGTGTGCGCTGACGAAGTCGTGACCGCTGAGCTCACGTTCACGTTGCTATTCACAAAGCGATGCTCTTTAGCGTCGTAGGTAATGGTTGAACTGGCGGCCTGGCCTGAAACACCGCTTGAACTAAGCGTGCGCGCGCTGCGAGCGGGAGCCGTCGTTGGACTCACGTGTGAAACGAAAGTCTGCGCGGGAACTTCTTTCTCTTTCACAACTTTCCAGTTGGCTCCAGCCGCAATCTGAGCACTGCCCGCGGAATTCAGCGGCATCACGTGCGCCAGATTCAGCGGTGTCTTGTTGCCGCTATCCTGCGGATGCGTAGGAACCATGGCTACGGTGCTGCCGGAACGCACAAACGTCGCGGTAACGGGATGGAATTTAACGGGCACGTTGCCACCGCGGAACCCGGTCGGAGTCCACAGCCAACCGATCCCCGGTTGGAAAAACCAGCCACCATAGTGGTAAGGCAGCCACCCCCATGGTTGATTGCCAATAAAGGACCATCCAAATTGCGACCCATAAAACCAGTCGCCGTAGTCGAACGGCGACCAGCCCAGCCCGACCCCATAGGGCTGCCATCCGTAACCCACGCCGGCGATCGGATAAAAGCCGCCGTAGGTGTATAGATCGCCGAATCCGGAAACGTAGGAGGAATAATTTGAATATTGCTTCGCGGCATTGGTCGCGGTGACTACGCTGTCTTCGCGGCCGGACACCCAGCGATCAAAGTCGTCACTCGCGGAAGCGGTGCCGATGTTCGTGGCGCCGTCCGCAGACATGCTGAGAGATTGGCCCTTCGTCAGAAGTTTGTTGTCGTTCTTGCGCACTACGGACACTTCGCCCTTAATGACCGCTACGGTGCTGCCGTCATCGAAATTGTCCATGCGGAAATTGGCACGGCCGGCCGCTTCAGCGGTGAAATCCCCGCCGGTGACGCTGAAATAATCGTCGCGCGCCGGGTTCACATAAAAGGAACCGGTGCCTTGACGAAGAATGAGCCGAGTCGTTAGCGAACCATCGTCGAGAGACAGATCGAAAAATTCGAGCACCGAATTTTCGTTGATGAAGGCCATCGCGCCATTCTCGAATTCCACTTCGGCGCGGCCGTTATCGGTGGCCAGCACATCATGCTGGCGGATGGGCAGATTCAATTCGGCGCGTTCCCAAATGGCCTTGTCACTGGCGAGCGGATCGCCCTTGGAGTCGTGAAGAATTCGCACATCCCCTTGCACCAGGCTCAGCCGGATGATGCGGGCGTGGCTGGCGGCGGTGTAAATAGGATGAAGTCCGAAACAGAGCACAGCAACGATCAAAATTGAAGCGACACGGGAAAAAATACGGAGAGTCATGGGTAACCCCTGCTGGGTGCGCTGCAACTTCTAGATTCGCAGCGCTCCGAAGCTAAAGATATGGTCTCTCGCGGTATAGGCGCCGTCAAGTGCAGCAAAGTCAACAAATTGTAAGATTTCACGGAGCTTGGACGCGGGAAACCTAGCGCAGCAATTGGCTGGTGCGGCCGAAGGAACTTCTCATGTTGGAGCGATCGAGATTTTCGCGCAGGTTCATGAGCGTGAGGAAAGTGCTGAGTATCCGGGCTTTCAGATCGTCGGTAAGCGGCAAGCCGCTGGTAGCTACGCGAGCAAGGCGCTCGCCGTGTTCGGCGATGAATTTCATAATTTCGCGCTGGCGTTCGTGCGGTGCATTGCCCAGCGCCGTCTCCCGGCGCATGCCCGCGCAGCTATTTTCCACCGACAAAGTGAAATGCAGAACGCACACCCGGTCCTCGCGCAGAGCAGGTGGGACTTCCGTTTTGCAGCCGCTGACTTCGCAAGCGTTCATCATAGAGCGTAAAGGTGCTGTTCATGATAGGTAACCACTCTACGCACGTAAAATCTAGTGCGCGTCGGGACAGTGCGACGAATGCTACACCACTGCCCGGGGGACCAGTTCGCACCCACCCGTTCGAACAGCAGACGCCAAACAAAATCCATAAAAGCATTGACTCGCGTGGCGCGCGACTGTATAAAAATACAGTAGGCTGTATATTTGTATTTTGAGGGATGCGGTGAGCGCAGGCAAAACATTCCGTCACGGGCAAATTCTTCGGCTGGTGAGCGACGGTTCCATCGTCAATCAAGAAGATTTGCGGCGCAGGCTCGCGGCACAACGGCTGCGCGTGACGCAGGCCACGCTTTCGCGCGACATACAAGAGCTTCGGCTGATCAAAACGCAGCGTGGTTACAAATCGGCTTCCGCGCTACCCGATGATCAATCGCCGCTCCCGCCGCTGGCTCGAGCGTTGGGAGAATTCCTGCTGGATATTCGGCCGGCCGAAAATCTGCTGGTGCTGAAAACGCCGCCAAGCGGAGCGCAGCCGCTGGCTGCGGCGGTCGACGGGAGCAAATTTCCGGAAATTGCCGGGACTATCGCTGGCGATGACACGGTGCTGATCATCACGCCAAATAAAAAAAGTCGCGAATCGCTGCAACGACGCATCGAAGCTTTAGTGAAATGAGAAATCTCGATCACATCGCGGTGGTAGGCGTGACGGGCTACACGGGCTTCGAGCTCGCGCGGATATTGCTGCGCCATCCCGACGTTAAGGCTTCCACGTTCTATATGCGCGATACCCGGGGCGCAAAGTGCCTGGACGAACTTTTCCCGCAACTGCGCGGACGCGGCGACGCTCCACTGCGAACGTTTTCCGTGGATGCTATCGCGGGCGGCAAAGCCGGCGTGGCATTTTTGGCTACTCCTCATGACGTCTCCGCCGAGCTGGCTCCGGCGTTAGTGAACGCGGGGCTACGAGTGGTGGATTTGAGCGGAGCGTTTCGCTTCCGTTCGACTGAAACGTTCACGCATTGGTACAAGTTGCCGGCTGCGCCCGGGGAATTGTTGCGCGAAGCAGCTTATGGCGTGCCGGAAATTTACGAAGCGCAAATAAGGGATGCGCGCATTGTGGCGAATCCTGGCTGCTATGCGACCAGCGTGATTCTTGCGCTGCGCCCGCTGACGGATGCCGGTTGGATCGACGCAGGCAGCAGTGTGGTTTGCGATTGCAAATCAGGGGCGAGCGGAGCGGGCAAGGAATTGCGACGTGATTTGCAATTCGTAGAGCTCGACGAAAATTTCAAAGCCTACAATCTTTTTTCGCACCGGCACACTCCAGAAATTCTGGAGCATACCGGGCTGAACGAGTCACAAGTAATTTTCTCGACGCATCTGTTACCGATCAGCCGAGGCATTCTGTCGAGCATTTATGTGACGCTGGAATCGAACCAAAGCGGCGAAGCGGTTGAGGCTCTGTACCGCAAGTTTTACGCGGGCCGCTCGATGGTGCGCATCTGGCGGGCCGGGTCACTGCCTGAATTACAACACGTGGCGCACACAAATTTCTGCGATATCGGGTTTGCCCTCGATAAAAGCGGGCGCCGCCTGGTGATCGTGTCCTGCCTGGATAACCTGGGCAAAGGCGCCGCCGGCCAGGCGGTTCAAAATTTCAATCACATGCTGGGGATAGAGGAGCACACCGCACTGCAATGAGAATCGTGATCAAGGTAGCCGGAGCATTACTGGAAGACGATCAGACGGTGCGCACGCTGGCGAGCCAAGTCGCAGCGCTCGCGAAGGATGGGCACCAGATACTGGTGGTCCATGGGGGCGGCCGCCTGTTTACCGCGACGCTGAAGCGCATGGGCATTGAAAGCAAATTCGTCAGCGGCCTGCGGGTTACCGATCGCGAGTCACGTGACGTGGCGGTTATGGTTTTTGCAGGATTGCTGAACAAAAAAGTTTCTGCCGCGATTTCAGCGGAGGGCCAGCCCGCTGTGGGAATTTCTGCCGCGGATGCGCAATGCTTTTCCGCTGAGCCCATGATGCACAACGAAGTGGAAGGCGGCCTCGGGTACGTCGGTTACCTGACGGGAATGAATACGCAATTCATCGAATCGCTATGGAACGATGGACTGGTGCCGGTGGCGCCCTGTCTCGGCTTGGGTGCCGACAACGAGCTGTACAACATCAACGCCGATCATATGGCCGCGGCTTGCGCGGAATTTATCGGCGCCGACCAACTGATTTATTTAACCGACGTTGCCGGCGTGCTGGATGGCGAGAGAGTGCTCTCAGCGGTGAGCTGTGAAGAGATTGAGCGGTTGGTGCAGTGCCGCGTCGTTTCTGGCGGTATGGTTTTAAAACTGGAAGCTGCGAAACGCGCGATTGAAGGTGGTGTTCGCGAAGTTCGCATCGTGGGCGGCACGGGGCCGGATGCGCTGCTGTTGGCATCGCGGTCAACGGAAAATCACGGGCGCCAGGAAGTGCCCAGTGGCCCGGGCGTCCCCGGCACGCTGGTCATGCGTGAACCGCGGAATTCCGCGCAGACCGCGCTATCGGCGGCGTGATGCGCAACGCTCCAAAAAAATCGGCGGCGGCGCTAAGCGCGCGCTTTTCGCAGAACGGGCGACGGAAGACGGTCGCTGCCGCGAAGAGCGATTCGCGCGTTGAGGACGCGGAAAAATTCCTGCTGCCGACCTACAAGCGCCAGCCGTTTGTATTGGAACGCGGCAAGGGTTGCTATGTATATGATGCGGCCGGGAAAAAATATCTCGATTTTCTTGGCGGCATTGCCGTCAATGCTTTGGGCCACGCGCATCCAAGAATCGTCAAGGTGATTCGCCGCGAGGCGGCGCGCGCCATTCATTTTTCGAACCTCTATCACAATGCCTACCAAGGTCCGCTGGCACGCAAGCTGGCCGAATGGTCCGGCCTCGACCGCGTATTTTTTTGCAATAGCGGTACGGAAGCAATCGACGGCGCTATGAAGCTTGCGCGGTTATGTGCGCGAACGCCTCAGGATGTAGCAGGACAAACTCCGCGCAAGCATCGCTTTCTCGCGCTGGAAAACTCTTTTCACGGGCGCACTTATGGCGCGATCAGCGTTACCGCCACTGAAAAATACCGTCTGCCCTTCGCGCCTGTCGTGCCCGGCGTTGAATTCGTGCGCTTCAATGATGTGGCGGACCTGCAATCGAAATTCGATGACACGGTCTGCGGCATTCTGCTCGAAACGGTGCAGGGCGAAGGCGGGATTTACCCGGTCAGTGAATCATTCTGGAATCGCGCTCGCACGCTCGCGACGGAACACGGCGCGCTCATGATTGCCGACGAAATTCAATGCGGGCTGGGCCGCACCGGGCGCTATTTTGCGTATCAGCGCTTTGCATCCAAGCCGGACATCGCCGTAATCGCCAAGCCACTGGCGGCGGGTTTGCCATTGGGCGCAATTTTAGCTACCAACAAAGTGGCGTCCTATATTTCTCCGGGACTCCACGGCACAACCTTCGGCGGCGGGCCTTTGATTTGCGCGGCCGCGCTGGAATGTCTGCAAATTATCGAGGATGAGGAATTGTTAGAGAACGTGCGCAGCCGTGGCGAAGAATTGAAAGCTGGCTTGCAGGCCTTAGCCGCGAAGTTTGATTTTATACGCGAGGTGCGCGCTGAAGGGCTGATGCTGGGAGTTCATCTTTCCGAGGAAGGCGCGCCATTCGTTGCGGAAGCCGCCAAGCGCGGGCTGTTGATTAACTGCACCCACGATCACATTCTTCGGCTGCTGCCGCCATTCATCGTAACCGGCGCGCAGATTCGCGAGTTCCTCAAATTGTTCAGCGCCGTATTAGCGGGCTTATCACAAAAACCCGCGACGGCGGAAGCAAGTACGCCAGTCACTAAGACATCAAAAACTTACGCTACCGCAAGGTGAAACTATGACCGCTACCATGTTAGCTGCGCCTATTTTGTTAACACATGATTTGCTCACAGGAGCCGAGTGGAACCCGCCGCAGACGCGCGAATTATTGCATCTCGCGGCAGATATCAAGGCGCATCCGGGCCGTTACGCTTCCATATTGCGCGGCAAATTTATCGCGCTGATTTTTGAGAAGCCGTCGCTGCGCACGCGCGTGACTTTTGAAGTTGGCATCCAGAGTATGGGCGGGTCAGTGATTTTCCTCGATCATACCCAGGCGCGGCTCGGTGAACGCGAGTGCATTTCGGATGTGGCGCGTAACCTGGAGCGCTGGGTGCATGGAATCGTGGCGCGCGTTTACGAACAACGCGTGCTCGAGGAACTGGCGGCCAATACCGAAATCCCTGTGATCAATGCTCTTTCGGACAAATATCATCCGTGCCAGGCGCTAGCTGATTTCATGACCATTGAAGAGAAGGTTGGCTCGCTTCGCGGTTTTAAGCTGGCTTATGTCGGCGACGGGAATAATGTGTGCCATTCGCTGATATTTTTAGCGGCGCGGCTGGGAGTTCATCTGCGCATTGCCACTCCCGCGGGTTACGCGCCTTCGCGCGACGTGGTTCAGGAAGCGAAGCGCGTCGCTCGAGAAACGCGCGCGAAAATCGAATTGTTCACCGATCCGCGCGAGGCCGTCGCCGGCGCCCAGGGCGTTTACACCGATGCCTGGACCAGCATGGGATTTGAAGCGGAAGGAAGCGTGCGGGAAAGCGTGTTTCGGGCTTATCAGGTAAACGCGGAGTTGATGTCGCTGGCCGCGCCCGACGCATTATTCCTGCACTGTCTTCCGGCGCACCGCAATCACGAAGTCACGTCGGAAGTTCTTGACGGGCCGCAGTCCGTGGTGCTCGACCAATCAGAAAATCGCATGTACGTGCAGAAAGCTATCCTGCACACGCTATTCAGTGAGTGACGGCGCCATTTGCTTCGCCATTTTGCCAAGTGGACGCAGATTCTGTTTCAGATATAAAGTCCGAGGCGTTCGAGCTTTTCAGGATACTCGTGTGTGTGATGAGTTGCCGCAGCAATGATTGCCGATTTGTTCATTGGAAAGAGGAGTTGTGAATCAAGAGAAACATAAACCGAAGAAGGTTGTGCTCGCCTATTCCGGAGGGCTCGACACCTCCATCATTATTCCCTGGCTTAAAGAAAATTACGGTTGCGAAGTTATCGCGGTAATTGGAGATGTGGGGCAGCAGGAGGATCTGGAGGCGGCTCGCAAGAAGGCTCTCGCCACGGGCGCTTCAACGGCACTGGTGGAAGATCTGCGCGAAGAATTTGTGCGCGATTACATCTGGCCGACATTACGAGCCGGCGCGGTATACGAGCACACTTATCTGCTGGGGACATCGATGGCCCGGCCGGTGATTGCCAAGCGGCAGGCCGAAGTGGCGTTAAAACTTGGCGCGGATGGACTTTCCCACGGTTGCACCGGGAAAGGGAACGATCAAGTGCGCTTTGAGCTGGCGTACAAAGCGATAGCGCCAAATGTGCAAATCATCGCGCCGTGGCGTGAATGGGATATCGATTCTCGCGAAGACGCCATCGCGTACGCGCAGAAGCACAACGTCCAGGTGGAGCAAAGCAAAAAAAATATTTACAGCCGCGACCGGAATATCTGGCACCTCAGCCACG
>Ga0307479_10000219_pt1 | contig 54188 bp, 8 predicted proteins | sample atmos_gasesECM4C_FD_203743 | JGI IMG/M metagenome (GOLD analysis project Ga0307479, IMG submission 203743) | Hardwood forest soil microbial communities from Morgan-Monroe State Forest, Indiana, United States - atmos_gasesECM4C_515 | ecosystem: Environmental > Terrestrial > Soil > Temperate...
CCTCTGCGTCCCTGGCTGCGTTGCGCCTCCTCGACATAAGTTTCGACTATGCCTGCGTCGGCGACGCCTTGCCAGGAACGCAGATGACTCGGCGACTAGCAAGCGAATTAACCGAGCGGGACACTAGCGGCCCCGGCGCGGCCTGCCGGCCGGTTCATCCGAGGCTGGCTCCGCCGTCGACCTCTATGGTCCGACCGGTGAAGAACTCGCAGCACAGCACATAGCTCACCGTCTGCCAGGCCTCCTCGGGCGTGCCGATGCGCCCGAGTGGAATGTCCGCGAGCAGCGCGGCCAGGGCCGGACCCGAGACCCCGGCGAGGATGGGCGTGTCGATCACTCCCGGCGCCACGCCGCCGACCCGGATGCCGTAGGGCGCCAGCTCCAGCGCCCAGGTGCGGGTGCAGGCGTCGAGCCCGGCCTTGGAGGCCGCATAATTGGACTGACCCTGGTTGCCGGAGCGCGCCAGGGAAGAGATGTTGACGATGACTCCCCGCGTGCCGCTCTCGATCATGCGTGCCGCGGTTTCGCGCGCCATCAGGAACTGCCCGGTCAGGTTCACCTCGAGGACCTTGCTCCATTGCAGCAGCGGCAGCTTGCGGACCGCTCCCTCGGCGCGGGTCGCCAGCAGGCCGTCGCGCAGGATGCCGGCGTTGTTGATCAGCACGTTCAAGCCGCCGAGCTCGCGCGCCGCGAGGTCGACGCAGACGGCGGCCGCGTCCTCGCTCGCGACGTCGAGGTCGCAGACCACCAGTGAGCCGGGCAGCGCCGCCGCCGCCGCTTCCGCCTTGAGTTTCCGCAAGCCTGCGCTGTTGAGATCGCCGGCCACCACCCGCGCCCCCTGCCGCAGCAGCGCCAGGGTGAAATGGCGGCCCAGCCCCTGCGCCGCGCCCGTCACGATGGCCCGCGCGTCGGCGATGTTCATGCCCGCGGCGCCTCGTGGACCTCGCGCGCTGCGCGGTTGCCGGATTCGAGGGCGCCTTCCATGGTCCGGCCGAGCAGGGAGGTGTGCTCGCCTCCGAAATGCACCCGCCCCTCGGGCGCCGCGAGCCGTGGCCCCCATTCGGTGAGCTGCCCCGGCTTCCACCAGGCGTAGCCGCCTCCCGCCCAGGGGTCGGTTCCCCAGGCGACCGCGGTACCGACTTCGAAATGGCTCTTGAAACCGGGATGGACCTGCTCCAGGTGCTGGACGGCCAGCGCGAGCTGCGCCGCTCGATCCATGGCGGCGAGGCGCTCGGCCTCGGGGCCTTTGACGTGGCACTCGAGCAGGCCGCGCGGACCCTGGTTGGCCGGCCTGACGAGCGGGTGCTCGGCCACCTGCCGGATCGGCAGGTCGGTGAAGGCGTCGCCGGAGTCGCCGGCGTCCCGCCAAAACCGCCGCCTCGCCTGCAGATAGATGCGCGTCACCGGGGTGTACTCGAGTTGCTCGATCATGCGGCGTCTGGCCACCGGCAGCTCAGGATCGAAGCGGACCTGGCGCAGCGCCGGGCACGGGACGGTGCACACGAGGCGGTCGGCGTCGAACGCCTGCTCTGCGCCGCCGCGCCGGACGACGGCGCGGACCCCACCTCTCCGCTGCTCGATCCTCGCGACCGGCGAGCCGTAGCGGATGCGCTCGCCGAGAGCCTTGGCGAAAGCCCGCGGCAGCAGGTCGCAGCCGCCCTGGATGACCTTGGCGCTCTGCCCGAGAAAGAAGAGAGCCAGGTCGGAGAGCAGGCGGTGGAGGGCGGAGCCCGACGACCAGCCGTAGCCGAACCACAGGCTGTCGCCGAGCATCTCCAGGGCTTCGTCGGAGGCTCCTGCGCGCCGCAGGAGCTCGGCCACGGTGATCGCGTCGTAGCTCTTCCAGCGCTCGAGCTGCCACCCAGGAGCGGTGGGATCGCCGATCTTCTTGACCACCCCGAAATACTTCCGCGCCATGCCGCTCCAGCCGATGGCCTTTTCCTCCGGCGACAAATTGAATGGCCAGCCGGCGAGCTGCGGCTCGGTGCCCGACTTCGCCTCGAACCGCTTGCCGCGGAGGTGATAGACGACGTTCAGCGAGCTGTCGGCCAGCGGCTCGATCGGCAGGTCGAAAACCTTGACGTAGCGCATGCAGTGATGGCAGCCATCCGAGAAATCGGTAGCCCCCGCCTCGGCGTAGAGCCCCTCGTCGAAAGGCTCGCGCAACGTGTGCACCCGCCCGCCGGGGCGCTGTTGCGCCTCGAGCACGGTGACGGTGTGCCCCAGCGACACCAGCTCGTAGGCGGCGGCGAGACCCGCCAGCCCCGCGCCGACGACGATCACTCGCAGGGGGCCGCCCGCGGCATGGTCGGTGCGCCCGCGGGGGTCCAAACGCTCCGCGGGCGGCGCCGGCGGCGCGATGGCATGCGCCAGGTGCGGCCAGGCGGCGAGCGCCGGCAGCGACAGTGCGCCGCGGCGCAGGAGATCGCGGCGGGTGAGCCCCGGCCGCGGCGGGATCGCGCCTGGCCGCTTGGTGTGAACGGATCGATGTCCCATCTGCCTCTTCTTCATGGCTCTGTCCACCTCGATGCTGCTGCACTTCGCGGCTCTCTTCATGAGAGCCGACGTTGCCTGCCGGCGAGAGCGCCGCGGGCCACCTTGCGGCCGGACGGCTACGCCGCCGCACCACCTCCCGCCGGCCGGTCCGCCGCGGCGTCGCGGTCCAAGGCCCTCGCCACGGTCCTCCCCAGCCGTCCTATGCCTTCCACGATCTGGTCGGGAGGCGAGGAGGCAAAGCACAGGCGCAGGCAGTGCGCGGCATGGCCGCCGCCGCCCACCGCGAAGGCCTCGCCCGGCGAGAAGGCGACGCCGTCGGTCTCGATCGCCGTCTCGAGCAGGGCGGCCGCATCGATCGCCTTCGGCAGCTCGACCCAGATGAACATCCCATCCTCCGGCAGGGTCCAGCTCGCGCCGGCCGGGAGCGAGTCCGCGAGGCACTCGAGCATCGTGTCGCGCCGCCGCCGGTACTCGGCGCGCAGCAAAGCCAGGTGCCGCGCCAGGTCGCCGCTTTCGAGATAGGCGGAGATGACGCGATGGCTGAGCGACGGAGTGTCGAGATCGGTGGCGTGCTTGAGCGCCGACAGCCGCGGGATCAGCTCCTCCGGCACCACCAGCCATCCGGCGCGCAGGGCCGGCGCCAGGATCTTCGAAAAGGACCCGAGATAGATCGCCCAGCGCTCGTCGAGCGCCCGCAGCGGAGGCGGCGACGGCGACTCCCCGTAATGCAGGAAGCCGTAGGCGTCGTCCTCGAGCACCGGGAAACGGTGGTCGCGGGCCAGCTCGACGAGGCGTTGCCGCTTGGCGCCGCTGAGCGTGACGCCCAGCGGGTTGTGGCCGCAGGGGATGGTATAGAGCAGCTGCGGCTGGATGCCGCGCGCCAGCCAGCCCTCTACGGCCTCGACCGCCAAGCCCGTCTCCGGCTGCGTCGGCAGGGCGAGCAGCCGGGGCGCCAGCCTGCCGGCCGCCAGATGGATGCCCTCGTACACCGTCCGCTCGAGCAGCACCGCGCCGCCCGGATCCACGAACAGGCGCGCCAGCAGGTCCATCCCCTGCTGCGAGCCGGAGGTCAGGAAGACCTGCTCGGCGGTACAGGCGACGCCGCGCAGGGCCATCAGCTCCACGATCTGCGCCTTGAGCGGCGCGTAGGGCGCGCTGTATTGCAGCGCCGCGGGCAGCCGCGGCAGCACGCGCGCCTGCGCCGCTGCGAGCGCCTGCGCCGGCAGCAGCTCCGCCGCCGGCTGGCCGATGGCGAAGGAGATCACTCCGGGCCGCGCCGCTCGCGCCAGGATCTGGCGCAGCTTCGCCGGCCCGGCGGCGGCCGCGGAGCGCGCGAAGCGGAAGCCGAGCGGCGCGGCGTCTGCCGCGAGGGCCGCCGCCCGGAACGGCGCGCCGTGCGGCACCGGCTGCGGCGGGATCGGGCTGGTGAAGGAGTCTTGCATGGCGATGCTCCCGGTGTCGTCGATGGTCGTCGATCAGCCCTCTCGCGGATCCGCCGCGGCGGACACCGGCATGGAGGGCACGGAGAGGTGAACGGAGGATCCGTCCGCGAAGCCGGCGACGGCCGAGCCGCCGCCGGGGGGCGTGGCGGTTGCTGGAAGCCGGGCCGGTTCGGAGCCGAGCTCGACCGGTTCGGACCCGGCGAGAAGCTCCGCGAGATCAGGCCCGGCGAGCAGCTCCGCGAGCTCGGCGATGTCCCGCACCCCAAGGAGCAGGGGGAGCGGCACCTCGACGCCGAGGACCTCCTCGAGCCTGGCGGCCAGGCGCAGGGCGAGCAGGGAGTCGCCGCCGGCGGCGAAGAAACCATCGTGGATGCCGATCTGCCGCCCCGCCAGCAGCTCCGACCAGATTGCCGCCAGCACCCGCTCGAGGGAGTTGCGCGGCAAGGTGGGAACGGCTTCGCGGTGGGCGGCGGCGGTCGGCGGCGGGAGGCTTCGCCGGCCGCCGCGCAGCTGCCGCTGCTCGGCCTCGGCAAACGGCATCAGCTCGGCCATGCGGCGTTCGGCGGACGCGCCCGCGGTCTCCTCGGCCATGCCCCGGAGCAGCTGGACGAGGCCGCGCAGCAAGCGCTCGATGGCGCCGGGCTCGAAGCGGGCGCCGTCGTGGTCGATGCGCAGCGCCAGCTCCTCGCCGGGCAAGCCGTAGAGCGTCAGCGGATAGCTCATCTGGCCGGCCACCCGCTGCTCGTCCAGGAGAAGGCGGGCGAGCGGGCCGCCCGGCTGCCGCAGCGCGGCGTCGCGGGGATAGTTCTCGAAGATCAGCAGGCTGGTGAACAGCGGCAGGCCTCGCGGGATGGCGCTCGCGCCCTGAATCTCGACCAGCGAGGCGTAGCCGTGATGGCGCAGCTCCGCCTGCTCCCGCTGCAGCCGCCGCAGCCAGGGAATGAGCGGCTGCGCCGGAGAGCCGAGATCCACGCGCACCGGCAGCGTGTCGATCAGCAGCCCGACCATCGCTTCCACTCCCGCCAGCTCCGGCGGCCGCCCCGCGATGGTGGTGCCGAACAGCACGCTGTCGTCGCCGGCCGCCTTCGCTGGACCGCCGAGGAGCATCGCCCAGGCCCCTTGCAGCAGCGTGTTGAGGGTCAGTTGATGGCGGCGGGCCCACGATTGCAGCGCCGCCGTCGCCTGCCGGTCCAGCCAGGCGGTGCTCGACCGCCACAGTGCGGCCCGGGCGCCGGGCTCGCGCTGGCCAGGCACCGGCGTCGGCCGGCTGAGCCCCAGCAAGCGCCGCGCCCAGTGAGCGCGCGCCAGTGCCCCGTCCTGACGCTCGCGCCAAACTATGTAGTCGCGGAAGGGGGGGCGCTCCTGGAGCCGGGGTTCGGCGCCGCTGCGCAGCCCTTCGTAGCAGGCCAGGAACTCGCCCACCACGGCGCCATAGGACCAGCCGTCGAGCAGGACGTGGTGGTGCGTCCAGAGGAAGCGGTGCTGCTCCTGCCCGGTGCGCACCAGCGTCCAGCGCATCAAGGGGGCGCGCTCGAGGTCGAATCCGCGCCGGCGGTCGGCGCGCAGCAGCAGGTGCCATCGCCACTCCTGCTCCGAGGCCGGCAGGTGGCGCCAGTCCAGGAGCTCGAGCTCGACCTCGGCCTCGCTGAGCACCGCCTGCAACGGCCGCGGCAGCTCCCGCCAGCGGAGCGCGGTGCGCAGCACCGGGTGGCGCGCGACGACGCGGCGCCAGGCTGCCGCCAACGCCTCGGCGTCGAGCTCGCCGCCGAGGCGGCAGCTCACCTGCTCGACGTAGAAGCCGCCGCCGGGTGCCGACAGGCAGTGGAAGAGGATGCCCTCCTGCAGCGGCGACAGGGGGTAGAGGTCCTCGATCCGCGGCTCGGCGGCGAGCAGGCGCGCGAGCGCCGCCGCGTCGAGGCCGCTCCACGGAAAGTCGGCCGCTGCCGCGCCGCGGACCGGGGAGGTTGGGCGCTGCCGGAGCAGTGTTTGCAGGCAGCCGGCGAGCTCGGCCGCCAACTGCTCCACGGTCCCGCGGCGGTGAAGGTTCTCGCTGTAGCTCCAGTCGACTCGCAGCCGGCCGCCGACGATCACCCCGTTGAGCAGCAGCAGATGGCTGCGCAGGGCGTGCGGGCTGCGCAGCGGTCCGCAGGGCTCGCCGGTGGGAACGAAGAGGCGGTCATCGCCGGCGGCGTCGAGCTGGCCCAGATAGTTGAACGCGACCGGCGCGCCTGGCAGCGCTGCCAGCCGCGGCGCCGCCTCCTCGTCCAGGAAGCGCAGCAAGCCGTAGCCGAGGCCGCCGCCGGCGCCGGCGAGAGCGCTCCGATGCTCCCGCAGGGCTGCCAGGACCGCGATCGGACCGGCTTGCGGCGGCACGGTCAGCCGCAACGGGTAGAGGTTGGTGAACCACCCGATGGTGCGCGTCAGATCGAGGTCGCCGAAGAGCTGCTCCCGCCCATGCCCTTCGACGTCCACGGCCGGGGCTCCCAGCGGCCCCGTCCAGCGCGCCAGGGTGTGCACCAGGGCCGCCAGCAGCAGCTCCTCGACCTGAGCGCCCCTGCCACCCCGCGGCTCCGGCGCGAGCAGCAGCCGCGAGGTTTCCTCGGCATCGAGCCAGACGGTCACCGTACGCTCCGACGCCTGGAGGTTGCGGCCGCCCTGGAGATCGACGGGAAGCGCGGGTGCCCCCTCGAGCTGCGCCATCCACCATGCCAGCGGCGGCGACACGAGCTCGCGCGCCCGGGTGGAGAGACGCTCCGCCCACTCCCGGTAGGACGTGGTCTTGGCGGGCAGCCGGATCGCCTGGCCTGCCGCCGTCTGCCGGCAGGCCGTCTCCAGGTCCGCGAGCAGCGTGGGCCAGGAAACGGCGTCGATCGCCAGGTGATGAACCACCAGCAGCAGCCGGGACACGCCGCCGCCCAGCGAGTACCAGACCGCTCGCGCCAGCGGCCCGCCGTCGAGGTCGAAGCTCGATTGCGCCTGGCCGGCGCTGGTGGCGAGAGCAGCGGCCGCGGCCCCGCCCTCGATCGGCGCGCCCTGGCCGCCGCCGCCCAAGGCGGCCAGATCCACGTGAGCGAAGGGCACTCTCCCTGCCGGAGCGGCGCACCACTGCCGCCACCTTCCCCCTTCCTCGGCGAAGCGCAGGCGCAGCGCATCGTGGTGCAGCAGCACCGCGCCCCAGGCGCGCGCCACCACCGCCGGCGCGAGCGGCCGGGCGGGCCGCATCAGCAGCGACTGATTGAAGTGCTGCGGATCGATCGGCCGCTGCGCCAGGAACCAGTGTTGGATGGGAGTGAGCGGCAGCGGTCCGCTGACCGCCCCCTGCTCGGCCGCGAGCGCGGACACGGTGTCCGCCGCCAGCGCCAGCTCGGCGATCGTCTGGCATTCGAAGAGCTGCTTCGGGGTGATCCGGCAGCCTGACTGGGCCGCCCTCGCGGCCACCTGGATGCTCAGGATCGAGTCACCCCCGAGATCGAAGAAGTTGTCGTGGATGCCGATCTCGACGCCTCGCCGCCCGCTGCCCAGCACCTCGCCCCAGATGCCCGCCAGGAGCCGCTCGACCCGCGTGCCCGGCGCCGCGTACGCCGCCGCCGCCGCGAGCGGCGCGACGGCCGGCTGCAGCTGCGCGAGCGCGCGCCGGTCGATCTTGCCGGTCGGGGCGAGCGGCATGGCGGCCAGGCGCACGAAGGCGGAGGGCACCATGGCCGCGGGCAGCCGGGCCGCCAGGAAGTCGCGCAGCTCGCCGGCTTCGGGCTCCGCTGCCGTCGCGCCGCCGTCCATCGCCGCCGCCGCCACCTCCTCCCGGCAAGGGCGAGGGACCACGTAGGCGATCAGCCGCAGGCGACCGCCCGGGCCGGCCGTGCCGCCTGGGTCGGCCGTGCCGCTGGGCTCGCCGGCGGCGACGACCGCCGCTTCGCCGATCCGGGGATGCTCGGCGAGCAGCGCCTCGATCTCGCCGGGCTCGACGCGCACCCCGCGCACCTTGACCTGCTGATCGATGCGCCCGAGGAACTCGAGGTCGCCGTCGGCCAGACGGCGGGCGAGGTCGCCGGTGCGATACAGCCGCGAGCCCGGCTGCCCGGCGAACGGGTCGGGCCGGAAGCGGTCGGCAGTGAGATCCGGCCGCCGGCGGTAGCCGCGCGCCAGCCCCGCCCCGCTCACGCACAGCTCTCCCGGGCGTCCCGCGGGCAACAGCTCCAGCCGGTGATCCAGCAGGTGGACCCGCAGGTTGGCGAGCGGCCGCCCGAGCGTCAGCCGCCGGCTGCCGGGCCGGTAGCGGCCAGCCGTCGCGCACACCGTGACCTCGGTCGGGCCGTAGGCGTTGACCAGCCGCCGAGGCGCAGCCCAGCGCTCCGCCAGCTCCGGCGGGCAGGCCTCGCCGGCCACCACCAGGGTGTGCAGCTCGGGCAGCTCCTGCCACGGCAGCGCGGCGAGGGCCGAGGGCGGCAGCGTCGCGACCGTGATCCTCTCTTCGCGCAGCCGTTCGGCGAGGGGCGCCCCGGGCGCCACCGCGTCGCGATCGGCCAGATGCAGGCTGGCGCCCGCCTGCCAGGCCAGCGCCATCTCCCAGACCGAGGCGTCGAAGCTCACCGAGGCGAACTGCAGCACCCGGTCGCGGGCGGCCAGGCCGAGCAGGGCGGATTGCGCCTGCGCCAGGTTGGCGAGGCCGCGATGGGTGAGCCCGACGCCCTTGGGGGCGCCGGTCGAGCCCGAGGTGTAGATCACGTAGGCCAGGTTGTCGGGGGACGGGCGTCCGAGCGGCGGGGCGTCGGCCGCGCCGGCGCCGTCCACGGCGGCTGCGCCTCCTCCCGGAACGAGCTCTTCGAGACAGATCACGGGCGCGCCGTCGCGGGGCAGCGTCTCGCGCCAGCGGCGTTGCGTGAGCAGCAGCGCCGGCGCGGCGTCCTCGAGCAGCATCGCCAGCCGCCGCGGTGGGTGGGCCGGGTCCAGCGGCAGGTAGACGCCTCCCGCCTCGAGGATCCCCAGCACGGCGACCGCCAGCTCGAGCGACGGCTCGACCGCCAGGCCGACCACCGCCTCGCCGCCCACGCCGCGGCCGCGCAGCCGGCGCGCCAGCAGACTCGCGGCAGCGTCCAGCTCGCGGTAGGAAAGGCCCTGGTCGTGGTACGTCACCGCGGTCGCCCGCGGCGCGCGCCGGGCCCAGCGCGCCACGAGCTCGCGCAAGGAGGTCTCGGGCTGCTCCGCCGAGGTATCGTTCAGTTGCCAGAGCAGCTGGCAGCGCTCGGCGGCGGTCAGCAGAGGCAGCGCCGAAAGCCGGCGCGCCGCGCCGCCCGCGGCCACCGCCGCCAGCAGCTGCCGCAGATGGCCGAGCAGGCGCCGGGCGGTCGTGCGGTCGAAGAGATCCGCGTCGAACTGCAGCAGCAGCACCAGCTCGTCGCCCTGCTCGACGGCACTCAGGTTGAGGTCGGTCTTGGGCGCCGCCGCGTCCAGCGGCAGCAGTGCCAGGGTGAGGCCCGGCAGCGCCAGCTCCGCGGCCGGCAGGTTGAGCATCTGGAAGGCGACGTCGAACATCGGGTTGCGGCGCAGCTGGCGCTCCGGCCGCAGCTCCTGCACCACCTTCTCGAACGGCACCTCCTGGTGCGCGAAGGCGGCGAGCGCCACCTCGCGCACCCGCGCCACCAGGGTGCCCAGCTCGGGATCGCCGCCCAGGTCGGTGCGCAGCACCAGCAGGTTGACGAAGAAGCCGATCAGGCCCTCGATCTCGCTGCGATTGCGGTTGGCCACCGGCGAGCCGACAGCCACGTCCCACTGCCCGGTGTAGCGGTGCAGCAGCGTCTTGAAGGCGGCCAGCACCACCATGAACGGCGTCGCCGCGCACTGGCGGCCGAGCTCCCGCGCGGCGGCGGCGATCGCCGGCTCCAGGCGCAGCTGACACTCGCCGGCGCGGTCGGTCGGGATCGCCGGACGGCGGCGGTCGCCGGGCAGGTCGAGCGGCGCCGCGCCGGCGAGCTGCTGGCGCCAGAACGCGAGCTGCCGCGCCAGCGTCTCCCCCTGCAGCCAGCGGCGCTGCCAGCAGGCGAAATCGGCGTATTGAACCGGCAACGGCGGCAGCGGCGACGGGCGGCCCGCCAGGCGGGCGGCGTAGAGGGCGGACAGCTCCCGCACCAGGATCTCGGTCGACCAACCGTCGAAGACGATGTGGTGGAAGGTGAGCTGCAGCACGTGCTCCCGCTCGCCCAGGCGGAGGAGCAGGGCGCGGGCCACCGGGCCGCGAGCCAGGTCGAAGGGACGCCGCGCCTGCTCGGCCCCCAGCCGCCGCGCCGCGCCGAGCCTGCTTGCCGCCGGCAGGGCGCCGAGGTCGATCCGGGGCAGCGCCAGGGCCGCCGCGGGCAGCACGACCTGCGCTCCCCGGCCCTCCTCGACGTCGGAGAGGCAGAAGACGGTGCGCAGGCTCTCGTGGCGGCGCACGATCTCCTCGAGGCTGGCGGCCAGGGCGCCGGGATCGAGCCTGCCCGTCAGGCGCAGCGCCGCGGACTCGTTGTAGAGCACGCCCTCGGGATCGAGCTGGTGAAGGAGCCACAGGCGCTCCTGGGCGAAGGAGAGCGGCAGCGGGCCCTCGCCGCGCGGCGAGGGCAGGATCGGTGGCGGCGGCTCCCCGGGAGGCGCGGCGGCGTCACCCGGCTCCTCGACCAGGCGGGCCAACGCCGCCACGGTCGGCGTGTCGAAGAGCGCCCGCAGCGGCAGCTCCACTCCCAACCGATCGCGCACCCTGGACACCGCCAGCGTGGCGAGCAGCGAATGGCCGCCCAGGGCGAAGAAGTCGTCCTCCACTCCGACCCGCTCCACTCCCAGCACCTCCGCCCAGATCGCCACCATGGCCTGCTCGGCGTCGGTGCGCGGCGCGACATAGGAGCTGCCCAGTTCGGGTCGGCTGGCGTCGGGCGCCGGGAGCCGCCGGCGATCCACCTTGCCGCTGGGGGTCAGCGGCAGCGCGTCGAGCAGCACGAACGCCGCCGGCACCATGTAGTCGGGGAGGCTCGCCTGCAGCAGCTCGCGCAGCTGCGGTGCGATGCGGCGGGTGAACTGCGCCTGCAGGGGATCGTTGGCGTAGCGGCGGAGCGGCTGCGGCTCGCGCGCCGCGGCCGGCGCCTCGAGCAGTGCGCCGGGAGCGACGGCGCCGGCCGGCCGGTCCCGCCGTGCCAGCACCACCTCGAAGCCGCCGCCGTCGTCCGGCCGGGCCCATCCGAGCTCGACCTCGTAGGGATGCTCCGCCGCCAGGTCCCAGAAGTCCTGCGGCTCCACCGCCGCCGCCGCCGCTGCCGCCGCCTGCCGGCGCAGCTCGCCGGCGGTGGCGGGCGGGTCCTGCGCGAGCAGCTGGACCGCCGCCGCCGCCGCCGCGACCCGGGCATTCGGCACGTTGCGGATGCGCAGCACCTCCGGCCGGCGCTCGGCGAGCAGGCGCCGCAGCGCGGCCAGGTCCAGCCTCTCGCGGCGCCAGTCGAGCCAGGGGCCGCCGGCGGCGGCAGCGCCGGGCGCCATGGCCGCGGCGGGCGCGGCCGCGGCGACGCGCAGCACCACCTGGTAGCGGAAGGCGCTCAGCTCGTTGTGGGCGCGCCCGCGCTTGGGGTGGACCTCGATGCGTTCGAGGCGGGGCAGCCTGCGTGCCAGCTCGGCAAAGAAATCGGGGGCGACCACCAGCTCGCTCTCCTGCGCGCGGCGCGATCGCACCTTCTGGCCGAGCCGCTCGGCCGGCAGCCGGTCGTCGGCCTGCGCCAGCTCCACCGCGACGTGAAACGCCTGCAGCAGCGGCAGGCTGCGCAGGTCGCCCAGGAAGATGGCGCCGCCGGGGCGCAGCGCCGCGACCGCGCCCGCCAGCACCTCGGCGAGGTAGTCGGCGCTGGGGAAGTACTGCGCGACCGAGTTGAGGATGACGGTGTCGAGCGAGCCCGGCTCCACGTCGTCGAAGCAGTCGGCCGGACGCTGCAGCAGCCGCACCCGGGCGGGATCGAGGCCGGCGCTCCCGAGGTGGGACTCGACGTAGCGGATGGCCTGCCGCGAGATGTCGGTTCCCAGATAGCTCTCGCAGCCCGGCGCGACGCGGAACAGGATCATGCCGGTGCCGCAGCCGATCTCGAGCACCCGGCGCGGCCCCAGCCCCGCGATGCGCGCCACGGTATCCTCCAGCCACTCTCGCATCTCGGCGGCGGGGAGCGGCTGGCCGGAATAGGTGCTGTCCCAGCCGGCGATGTTGAAGGTCGGGTCGGGCTCCGTCGCCTGCTGCTTGTAGACGCTGCCGAACACCATCTCCCAGCGCGCCACCTGCTCGGCTTCCAGCTCGGGGTCGGCGGCCTCGCCGTCGTGGCGCCGGTCGTCCGGCTCCTGCACCACGTACGCCACCAGGCGCCGGTCGCCCGCCGCGTCCTCGCGCGCCGTCACCACCGCCTCGCGCACCGCCGGGTGGCGGCCGAGCAGCGATTCGATCTCGCCGGTCTCGATGCGGAAGCCGCGGATCTTGACCTGCTGGTCGATCCTCCCCAGATGCTCGAGCTGACCATCCGGCAGGTAGCGGGCGAGATCGCCGCTGCGATAGAGGCGCTCGCCGGACCCCAGGGCGGCGGGGACGAAGCGCTCCGCCGTGAGCTCCGGCCGGCCGAGGTAGCCTCTGGCCACTCCCGCGCCGCCAACACAGATCTCCCCCGGGACGCCGGGGGGAACCGGGTTGCCGCGGCGGTCGAGGAGGAAGACCTCGAGGTCGCCGAGCGGCCGGCCGATCGGGCTGCCGAGGCTCGGGCGCAGGTCGCCGCGGCCGAGCCGCCGGACGGTGACGTGCACGGTGGTCTCGGTGATGCCGTACATGTTGACCAGCCGCGGCCGCTCCTCGCCGTGCCGTGCGAACCAGCCTGCCAGGGTCCCTGGCTCGAGGCTCTCGCCGCCGAAGATCACCAGGCGCAGCGCGAGCTCGGGCGCGGCGCCCAGCCGCGCCTCGGCCGCCATCAGCTGCCGGAACGCCGAGGGGGTCTGATTGAGCACCGTGACCTGCTCATGGCAGAGCAGACGGTAGAAGTCTTCCGGCGAGCGGCTGACGGCATGGCTCACCACCACCAGCCGGCCGCCGTAGAGCAGCGCGCCCCACAGCTCCCACACCGAGAAGTCGAAGGCGTACGAGTGGAAGAGAGTCCAGACGTCGCCGGCGCCGAACTCTCCCCAATCCTCGGTCGTCCGCATCAGCCGCACGACGTTGGCATGGCTGACCACGACCCCTTTGGGGCGGCCGGTCGAGCCCGAGGTGTAGATCACGTAGGCAGCGGCGTCGCCCGTCGCCGCCGCGGGCAGATCGCCGTCGGGCAGCTGCTCGAGCGCCGCCTCGGGGGCGTCCAGGAGGAGGATGCGGACGCCAGGAGCGCCGGTGTCCAGCGCGGCCGCGGCGGCGCGGGTCGCCACCACCAGGCCGAGGTCGGCGTCCGCCGTCATGAAGGCCAGGCGCTCGCGCGGATAGCTCGGGTCCAGGGGCACATAGGCGCCGCCCGCCTTGAGGATGCCCAGGATGCCCAGGACCAGCTCCGGCGAACGCTCCATGCACAAGCCCACCCGCGTCTCGGGACCGACGCCCAGGGCGCGCAGGCGTCGCGCCAGGCGGTTGGCGTGACGGTTGAGCTCGTCATAGCTCATCTCCACGATGCCGCAGCAGAGGGCCGGCGCCTGCGGCCGCAGCCGCGCCTGGCGCTCGAACATGGCGCTCAAGCTCGCGGCGGCCGGGTGCGCGGCCAGGCCGCCGCTCCACTCGCGGGCCAGCTGATGGCGCTGCCCTTCGCTCAGCAACGGCAGCGAGGCGAGCGCCGCCTCGGGCGCCGCCGCCGCGGCAGCCAGCAGCAGCGCGAGCTGCCCGGCGAGGCGCTGGATGGTGACCGGCTCGAACAGCTCGCGGCTGTACTCGAAAGTCCCATCCAGCGCCCCGCCGCGCACCGCGACGGCAAGGCTCAGATCGAACTTGGAGGTGCCGGTGTCCGCTCCGGCCTTCGCGGCGCTCTCGATCTCGAGGCCGGCCAGGGGCGGCACCGCGCCGGGGAACTGCTGGAATGCGAACATCACCTGCGCCAGCGGGTTGCGACCGGCCAGACGCTCCGGGCGCAGCTCTTCGACCAGCCGCTCGAACGGCAGGTCCTGCCAGGCGTAGGCGTCGAGCGCGGTCTCGCGCACCGCGGCCAGCAGGTCGCCGAAGCCGGCGGCGCCGGCCACCCGGGTGCGCACCACCAGAGTGTTGACGAAGAAGCCGATCAGTCCCTCGACCTGGCGCTGGTTGCGGCCGGCGATGGCCATGGCGACGCCAAGATCACCGGCATCGGGCTGCGCGGTGAGCCGGTAGAGCAGCGCCTCGAGGGCCGCCAGCACCAGCATCGCCAGCGTCGCGCCGTGGCGCCGGCACAGCGCGGCGAGGCGGGGCGCCAGCGCCTCGGCGAGTGGAAAGTTGAGATAGCCGCCGCGATAGGAGTCGCCGGCCGGACGCGGGTGATCGCAGGGCAGCTCGAGCGCTTCCGGCATCCCCGCGAGCTGGCGCCGCCAGTAGGCGAGCCCTGCGGCGAGCGCCTCGCCCTCCAGCCAGCGCCGCTGCCAGAGCGCGAAGTCGGCATATTGCACCGGCAGCGCGGGCAGGGGCGATGGCAGGCCGGCGACGAAGGCGCCGTAGAGCTCCGTCAGCTCGCGGTGCAGGACCGTGACCGACCAGCCGTCCGCGACGACGTGGTGCAGGTTGAGCAGCAGCAGGCCAGTCCGCGGCCCGAGCCGCAGGTGGGTGGCGCGCAGCAGCGGGCCGCGGGCAAGGTCGAACGGGCGCCGGGCCGCGCGCTCCGCGAGCGCCGCCGATTCGGCGCTCCGCGCCGGCTCGGGCAGGCCGGAGAGGTCGATCGACGGCAGCAGGAAGGCGCTCGCCGCCGCGGCGGCCGGGGCGATCCACTGCAGCGGCTCGCCGCCGCTCAGCGGGAAGCTGGTGCGCAGCGTCTCGTGGCGCCGGATCAACTCGCGCAGGCTGGCGGCGAGCGCCCGGAGGTCGAGCGGGCCGCGCAGCGCCAGCGCCTCGGGCATGTTGTAGGCAGGGCTCTCCGGCGCCAGCTGGTGCAGGAACCAGAGGCGCTGCTGGGCAAACGACAGCGGCAGGCGGTCGGGCCGACCCCCAGCCGCCAGCGGTGGCGCCGGCGGCAGCGATGCCGGCGATCCTGCCGATCCTGCCGATCCTGCCGGGCGTCCGCGCCGCGCCTCGGCCAGGACCGCGGCAAGAGCCGCCAGCGTCGGAGTCTCGAACAGGGCGCGCAGCGGCAGCTCGACGGCGAAGACCTCGCGGATGCGCGAGACCGCCTGCGTCGCCAGCAGGGAGTGACCGCCGAGCGCGAAGAAGTCGTCGCCCGGGCCGATCGGCGGCCGGCGGCCGAGAACCTCGGCCCAGATTCCTGCCAGCAGCTCCTCGGCCGGAGTCAGCGGGCCGGCCGCGGTCGGTGGGCCCGGCGCCGCCGGCCGGGCGGCGAGGATGGCGGCCGCCGCCCGCCGGTCGAGCTTGCCGGTGGCGGTGAGCGGCAGCTCGGCCATGGCGACGATCGCCGCCGGAACCATTGCCTGCGGTAGCTGCTGGACCAGATGGGCGCGCAGGGCTGCCGCCAGCGCGATTCCGGGAGCCGCGCCGTCTGACGTGGGTGCGGCGGCGCCTGGCCGAGGCGCGACGAGGGCCGCCAGCCGTGGCGGATCCGGCAGCAGCGCCACCACCGCCTCGCGCACCGCCGGGTGGCGCAGCAGCGCCGCCTCGATCTCCTGCAGCTCGATGCGCACGCCTTGCAGCTTGATCTGCTGGTCGGCGCGGCCGAGGAACCGCAGGCGGCCGTCGGGCAGGTGCAGTGCCAGGTCGCCGGTGCGATACAGGCGTCCGCCGGGGAGACCGCCGAACGGGTCGGGGACGAAGCGTTCGGCGGTGAGATCCGGACGTCCCAGGTAGCCCCGCACCACCCCGGCGCCGCCCATGCAGAGCTCGGCCGCCACCCCTGCCGGCACCGGCGCCAGGCGGGCGTCGAGCAGGTGGGCGCGCATTCCCGGCAACGGCCGGCCGATCGGCGGCGGACCCGAGCCGCCGCCGCCGCAAAGCTCGTCGGTGGCGTAGATCGTCGTCTCGGTCGGACCGTAGCAGTTGAACAGCCGCAGGGCCGCGCTCCATGCCGCAACCAGCTCCGGCGGCGCGCTCTCGCCACCCATGAGGATGCAGCGCAGCGCGGGCAGGGATGGGAGAGCCGGCGGCCCGGGCTGGCCGGGCGGCGGGCTCTCGACGCCGGGCCGGGCGACGCCGGCCTGGCGGGTCTCCGCCAGCTGTGCCAGGCCCGAGGGGGTGAACACCGCGATCGAGATCCGCTGCCGCCGCATCCACTCCACCAGCTCGGGACCAGACGCCCGGTGGCGCGCGCTGCTCAGGCAGAGAGCCGCGCCGGTGGACAGCGCGAGAAAGGATTCCAGCACCGAAGCGTCGAAGCCGAAGGAGCAGTTCTGCAGCACCCGGTCGCCGGCCCCTCGCACTTCGAGCGCCGCCGCCGCATGGCCCAGGACGTTGGCCGCCCCGCGGTGCGGCACCAGCACTCCCTTGGGCCAGCCGGTCGAGCCGGAGGTGTAGAGGACGTAGGCCAGGCCGTCGAGCCCGGCGTTCGCGTCGCCCTCGGCCAGCGCCTCGCCCGGCAGCCGCGCCAGCCGCGGCCACTCCTCGTCGAGGAGGAGCAGCGCGGGCCGGGCCGCGGCGGCGGTTTCGCCGGCAGGGGTGGCCGCCGGCTCGGCCACCGGGGCCGCCGCGGGCGCCAGGGCCGCCGCGGCCGCCTGCGACCGGCCGGCCACCACCACCACCGCGGCACGGCTGTCGGCGAGCAGGTACTGCAGGCGCTCGCGCGGCGCCTCGGGGTCGAGCGGCAGGTAGGCCCCCCCCGCCTTCCACACCGCCAGGATCGACAGCACGAACGCCCACGAGCGCGGCAGCAGCAGACCCACCACGACCTCCGGCCCAACTCCCAACTGCCGCAGCCGGCGGGCCAGCTGGTTGGCCCGGCGCTCGACCTCGCCGTAGCTCAGCTCGCCCTCTTCCCACACCAGCGCCGGCGCCTCTGGGACGCGCGCCGCCTGGCGTGCGAAGCGCTCGAGCAGAGAGCCGTCCGCCGCCGCCGCGCCGCCGCGTTCGGGCCACTCGCGGAGCAGCTGCTGGCGCTCGGCGGCGGCGAGCATCGGCAGCTCCGAGAGGCGCCGCCCCGGTTCGGCAGCGGCGCCCGCGAGCAGCGCGGCAAGATGGGCCAGCAGCCGCTTCATGCGCACCGCGGCGAAGAGATCGGCGCTGTAGCTGAGCGTCAGCGCCAGGATCTCTCCCCGCTCCACCACCGCCAGTCCGAGGTCGAACTCCGACCACGTCCTGGGCAGGTCCAGCGACGCGAGCTGGAGGTCTGGCAGCTGGATCGCCGTTGCCGGCACGTTCTGCAGCGCGAACATCACCTGGAAGAGCGGCGCCCGGCCGAGGTAGCGCTCCGGCGCCAGCTCCTGGACCAGCTTCTCGAAGGGCGTGTCCTGGTGGGCGTAGGCGGACAGGGCGGCATCGCGCACCCGTTGCAGCAGCTCGCCGAAGGCCGGGTCGCCGGCGAGGTCGGCGCGCAGCGCCAGCGAGTTGACGAAGAAGCCGATCAGGCCCTCGATCTCGGCGCGGTTGCGGTTGGCGATCGGGGTCCCGACCAGGAAGTCGTCCTGCCCGGCATGGCGGCCGAGCAGCGCCTCGAAGCCGGCGAGCAGAGCCATGAACAGCGTCGCCCCGCCCCGCCGAGCCAGGGCGTGAAGACCGGGAGCGAGAGGCAGCAGCGCGCTCTCGACGCCGCCCCGCGAGCTCGGCACGCTCGGGCGCGGGCGGTCGGCAGGCAGCTCGAGCGGCGGCGCCCCGGCCAGCCGCCCGCGCCAGTGGGCGAGCTGCGCGGCGAGCGCTTCGCCCTCGAGCCAGCCGCGCTGCCACACGGCGAAGTCGGCGTACTGGATGGGCAGCTCCGGGAGCGGCGACGGCCGTCCGTCGCTGAAGCTGCGATAGAGCGTCGCCAGCTCGCGCAGGAAGATACCCAGCGACCAGCCGTCGGTGACGATGTGATGCATCGTCCACAGCGCCAGGTGCTCGTCGGGCGCCAGCCGCAGCAGCGCTGCCCGCACCAGCGGCCCGCGCTCGAGATCGAAGGTCCGGTCGGCCTCCTCGCCGGCCAGGCGCCGGGCTTCGGCTTGCCGCGATGCCGGCGGCAGGCCGGCCAGATCCACCTGCGGCAGCGGGCAGGCCGCGGACGCCGCGATCTCCTGCACCGGCCGCCCATGGCGCGCCGGAAAGCGGGTACGCAGCGCCTCGTGGCGGCGCACGATCTCGGCGAGAGCGGCCTGCAGCACCGCCACCCGCAGACGGCCGCGCAGCTCGACCGCGGCCGGGATGTTGAACAGCGCCCGACCGGGCTCGAGCTGCTCGAGGAACCACAGCCTCTCCTGACCGAAGGAGACCGGGAGCGGCTCCAGGCCGGACCGGCGCGGCCGCGGCAGCAGCGGCGGGATGGCCGCCGCCCCTCCCTCGCGCTCGCCGGCAGCCTGCTCGGCCAGCGCTGCTTCGACCCGGCCGGCCAGCCCGCCGACGGTCGGCTCGTCGAAGAGAGCGCGCAGCGGCAGCTCGACCCGGAACGCCTGGCGCAGCCGCGAGATCACCCGCGTGGCGAGCAGCGAATGGCCGCCCAGCGAGAAGAAATCGCTGTCGCGACCGATCCCTCCCCGGCCCGCCTCCCCCAGCAGGTCGTGCCAGATGCCGGCCAGGATCTCCTCGATCTGGCCGCGCCAGGCTGCCGCGGGACCGGGCGCCGGCGCCGCGAGCGGCTGGCCGGCGACCTCTCGGGATTCGGGAGACGGCAGCGCCTCCTCGCGGCGGTCGATCTTGCCGCTGGAGGTCAGCGGCAGGGCTGGCAGCCGCACATACGCGGCGGGCACCATGAACTCGGGGAGCCGCGAACGCGCCAGGCGCCGCAGGGCCGCGGGCTCGGGCGCCGGCCGGTCCGCCGCCGGCACCACGTAGGCAACCAGTCGGCCGCCGCCTTCGGCCAGGTCGCGGCGCAGGATGACGGCTGCGGCCCGCACTCCGGGATGCGCCGCGAGCACCGCCTCGATCTCCTCCGGCTCGATCCGAAAGCCGCGCACCTTGAGCTGGCGGTCGAGGCGGCCGAGAAAGACCAGGGTGCCGTCGGCCAGGCGGCAGGCGAGGTCGCCGGTGCGGTAGAGGCGCGCTCCGGGCTCAGCAGCCCAGGGGTCGGGGATGAATGTCTCGGCGGTCAGCTCGGGCCGTCGCTGGTAGCCGCGGGCCAGGCCGTCGCCGCCGATGAGCAGCTCACCCGGCGTTCCCGGCGGGACCAGGCGGAGCCAGCGATCGACCAGGTGCACGGTGGTGTTGTCGAGCGGGCGGCCGAGGCTCACGGTTCTCGCCTCGGCAGCCAGGCTGGCGACGTGATGGTGGGTGGTGAAGGTCGTGCCCTCGGTGGGACCGTAGGCGTTGACCAGCTGGCGCGGCCCGCCCACCGCCAGCACGCGCCGCACCCACACGGGGTCGAGCGCCTCGCCGCCGACGATCAGGCAGCGGAGGCCGGCGAAGGCGCCGGCCAGGTCGCGCGCCACCTGGTGGAACAGGGAGGTGGTGAGAAACAGGGTGCTCACCCGCTGGGCCGCGAGATGGGCCGCCAGCAGTCCCGGCTCGAGCACCACCTGGCGCGGCACGCCGACGAGCGTCGCGCCGTTGAGCAGCGCGCCCCAGATCTCGAAGGTCGCGGCGTCGAACGTGGTGGTCGACGCCTGGGCCACCCGGTCGGCGGAGGTCACCGACACCACGGCTCGGCTCAGCGCCAGGCGGACGATGGCGCGGTGGCCGACGGCGACCCCTTTCGGCCGCCCGGTGGAGCCCGAGGTGTACAGCACGTAGGCGAGGGCGTCGCCGCCCAGCTCCGGGGGCCGCCAGCCGCGGTGTCCGCGATTCGCGTGCCGCGCGTTGCGGCCGCCGGCATCGCTGTCACCGGCCTCACCGTCGCGGCCGCCACAGGCCCAGTCCACGGCATCCACCGCCGGCCCGGGCGCGAGCCGCAGCAGCTCGGGTCCGTCGGGGGGCAGCGCCACGGCCAGCTCCGGGTCGCACAGGATCAAGCGCGGCCGCGAGTCGGCCAGCATCGCCGCCAGACGCTCGGCGGGGTAACCGGGGTCGAGCGGCAGATAGGCGCCCCCCGCCTTGAGAATGCCGAGCAGCGCCACCACCAGGCGCGCCGAACGCTCGACCATGACTCCGACGAGATCTTCCGGTCCCACGCCGCGTTGGCGCAGCGCCACGGCCAGCCGGCTCGCCTGCCGGTCGAGCTCGCCATAGGTCAGCTCCTCGTCGCCGAAGATCACCGCCCGGGCCGCGGAGCGCTCCGCCGCGCGCCGCTCGAAGAGACGGTGGACCGGCACCTCCGCGGGATAGGCGGCGCGGGTGTCGTTCCACTCCGTCCTGAGCTGCATCTCCTCGGCCGGTCCGAGCAGCGGCAGGGCCGAGAGCGCCAGCGCCGGGGAAGCGAGCGCCGCCGCCAGCAGCCGCTGCAGGCGCTCGAGCAGGCGCGCGGCGGTGGCGCCGTCGAAGAGGTCGGCCGCATATTCGAGAGTGGCCACGAGCTCGCCGCGCCGCTCCACCACGACCAGGTTGAGGTCGAACTTCGCAGTCCTGGGGGCGAGGGGGAACGGGCGTAGGGCGATGCCGGGAAGCTCGAGCTCCGCGGCCGGCACGTTGAGCATCTGGCAAGCGATCTGGAAGAAGGGATTGCGCGCCGCGCCGCGCTCGGGCCGCAGCTCCGCGACCACCTTCTCGAAGGGCAGGTCCTGGTGCGCATAGGCTCCGAGGGCGACCTCCCGCACCCGCCCGACGAGGCCGGCGAAGCTCGGATCGCCTCCCAGGTCGGTGCGCAGCACCAGCATGTTGACGAAGAAGCCGATGAGCCGCTGGAGCGCGGCGTGATCGCGGTTGGCGGCGGGCGTGCCGACCGCCACGTCCGATTCGCCGGTGACGCGCAGCAACAGGCTCTGCAGAGCGGCCAGCACCACCATGAAGGGGGTGGCGCCGCGGCCGGCGGCGAAGCTCCGCAGCGCGGTCGCGACCCCCGGGTCCAGAGCGGCCTCGCGATAGCCGCTGCTGCCGCCGCTCGCCGCGCCGCGCGGCCGGTCGCCCGCCAGCTCCAGCGTCCTCGCGCCGGCGAGCCGTTCCCGCCACCAAGCGATCTCGCCGGCCAGCACCTCTCCCGCCAGCCACCCTCGCTGCCAGACGGCGAAATCGGCGTACTGCAGCGGCAGCGCCGGCAGGCCGGAGGCCGGCATCGTGTAGAGAGCCGACAGCTCGGCGGCGAAGATCGGCGCCGACCAGCCGTCGAAGACGATGTGGTGGAACGCGAAGAGCGCCGCATGGCGTTGCGGCGCGAAGCGCAACAGCAGGGCCCGCACCAGCGGCCCGGTCTCGAGGTCGAAGGAGCGCTGCGCCTGGCGGCGCTCCAGGCGCCGCGCTTCGCGATCCGCCGCGGCCTCCGGCAGCCCTGACAGGTCCACCAGGGGCAGGTCGAAGCGCGGCAGCGGCGAGAGGGTCTGCGCCGCGCCTTCCGGGGTGTCTGCGAAGGTCGTGCGCAGCACCTCGTGACGCGCCGCCACCGACCGCAGGCCGCCGCGCAGGGCGGCGACGTCCAACGCGCCGTCGAGCAGGAAGCCGGCCGCTTCATTGTAGGAGGCGGCGCGCGGATCGAGGCGGTACAGGAACCAGAGCCGCTCCTGGGCAAAGGAGAGCGGCAGCCGTCCGCCGCGCGGCGCGCGCGCCAGCGGCGGCCGCGCCACCGCCGGCGCCGCGGCGGCGCGCAGCTCCTCGATCCTGGCCGCCAGCTGCTCGATCACGGGCGCCTCGAACAGCACGCGCAGCGGCAGCTCGACGCCGAGCGCTTCGCGCACCCGCGAGACCACCTGGGTGGCCAGCAGAGAGTGGCCGCCGAGGGCGAAGAAGTGGGCGTCGGCGCCGACCTGCTCGAGACCCAGCACGGCGGCCCAGATCTCGGCCAGGCGCGCTTCGGTGGCGCTGCGAGGCGCCTGGTGGGACGAGGCGGTCCGCGGGCGCGCCTCGGGCTGCGGCAGGCGCCGGCGGTCGAGCTTGCCGTGGGCGGTGAGCGGCAGCTCTTCGAGCGGCACGAACACCGCCGGCACCATGTAGTCGGGCAGCGTCCGGCCCAGGTGGGCGCGCAGCTCGGGCGCCAGCTCGCGGGCGAAGCGGCCGAGCAGCGGATCGTTCGTATAGCGCTCGAGCGGCTGCGGCGCGAGGCGCGAGGCGCCGGCCAGCGGGTCGGCGGCGACGACGCCTTCCAGGCGCACTCGGGCCGCCGTCTCGGCAGCCGCTGCGCGCTGCAGGAGCAGCGCCTCGAAGCGTCCTTCGGCGCCGGGCCAGGCCCATCCCAGCTCGATCTCGTAGCCGTGCTCGCGCGCCAGCTCCGCCAGCCGGTGCGGATCGACGGCATCGCGCGCCGCGGCTGCCGCCAGGCCGTGGATCTCGCCGGCGGTGGCGGGGGGCTCGTCCGAGAACAGCAGCCGGGCCGCCGCCGCCGCCGCCGCGACGCGTGCATTGGGCAGGCCGCGCAGGGCCAGCCGCGCCGGCCGTTCGCGGCGCAGCCGATCGCCCAACGCCTCGAGGCGCAACCCTTCCGCCTGCCAATCCAGCCAGTCGATGGGCGTGCCCGGCGAGGGGTCGGCCGGAGCCGCGGCGTCGCCGACTCGCAGCACCACCTGGTAGCGATAGCCGGTGAGCTCGTTGTGCATCGCCCCGCGCTTGAGGTAGACCTCGATGCGGGCGATCGCCGGCAGGCGCCGCTGCAAGGCGGCGAAGAAGGCAGGATCAACCACCAGCTCGTTCTCCTGCAAGCGGCGCAGCTGGACGCGCTGCAAGAGGTGGCGCGCCGGGAGCTCGGGCGGCGCCTGATGCAGCTCGACCGAGGTGTGAAAAGCGGTCAGCAGCGGCAGGCTCCGCAGGTCGCCGAGGAAGATCGCCCCCCCGGGAGCCAGCGCGGTCACGGCGCGTTCCACGACCTCGGCCAGGTAGGCGGCGCTCGGGAAGTACTGCGCGACCGAGTTGAGCACCACGGTGTCGAAGCCGCCGGGCGGGACGCCGCTCAACGGGTCGGCGGCGCCATGGAGCAGCCGCACCCGGTCGCGCAGAGCCGGCCCTTTCTCCTCGATCCTGGCGAGCTGGCGATCGACGTAGGCCAGCGCCCCGCGCGAGACGTCGGTGCCCCAGTAGAGCTCGGCGGCGGGCGCCAGCCGCAGCAGCAGCATGCCGGTGCCGCAGCCGATCTCGAGCACCCGCCGCGGCGCGAGGCCCTGGATGCGCTCCACCGTGTCCTCGAGCCAGGCTCGCATCTCGTCGGGCGGCAGCGGCTGGCCGGTGTAGGTGCTCTCCCAGCCGACGATGTTGAAGGCGGGATCGCCGGGGGCGGCTGCCGCCTGCTCGCCGCCGTAGACGTCGTCGAAGACCATCTCCCAGCGCGCTACCTGGTCCACCTGACCGCCCGCGGCCGCTGGCTGCCAGCCGGGAGCCTGCACCACGTAGGCCACCAGCCGGCGCTCCCCGGCGTCGTCGGCACGCGCCATCACCGCGCAATCGCGCACCGCCGGATGGGTGGAGAGCGCCGCCTCGATCTCGGCCGGCTCGATGCGGAAGCCGCGCAGCTTGACCTGATCGTCGACGCGCCCCAGGAAGTCGATGCGCCCGTCGGCGAGATAGCGGGCCAGATCGCCGGAGCGGTACAGCCGGCTGCCCGGCGGCACGCCGTGGCGGCCACAGCACGGATCGGGGATGAACCGCTCGGCGGTCAGCGCGGGCCTGCCGCTGTAGCAGCGGGCCAGGCCGTCGCCGCCGATCGCCAGCTCGCCGGCGACCCCGATCGGCACCGGGCTCCCCGAGCGCTCCACGAGCACGACGCGGGTGTTGGCGATCGGCCGTCCGAGCGGCGCCGCGAGCGCGCCGCCGCCGGGCGGCGGGGCGATGCGGCAGGTGGCGGCGATGGTGGTGCTCTCGGTGGGACCGTAGGCATTGATCAGGCGCAGCCCGGGCGCCGCCGCGAGCGCCGCGGCGGCGCGCCGCGGATCGAGCGCCTCGCCGCCGGTGACCAGCCAGCGCAGCGGCGCGAGCGCCGCCGGCTCATCGCGGGCGATCTGGTGAAACAGCGCGGTGGTCAGCAGCGCCACCTCGATGCCGAGCTCGCGCAGGGCGGTGCCCAGCGCCCGCGGCTGCAGCACGACGTCGCGCTCGATGCCCACCAGGCAGCCGCCGTTGAGCAGTGCGCCCCAGAGCTCGAAGGTGATGGCGTCGAAGGAGGCGTTGCTGAGCTGGGCGACCCGCTGGCCGGCGGCGAAGGGAAGATAGCCGCACTCGCGCACCAGGCGCACGATGCCGCGCTGCGGGATCTCCACCCCCTTGGGGCCGCCGGTCGATCCCGAGGTGTACATGACGTAGCCGAGGCTGCCGCCATCCGCGCGCTCCGGGGGGTCGGTGTCGGGGCAGCGCGCCAGTGCGTCGTCGCCCGCGTCGAGGGGGTCGAGCCGGTCGAGCCCATCGAGCCGGTCGAGCCGATCGAGCAGGACCACCTCGATCCCGGCCAGCGGCAGGTCCCGCACCTTCGCCTGATGGGCGAGCAGGACGGTCAGCCCGGAGTCGGCGATCATCACGGCAAGCCGCTCGGGCGGCAGGTCGGAATCGAGCGGCACGTAGGCGCCGCCGGCCTTCGCCACCGCCAGCACGGCGACCACCAGGTCGGCGGAGCGCTCCAGGCAGAGACCCACCCGCCCCTCTCGGGCCAGGCCCAGCCGCAGCAGCCCGTGGGCGAGGCGGTTGGCGCGGCGGTTGAGCGACTCGTAGGTGAGCGCCTCGCCGCCGAAGATCACCGCCGGGGCCGCCGGCCGCCGCCGCGCCTGCTCGGCGAACAGCGCCGCCAGGCCCGGCGCGGCGGGGTAGGCCGCGCGGGTGTCGTTCCACTCCGCCAGCGCCTGGTGCCGCTGCGCCTCGCTGAGCAGGTCGAGCTCGGCGAGCGGCGCGTCCGGGGCTGCCAGCCCGGCGCCCAGCAGGGCCTCCAGATGCCCGAGGAGGCGCTGCACGGTGACCGCCTCGAAGAGGTCACGGTTGTACTCGAGCATGCCGTGCAGCAGCCCGCCCTCCTCGAAGGTGAAGAGGGTGAGGTCGAACTTCGCGGTGCCGGTGTCCAGCCCCTCCCGGCGCAGCGGCGCGACGCGCAGGCCGTGCGCCGCAATCTCCGGGAAGGGGAAATTCTGGAAACCGAACATCACCTGCACCAGGGGGTTGTGGGCCAGGGTGCGGCCCGGCTGCAGCTCCTCGACCAGGCGCTCGAACGGCAGCTCCTGGTGCGCATAGGCTCCCAGGGCAGCCTCGCGCACCCGGCCGAGCAGCCGGCGCAGGCCGCCGCCGTCGGGCAGCTCGGCGCGCACCACCAGGGTATTGACGAAGAAGCCGATCAGGTCCTCGATCTCGCGGCGGTTGCGACCGGCGATGGCCATTCCCACCGCGATGTCGCGGCGCCCGGAGTAGCGCCCGAGGAGCGTCTGGAAGATCGCCATGAGGGCCATCGCCAGGGTCGCTCCGGCGCCGCGGGCGAAAGCCGAGAGCGGCCGCATCAGCGACGCCGGCCAGGAGAAGGCGAGGGTGCCGCCACGGAATGTCTCCTGGGGCGGACGCGGGTGATCCCAGGGCAGCTCGAGGGGTTCCGCCATGCTTTGGAGCTGGCGCCGCCAGTAGGCGAGCTGCTCGCGCAGCGTCTCGCCCTCGAGCCAGCGGCGCTGCCAGAGGGCGTAGTCGGGGTACTGGATCGGCAGCTCGGGCAACGGCGACGGCCGGCCGGCCGAGAAAGCGCCGTAGAGGGTCCACAGCTCGGCGCTCAGCACCCCCATCGACCAGCCGTCGCCGGCGATGTGGTGCAGGGTGATCAGCGCCACGTGCTCCTCGCCGCCGAGGCGCAGCAGGGCGGTGCGCAGCAGCGGACCGGCGGCGAGGTCGAACGGGCGTCCCGCCTCTGCCGCCGCCAGCCGCGCCGCCGCCGCCTCCCGCCGCGCGGCCGGCAGCGGCGCGAGATCGATCAGCGGCAGCGCCAGCGGCGCCGGCGCCAGCACCACCTGCGCGGGCGCCGCGCCGCCCGCGAAGACCGTGCGCAGCGCCTCGTGGCGCCGTACCACCTCGTTCCAGCTCGCCGCCACCGCCGGCACCCGCAGCTGCCCCTCGAGACGCAGCGCCGCCGCCATGTTGTAGGTCGAGCGGCCAGGCTCGAGCTGGTCGAGGAACCAGAGCCGCTGCTGGGCGAACGACAGCGGCAGCGGCTCCAGGCCCCGCGCCGCCCGCGCGATCGGCGGCGGCGCCGGCGCCGCCGCGCCGCGCAGCTGCCTGGCGGCGCGCGCCGCCAGTCCCGACAGCACCGGCTCCTCGAACAGGGCGCGCAGCGGCAGCTCCACGCCCAGCGCCAGGCGCAGGCGCGAGATCACCCGCATCGCCAGCAGCGAGTGGCCGCCGAGATCGAAGAACCCGTCGTCGGCTCCCACCTGCTCGACGCCCAGCACGTCGGCCCACACCGCCGCCACCGTCTCCTCGATCGCGCCGCGCGGCGCCCGGTAGGGGCGGTCCAACGCCGGCCGCGCGGCCGCCGGCGCCGGCAGCGCCCGGCGGTCCACCTTGCCGCTCGGCGTCAGCGGCAGGGCGGCCAGCCAGACGAACGCCGACGGCACCATGTACTCCGGCAGCCGCTCCCCCAGCCAACCGCGCAGCTCGGCCACCGCCAGGCCCGGCGGCACGGCGCCCGCCACGCCGGCTGCCGCCGCCGCCACCAGGTAGGCCACCAGGCGCCGTTCGCCGTCAGGTTCCGCCAGGGCCACCACCACCGCCTCGCGCACCCCGGGATGGCTGGCGAGCGCCGCCTCCACCTCACCCGGCTCGATGCGGAAGCCCCGCACCTTCACCTGCTGGTCGACGCGCCCCAGGTACTCGATCTCGCCGCCCGCCAGCCGCCGCGCCAGGTCGCCGGTGCGGTAGAGCCGCTCTCCCGCCGCGCCGTACGGGTCGGGCACGAACCGCTCCGCGGTCAGCTCCGGACGTCCCAGGTAGCCGCGCGCCACCTGCACCCCGCCGATGTGGAGCTCTCCGGAAATCCCGATCGGCACCGGCTCGAACCCGGCGTCCAGCAGCAGGATGCGGGTGTTGGCCACCGGCAGCCCGATCGGCACCGGCCTCTCCCCTGAGACGACCCGCCAGGCGCTCGCCCAGATCGTCGCCTCGGTGGGCCCGTAGACGTTCCACAGCGCCGCCGAGCCGGCGAGCAGCCGTTCGGCCAGGTCCCGCGGCAGGGCCTCGCCGCCGCACAGCATGCGCAGCGCGGGGTCGCCCGGCCAGCCGGAGTCGAGCAACAGGCGCCATCCCGCCGGCGTCGCTTGCATCACGCTCGGCCGCAGCCGTTCGACGGTCCGGCGCAGCCGCTCGCCATCGGCGGCGGTTTCGCGTGTCACCAGCACCAGGCGGGCGCCCACCATCAGGGGCAGGAAGATCTCGAGGGCGGCAATGTCGAAGGCGACCGTGGTGAGCGCGAGCAGCGTATCGCCCGCCTCCATGCCAGGGTCCCTGGCCATCGACGCCAGCAGGTTGATCAGGCCGGCATGGGTGACCTCGACACCCTTGGGACGGCCGGTCGACCCCGAGGTGTAGATGACGTAGGCGAGGCAATGGAGGCGGGGCCCTGGTGCCGCCGCGGCGGCGGCGAGCGTCACCGCCGGCAACGCCGCTGCATCGGCCCCATCGTTCTCGTCGACGCAGATCACCCGCAGGTGGGCGCTCGGGGGCAACGGTCCCGGCGAATGCGGTGAGTGCGGCGGCAGCGGCAGACCCGATCGGCGGGAGGCGAGCCGCTCCTCCGTGAGCAGCACTCTCGCTCTCGAGTCCTCGAGCATGAACGCCAGCCGCTCGGCGGGATGCCCGGGGTCGAGCGGCAGGTAGGCGCCGCCGGCCGCCAGCACGGCGAGCAGCGCCGTCACCAGCTCGGGCGACCGCTCGAGCGCGACCGCCACCACCACCTCGGGCCCGACTCCGGCCTGCCGCAGCCGCGCCGCCAGGCGCTCGACGTTCGCCGCCAGCTCGCCGTAGCTCAGCTCCCCGCCATCCCACCCGAGCGCCACCGCTTGGGGTTGCGCGCGCGCCCGGGCGGCGAAGAGATCGGGCAGGGTGGCGCCGGCCGGCTTGTCCATCTCGGCTGCGGTGTCGTTCCACTCCGCCAGCAGCTGCCGGCGCTCGGCCGGAGCGAGCAGCGGCAGTCGCGAGACCTGCAGCGCGGGGTCGGCCGCGGCGCCGGCCAGGAGGATCGCGAAATGGGCAAGCAGGCGCGCCGCGGTGGCGGCGTCGAACAGATCGCGGTCGTACTCGAGGCTGCCCGCGACCTCGCCGCCGCGCGCCGCGAGCGACAGCGTGAGATCGAAGCGGGCGGCGCCGCCGGCGGTCTCGAACGGCCCGAGCCGCAGGCCGGGGGGATCGGGCGGCGCCAGCGGCACCGCCATGTCCTGCCAGGCGAGCATCACCTGGAACAGCGGCGAGTAGGCGAGCGAGCGGCGCGGCGACAACTCCTCCACCAGCTTCTCGAACGGCAGATCCTGGTGCGCGTCGGCCTCCAGCACCGTCTCGCGCACGCGCCCGAGCAGCGGCTGGAACCCGGGGTCGCCCGCGAGGTCGCCCCGCAGCACCAGGGTGTTGACGAACAGGCCGACGAGCCCTTCGAGCTCGATCCGGCGGCGCCCGGCGACGGGAGTGCCGACGCTCACCAGGCGCTGTCCGCTGTAGCGCGAGAGCAGCGCCTGGAAGGCGGCGAGCAGCACCATGAAGAGCGTCGTGCCCGAGCGCCTCGCCAGCGCCTCGAGCGCAGCGGTGAGCGCGCCGTCGAGGCGGAACGGCAGAGCCCCGCCGCGCGCTTCGCGGCGCGCCGGGCGCGGGCGATCGGTGGGCAGCAGAAGCAGCGCCGGGCTGCCGGCGAGCCGCTCCCGCCAGAAGCCGACCTCTGCCGCCAGCGTCTCGCCCTCGAGCCAGCGGCGCTGCCAGAGGGCGTAGTCGGGGTACTGGATCGGCAGCTCGGGCAACGGCGACGGCCGGCCGGCCGAGAAAGCGCCGTAGAGGGTCCACAGCTCGGCGCTCAGCACCCCCATCGACCAGCCGTCGCCGGCGATGTGGTGCAGGGTGATCAGCGCCACGTGCTCCTCGCCGCCGAGGCGCAGCAGGGCGGTGCGCAGCAGCGGACCGGCGGCGAGGTCGAACGGGCGTCCCGCCTCTGCCGCCGCCAGCCGCGCCGCCGCCGCCTCCCGCCGCGCGGCCGGCAGCGGCGCGAGATCGATCAGCGGCAGCGCCAGCGGCGCCGGCGCCAGCACCACCTGCGCGGGCGCCGCGCCGCCCGCGAAGACCGTGCGCAGCGCCTCGTGGCGCCGTACCACCTCGTTCCAGCTCGCCGCCACCGCCGGCACCCGCAGCTGCCCCTCGAGACGCAGCGCCGCCGCCATGTTGTAGGTCGAGCGGCCAGGCTCGAGCTGGTCGAGGAACCAGAGCCGCTGCTGGGCGAACGACAGCGGCAGCGGCTCCAGGCCCCGCGCCGCCCGCGCGATCGGCGGCGGCGCCGGCGCCGCCGCGCCGCGCAGCTGCCTGGCGGCGCGCGCCGCCAGTCCCGACAGCACCGGCTCCTCGAACAGGGCGCGCAGCGGCAGCTCCACGCCCAGCGCCAGGCGCAGGCGCGAGATCACCCGCATCGCCAGCAGCGAGTGGCCGCCGAGATCGAAGAACCCGTCGTCGGCTCCCACCTGCTCGACGCCCAGCACGTCGGCCCACACCGCCGCCACCGTCTCCTCGATCGCGCCGCGCGGCGCCCGGTAGGGGCGGTCCAACGCCGGCCGCGCGGCCGCCGGCGCCGGCAGCGCCCGGCGGTCCACCTTGCCGCTCGGCGTCAGCGGCAGGGCGGCCAGCCAGACGAACGCCGACGGCACCATGTACTCCGGCAGCCGCTCCCCCAGCCAACCGCGCAGCTCGGCCACCGCCAGGCCCGGCGGCACGGCGCCCGCCACGCCGGCTGCCGCCGCCGCCACCAGGTAGGCCACCAGGCGCCGTTCGCCGTCAGGTTCCGCCAGGGCCACCACCACCGCCTCGCGCACCCCGGGATGGCTGGCGAGCGCCGCCTCCACCTCACCCGGCTCGATGCGGAAGCCCCGCACCTTCACCTGCTGGTCGACGCGCCCCAGGTACTCGATCTCGCCGCCCGCCAGCCGCCGCGCCAGGTCGCCGGTGCGGTAGAGCCGCTCTCCCGCCGCGCCGTACGGGTCGGGCACGAACCGCTCCGCGGTCAGCTCCGGACGTCCCAGGTAGCCGCGCGCCACCTGCACCCCGCCGATGTAGAGCTCTCCGGAAACCCCGATCGGCACCGGCTCGAACCCGGCGTCCAGCAGCAGAATGCGGGTGTTGGCCACCGGCAGCCCGATCGGCACCGTGGCCGCCAGGCAGTCGCGCTCCGGCGGCCAGGTCCACCAGGTCACGTCCACCGCCGCCTCGGTCGGCCCATAGAGGTTGAGCAGCGGTGCGGCCAGGCCGGCGCCGTAGCGCCGCGCCAACGACGTGGGCAGCGCCTCGCCGCTGCACACCACCCGGCGCAGGCTGGTCAGGCCGTCGGGGCGCGGCGCCTCGAGGAAGGCAGAGAGCATCGACGGCACGAAGTGGAGCACCGTGACCTGCTGCTCGGCGATCCGGCGCGCCAGGTAATCGCTCTCCTGGTGCCCGCCGGGGCGGGCCAGCACCAGGCACCCCCCGGTGAGCAGCGGCAGGAACAGCTCCCATACCGAGACGTCGAAGCTCAAGGGAGTCTTCTGCAGCACCCGGTCGGCGGCGGTCATGGCCAGGGCGCGCTGCATCCAGAGCAGGCGGTTGACGATGCCGCGGTGGGTGTTGAGCACCGCCTTGGGCCGCCCGGTCGAACCCGAGGTGTAGATCACGTAAGCGAGGTGGTCGGGACCGAGGGCCGGCATTTCCGCCACGGGCGCGCTCGCCGTCGCCGCTGCCGCCGGCGCCGGCGGTTCGCGCCGCTCCTGGGGATCGAGACGGATCACCAGCGCCCGGTGCGCGGGCAGGGCTGCCGCGAGACCCTCGGGCGCGAGCAGCCAGCGCAGGCCGGAGTCGGCCAGCATGAGCTGCAGGCGGGCGCGCGGGTAGCCGGGGTCGAGCGGCAGGTAGGCCGCGCCGGCGCGGAGGATGCCGACGAGGCCGATCATCGTCGCGAGCGAGCGTTCGGTGCAGATCCCGACCAGCGCCTCGGGTCCGGCGCCCAGCGCCGCCAGGCGGCCCGCCAGCCGCGCGCTGAGCCGGTCCAGCTCGGCGTAGGTCAGCTGCTCGCCTTCCCCCACCACCGCCACCGCCTCCGGGGTCCGCCCCATCTGGGCCGCCAGCAGCAAGGGGAGCGTGGCCGCGGCGTCCAGCTCGGCCGCGGTGTCGTTCCACTCCGCCAGCAGCTGCAGGCGCTCGGCCGGAGTGAGGAGCGGCACGGCCGACAGCCGCAGCTCCGGCGCCGCGGGCCAGGCGGCGAGGACCCGCTCGAGATGGCCCCCCAGGCGCGCGATGGTGGCGCCGTCGAACAGCTCGCGATCGTATTCCCAGGTCCCGACGAGGGCGCCGCCCCGCTCCTCGACGGTCAGGCTCAGGTCGAACTTGGGTGTGCCGCCGGGCACCTCCTGGGGCGTCGCCCGCAGGCCGGCGATGGCCAGCGGCGGCTCGCCCGGCTGCAGCCCGAGCAGCACCTGGAAGAGCGGCGTATGAACCAGCGAGCGCCGCGGAGCCAGCTCCTCCACCAGCTTTTCGAACGGCAGATCCTGGTGGGCCTGCGCGCCGAGCACCACCTCGCGCACGCGGCGCAGCAGCTGGCCGAGCGCCGGGTCGCCGCCGAGGTCGGTGCGCAGCACCAGGGTGTTGACGAACAGGCCGACCAGCCCCTCCAGCTCGCGGCGGTCGCGGCCCGCGCCAGGCGTGCCGAGGCTCACGTCCAGCTGCCCGCTGAGACGGGCCAGCAGCGCCTGGAAGCCGGCCGCCAGCGCCATGAAGAGGGTCGCGCCGCGGCCGCGCGCCACGGCGCGCAGCGGCGCGAGGAGCTCGCGGTCGAGACGCCACGCGCTCTGCCCGCCGCGCGGCGCGCGCCGGGCGGCCCGCGGCCGGTCGGTCGGCAGGTCGAGCCAGGCCGGCGCCCCGGCCAGCCGCTCGCGCCAGTAGGCTCGCTCCGCCTCGAGCCGCTCCCCCGTCAACCGCCGGCGCTGCTCGACCGCGAACTCGCGGACCTGCGTCGGCAGGGGGGCGAGAGGGGAAGGCTGCCCGCCGGCAGCGGCGGCATAGAGCTGCACCAGCTCGCGCCGCAGCACGTTCATCGACCAGCCGTCGCAGACGATGTGGTGGAGATCGAGCAGCAGCAGGTGCTCGTCGCCGCCCAAGCGCAGCAGCGAGGCTCGCACCAAGGGGCCCCGTTCCAGGTCGAAGGGGCGGCGGGCCGCCTGCCGTGCGAGCCGCGCCGCCTCGGCCTCGCGGCCGCCGGCTGCCAGCGCGGCGAGATCTATCAGCGGCAGGCGGGCTGCCGCCGCGGCGACCGCGGCGGACACTGGCGCCACCGCCTGGACCGGCTCCAGGGCGCCGTCATGGAAGGTGGTGCGCAGCGACTCGTGGCGCTCCACCAGCGCCCTCAGGCTGGCAGCCAGGAAGCTGACCTCGAGGGGGCCGCTCAGGCGCACCGCGCCCGGCATGTTGTAGGCGACCGAGCCCGGCTCCAGGCGGTCGAGGAACCACAGGCGCTCCTGCGCGAAGGACAGCGGCGCTTCCAGCGGCGGCGGCTCGTGGGCGGTCTCCCGTCCGGCGGCGCCCCGCCGCGCCGCGGCGATGGCCGCGGCCACGCCGGCCACCGTCGGCGCCGCGAAGAGCCGCTCGAGGGGCAGCTCGACGTGCAGGTCGGCGCGCAGGCGGACCATCAGCTGCGCGGCCAGCAGCGAATGGCCGCCGAGCTCGAAGAAGTCGTCGTGGATGCCGACCCCCTCGACGCCCAGCAGCTCCTGCCAGAGGCCGGCCACTGCCCGCTCCTCGGCGTCGCGCGGCGCCGCGTAAGCGGTGGCCAGCGCCGGGCGGGGGTGCGCCGGCGCCTGGGCCTCCGCCCTCACCGCGGCCGCCAGGCGAGCGAGAGAGCGCTCCCGGAAGCTGGCTTCGACGTCGGCCTGGAGATCGCCTTTGCAAACCGCCACCTGCGGCAGCCGCGCCGCCAGGACGCGCGACAGCGCCTCGAAGCCTTCGTCCGGCGAGAGGCCGCGCCGCAGCGTCTCCTGCTGCAGCTTGCCGAGCCCGCTGGGCAAGGCGGCCTCGGCGGCCATGCCGACCTCCTGCCAGGCGTCCCAGTTCACCGCCACGGTCGGCGGGCCGCCAGCCGCCGCCTGGGCGTGGGCAAAGGCATCCAGGAAGGCGTTGCCGGCGGTGTAGTCGGCCTGTCCCGGCTGCGAGAGCAGCGCGGTGAGCGACGAGAACAGGGCCACGAAGTCGAGCGGCAGGCCGCGGGTGATCTCGGCCAGCGCCAGGGTGCCGGCCACCTTGGCATGCAGAGCGGCGGCCGCCGTCTCGCGGCCGTGAGCGCCGATCAGGCCCGCCGCGGGAATCCCCGCCGCATGCAGCACGCCGTCGATGCGCCCGAACCGCTCGCGGGCGAGATCGCGGACGGCGCCCATCGCTGCGCGGTCGGCCACGTCGGCCGCCGCCACCAACACCTCGCTCCCCAGCGCCTCCAGCCGTTCGACCTGACGCATCCGGCGGCTCGTCGCGTCGCCCTCGCCGTGGGCGGCCAGCCACGACGGCCAGGCCTCGCGCGGCGGCAGGGCGGAGCGGCCGGTGAGCACGAGCCGGGCGCGGAACCGCCGCGCCAGCCGCTCCGCGATCGCCATCCCGATGCCGCCCAAGCCGCCGGTCACCAGGTAGACGCCGCGCTGCTTCCAGGGCGGCGCCGCATCCGCGCTCGGGAGCCGGAGCGGCTCGAACCGCTGCACCCAGCGATGCGCGCCGCGGTAGGCCACCACCGGTTCCAAGGCGCCGGCGCCGCCCCGATCGCCGCCGCCGCCCGTGCTGCCGGCAGCGCCGGTGGGATCTCCATCGCCGCCCGCCGGCGCCATCGCCTCGGACAGCAGCGCATCGACCAGCCGCGCCAAGCGCCGCTCCCCGCCCGCCGCGGCGAGGCCGGCCAGGTCCGGGAGGTCCACGGCGCGGCAGGCGAGCCACGGCATCTCCCGCGGCAGCACCTTCACCGGTCCGAGCAGCACGGCGCGCTCCGGCGCGAGCGCCTCGTCCCCGGTCACCTCGTGCACGCCGCTCGCGGCCACCGTCAGCGCGACCGGCTGCTCGGATCCCCTGCCGCCGAGCGCGCGCGCCAGCGCCAGGACGCCGTGGAAACCGACCGCGACCGCCTGGCCGGCGCCGCCCGCATCGAGGCAGAACAGGTGGATGATCCGCCGCGGCAGGCGCCCGGCGGCGGCCAGCGCGCTCACCAATGCCGCAGGGTCGGCGTCGTTCGCCGGAGCGATCGTGAAGCGGCCCGGGCCGGTGCGCGCGAAGCGCTCCCCGGCGGTGACCAGGGTGACCGTGGCGCCGGCCTCCTCCAGCCGACGCGCCAGGCGCTCTCCCAGGCCCCCCGCATCGGCGAGCACCAGCCAGGGCGCCGCCACCAGGCGCCCCGCGTCCGCCCGCGGCCATGGCGCGCGCTTCCACACCGGGACGTGGAACCAGTCCGCCGGGTCTGCCGCGAGTCGATCCCGCTCCTGCCGCTCCCGCCCGCGAGCCTCGGGCGCGGCCTCGAGCTCGGCGCCGGACCCGTCCTCCGCCCCCCGTCCGGGCGCGGCCGGGCGCGCATCGAGCCAGTAGCGCCGGCGCTCGAACGGATAGGTGGGCAGCGGCACGCGCCGCCGCCGTTCGCCGCGGCGGAAACTCTCCCAGTCCACCTCGACGCCCGCGAGCCAGATCTCACCCACGGCGCGCAGCAGCCCTTCCAGCTCGCCGTCCTGACGCGGCCCGCCCGGCAGCGACGAGAGCACCACCTGGCGGGCCTGCCGCGCCGGGTGCCGGCGCACCAGGGAGGCGAGCGTCCGGCCCGGCCCCACCTCGAGCAGCGCCGTGCCGCCACGCGCCAGCAGCTTGCCGACCGCCTCGCCAAAGCGCACCGTCTGGCGCAGGTGCCGCACCCAGTAGCCCCGGTCGCAGACCTCGCTCGCCTCGACCCAATCGCCGGTGAGCGACGACACCCAGGGGAGGCGCGGCGGCCGCGGCTCGAGCTCGGCAAGGCGCGCCGCGAAAGGCGCCAGGATCGGCTCGACCGCCGCCGTGTGGAACGGCTGCGCCGTGGGCAGACGGCGGCTCGCCACGCCGCGAACCGCCAGGCGCGCCGCGATCTCGGCCAGCGGCGCTTCGCCCCCCGCCACCACGCAGAGCGCCGGCGCATTGACCGCGGCGACGTCGACCGCCTCGGGCAGCAGCGGCAGCAGCTCCGCCTCGGAGAGCGGCACGGCGAGCATCCCGCCGGGCGGCAGCTCCTGCATCAGGCGTCCCCGCTCGGCCACCAGCGCCAGGGCCTCTTCGAGAGTGAACACGCCCGCCAGGCAGGCCGCGACGTACTCGCCCAGGCTGTGGCCGACCATCGCTTCCGGCAGCACCCCCCAGCTCATCCACAGCCGGGCGAGCGCATGCTCCACCGCGAACAGCGCCGGCTGCGCGAGCGCCGTCTGCCGCAGCCGGAGCCGCTGCGCGGCGCCGCGCTCCGCCGGATAGAGCACGTCGCGCAAATCGGTGCCCAGGCGCGGCAGCAGCAGCTCGGCGCAGAGGTCGATCTGCTCGCGGAACACCGCCTCGCCCGCATAGAGCTGCTCGCCCATGCCGAGCTCCTGCGCCCCCTGGCCCGGGAAGAGGAAGGCGACCGGGCGGCTGCCGCCTTCGACCTGCCGCGACAGCACGCGCTCGGGATCGAGGCCGCCCAGCGCCGCTGCCGCCTCTGCGCCGCTGCCGGCGACCAGCGCCCGGCGGTGGGCGAAGGCCCGGCGTCCGATGGCCAGGGTGTGGGCGACGTCGGCCAGGTCGAGCTCCGGGTGGCGCAGCAGGTGCGCGCCGAGCCTGGCGGAGACCTGCTCCAAGGCGGTCTCGGTGGCGGCCGAGAGCACCAGCAGCTGCAGCGGCCGGGAGGCGCTGCCGGCGGCGGCCGGGGGCGCCTCTTCCAGCACCACATGGGCGTTGGTGCCGCCGATGCCAAAGGAGCTGACCCCGGCGCGCCGCGGCCGCTCTCCCCGCGGCCAGGGCGCCAGCTCGGTGTTGACGTAGAACGGCCCGCTCGCCAATTCGAGGCGCGGATTCGGCCGCTCGCAGTGGAGGCTCGCGGGGAGCAGCTCGCGGTCCAGGGCCAGCACCGTCTTGATCAGTCCCGCCACACCGGCGGCGGTGTCCAGGTGGCCGATGTTGCCCTTGACCGAACCCAGGGCGCAGGTGCGCTGGCGCCCCGGGCCGAAGGCCCGCGACAGGGCGGCCACCTCCACCGGATCTCCCAACGCCGTGCCGGTGCCGTGCGCCTCGACGTAGCCGACCGTCGCGGCCTCGATCCCCGCCACCGCTTGCGCGGTGGCGATGACCTCCGCCTGCCCCTCGACGCTCGGCGCGGTGAAACCCACTTTGTGCTTGCCGTCGTTGTTGACGGCGCTGCCGCGGATCACGGCGTGGATCCGGTCGCCGTCGGCGAGCGCCTCGTCCAGCCGCTTGAGCACCACCAGCCCGGCGCCCTCGCCGTCGACGCAGCCCTGGGCCGCCGCGTCGAACGGCCGGCAGCGGCCGTCGGGCGAGGTGATCCCGCCCGGCGTATGGAGATATCCCCCCTGGCGCGGCACCAGCAGCCGCACGCCCCCCGCCAGAGCGATGTCGCACTCGCCGTTGAGCAGGCTCTGGACCGCCAGGTGCACGGCCACGAGCGACGTCGAGCAGGCGGTCTGCACGCTCAGGCTGGGGCCTCGCAGGTTCAGCTCATAGGACACCCGGGTCGCCAGGAAATCGACGTCGTTGTTCATCAGCGCCTGGTAGAGACCGACCGACTCCACCAGCTCGCGCCGGGAGGCGAGATGCGACAGCAGGTAGCCGTTGAGGCCGGCGCCAGCGTAGACGCCGATCAGGCCGCGGTAGCGATCGGGATCGTAGCCGGCCTGCTCGAGCGCCTCCAAGGCGCACTCGAGCAGCAGCCGGTGCTGGGGATCGAGCAGCTCGGCCTCGCGCGGGTTGAAACCGAAAAACGCGGCGTCGAACAGCTCGGCGCCGTCCATCATGCCGCGCGCCCGCACATAGGCGGGATCGGCGAGCAGCCGCGGCGCCACCCCGGCCGCCAGCAGCTCCTCGTCGTTCGCGCCGCGGATCGACTCCCGGCCGGCGCGCAAGCTCTCCCAGAACTGCTCGACGTCCGGCGCCCCGGGGAAGCGCCCGGCCATACCGATGATGGCAATGCCCGGCGCCGCGCCGCTCCCGCTCCCGGCGGCGTCGCCGCTGCCCGCGCCTCTCTCGTCGTCGGTGGTTGGCTCTGCTGACTTCATGACACCAGGTCCTCATCGTTGCGAGACGCCCCTGCCCTCCCGGCTGCCGCGGCAGCCGCGAACCAGGACGCACATTGGGGTTACTCCTGCCGCATGGTCTGCGCTGGAGACATCGCCGCGGCGCGGCGGGCCGGCAGGTAGTTGGCCGCCGCGCCCACCGCCAGGAGCAGCAGGACCGCGGCGCCGAAAGCGAGAGGGCTGGCGGCGCTGACGCCGACGAGCATCCCGGAGATCAAGCGGGTTGCTGCCAGGGCGCCGAGCAGGCCGAGGACGAGCCCGGCGCCGACCAGGGCCATGCCCTGCCCGAGGAACAGCCGCACCACCCGCGAGCGGGATGCGCCCAAGGCTACCCGGATACCGACCTCCCGCCGGCGCCGGAGCGCCGAGTAGGAGATGACGCCGTAGACGCCGAGGCCGGCCAGCACCAGCGCCAACGCGGCGAGGGCTCCGAGCAGCCCGGCGCCGGCGCGGCGCGTCCACAGCCGGCCGTCGATGACTTCCGTGATGGTGGCCAGACGCACCACCGGCAGCGTGGGGGCGGCCGCCTGCAGGGTGTGGCGCAGCGTCTCGGCCAGGGCCGCCGGGTCACCCGCGGTGCGCACGTGCAGCGTTGCTTGCGACGAGTAGGCCTGGGCGATCGGCAGGTAGACGTAGAGCTGCGGCTCCTCGGCCAGGAAGTTGTACTTGGCGTCGCGGGCCACGCCGACGATCTCCACGTCGCGGTTCATCAGGCGCAGGCGCGCGCCGAGCGGCTCGCGGCCCGGCCAGTAGCGTTCGGCGAAGGTGCGATTGATCACCGCCACGCCGCGCGTGCCGGCCCGATCGTCGGAGGTGAAGCCGCGGCCGCGCAGGATGGGGATACCGAGGGTCTCGAAGTAGCGCGCGCCGACCGCCGAGCTCTGCGTGAGCAGCGCGCCGCCCGCCGGCAGCTCCCGGCCGGAGAGCACCACCCGGCGCCGCGCTCCGAAGTCGGTCAGCATCAGGTTCTCGCCGACCGCCGCCGAGCGCACGCCGGCCAGCGCCTCGACGCGTTCGACCAGCTGCTCGAGGAACGCCTCGCCACGCGCTTCGCCGAAGCCCTGGCTGTCGAGATTGAAGGAGGCCACGAGCAGGTGCCGGCGTTCGAAACCCGGGTCGAGCCGCTGCGCGTTCATGAGGCTCGCCAGGAAGAGCAGCGCGCCGATCAAGGCCACCAGGGAGAGCGCCACCTGGCCGGCGAGGAAGAGATTGCGCAGGTTGAGCCGCCGGCCGCGGCGCCCGGAGACCGCCTCGTTCTTGAGCGCCGGCACCAGCTGGGGCCGGCTGGCTTGCAGCGCCGGCGCCAGCCCGAACGCCAGGCCGGCCAGCAGCGACAGGCCGATGGTGAAGAGCAGCAGCCGCCAGTCGAGGTCGAGCCTCACTCCCGGCAGCCGCGGGGCGACGCTGGTGGCGATCAGGCGGTTGGTCCAGCCCGCCACCAGCAGATCGGCGATGCCGGCGAGCAGGAAAAGCACGAGGGTCTCGGTGAGCAGCTGGCGCACCAGCCGGCCGCGCCCCACCCCGAGGGCGAGGCGCACCGCGATCTCCTTGCGCCGGCCGGCGCCGCGCACCACCAGCAGGTTGGCCACGTGGGTGCAGGCGATCAGCAGCACCACCGCCACCGCCGCGGCCAGCAGCCGCGCCACGCGCACCAGGACCTGGCGGTCGTTGGCGCCGGTTGCCGCCTGGGCGAGCGGCAGCAGGGCGAGCGAGAGCTTGCGGTTGTCGTCGGGGTAGTCGCGCGCCAGGCCCTCGGCGAGCGCCTGCAAGGAGGCCTCGGCGCGCGCCGGATCGAGGCCCGGCCGGAGACGGCCGAGCACGCCGAGCAGCGGCGCCCGGCGCTGATCGAACAGCGGCCGCGCCGCCTGCGGCAGCACCTGATCGTGCATCGCGAGCGGCACCCAGAAGCCGGCCGGCGCCAGCACGCTGGTGCCGTCGAAGCCGGCCTGCGCTACGCCGACGACGCTGAAGCCCTGGCGGTTGAGTTGGATCACCCTGCCGACGATCCGCGGCTCGCCGCCGAAGCGCCGCCGCCAGAGCGCGTGACTCAGCACCAGGACGGGATGGGCTCCCGGCGCCGCGTCCTCCTCGGGCAGGAAGGTGCGGCCCAGCGCGGGCCGCACGCCCAGGGTCGTGAAGTAGTTGCCGGAGACCATGGCGCCGTCGATCTGCTCCGGCTCGCCGCCCTCGGTCAGTCCCATCGACACCGGCGTCACGGCGGCGACCTGCGAGAAGGCCGCGTTGTGGTCGCGCAGATCGACGTAGTTGCGATAGGAGACCGGAAAGAAGCCCGGGAAATCGCGCGAGACGGTCAACACCGCCTGCAGCCGCGGCAGGTCGGCCACCGCCAGCGGCCGCCGCATCACCGTGTCGACCAGGTTGAAGATCGCGGCGTTGGCGCCGATGCCCAGCGCCAGCGACAGCACCGCGATGCCGGTGAACCCCGGCGACCGGACGAGCGCCCGCAAGGCGTGATGGACGTCTCTGCCGAGCTCTCTCATTCAAGGCTCCTTTCTGCCAGCTCTGCCAGCTCCGCGAGGTCTGGCTGGCCTGCGTGTGCCGCCTGCTCCGTGCGCCCCTTCCGGCGCGCTGCGAGGAAGCGGGCTTCCCGCGCCGCGGCGCGGCCGCGCGCCGCGCGCTGCTCGACGGCGGCGCCGGCGGCAGTGCCCACGGCGCTTGCCCCGCCGCCCCGGTGAAGATGGCGGGCCAGGGCATCGATCGTCGGGTGCTGGAACAGCTCGAGCAGTGGCAGGCTGCGGCCGAAGCTCTGGTGCAGGCGTTCGTTGACCCGGATCATCAGCAGCGAGTGGCCGCCGAGGTCGAAGAAGTTGTCGTGAACCGAGACGGTATCGAGGCCCAGCGCCTCCCGCCAGATCGCGGCAAGCCGCCGCTCGACCTCGTCGCGCGGCTCGGCGAGGGGCGCCGGCGCGCCAGGTCTCGGCGCGGGCGGCGGCGGCAACGCGGCGCGGTCGAGCTTGCCGTGCGCCGACAGCGGCAGCGCCGGGAGGAAGACCAGGGACGCCGGCACCAGGGGTTCAGGAAGGCGCTCGCGGAGGAAAGCGCGCAGCTCGCCGGCGGTGGGCGCGACCGGCGCGCCGGCGACCACGTAGGCCACCAGGCGCCGCTGCCCGGAGGGCTCGCGCGGCGCCGCCACCGCGGCGGCCGCCACACCTGGATGGGAGGTGAGCACCGCTTCGATCTCGCCCAGCTCGATGCGGTGGCCGCGGACCTTGACCTGCTGGTCGCCGCGGCCGAGGAACTGCAGCTCGCCGCTGGCCAGCAGGCGCGCCAGGTCGCCGGTGCGGTAGAGCCTGGCTCCCGGCGCCGCGGCGAACGGGTGCGGCAGGAAGCGCTCGGCCGTGGTGTCCGGACGCCCCAGATAGCCGCGGGCCAGCAGGTCGCCGCCGATGTAGATCTCGCCCCGCGGCCCGGGCGGCAGAGGCTCGCCTGCGGAGTCGAGCAGGATCGCCTCGGCGCCGGCGATCGCCCGGCCGATCGGCACCATCGCCGCCGGCGCCGCGGCGGCCGCGCCGCCGGCCACGGTCAGGTCGCCGGCCGTCGACAGGATCGTGGCCTCGGTCAAGCCGTAGGTGTTGAGCAGCGCGGGCCGGGCGGAAGCGTGCCGCCGCCAATCGGCGAGCCGCTCGGGCAGGGCCTGCTCGCCGGAGATGATCAGCATCCGCAGCGTGGGCGGCAGGACGGCCTCGGCGCGCAGCTCCCGGCACAGCTCGTGCCAGAAGGCGGTCGGCAGGCTGATGACGGTCAGCTCGAGCTCGCGGCAGGCGCCGAGGAATGCGGCCACCGATGCCAGCATGGCGTCGCTGCGCAGCGCCAGACGCGCGCCGGCGAGGAGGGTGGGGACGACCTCCTCGATGCTGACGTCGAAACCGACGGCGGCAAACTGCAGGACGCGGTCGGCGGACGTGAGGCGGTAGAGGCTGCGACAGGCCGCGGCGTGGCTGGCCAGGGCGCCGTGGTCGACCATCACTCCTTTCGGCCGCCCGGTGGAGCCGGAGGTGTAGATCACATAGGCGAGGTGGCGTGGATCGATCGCCACCGCCGGATCGTCCTCGCGTTCGCCGGCAAGCTCGTCGAAGGAGGGATCGAGGAGCACGGTGGCGGCGCCGGCGGTGGCACCGGAAACCGGCGCCAAGGCGACCAGCCCGGCCGCGGCGGTGATCAGCACCGCCGGCCGAGCATCGGCGAGCACGTAGCCGAGGCGCTCTGGAGGGTAGGCCAGATCGAGCGGCACGTAGACCCCGCCGGCCTTGAGCACCCCCCAGAGGGCCACCACCAGCTCGACCGAGCGCTCCAGGGCGACCGCGACCCGCACCTCGGGGCCAACGCCCCGCGCGCGCAGGCGACGGGCCAGCTGATTCGCGCGGCGGTCGAGATCGCCGTAGGTCAAGCCGCGACTGCCGCCGTGGGCCTCGACGGCCGGGGCGACCGGGCAGGCGGCGGCGCGGGCCGCGAACTGCCGGGCGACCGGCTGCCACGAGTCCGCCGCGGGCGCCGCTCCGGCCGCGCTCGCCGCCGCGGCAGCAGCAGCAGCAGCAGCCGAACGGTCGCCGGCCAGGAGCTGCCGGCGCTCCTCGGCGGCGAGCAGCGGCAGCTCCGACAGCCGCCGCCACGGCTCGCGCAGGGCGGCAGCGGCCAGCACGGCGAAATGGCGCAGCAGGCGCAGCGCGGTGTCGTGCTCGAAGAGGTCGCGGTTGTAGACCAGCAGCGCGGTGGCCTGGTCGCCGGCCAGCTCGACCCCGAGGTCGAGATCGAACTTCGCCGTCTGGCGCGGCAGCGGCAGCAGCTCCGCGGCCAGCCCGGGAAGGACGCCCACGGGCTCCGCCTCGGCGCAGGCAAACACCACCTGGAAGAGCGGGCTGCGGCTGAGGTCGCGGCCGGTCAGCAGCGCTTCCACCAACCTCTCGAAGGGCACCTCCTGGTGGGCGAAGCCGGCGAGCACCGTCGCCCGCACCTGGGGGAGCAGATCGAGCAGCGGCGGGTCGGCGGCGAGATCCAGCCGCAGCACCAGGTTATTGGCGAAGAAGCCGATCAACGGCTCGATCTCACCCCAGCCGCGGTTGGCGGTCGGCGTGCCCACGATCAGGTCGTGCTGTCCGCTGTAGCGCTCGAGCAAGCCGGCGAAGACCGCCAGCAGGGCCATGAAGGGCGTGACTCCCGCCTCGCGGCAGCGGCGGCGCAACGCCGGCGCCAGCGCGGCGTCGAGCTCGAGGCGGCAGCTGGCGCCGCGGCCGCTGGGCACGGGTGGGCGCGGATGGTCGAGCGGCAGGTCGATCGCCGGCGGCGCGCCGGCCAGCTGCCGCCGCCAGTAGGCGAGCTGCTCCTCGAGCACCGTGCCGCGCAGCCAGCCGCGCTGCCAGACCGCGTAATCCGCATACTGCACCGGCAGCGGCGGCAGCTCCACGTCCTGCCTGGCGGCCGCGGCGCCGTAAAGGACGCCGAGCTCGCGGATGAGGATGCCCAGCGACCAGCCGTCGCCGGCGATGTGGTGGAGCGTCAGCAACAGCGCGTGCTCGCGCTCGGCGAGGCGCACCAGCACCAGGCGCAGCAGCGGCGCCGTGCCCAGGTCGAAGGGAGTCAGGCCCTCCTGACGGATCAGGCGGGCCAGCTCGCGCTCGGCCTCCGCGGCGGACAGCGCGGCAAGGTCGGCGACCGGTAGGGCGAGGCCGGTGAGCTCGGCGACGAACTGAACCGGGCTGCCGTCCAGGGCGGCGAAGCGGGTGCGCAGCGCCTCGTGCCGGAGCACGATGCGGCCCAGGGCATGGGCGAGCGCCGAGACAGCCAGCTCGCCCGTCAAGCGTAGCGCCAGCGGGATGTTGTACAGCGAGCTGCCCGGCTCGAGCTGGTCGAGGAACCAGAGCCTTTCCTGGGCATACGACAGCGGCAGCGCGGCGCCGGCAGAGGCGTGCGCAGCCAGGGCGTGGGCGCCGCGCGACACCGGCCCCGGTGCTGGCCGCACCTGCGAGGCGGCATCCGGCAGCAGCTGGTCGAGCCGCTCCGCCAGGGCGGCCAGCGTCGGGGCCTCGAAGACGGCGGCCATCGGCAGCTCGATCCCGAAGGCCGCGCGCACCCGCGAGGCGAGCTGCGTGACCAGCAGCGAGTGACCGCCGGCGTCGAAGAAGTTGTCGTCGGCGCTCACCCGGTCGAGCCGCAGGAGGCGGTGCCAGATCTCCGCCAGCCGCTTCTCGGTCACGGTCCGCAGCCCGACGGCCGCGTCGCCGGCAGGCGCGGCGCCGCCTGCCCACGGGTCGGGCAGGGCGCGGCGGTCCACCTTGCCGCTGGGGGTCAGGGGCAGGCGATCGAGGGTGACGAAAGCGGCCGGCAGCATGTGCTCGGGCAGGCTCCGGCGCAGATGGTCGCGCAGGGCCGCCGGCAGCGCCGCGGCCGTGTCGGCTGCGCCCGGCACCGCGGCTCGAACCGCAGCCGGCACGACGTAGGCCACCAGGCACAGCCCGCCGGCCTCGGCGAGGTCCGGGCGCGCCGCCACCACCGCTTCGCGCACCTCCGGATGGCGGCCGAGCGCCGCCTCGATGTCCCCGAGCTCGATGCGGAAGCCGCGAATCTTGACCTGCGCATCGAGGCGCCCGAGGACGTCGAGGCCGCCGTCCGGCCGCCGCCGGGCGAGATCGCCGCTGCGGTACAGCCGCGCCCCGGGAGTGGCGGCGAAAGGGTCGGGGACGAAACGCAGCGCGGTCAGCTCCGGGCGGCCCAGGTAGCCGCGGGCGACCCCGGCGCCGCCGACGTGGATCTCGCCGGCGACGCCCGCCGGCACCAGCTCCTGGCGAGAGCCCAGGAGGTGCACGGACAGGTCGGCGATGGGCAGGCCGATGGGGCTCGCCCCGACTCGGGCCGCGTCCTCACGGCGCAGGCAGCGCAGGGTAACGTGCACGGTGGTCTCGGTGATGCCGTACATGTTGACCAGCTCGGGCCGGCGGTCGCCATGGCGCTCGAACCAGGGGGCGAGGGCGCCCGGTTCGAGCGCCTCCCCGCCGAAGATCACCAGGCGCAGGGCGAGCGGCGGCGTCCCTTCCTCCTGCTCGAGGCGCACCAGCTGGCGGAACGCCGACGGCGTCTGGTTGAGCACCGTCACCCGCTCGGTCGAGAGCAGCTCGAAGAAGGCGGCAGGCGAGCGCGTCACCGCCTGCGGCACGATGACCAGCCGCCCGCCGAAGGCGAGCGCTCCCCACATCTCCCACACCGAGAAGTCGAAGGCGTAGGAGTGGAAGAGAGTCCACACGTCGGCCGCCGAGAAGGCGAAGCGCGGAGCGGTGGCGGCAAGCAGGCGCACGACGTTGGCGTGAGTCACGGCGACGCCTTTGGGTCGACCGGTGGAGCCCGAGGTGTAGATGACATAGGCGAGGCTGCCTCCACCCAGGCCTGGCGCGGCGCCGGCGGGCACCGCTGCGGCAGCAACGGATGCCGCCGCCTCCCCGACCTCGCGGCCGCCATCGTCGAGCAGCAGCCGGCGGCAGCCGGCGGCAGCCGGCAGCGCACCGGCAAGGTGGCGCTGGGTCAGCAGCACCGGCGCGCCGCTGCCGGCCAGCGCGTCCTCGAGGATGAAAGCCAGGCGCTCGCCGGGATAGGCAGGATCGAGCGGGACGTAGGCGCCGCCCGCCTTGAGGATGCCGAGCACCCCCACCACCATGGCAAGCGAGCGCTCGACGCAGATCCCGACCGGCGTCTCGGGTCCCACTCCCAGCTCGCGCAGCCGGCGGGCGACGAGCTCCGAGCGGCGGTCGAGCTCGCCGTAGCGCAGCTCTTCGAGCTCGTGGACGACCGCCACCGCCTCGGGGGCGCGCGCCGCCGCCTGGGCGAACAGCTCGTGCAGTCCCATCTCGGCGGCAAAACCGGCGGCGGGATCGTTCCACTCGGCGAGCAGCTGGGCTCGTTCGGGCCTGCTCAGCAGCGGCAGCTCGGCGAGGCGGGTGCCGGCGTCCGTCGCGGCGCCGGCGAGGTGCGCGTGCCAGTGCAGCAGGAGGCGCTCGATGGTGGCGCCGTCGAACAGGTCGCGGTTGTACTCCAGGGTGGTGACCAGCCCCTCCGGCTCGTCGAAGAGGAACACCGTGAGGTCGAACTTGGTCGTCAGGTTATGGACGTCGATCCGGGAGAGCGTCAGGCCGGGCAGGGCTAGCGACTCGGCCGGGGTGTTCTGCAGGGACAGCTGCACCTGGAAGATGGGCGAGCGGCTGCGATCGCGCTCCGGCGCCACCGCTTCCACCACTTTCTCGAACGGCACCTCCTGGTGAGGAACCGAGTCGAGGAAGCCGGCCTTGACGCGCCGCGCCAGGCTGCCGATGGAGAGGTCGCCGTCGACCGCCGTACGCTGCGCCACCATGTTGAGGAACAGGCCGATGAGCCCCTCGACCTCCAGCCGGTTGCGGTTGGCGACGGGGATGCCGACGATCAGGTCCTCCTGCCCGGTATAGCGGTAGAGCAGCGAGGTCCAAACGGCCAGCAGGGTGCCGAACAGGGTCACCTCCTGGCGCTGGCTCCATTCCCTGAGCGCCTCGACGGCGCCGGCGGCGAGCGTCGCGGTGCGGCGGGCGCCGTTGGCGGTCATCAGGGTTGGGCGCGGCCGGTCGGTGGGCAGATCGAGCACCGGCAGCCTGCCGGCCAGCCGCCGGCGCCAGTAGGCGAGATGCTCCGCCAGCGTCTCCGTCGCCAGCTGGCGGCGCTGCCAGATCGCGTAATCGGCGTACTGCAGGGGTAGCTCGCGCAGCGGCGACGGCAGCCCTCGCACGGCAGCGCGATAGAGGGCGGCGAGCTCGCGGACGAAGACCCCGATGGACCAGCCGTCGGCAGCCATGTGATGGAGGGTGACCAGCAAGACGTGCTCGTCCGGCGCGAGGCGCAACAGGGCGGCGCGCAGGCGCGGCCCGCGCTCGAGGGGAAAGGGGCGGCGCCCCTCCTCGCGGGACAGGCGTACGCGCTCGGTCTGGCGCGGCTTCTCGGGCAGGCAGGCGAGATCGGCGATGGGGAGGACCGGGCGCGCGGCCGGCTCGACCACCGCCGCGGGACGGCCACCGGACGCCCGGAAGGAGGTGCGCAGGACCTCGTGGCGGCGCAGCATCTCGTCGAGGCTCGCGGTGAGCGCCGCGACGTCGAGCCGGCCGGCACAGCGGATGGCGGCTGGCATGTTGTAAGCCGGGCTGGCCGGGTCGAGCTGGGCAAGGAACCAGAGCCGCTCCTGCCCGAAAGAGAGCGGCAGCTCCTCGCCCTCCCGGCGCGACACCGGGCGGGGGCGGAACGCGTCCTCGTCTGCCGGCGGGGGAGTGGGCACGGCCGCGGGCGGCGGCGTGGCCGCCACCGGCTGTCGAGCGAGCGCTGGCGCCGCCGCCATGAGCGGCGCGTAGCCGAAGCGGGCGGCAAGCTCCAGGGTGGCGTTTGCCAGGTGGCCGTCGCGGCCCGATCCGGCGGCAGCGGCCTGCCGCTGCCAGCTGTCGGCGGCAGCCGGATCGATCTCACGATGGAGATGGAACTTGGGATCGCCCATCATCCGCGACCGGGCGTGGGGGCCGTCGGTCATCCGACGCCCTTCGTAGGGCTCGAGCATCGACGGCTCGAAACCGACGCCGAGGAAGCCGCCGAGCTCCGCCATCACCTCGCGGGGCGAGCGCACCAGGTCTTCGAAGCGGACCCGCAGCTGGCGGTGGGCGGGAATCCCGGCCAGCAGCTCGACCACGTTCTGGTGCCCGAGCCGCCAGACCGCCTCCGCCTGCTCGCGGGGCGGCAGCGGAAAGTCGTAGACCTGGTCCATCCTGGATTCGAGGTAGGAGTGGATGGTCGCGGCAGGATGGCGCACCAGGTGGACGTACAGCGGATCCGCGAAGAGCTGCTCGGCGCGGCGCAGGGTGTCGAGATCGAGGGTGTAGCTCGGCGTCTTGTCCACCAGCAGCCGCTCGCCGATCCAGTCCTGGAGCCGAGCGTAGAGTGCCGCAACCGGCAGATCCTCGGCCTCGGCGGCGGCGAGGATCTCGTCGGCGGCCCGCGCGCCGCCGCCGGAGAGCTCCATCACCGCGCGCAGCAGGCCCTCGCGCGCGAAGCTCTCCCGCCCGGAATAGGCGTCTCGCCGCTCGCCCATCGAGGTGAAGGCGAGCAGCTCCAGCTCGGGCGGCGCGAACAATCGTGAATGCCCGGCCAGCATGACGCGCAGCAGCGTCGAGCCCGAGCGAAAGGGCGACAGGATGAACGCCGCGGGCCGGTTGCGGCGGGCAGGACGCACCTCGGCCTGCCGGGCCGGCCGCCGCCGCAGCCGCCGCACCACCGCGCTGTGCAGCACCATCAGCTCGGCCTCGCCGTGCTCGGGCGTCGGCGCGCCGCCGGCGGCGCCCTGGCCACCCTGGCCGTCCTGAACGCCCGGACCGCCTGGGGCGCTGCCCCCCAGACGGCCGACCGAGGCGGGATAGCGGCTCTCGAGCAGCACCGCCAGCTGCGCCACGGTCGGGGCATCGAACAGGCTCATCACATAGACGATCTCGCCGAGGTCGCGCTGCAGCCGGTTGGCGAGCATGGCGGCCTGGATCGAGTCGCCTCCCAGCTCGAAGAAGTTGGCGTCCACCCCGATCGGTCCGCGACCCAGGATCTCCTCCCAGAGCGCCGCCAGGCGACCCTCCAGGGGGGTGCGGGCACCGGCGCCGGGGCCGGCATCGGGTGGCGCGATGGCAAGCTGAGCGAGCGCCTTGCGGTCCACCTTGCCCGAGGACCCGAGCGGCATCCGCGGCAGCGCCACGAAGGCGGCGGGGATCATCGGGCCGGGCAGCGAGCCGGCGAGGAAAGTGCGCAGCTCGGCGGCGGTGGGCGGAGCAGCTCCGGCTTCGCCGGCAGGCGCGGCAGCCCCGCCTTCGACGCTCGGCGCCAGGTAGGCGACCAGGCGGGGCTCCCCTCCCCCCTCCTGCCGCAACAGCACCACGGCCTCGCGCACGCATGGATGGCGCGCCAGCGCGTCTTCGATCTCGTTGAGCTCGATGCGGAACCCGTGCACCTTCACCTGATGGTCGAGGCGGCCGAGGAACTCGACCGCCCCATCCGGGAGGTAGCGGGCGAGATCGCCCGAGCGATAGAGGCGCTCGCCGGCTTCGCCCAGCGCATCCGGCACGAACCTCGAGGCGGTGAGGTCGGGCCGGCCGAGATAGCCGCGCGCCAGCCCCACGCCGCCGATGCACAGCTCGCCTGGCACGCCGGCCGGCACCGGTTGGCCGTACGCATCCAGCACGTGGATGCGGGTATTGGCGATCGGCCGCCCGATGGGCACCACCCGGCGGCCACCGGGCGCCGGGCCGGCGGCGCAGGGCGCGAAGGTGACGTCCACCGACGCCTCGGTGGGACCGTACAGGTTGTGCAGCTCGGCCCCGAGCAGCGCGCAGAAGCGTTCCTTGAGCTCGTAGGAGAGCGCTTCGCCGCTCGAGATCACGCGCCGCAGCGAGCCGCAGCAAAGCGCCGCCCCGGGGGTGTCGAGGAAGAGCCGCAGCATCGAGGGGACGAAGTGCAGCGTGGTGACCCCATGCCGGGCGATGAGCTGGGCGAGCCAGGCGCCGTCCCGGTGCGCGCCAGGCGGCGCCATGACCAGCCGCGCGCCGGTGGCCAGCGGCCAGAAGAGCTCCCATACCGAGACGTCGAAGCTGAAGGGCGTCTTCTGCAGCACGCGATCGGCGGGGGTCAGCCCGTACGCCTGCTGCATCCAGAGCAGGCGGTTGACGATGCCGCGATGGGGGATCAGCACACCTTTCGGCCGTCCGGTCGAGCCGGAGGTGTAGATGAGGTAGGCAGGCGCGGCCGGCGAGAGGCCGCGGCCTGGCAGCGGCCTGGCAGCGGCCTCGGCCGCGACCGCACCGGCACCGGCGAGCTCCGCTTCCATGTCGAGGCTGGGCACGTCGGCGCCGGCGGCGGCGAGCTTCTCCCGTGCGCCGTGCGAGGTCAGTAGCAGCCGCGCGCCGGAGTCGCGCACCATGAAGCTCAGGCGCTCGGCCGGATAGTCGGGCTCGAGCGGCAGGTAGGCGCCGCCCGCCTTCACCACCGCCAGCACGCCGACGACCATCGCGGCGGAGCGCTCGAGCGCAACTCCCACCACGCTCTCGGGTCCGACTCCGAGCGCGCGCAGGCGCCAGGCAAGCCGGCTCGCGCGCCGGTCGAGCTCGCGATAGGTGATCTCGACCTCGCCGTCGACCACCGCCGGCGCCCCGGGTGTCCGCTCGACCTGCGCCTCGAACAGCTCGTGCAGGCAGGGATCGTCGGGATAGACGGTGTGGGTGTCGTTCCAGTCCAGCGCCAGCTGCTGGCGTTCGGCGGCGGCGAGCAGAGGCAGCACCGACAGCGGCAGCTCGGGCGCGGCGGCCGCGGCGGCGAGCAGGTTCTGCAGATGCCCCGCCAAGCGGCCCATGGTCGGCGCATCGAAGAGGTCGGCGCTGAACTTCAGAGTGAGCTGCAGGCCATCGGCCAGCGGCGCCACCGCCAGCGCCAGATCGAAGCGGGCGGTGCCCAGGTCCAGCTCCCGCGGCGTCAGCACGACCGCCGGCCGCGCCGCCAGCCGCACCGGCCGCAGCGGGGCGTTCTGCCAGACGAGCAGGACCTGGAAGACCGGCGTGCGGGAACGGTCGCGTGGGGAGCGCAGCTCGTCGACCAGCAGCTCGAAGGGAAGGTCCTGATGCGCGTAGGCGGCGAGGGCGGTCTGGCGCACCCGCGCGAGCAGTTCGGAAAAGCCAGGATCGCCACCGGCGTCCAGGCGCAGCGCGAGGTTGTTGATGAAGGCGCCGATCAGGCCTTCCAGCTCGACCCGGTTGCGTCCCGAGATCGGCGAGCCGACGACCAGGTCCGCTTGTCCGGTATAGCGGCCAAGCAACGCGGTGAAGCCGGCCAGGACGGCCATGAACGGGGTTGCCTCGGAGCCGCGCGCCAGGGCCGCGAGCGCGGCGGCCAGGCTCGCGGGCAGGGTTCTCGCCAGGTGGGCGCCGCGGTGCGAGAGCACGGCCGGGCGCGGATGGTCGGCCGGCAGCTCGAGGACGACGGGCGCCCCCGCGAGCTGTCGTCGCCAGTAGTCGAGCAGCGGCCAGAGCGCTTCGCCGCGCAGCCATTGGCGCTGCCAGAGGGCATAGTCGCGGTATCTCGCCGGTAGCGATTCGAGCGCCGGCTCCCAGCCGCGGCTCAGCGCCTCGTAGAGCGCCGCCAGCTCGCGCAGCAGGACGTCGAGCGACCAACCGTCGGCGGCGATGTGGTGCAGGGCAAGGACGAGATCCGCCCGCTCGGGGCCCAGGCGCACCAGGCCGCAACGCAGCAGCGGGCCGGATTCGAGGTCGAACGGCGCGCGGCCGAGCGCCGCGGCCAGCCGGAGCGCCTCCTCGCCGCAGCGGTGCGCGGGGAGCGCCGCGAGGTCGCATACCGGCAACGGCACGCGGGCGGGCGGGAGCCCGACGAGCTGCTCCGGCTCGTGGCCGGCGGCGGTGAAGCGGGTGCGCAGCGGCTCGTGGCGTCGCACGATCTCGCCCAGCGCGGCAGACAACACCGCGGGGTCGAGGCCCCCGTCGATGCGCACGGCACCGGCGATGTTGTGGACCGGGTTTTCGGGGTCCAGGCGGTGCAGGAACCAGAGCCGTCGCTGGGTGAAGGAGAGCGGCGCGGGACCTGGGCCGGCGCGCGGCAGCGGCGGCGGGGCGCCAGGGCGGCCGCCGGCGGCGCCGGCGCTCACGACGATCGCCGCCATCTCGGCGGGTGTGGGCGCCTCGAAGATACTGTCCAGGGCGATCTCGACCCCAAACGCCTCCGCGACGCGGGAGGTGAGCCGGGTCGCGGAGAGGGAATCTCCACCGAGGCTGAAGAAGTTGGTGCTGGCGCCGACCCTGGCGGCGGGCGCCTCGAGCACCTCGGCCCAGATCCCCACCAGCGTCGCCACCACGGCCGCGCCGGGCGGCAGACCGCCAGGCGCCGCGGGGAGATCGCCGGAAGCACTCGCCGGGAGGCTGTCGATCAGAGTCATATCGGAAACCGGGCTCGCGCCCGGGGCAACGATGCCCGCCTCGGCGCGTTTGGTAGCGAGGATCGTTCCCCGCTGTCGATGAGACTCGCGGTGCCGCGAAATATTCCGTTGGGCGAGCCGGGCCTGCCGTAAGAGCCGATTCCGGGGCGGCGGCCAGCTGCGCAACCGCCTGCTCCTGCCGTCCGGTAGGGCAGCCAGGTGCCGGCGCCCTGTCCTCTGTCAACGACCCCCTGCAGGGTGGTCAGTCCGACGCCTCAGTGGGTGAGGACCTCTACGTCGTGCCGGTAACCGAGCAACTCATACCCGACGACCGTGACGGCCGGTGCGAGCATGAGCACTACGAGGCATCTGGCCATGTCGATGCCGCACGGCGCCCCGACGATGGCCAGGGCGACGACCCCAGCGCTGGCCACGAGCAGCCATGCGTGGAAGCGATGGAACCGGCGCACCAGAAACCAATCCATGGCATAGACGAAGCCGAGATAGACCGCGACCGGCATGGCAACGCTGAGCACGGCTGCGAGCGCGGTGATACGAGCCTGACCTGCGATGGAGCGCGCGGCGACGCGCAGCCCTGCCCCGGTCGCGACGGTCGAAGTGACGATCATGATCTGCCCGAAGCCCCAGGCGGCAGCGCGATCACGGTGCGCACGAAGCATCCGCGCCGACGGCACGAGGTCATAGAGCCACCACATGCCGAACGTGAGCCCAGTGCCGGCGATGCCCACGAGCGCCGCGTCCAGGTCCCATCCCTGCTTGTCGACCACGGCCGAGAGTGCGGCGGCCGCTCCCACGATCCCCTCTCCCAGCGCGATGAGGACGAAGAGGGTGTGCCGCTCCACGATGTGATGCGTATGCCACGGCGTGCCGCCGCCCTGGCGCTCGGCGAGGACCGGACCACAGAGCTCGACGAGCACGAGGATGCCGCCAAGAGTGAAGGCGAACGAACTGGAAAAGCGCACGAAGATCAGGACCACCCAACCGGCCTGGGCGCTCGCGATAACGGCGGCATGGATCCAGCAAGCACGGCGGCGTGCGGTAGCGTCGCGCGCCGCGCGCAGCCACTGCAGCACCAGGGCAACGCGCATGATCACGTAGCCGAGCACCATGACGGAGTTGTCGAGGCGCTCCCCACGCGCGAGCGACGCAAACAGGCGTGGCAGGCCGATGGCCAGCACCAGCACGCCGATCATCTGCACCATGGCGAGGACGCGGAAGATCCAGTCATCCGTGTCGAAGGCCGAGGAGAACCAGGAGAATTCTGCCCATGCCCAACAGATGGCGAAGCTCGCAAGGCCGAAGCCGAGCAATGCGGCGACGTAGGTGCCGTTCGAGACGGCCGCGGCCAGCTGCTCCGCTGCCAGGCCAAAGCTCGTCGCAAACGTCAGGTCGAAGAGCGACTCGAGCGGAGTCGCGACACGATGCGCCTCGTCCGGATTGCGTCCCACCATCGGACGGGAGTGATGGTGAACGGCGGAGCGAACCTCGGGTCTCACCGGCTCGAGCTCGCTTGTGCCCACGGCCCGCGTCGTTGGATCAGCCGGGGACGGATCGCGGCGAGTCAACCAGCTCCCGGATGTCGCGGTTTTCGAGAACGAGCCGTCGGCTGCCCCCCGCTTCGTCCAGCACAACGGCCGCCATTGCCGTCGCCAGATCATCGGCGCGAATGACCTGGTTGGGAAACAGTCGTCGAAACGCCGGGTAGATCGCGCGCAGGACACGATAACCGAGCGTCGGCTCGCGACGCGGCTCGACCGGATAGATGTACGCGGGCCGGAAGATGTAGAGGCGCGGGAACCCGGCCGCGAGAAGCGCCTTTTCGGCCTCGCCCTTGTAGCGGGCGAAGGGCACGCGGCTCCGTCCGGTCGGATCGGCGCCGGCGCCGCTCAAGAACGAGAACGCCGCGGCGGGGCTGCTGCCGCGCAGCACTCGCGCGAACTCGACGGTGTAGTCGACGGTGATCCGGCGGAGGTCGGCGTCCGTCACCGCACCGGTGTATGCGCCCAGGCAGAAGACCGCCGCGTCCTGGCCCGCAAGCGCCGCGCCGAGGGCCGAGCAGTCGGCGAAGTCCTGATGGATGACTTCCTTCAGCTTGGGGTGAGAGATGCCGACGCTCCGGCGGCCGATGCTCGTCACCTGCGCGACAGCGGCGTGCGCGAGCGCGTAGCGCAGCGCATGGCCGCCGACCATGCCGGTCGCACCCACGATCACGAGTCGAGCCTGGGCGGTCGCCGGCACGTTCATGGATCGCCTCCCTCGCGCGCGAGCGTCGCCGCCGTCAGCTCTGCGCTCGCCCCATCATGCTAAAGAACGTTCCTCCTGCCAGTCAACGTAGAGAAGACGCTCGGCGAAAAGCCACGAGCCGTCTTGCTTCACGAACGAGTCGTGATAACGGAGCGAGGCGAGCATCAGGCGCCGCTTGCCGCCTGCGACGGTGACGTGGTGCGCGAGACAGTACGCCTCGCCGGTGGCCCGATCGGCCGTGAGTTCGAAGACGGTGCTCTGGCCTACGAAGTGCGTCGTCGCGTCGTATTGGTTGAGTGCGGCGAAGACCGGCGCGAGGGCCTCGCGCG
>Ga0307479_10000220_pt1 | contig 53967 bp, 54 predicted proteins | sample atmos_gasesECM4C_FD_203743 | JGI IMG/M metagenome (GOLD analysis project Ga0307479, IMG submission 203743) | Hardwood forest soil microbial communities from Morgan-Monroe State Forest, Indiana, United States - atmos_gasesECM4C_515 | ecosystem: Environmental > Terrestrial > Soil > Temperate...
CCGATCACTTCCTCGTTGACGCCCGCGCCCCGCTGCGCGAGGAGCTGCGTGAGCGCTGCCGTCAGCACGCACACCATATAGAACATCACCAGCCGCCGTGCTCCCCAGTAGAGCTCGAGCGCGCGGCCGAACATAAAGAGCGCGAACATGTTGAAGAAGATGTGCGCGATGCTGCCGTGCAGGAAGGCATAGGTGATGAGTTGCCAGGGCCTGAACTCGGGGCTGCCGAGCGGCCAGAGCGCGAACAGCTGCGCGATCGGCTGACCGGCGACCTGCTGCAGCAGGAACACGCCGATGTTGATGAGAATGAGGGCCCGGGTGGCGGGCGGTACCGAGAACATGGCACCCAAGTCTACCGGGGCGGTGGCGGGCGCGGTACGTTCCGCGCCGCCGGGCGCCTCAGGCCGCCGCGCGCAGCGACCCGCGCAGGAACTCGATGAGCGGCGGGCTCGCACTGTGGGTGACGTTGAAGCGCAGCCACTGCCGGCAACCACCCGCCGGGGAAAAGAGCGAGCCGCGGGCGAGGAGGATCGAGCGCGTGCGCGCCGAGCGCACCAGCTCATCCACCGGCGCCGCATCCGGGACCCGGCCCCAGAGGAACATTCCATCGCCCGTGGCCGGCTCGAACTCGATACCGGCGGACTCGAGCGCGGTGCGCGCGTCGCGCCGCATGCGTGCCAGGCGCTGGCGCGTCTGCTCCACGTGACGCTTGTAACGGCCGCCGTCGAGCACCTCCGATACGAAGGACTCGAGCAGCATCGAGCCCGAGAGCACGGCGAGCACCTTGCGCTCGATGAGCTGTGCGATGAGCTGCTGGTCGGCCGCCACGTAGCCGACGCGCAGTGCCGGCCCGATGAGCTTGCTGTAGCTGCCGACGTAGATCACGTGGCGCAGCCCGTCGATCTGCGCGAGGCGCACCGCCGGGCCTTCGTACAGGTCGCCGTAGACGTCGTCCTCGACGACCGCGAAGCCGTACTGCTCCGCGAGCGAGAGGATCCGGTGACAGGCGGCCGGGTCGGCGCTCGAGCCGGTCGGGTTGTGCAGCAGCGTCTGCATGAAGAAGGCGCGCGGCCGGTGCGCACGACAGGCGGCTTCGAGCGCCTCGAGGTCGGGCCCGTCGGCCCGGCGCGGCACGGGGATCAGGCGCACGTGATGGGCGCGCAGCTGCTCGAACAGCACGAAGTAGCCCGGATCCTCCACCAGCACCGGATCGCCGGGGGCGAACAGGATGCGCGCCAGCAGGTCGAAGGCCTGGCTCGCGCCGTAGGTCGTCACGACGTTGGCCGCGCCCGCGGCGATCCCGTGCTGCACGAGCCGCGCGGCAATCTGCTCGCGCAGCCGCGGAAGTCCCTGCGGCGGGCAGGGGAGCCAGGGCTGCGTGCGCCGCCGCCGCAGGAGGCGCGTCAGCACGCCGGCGGGGCCGGCCTCGAGCAGCCAGTTCTCCGGGAGGAACCCCGAGCCCGCGGGCACGATGTCGCTGCCGTGGGCCATGCAGAAGCTCGCGAGCGCGACGGCGTCGTTGGCGGATTCCGGCGTCGCCTCCACCGCTACCAGCGGCGCCACCACGCGCCGCTGCGCGACGAAGAAGCCGCGCCCGGCGCGCGACTCGATGAGTCCCCGCGCCACCAGGCGGTCATAGGCGTCGACCACGGTGAAGGCGCTGGCGCCGATCAGGCGCGCGAGCTTGCGGATCGAAGGCAGCCGCGTGCCGGTCGGCAGCTGACCCGCCCGCACGAGCTCGCCGATGCGCTCGCAGATCTGGTCGACCAGCGGGACGGAAGACTCACGCGACAGCTCGAACATGGGCGCCTCAGGTCGTGCGGCCGGCTTCTACCGAACCATCATGACCGCCGTCACGCCGAGCGCAAGGGCCATCGCCGAGTTGAAGGCCAGGCGGCCGCGGGGCCGGGCCAGCAGCCCGCGGAGCGACGTGCCGAACAGCGCCCACACCAGCGCGCAGGGCGCGGGGAGCAGCACTCCCCAGAGGAGCATGTAGCCGGCGGCGGCAGCCGGACCGAGCTCGCGGGGCAGAAAGAGCGTCGCGGCCGTCAGGTTCATCACCCACGCCTTGGGATTGAGGAACTGGAACGCCGCCGCCTCGAGGAACGTGAGCGGCCGCGGCGCGTGCCCGCCGCCGGCCTCCGCCGGGCGCAGCAGCCGCCAGCCGAGCCAGACGAGGTAGGCGGCACCGAGCCAGCGCAGTGCGTCCTGCAGGTGCGGCCAGCGGCTGAAGATCGCGCCGAGGCCGGTGCATACCGCCAGCATCTGCAGCGCGAATCCCGAGCAGATGCCGAGCATGTGCGGGAGCGTCCGCCGCAAGCCGAAGTTGGCACCCGAAGCCGTCAACATCACGTTGTTGGGTCCGGGCGTGATCCACATGACGCAGGAATAGGTGGCGAAAGGGAGCGGGTTGATCATGCCGGAAGCTTCGCCCACCCGCGGCGGCGCGAGGCAGATACGCCAGGGTCCCGCGGGTCGCGCACTGTACCGGCGCACCCGCCGGTACGCCGCAGGAGGCGATATGATGCGAAGCCATGAGCGAGGCTTTCATCTGCGATGCCGTACGCACGCCGATCGGGCGCTACGGCGGCGCGCTGGCGGCGGTGCGCACCGACGATCTCGCGGCGCTGCCGATCGCCGCGCTCCTGAAGCGCAGCGCGAGGCTCGACCCGGCCGCCATCGACGAGGTGGTGCTCGGCTGCGCCAATCAGGCGGGTGAGGACAACCGCAACGTCGCGCGCATGGCGGCGCTGCTCGCGGGGCTGCCGGTGTCGGTGCCCGGAGCGACGGTCAACCGCCTGTGCGGCTCGGGCCTCGATGCGGTGGCGATGGCGGCGCGCACCGTGCGCGTGGGCGAAGCGCAGCTGGTCGTCGCCGGTGGCGTCGAATCCATGTCGCGCGCGCCGTTCGTGCTGCCGAAGGCGGAAGGGGCTTTCAGCCGCAACGCCGAGATCTACGACACCACCATCGGCTGGCGCTTCGTCAACCCGCGCATGCGCGAGCGTTATGGCATCGACTCGATGCCCGAGACCGGCGAGAACGTGGCGGCCGAGTGCCGCATCTCGCGCGCCGACCAGGACGCATTTGCGCTCCGCAGCCAGCAGCGCGCGGGCGCGGCTTACGCTCGCGGCTTCTTCGCCGCGGAGCTGATCCCGGTCGAGATCGCGCAGCGCAAGGGCAAGCCGCTCGTGGTGGAGCGCGACGAGCATCCGCGCCCCGAGACGACGCTCGAGCAGCTCGCCTCGCTCCCGACCCCGTTCCGCGCGGGCGGCACGATCACGGCGGGCAATGCCTCCGGGGTCAACGACGGCGCCTGCGCGCTCATCGTCGCGTCGGAGGAGGCCGCGCGGCGCCACGGGCTGACGCCGCGCGCGCGTGTGGTCGCCGCGGCCACCGCCGGCGTCGCCCCGCGCATCATGGGGATGGGCCCGGCGCCCGCGACGCGCAAGGTGCTCGAGCGCGCGGGCCTGAATCTCGGACAGATGGACGTGATCGAGCTCAACGAGGCCTTCGCATCGCAGGCGCTCGCGGTGCTGCGCGAGCTCAAGCTCGCCGACGACGCGAGCCACGTGAACCCGAACGGCGGCGCCATCGCGCTCGGCCATCCGCTCGGCATGTCGGGCGCGCGCCTCGCCACCACGGCGGTGAGTCAGCTCACCGCGACTCGCGGCCGCTACGCGCTGTGCACCATGTGCATCGGCGTCGGCCAGGGAATCGCTGTCATTCTCGAGCGGGTTTGATCCAGGGGAGCGAGTCGAGGTCGAGGTTCCCGCCGGTCAGGACCACGCCCACGCGCCGGCCACGCACTTCCGCGCGCCCGGTGGTGATGGCGGCGTAGGCGGCGGCGCCGGACGGCTCGACGATGATCTTCATCACTTCCCAGATGCGGCGCATCGCGCTCACGATCGCCGCGTCCGGGACGGTTACGATGTCCTCGACGTAACGGCGAATCTCGGCGAACGGCCGCACGCCGATCGTGGCGCGCAGGCCATCGGCGATCGTGTCGGGATGCTCGCACGGCACGATCCTGCCCGCCCGCAGCGAGCGCGCGGCATCGTCGGCTCCCTCCGGCTCCACGCCGAGCACCCGCAGCTGCGGCCGCAGCGCGTGCGCCGCGACCGCAATGCCGCTGAGGAGTCCCCCGCCGCTCACCGGCGCGAGCAGCAGCTCGAGCCCCTCGATCTCTTCGAGCAGCTCGACGGCGACCGTTGCCTGTCCCGCCATCACGCTCAGGTCGTCGTAGGGGTGGACCAAGATGGCGCCGGTCGCCGCGAGTACCTCGGCGGCGGCGCGCTCGCGCGCCGCGAGCGTCGGCTCGCAGAGCGTGATGATCGCACCGGCGCGCTCCGCGGCGGCGCGCTTGGCAAGCGGAGTGTTGTGAGGCATCACGATGTAGGCCGGAATGCCCCGCAGTTGTGCCGCGCGCGCCAGCGCGGCCGCGTGATTGCCGGAGGAGTGGGTGGCAACACCGCGGCGGGCTTCGCTCCCGGGCAGGCTGAACACCGCGTTCGAGGCGCCGCGAGCCTTGAAGGCGCCGCCCTTCTGGAAGTTCTCGCACTTGAAAAAGAGCCGCGCGCCCGCTTGCTCGTCGAGCGTGGTGCTGGTGACGACCGGTGTCGTGCGGATGAACGGCGCGATGCGAGCGCGCGCTTCCTCGATCAGCGCCCAGGTGAGGCCGGGTGGCTGGCTGCCCATGCCCGGGAGAGCATGGGGACGCGCTTACCGGCCGTCAAGCATGCGGCCGGCGAGCGCCGGGCAGCCGCTCGCATCGGCCGCGCCGCTGCGCGAGGCGGTGCAGGTGCGGCGCCGCTCGAGATCGAGCCGTGCGAGTGCGGCGGCGGCATTGACCATGCCGGGGTCGGCGGCGGCGGTCGACACGGCGGTCGGGGCGGGCTTCAGGAGCGAGAGGATCGCATCGCCCGAGAGGCGCGCGGGCGATGCGGACATCAGCAATGCGATCACGCCGGTGATCTCGGCGGCGGCCACCGAGCTTCCGGACTCGAAGTCGTATTGCGCACTCGGACGCAGCGTCAGCACGTGCCGGGCCGGGGCAGCGAGGGCGCCTGGGGGGGCGACGCTCTCGCTGCCCGCGGCCCCGATGACCCCGGGGATCGCCGTGGGGAACCCAGCCTGGGCGTCGACCGCACCGACGAACACCACGCCGCGCCTCAATCCGCTCTCGACGAGCGCGGCGAGCAGCGCATCCGACGGACCCGCCACGCTCAGATTCACGAGCGGCACGCCGGACTCGAGCGCCCCGGCCAGCGCCTTGGCGAGCGTGAAGGTGTTGCAGGCTGCGGCGTCGCTGTCGGGCGCGAGCTGCCAGCAGGCTTCGAACACCTCGAGCTGCGCGCGCGGCGCGATGCCGACGATGCCGATGTTGTTGTTGGCGACCGCCGCGATGATGCCCGCCATGGCGGTGCCGTGGCGCAGCGAGCTGCCCGAGCCGCGGTTGTCGCCGATGAAGGAGTGACTGTGCACGATCCGGCCGGCGAGGTCCGGATGGCGTGCATCGACGGCGGTGTCGATGAGTGCGACCCGCACGCCGGCTCCCTGGGCACGGCGGTGCGCCTCCGGAATGCCGAGCGCCGGCAGATTCGTCTGCAGGTCGTAGAGGGGATCGTTGTAGGTAGCGGCGCCGGAGCCGGCGGGGGCGGACGATGTGGTCAGTGTGTGGAACTCGTGCAGCGGCTGCGCCAGAACCACGCGCGGATCACGGGCGAGAGCGGCGAGTACGTCCGCCTCCGGCCGGCCGCTCGTGATCTCGAACACCACGCAGTGCATGGCGAGCTCGCGGATCGGCCAGCTCGCCACCTCGCGCAGCGAGTATTGGGCTGCCACGCGCCGCGCGTTTTCTTCGGCGCTCTGCGAGACGCGGTAGCCGTCCCCGCTGTAGCGGCGTCCGGTGGAGCCGGCCGGTCCCGGAGCGCTGCGCGGCTCGTTGGCGAAGGCGACCACGATCCGCGCAAGCGCGCTCGCGGTGGGAGCGGTGGCCGCGGCTTGCGCCGCAGGCTCCGCGGCGGGTTCCGCGGCACGCGCGTTGGCCGAGGCTGCCGCGCAGGCGAGCGCTGCAATCAGGAACCGCTGGACATACGCGCGCATGCGCAATCTCAGAGAGGCTGGATCCAGCGCACGCGGGGATCGGCGCGCAGGCGCTCCGCGAGAGCGTGCAGCTGAGAGGCGCCATCGGCGGGCGCGGCCACTGGGGCCGCCGGCGCGACGCCGAATACTCCGCTCGCATCGGGCCCCTCGACCACTCGGGCGCCCGCGGAGACGAGCAACTGCTCGGCCTCCCCGATGGGGAGCGAGCGGTCGAAGGCGATGTGCAGCACACCGGGCGCGGCGACCGCGGGCGCGGTGGCCGTGTGGAACAGCGGCTGCGACCATCGAGCCGCGGTGACGGCCAGGGCGCCGAACGAGACGCACAGCACGAAGCTCGCCGCCCAGGCGAGGCCGGGCGGCCGCCACGACGCGCGCGCTCGACCTGAGCGCAGCGCGGGCCTGCCCGCCGCCCGCTGCGGCGGTTCGGCGTCGATGCGCTCCATCAGCTTGCGGAACGAGGGGCCTGGGGCGTGGGTCACGCGCTCGGGCTCGGTGAGCCCCTCGCACCACAGGCGCTGCAACTCCACCTCGCGCGCGCACTCGGCACAGCCGCGAACGTGCTGCTCGAGGCGGGCCCGCTCGGCGCCGGCGAGCCGGCCGTTGGCGAGCCACGGCAGCAGCAGCCAGGACTCTTCGTGGGAGAAAGTCGGGCTCGCACTCATGACGCGTCGCTCTCCGCGGCGCCGCCGCGTGGCGCGCCGGACAGTTCCGGCAGGCGCTTCTGCAGCTTGGCGCGCGCATGAAACAGGCGGGTCTTAACCGTATTCACGGGACACCCCATGATCGTCGCAATCTCCTCGCATGAATGCCCCAGCTCGTAGCACAACTCGACCGCCAGGCGTTGCTCGACGGGCAGCTCGCTCAGCGCGTGGGCGAGCCAGTCGCGCAATTCCTCGGCACGTGCCGGCTCCTCGGTCGTAAGTGGAAACGAGGGTGCCTGCAGGTTCTCCCGGGCACGCGCCCGCGCGGCGCTGCGGAACGCGTTCCGTGCCTTGCGGTACGCAATCCCGAGTATCCAGGTCGAGGGCTGCGAGTCGCCGCGAAAATCGCCCGCACTGCGCCATACGACCCAGAACGTGTCGTTGATGATCTCCTCGGCGAGGTCGTAACGCCGGGTGAGCCGCGTGAGGAAGCGCGCCAGGCGGCGGTGGTAGAGGTTGTAGAGCTCCTCGAACGCACGCCGGTCGCGGCGCGACACCCGCTCGATGAGCTCGACCTCGCGAGCCGCTGCACCGCCGCCGCGGGGGGTCGCTTCCGCCATGTCGTTGTAGCCGCTCACCTTAGTTAATGCGCCCTTCAGGGGTAAGTGTCCACGACCAGCGCCCGGGTTCAACCACCGCTGCGATGGACTGCCTTTTCAGAACTGCCAGCTGACCGTCCCGGCGAGGCGTTTGGCGATCGGGTAGGGGAAGAGCTCCGCCGCCTGACTCTGCGCCGTGAAGTAGCCGATGTCGATGCGCCAGCTGCGCCACTCGAGAGCGAAGCCGGCGTTGCCGTAGACGTAGTCGACCGCCGGGGGCGGATGGTGATCGGGGCGGCGCGCGTAGTAGTAGCCCGCCGCGGCCGTCAGATACAGCGCGCCGCCGCCGAAGAGCCCCTCGCGCAGCAGCCACTGGCCCGCCGCATCCGCCACGCAGGCGGGGCTGCGATACACCTCGTAGTACTCGTGGCTGTACCCGCCGTACTGGTACGTGACCGAAGAGTAGCGCACCGCATTGGGGATCGCGGTGAACGACAGCGTGTAGCGGTCGAGCCAGGTGACCGCGGCGGAGATCTCCTGATAATCGTCCGAGTGGCGCGCAGCTCCGCCGACGAAATAGTCGGCGCGGCCACTCACCGTGGCGCTCCAGGCGCCGCCGAGGTTGAAACGCTGACCCAGGTAGAGCTGCATCTCGCCGTCCGTGCCGGGCTCGAGGTGGTTGTCGCGGGTCGAGGCCCAGACGCCGCCGTACAAGCCGCCGGGGGTGCTCGCATGCAAATCGGCCTGCAGCGCGCCGTGGCCGTCACTCTGGGATACGCCGCGATAGATGTAGTCGCTGGTCGCGGCGAGGCTGCCGCCGATCGGGAGCGGCTCGCTCTGGCAGGAGGCGGCGTGCGGCCACAGGAGCGCCACGACGCACGCGTAGCCCCAGGCGGGGCCCGCCCCGAAACGTCTCGAAACAATCAAGTTTGGGCCTGTTCAACCATGCAGACGGGCTTATACAAGGCGTCCCAAAGACCACGGACGTATACTGGCAGTCTTATTATGCAGACGCTGAATCCGGGCGACACCGCCACCGTGCGGCGCATCGTTTCCGAGCTCAAGGGTAGACCGGGGCCCCTGCTCGAAGTATTGCACGCCGTGCAGGACGCCTTGGGTTACGTGCCCGCTGCGGCCGTGCCGCTGGTGGCCGACGGGCTCAACCTCTCGCGCGCCGAAGTGCACGGGGTCGTCAGCTTCTATCACTTCTTCCGCGAGAGCCCCGCGGGCAAACACACCATCAGCCTCTGTCAGGCCGAGGCCTGCCAGTCCAGGGGCGCCGAGGCGCTCGCCGACCACGCACGCCGGCGGCTCGGCGTCGACTTTCACGGCACGACAGCTGACGGCCGCTTCACGCTCGAGCCCATTTACTGTCTCGGCAACTGCGCCTGCTCGCCAGCGGCCATGATCGACGGCCGGCTGCATGGGCGCGTGACCCCGGAGCGCTTCGATGCGCTGATCGCCGATGAGGCGCAGCGCCCATGACGGTGCGCGTCTACGTCCCCGGTGATGCAGGCGCGACCTCCGTCGGCGCGGACGAGACCGCCCGCGCCATCGGCGAGGAGGCGGCGCGGCGCGGGGCGAAGATCGAAGTGGTGCGCAACGGCTCGCGCGGCGCCTACTGGCTCGAGCCGCTGGTTGAAGTCGCGACGGCGGCCGGACGGATCGGCTACGGTCCGGTGACTCCCGCGGATGTTCCCGCACTCTTCGCCGCCGACTTTCTCGAGGGCGGCAAGCACCCGCTCCTGCTCGGCCCCCCCGACAAGCTTCCCTGGTTCGCGGGCCAGCAGCGTCTGACCTTCGAGCGCGTCGGCATCGTCGATCCGGCGAGCGTCCGCGACTACGTGCAGCACGGCGGCTACCAGGGCCTGACGCGCGCGCTCTCCATGACGGGCGCCCAGGTGGTGCAGGCGATCACGACCTCGGGCCTGCGCGGGCGCGGAGGGGCTGCGTTCCCGACCGGTATCAAGTGGAAGACGGTGCTCGATCAGGTGAGCGCGCAGAAATACGTCACCTGCAACGCCGATGAAGGCGACTCGGGCACGTTCTCCGACCGGATGCTGATGGAAGGCGATCCGTTCACGCTGATCGAGGGCATGACGATCGCCGGGATCGCGGTCGGTGCCACCCAGGGCTACATCTATCTGCGCGCCGAGTATCCGCACGCGCACCGGGCGCTGAAGACCGCGATCGCCGCGGCTTACCAGGCGCACTACCTCGGGCCCGATGTTGCAGGTTCCGGCAAGCGCTTCGATCTCGAGGTGCGGCTCGGGGCCGGCGCCTACATCTGCGGCGAAGAGACCTCGATGCTCGAGAGCCTCGAGGGCAGGCGCGGCGAGGTGCGCGTGCGTCCGCCGCTGCCGGCGATCAAGGGACTCTTCGGCCAGCCGACCATCGTCAACAACGTGGTGACGCTCGCGAGCGTCCCCTGGATCATGGTTCATGGCGCCGAGGCCTACGCCACCTTCGGCACCGGCAAGTCGCGCGGGACGCTCCCCATCCAGCTCGCAGGCAACATCAGGCGCGGCGGCCTGGTCGAGCGCGCCTTCGGCTTGAGCTTGCGCGAGCTCCTCTACGATTACGGCGGCGGCAGCGCCTCGGGAAGGCCGATCCGCGCGGTGCAGGTGGGCGGTCCGCTCGGCGCCTATGTGCCGGCGTCGCAGTTCGACACCGCGGTCGATTACGAGGCGCTCGGCGGCATCGGCGCACTTCTCGGGCACGGCGGCATCGTGGTGTTCGACGACACCGTCGACATGGCGCGCATGGCGCGCTACGCGATGGAGTTCTGCGCCATCGAGTCCTGCGGCAAGTGCACGCCGTGTCGCATCGGCTCGACGCGCGGCGTCGAGGTCATCGATCGGATCCTTGCGGGCACGGACGCAGAGCGCAACGTGCAGCTGCTCGAGCAGCTGTGCGACACCATGGTGCAGGGGTCGCTGTGCGGCCTCGGCGGCATGGCGCCGTTTCCCGTGCAGAGCGCACTCAGGCATTTCAGGGAAGATTTTCGCGCGCGCACCCGTCAATAGCGCGCAACGAGGGCAGAATGTACGCGAAAGACTACCAGGACTTCGGAACTCCTGAGCCGGCCGAGGCGAGCGGCAGCGTCAGCGTCGAGATCGACGGGCGCGCGGTCACGGTTCCCGAGGGCACCTCCATCATGCGCGCCGCGGCGCTCGCGGGCGTCAAGGTGCCGAAGCTCTGCGCCACCGACACGCTGAAGGCCTTCGGCTCCTGTCGCCTCTGCCTGTGCGAGATCGACGGCCGCAAGGGCTACCCGGCCTCCTGCACCACGACCGTGGCGGCGGGCATGAAAGTGCGCACTGAGTCGCCGAAGCTCACCCAGCTGCGACGCAGCGTGATGGAGCTCTATCTCTCCGACTACCCGATCGAGCGGGCGCCGACCGAGGTGGAGGCGCGCACGGAGCTCTACGCCATGGCGCGGGCGCTCGGCGTCGAGTCGACGCCCTACGCCAACGGCAAGCGCCATCTCGGGCAGCCGAAGGACGAGAGCAATCCCTATTTCACGTTCGACCCGAATCTCTGCATCGTCTGCTCGCGCTGCGTGCGCGCGTGCGATGAGACCCAGGGCACCTTCGCGCTCACCATCCAGGGCCGCGGCTTCGCCTCCAAAGTGGCGGCCAGCCAGGACCAGCCGTTCCTCGAGTCGGAGTGCGTTTCCTGCGGCGCGTGCGTGGAAGCCTGTCCGACCGCGGCGCTCACCGAGAAATCGTTGATCGGACTCGGAACGGCGGAGCGCACCGAGAAGACCACCTGCGCTTACTGCGGCGTCGGCTGCAGCTTCACGGCGGAGGTGCGCGGCGAAGGCGCCGACGTCGAGATCGTACGCATGGCGCCCGACCGCGACGGCGGCGCAAACCACGGTCATGCCTGCGTCAAGGGGCGCTTCGCCTGGGGCTACGCCACGCATCCCGACCGCCAGCTGAAGCCGCTGATCCGCAAGACCATCCGCGACGACTGGCGCGTGGTCTCGTGGCAAGAGGCCATCGGCTACGCCGCGAGCGAGTTCAAGCGCATCCAGGCGAAGTATGGGCGCGACTCGATCGGCGGCATCACCTCCTCACGCTGCACCAACGAGGAGACGTTCCTGGTGCAGAAGCTGGTGCGCGCCGCCTTCGGCAACAACAACGTCGATACCTGTGCGCGCGTCTGCCACTCGCCGACCGGCTACGGCCTGAAGAACACGCTGGGAGAATCCGCCGGCACCCAGGCGTTCGACTCGGTCATGAAGGCGGACTGCGTCATGATCATCGGGGCCAACCCGACCGACGGGCACCCGGTGTTCGCCTCGCAGTTGAAGCGGCGGCTGCGCCAGGGCGCGAAGCTGATCATCGCCGACCCGCGCCAGACGGGACTCGTGCGCTCGCCGCACGTCCAGGCAGACGAGCACCTGCAATTGAAGCCCGGCACCAACGTGGCGCTCCTGAACGCGCTGGCGCACGTGGTGGTGACCGAGGGGCTCACCCGGGAGGCCTACGTCGCCGAGCGCTGCGAGGCGGACTCTTACGCGAAATGGAAGGCGTTCGTCGCCGAGCCGCGCAACTCGCCCGAGGCCTCCGAGAGCATCACCGGAGTGCCGGCCGAGCGCGTGCGCCGCGCCGCGCGCCTCTATGCGAAGGCCGGCAACGGCGCCATCTACTACGGCCTCGGCGTGACCGAGCACAGCCAGGGCACGACCGCCGTCATGGGCATCGCCAACCTCGCCATGGCCACCGGTAACCTCGGTCGCGAGGGTGTCGGCGTGTCGCCGCTGCGCGGCCAGAACAACGTGCAGGGCTCGTGCGACATGGGCTCATTCCCGCACGAGCTCAGCGGCTACCGCCACGTGTCGGACCCGGCGGTGCGCAAGTCCTTCGAGGATTTCTGGGGCGTCACGCTCCAGGCGGAGCCGGGGCTGCGCATTCCCAACATGTTCGAGGCGGCGCTCGACGGCACCTTCAAGGGCATGTACGTTCAGGGTGAGGACTTCGTGCAGTCCGATCCCAACACCCACCACGTGAGCGCCGCCATGGCCTCGCTCGAGTGCTGCGTGGTGCAGGACCTGTTCCTCAACGAGACGGCGAAGTTCGCCCACGTGTTCCTGCCGGGCTCGTCGTTCCTCGAGAAGGACGGCACCTTCACCAACGCCGAGCGGCGCACCTCCCTGGTGCGCAAGATCATCGACCCGGTCCCGGGTTACCAGGACTGGGAGATCACCTGCCTGCTGTCGAACGCCCTCGGCTACCCGATGAACTATCGCAACGCCAGCGAGATCATGAACGAGATCGCGCGCCTGACGCCGACCTTCGCCGGCATGAGCTTCGAGAAGATCGAGCGCCTGGGCAGCATCCAGTGGCCGTGCAACGACGCGCACCCGGAGGGCACTCCCACCATGCACGTCGGGCAGTTCGTCCGCGGCAAGGGCAAGTTCTGGACGACCGAGTACGTGCCGACGAGCGAGAAGGTCACGACCCGCTTCCCGCTGATCCTCACCACCGGCCGCATCCTCACGCAGTACAACGTCGGCGCGCAGACGCGCCGCACCGGCAACGTGGTGTGGCACGCCGAGGACGTGCTCGAGATCCACCCGCACGACGCCGAAGTGCGCGGCATCTCGGATGGCGACTGGGTGGGGCTCACCAGCCGCGCCGGCGACACCGTGCTGCGTGCCAAGGTGTCCACCCGGATCGCACCCGGCGTGGTGTACACCACCTTCCACTTCCCCGAGACCAACGCCAACGTCGTCACCACCGAGAACTCCGACTGGGCCACCAACTGCCCCGAGTACAAGGTCACGGCCGTCGAGGTGGTGTTCGTGAATCAGAAGGACGCCTGGAAGAAGCGCGCCGAGGAAGAGCGCTCGCTGCCGCGGCAGGGCCACAAGGAGCGCGCTCAGGAGAAGACGTCCGCCTGAACGCGACAATGTCCTTCTTGCGGCCGGGACTGCGGTGATGTCAGCACAGTCCTCACCGCCGGCGGGCGTCAGTGCTCAGGTCAGCGTCGACCGCTGGTCGCGCGGCGCCACCACCCACACGACCGACCAGGTCGCCGAGGAGATGCCGGTCGCGCTCGTGTATCACGAGGTGCCACACGTCGTGATGCTGGCGACGCCAGCCGATCTCGAGGACTACGCCGTGGGCTTCACGCTGAGTGAGGCGCTGGTCGAGCGCCCCGACGAGATCCGTGGGGTCGAGGTGCGCCCCGGCGCCGCCTCCGTCGACGTGCACATCACCGTGGCGTGGGAACGCTTCACGCTGCTGCTGCAGCGCCGGCGCAATCTCACCGGGCGCACCGGCTGCGGCCTGTGCGGCGCGGAGACCGCAGCGGACGCCATTCGCGAGACGGCCGCGGTCCCCAAGGGCGTCGAGGTCACGACCGCGGCGCTGCACGCCGCGATCGAAGAGCTCGCGGGCCGGCAACCGATCAACGCCCGCACCGGCAGCGTGCACGCGGCGGCGTGGGTGGTGCCGGGGGAGGGCATTCGCGTGGTGCGCGAGGACGTCGGCCGCCACAACGCCCTCGACAAGACGATCGGCGCCCTGACGCGCTCCGGCGCCGAGCTTGCCGCGGGCTTCATGCTGATCACGAGCCGCGCCAGCTATGAGATGGTGCAGAAGTGCGCGACCGTCGGCATTCCGTTTCTCGCCGCGCTGTCGGCGCCCACGGCGTTCGCGGTGCGCCTCGCCGAGCGCTCCGGCGTTACACTGGTCGCCTTCGCGCGGCGCGATCAGCACGTGGTGTACGCGCATCCCGGGCGGCTCCGCCCCTGACGCAACGAGCTCCTGACCCATGAACATCGATCTGCTCATCAAGATGGCCAACGAGATCGGCGACTTCTTTACCGGCGCGAGTCCGCGCGAGCAGGCCGCGAAAGACGTGGCCACCCATCTCAGGCGCTACTGGGAGCCGCGCATGCGCGCGCAGATGCTCGCCTACTACGAGCAGCGCCAGGGAGCCGGGCTCTCGGACGTGGCAAAGGAGGCGGTGGGGATCCTGCACGCCGCGGCCAAAGCGCCGCCGGGCGCCGCGCCGACGCCCGGGGAACCGAAGTCTGCCGCTCCCGCCTCCGGCGCCAAGACGTGACATCCCCGGCCCGGGGCCGGGCGCTGATCTGCGGCTCGCTCGCCTACGACACCATCATGGTGTTCGGCGACCGCTTCGCCAATCACATCCTGCCCGACAAGATCCACATGCTGAGCGTCTCGTTCCTGGTGCCGCAGCTGCGCCGGGAATACGGGGGCTGCGCGGGCAACATCGCCTACAACCTGGCGCTCCTGGGGGATGCGGGCTTGCCGATGGCCACCGTCGGGCGCGACTTCGGTCCCTATCACGAGTGGATGAAGATGAGAGGGGTGCCGGCCGACCACGTGCGGACCATCGACTCGGAGCTCACCGCCCAGGCGTTCATCACCACCGATCTCGACGACAACCAGATCACGGCGTTTCATCCCGGTGCGATGCAGCACTCGCACCTCAATCAGGTCGCCGACGCCCGCGACGTGACCCTCGGCATCGTGGCCCCCGACGGGCGCGAGGGCATGATCCGGCACGCCGAGCAGTTCGCGGCGGCGGGCATTCCCTTCATCTTCGATCCCGGGCAGGGGCTGCCCATGTTCGGCGGCGAGGATCTCGAGCGCTTCGTCGAACAGGCGACCTGGGTGACGCTCAACGACTACGAGTGGCAGCTGGTACAGCAGAAGACCGGCTGGAAGGCCGGCGAGCTGGTCGAGCGGGTCTCCGCCCTCATCGTCACGCACGGCGCGGCCGGCTCCACCATCCACACGCGCGACGGCGCCATCGAGATCCCGAGCGTGCAGCCGCGCGCGGTGGTCGACCCCACCGGTTGCGGCGATGCCTACCGCGCCGGACTCATCCACGGCCTGCTGCACGGGCTCGACTGGCCGACCACCGGACATATTGCCTCGCTCATGGGGGCTATAAAAATCGAGGCGCGCGGCACACAGAACCATCATTTCACCCGTGCACGATTCGATGCGCGGCTGGCCGAGGCAATGGCCGCAGCAGCCCCCAACCGCCTGGGTTAAAATAGTTATTTCGGCGGCACGCGCGCGAAACTTAAGGAAATACAGAGAGATGTCGAACGCTCACCTCTTCACCTCCGAGTCCGTCTCCGAGGGCCACCCGGACAAGGTGGCCGATCAGATCTCGGATGCGGTGCTCGATGCGATCCTCAGGGAAGACCCGCGCGGGCGCGTCGCCTGCGAGACGCTCGTCAAGACGGGCGTCGTCATCGTGGCGGGCGAGGTCACGACCTCCGCCTGGGTCGACGTCGAGGCGCTGGTGCGCAAGACCGTGCTCGACATCGGCTACGACTCCTCCGAGATGGGCTTCGACGGCGCGAGCTGCGGCGTCCTCAACATCATTGGCAAGCAGTCCCCCGACATCGCCCAGGGCGTCGACCGCAAGGATGAGCGCAAGCAGGGCGCCGGCGATCAGGGCCTGATGTTCGGCTACGCCACCAACGAGACCGACGTGCTGATGCCGGCGCCGATCACGCTGGCGCACCGCCTGGTGAAGCGTCAGGCGCAGGTGCGCAAGGCGGGCAAGCTCCCGTGGCTGCGCCCCGATGCCAAGAGCCAGGTGACGCTGCGCTACGAGGATGACGAGCCGGTGGGCATCGAGGCCGTGGTGCTCTCGACGCAGCACAGCGACGACGTCTCGACCAAGGCGCTGCGCGAGGCGGTGATGGAGGAGATCCTGAAGCCCGTGCTGCCGCCGAAGTGGGTGGACAAGCGCACCAAGTACCACATCAACCCGACGGGACGCTTCGTCATCGGCGGACCGGTCGGCGACTGCGGGCTCACGGGCCGCAAGATCATCGTCGACACCTACGGCGGTTATGCCCGCCACGGCGGCGGCGCCTTCTCCGGCAAGGATCCTTCAAAGGTCGACCGCTCGGCGGCCTACGCCGCGCGCTACGTCGCCAAGAACATCGTCGCCGCGGGACTGGCCGAGCGCTGCGAGGTGCAGGTGTCGTATGCCATCGGCGTGGCCGAGCCGACCTCGATCATGGTCGAGACCTTCGGCACCTCGCGCCTGTCGCGCGAGCACCTGACGCAGCTGGTGCGCAAGCACTTCGATCTCACACCCTACGGCCTGCGCGAGATGCTGGATCTGGTGCGCCCGATCTACCAGAAGACCGCCGCCTACGGGCACTTCGGCCGTACCGAGCCCGAGTTCACCTGGGAGCGCACCGACCGCGCGGCGACGCTGGCCGAGGAGGCCAAGGGAGCCCGCGCAGCCTGAAGCAGCGATTGAAGCCGCAGCACTGCGGCGCACACGGCACGCTGAGGAGCGTTGCGACGGGCGTACCGGCATCCGCTGCCGCGCCTGCCAGGCTCAGCGGCCGCTGTCATCAACACGGCGCTCGCTCTGACTACGGAGTACCGAGTATGAACGCCACACTGAAACCCACCGCCCCGAAGTCCGACCACCGCGTCGCCGATCTCAAGCTCGCCGACTGGGGTCGCAAGGAGATCGCGATCGCCGAGACCGAGATGCCGGGTCTCATGGCGATCCGCGAGGAGTTCGCGCCCACACAGCCGCTGCGTGGCGCGCGCATCGCCGGCTCGCTCCACATGACGATCCAGACGGCGGTGCTGATCGAGACGCTGCAGGCGCTCGGCGCCGAGGTGCGCTGGGCCTCGTGCAACATCTTCTCGACCCAGGATCACGCCGCGGCGGCCATCGCCGCGCGCGGTACGGCGGTGTTCGCCTGGAAGGGCGAGTCGCTCGACGATTACTGGGAGTACACCCACCGCATCTTCGACTGGCCGGCCGGCGCCCACGCCAACATGATTCTCGACGACGGCGGGGATGCAACGCTGCTCCTGCACCTCGGGGTGCGCGCCGAGAGCGACCCGGGCGCGACGACTAAGCCCGCCAACGACGAGGAGCGCGCTCTGTTCGCCTCGATCCGCGCTCGTCTCAAGGCGGATCCCAGGTGGTACTCCAGCCGCATCGGTCACGTGAAGGGCGTCACCGAGGAGACCACCACCGGGGTGAAGCGCCTCTATCAGATGGCGAAGGACGGCAAGCTCGCCTTCCCCGCGATCAACGTCAACGACTCGGTCACCAAGAGCAAGTTCGACAACCTCTACGGCTGCCGCGAGTCGCTGGTGGACGCCATCAAGCGCGCCACCGACGTCATGGTCGCCGGCAAGATCGCGGTCGTCTGCGGCTACGGCGACGTCGGCAAGGGCTGTGCGCAGGCGCTGCGGGCGCTCTCGGCGCAGGTGTGGGTGACCGAGGTCGACCCGATCTGCGCGCTGCAGGCGGCCATGGAGGGCTACCGGGTCGTCACCATGGAGTACGCGGCCGACAAGGCCGACATCTTCGTCACCGCCACCGGCAACTTCCATGTGATCACGCACGAGCACATGTTGCGCATGAAGCACAACTCGATCGTCTGCAACATCGGCCACTTCGACAGCGAGATCGATGTGGCGAGCCTCAAGCAGTACCCGTGGGAGAACATCAAGCCGCAGGTCGATCACGTGATCCTGCCCGACGGCCGCCGGCTCATCCTGCTCGCCGAGGGGCGGCTGGTGAACCTGGGCTGCGGCACCGGGCATCCGAGCTACGTGATGAGCTCGAGCTTCGCCAACCAGGTGATCGCGCAGATCGACCTCTACACCAACACCGACAAGTACCCGGTCGGGGTGTACGTGCTGCCCAAGCTCCTGGATGAGAAAGTGGCGCGCCTGCAGCTGAGGAAGCTCAACGTCGAGCTCTCGCAGCTCACCGACACCCAGGCACGCTACATCGGCGTGGACCGGGCCGGGCCCTACAAGCCCGACCACTACCGCTACTGATGAGCGCGTCAGCGACGACTACCGGCACCGCTCCGGCTCCGGCCGGAGCGGACCTGCCGCGCGCCGCAGGCGGCGCCATCCTCCTCGACGGCAAGACGGTGGGGGCACGGGTGCGGTCCGCGGTTGCACAGCGCGCAGCCGAGTTCGCCGCGCGTTACGGGCGTGCGCCCGGGCTCGCGGTGGTGCAGGTGGGCGCCGATCCGGCCTCGAGCGTCTACGTGCGCAACAAGCGCAAGTCCTCGGTCGAGGCCGGCATCGTCTCCTTCGCCCACGACCTGCCGGCGTCCACCCCGGAGCCGGAGATTCTCGCGCTGGTGCACGCGCTCAATCACGACGAGCGCGTCGACGGCATTCTGATCCAGCTGCCGCTGCCGAAGGGTGTGAACGCCGATCGCGTCATGGACGCGGTCGACCCGGCCAAGGACGTCGACGGCTTTCACCCGCTCAACACCGGGCTCCTTGCGCAGAAGCGCCCGCGGCTGCGGCCCTGCACGCCGTTCGGTGTGATCAAGCTCGCGGAAGCCTATGGGATCGCGCTCACGGGTCTGCGCGCCACGGTCGTCGGCGCCTCCAACATCGTCGGCCGTCCGATGGCGCTCGAGCTCCTGCTGGCGCGCTCGACCGTGACCGTATGCCATACGGGAACGCGCGACCTGCGCGCGGAAGTCGAGCGGGCCGAGGTGCTGGTCGCGGCGGTCGGCAAGGCGGGATTCATTCCGGGCGATTGGGTACGCCCGGGAGCTGCGGTCTTCGACGTCGGCATCAACCGCACGGCCTCGGGCAAGCTCGTGGGCGATGTCGAATTCGACCGCGCCGCCGGGCGCGCCGCCTGGATCACGCCGGTCCCGGGCGGCCTGGGTCCCATGACCATCGCGATGCTGCTCTCCAATACCGTGGAGGCGGCCGAGCTGCGGGCCGGACGGCGGGAATAAAGCCCCCCCGTGCATAGTCTCCTTTACGAGCTGCCAGGAGCGGTCCGGGCGAGGTAGCCTCGGCGCCATCGATGGACGACAAACGCACCCGCTTTGAGGCGCTGGTTCTGCCGCATCTCGACGCCGCGCATCGCCTGGCGCGCTGGCTGTGCCGCTCCCCGGGCGACGCCGACGACATCGTGCAGGAGGCGTTCATGCGCGCTTACCGAGCCTTCGACAGCCTGCGCGGTGCCGATGCCCGCCCCTGGCTGCTGGCGATCGTACGCAACTGCCACCTGAGTGCGCTCGCCGAGGGGCGGCGGCGGGCCTACGAGCCGCTCACCGAGGAGCACGAGGCGCAGCAGTCCGTGGCGGCCGCGGCAGCGGCGCCCGACCCGGAGAGCGCCTCGATCGAGCGCGACGAGCGGCGCACGCTGGCGCGGCTCATCGCCGCCTTGCCCGAGGACCAGCGTGAAGTATTGCTACTGAGAGAGATGGAGGATATGAGCTACCGCGAGATTGCCGCCGTCGCCCAGGTGCCGATCGGCACCGTAATGTCGCGCCTCGCGCGCGCGCGCGCCGCATTGAAGGCGCTGTGGCCCGAGACGCAGGGAGAGCCGCGTGCAGTGCGCTGAGAGCTTGAGGGTCCAGGCCGTATTCGACGGCGAGCTGGATGCGGTGTCCGCGAGCGCAGTCGAGCGCCATAGCGAGCACTGTGCCGAGTGCCGCGCACTGCTCGAGCACCTCGAGAGCACGCGCGCGCGGCTGCGCCGCGATCTCGGCTATGGCCAGGCTTCCCCGGAACTGCGGGCGCGCATCGGCCGGGCTCTGGATGCGGAACAGGCCGCCGAGCGGCGCGCGGCGCGGCCGCGGCCGGCGTGGCGCGCCCGCCCGTTCTGGCTCGGAACGCTGACCGGCGCGGGAGCGGCGCTCGCGGCGAGCGTCGCCGTCGTGCTGCTCGCGCCCCTTCTCTTCGCGCGACTACCCGATGAGCTCATCGCCGCCCATCTGCGCTCGCTCGAGCCCGGACAGCTCACGGCGGTGATCTCGACCGACCGGCACACCGTGAAGCCCTGGTTCGCCGGGCGCACGGACGTCTCCCCGGTGGTCGCGGACTTCGGCGCGCAGGGCTACCGCCTGGTCGGTGGGCGAGCGGACAACCTCGATCACCAGCGCATGGCGGTGCTGGTCTACGAGCACGGGGCCCACGTCATCAACGTGTTCACGTTCCCCCCCGGCCGCGAGGCCCTGCCCGCAGAGCGCAGCCGGCTTGGGTTTCACATCGTCTGCTGGCGCGGCGGCGATCTCGGCTATTGCGCGGTGTCGGATGCCGGCTGGGAGGAGCTCGCGAGCCTCCGGCAGCTGCTTCTCGGCGAGGCTGTCCGCGACGCGCGCTGACGATTGAACGGCGGTCCCGGGAATAAACCCCATCGTCGCCGAGTCTCCTCGTCACACCAGGACAGTGAGGAGACTGACATGTCGGACCAGACTCGTGAGGTTTCGCGACGCAACGCGCTCAAGTGCATGGCTTACGGTGGCGCCGGTACGCTGTTTGCGCTCGCGGGCGGCCTGCTGACGCCGGTCTCGCTCGCGCGCGCAGCCACCGACCCGAAGGGAGCCGCCGCCCTGGGCCGGCCGCTGTTCGTGCAGATCAGCGACACCCACATCGGCTTTCACAAGGACGCCAATCCGGATGTGAATGGCACGCTGTCGGCGACCATCGACCTCGTGAACGGCATGCACGAGCAGCCGGCATTGATCCTGCACACCGGCGACATCACGCACCTCTCGAAGCCCGAGGAGTTCGACCTGGCGCAGCAGCTGCTCGGGCGGCTGCGCACCACCGAGCTCCATACCGTTCCCGGCGAGCACGACGTGGCGGATTCCACGGTCACCGAGTACTTCAACCGCTTCGGCAAGGCCTCGGGCAATAAGGGGTATTACAGCTTCGATCACGCGGGCGTGCACTTCGTGGCGCTCGTCAACGTGCTCCAGGCCAAGGACGGCGGCTCGGGTTACCTCGGCGATGAGCAGCTCGCATGGGCGAAGGCGGATCTGATCGGCCGCAGCTCGAGCACTCCCATCGTCGTCTTCGCCCACATGCCGCTATGGGACATTTACGAGCCCTGGGGCTGGCGCACCAGCGATTCAGAGGCGCTGCTCGGCGAGCTGCGGCGGTTTGGCTCCGTCACGGTAGTTAACGGACACATTCACCAGATCGTGCAGAAGGTGGAGGGCAACATCACCTTCCACACCGCCCGGTCCACCGCTTACCCGCAGCCCGCTGCCGGCGAGGGTCCGGGGCCGGGCCCACTCAAGGTGCCGGCGGAGGAGCTGGCACACCGTCTCGGGATCACGAGCGTCTCGGTGCGCAAGCATCCGCAGTCGCTGCTGCTCGCCGACACGGCGCTCGCCTGAGCGGGGAGGCTTGAAGCGTGAACCGACGCCGTAAGAGCTCCGTCGACGGGTACGCATGGGCCGCCGGGATCTCACTCTCGGCCGCCGTGGTCGCACTGGCGGCGGCATCAGTGTTCGCAGTTGCGGCGCCCGAGAGGGCTCCGGGCGATCCGGTACGCGGTAAGACCCTGTACCAGGTCTGCATGGGGTGTCACTCTCTCGACGAGAACGACGTCGGGCCGCGTCACAGAGGGGTCGTCGGGCGAGTCGCCGGAACGGTTCCGGACTATGCCTACTCGCCGGCGCTGAAGAATTCTCACATCGTCTGGGGTCCGGATACCCTGGACCGCTGGCTGACCAACCCTCAGGCGTTGGTACCGGGAGTAAAGATGTTCTTCGCGATGCCGAGCGCGCAGGACCGGGCGGACGTCATCGCGTATCTGACCGAGCAGCGTTAGAGGCTGTAGCTGACGCGCTGACGCTTCCGAGCCGGCAGCGACGTCTCGCCACGACACTGTTGCAAGTTGGTGTCGTCACGGAGCGCTGCAGCAACATCCGGCCCGCGGTCCGCGGCTCCGAGTCCTTTCCAACATGTTACAGATCCTATTGGGGGGCGCGCTTCGCCGGCTAATCGGTGTATGATCCCGGGTCCGGCCCTTGAGTCGGGTGACAGCGGAGTACCGAGATGGCAAGACGTCCACCGAACGACGGCGCTTCCTGGAGCGCGCGTGAACTGAAGACCCTCAAGGCACTCGCTAAGGCGGGGACTCCCACGAGTCAAGTTGCGAAGAAGCTCGGACGCACGGCAGCCGCGGTTCAGCAGAAGGCCATGCGCTCGGGGATCTCCTTCAGAGCGGCCAAACGCTCCGGAGCCCGGCGCAAGAAATAAGGCTCGGAGCGAGTCTCGCGGCCGGGCCACGCTGCCGCGTGGCCGGCTCAGCGTTCCAGCCGATCGCGACGCGACTGTCTCTACACTAAGAAAGGGGCAGCATGTACAAACTCATCCGGATTTCCTGGATTCCGGCCGCGCTCTGCCTGAGCGCCTGCGACGTGCAGGTGAACGACACGACCCCGGCCCAGTACCAGGCCAACAACGACATCGGCATGTACGAGATCACCGCGACCGCCTCGCAGGGGGCGCTCGTGACGCCGGGCTCGCTGGTGTTGTTTGCGATCGGCGACAACCAGAAGGTTCCTCTGAGCCCCAACCCGGACGGCTCCGGCTGGCACGGCCTGTACTCGGTGCGCTGCCAGAGCAGCTTCCCGTTGCAGATCCTCGCGGTGTGGCGGCTGCAGGGGCTCGCGACGAAAAACATCGTGGTGCCGCCGGCGCAGCCGCGTCAGATCAAGCTGACGGAGCCGCCGCTCACCAAGACGGAGGGCTTCGATACCGCGCGTAAGCCGAACGAGAACGCCAAGGGCAAGGGCGGCAAGGGTGAGTGGGAGGGTGTAGTCCGCTACCGCTTCGCCACGGTGCCCGTGACCGACATCACCGCGGCGCGCATCGAGCCGACGAGCATTTCGGCGGAGGATGTTTCCGCCGCGCGGGCCATCTCGGTGAAGACACCCCTGCCGTTGCAGGCTTCCTGCGGCGAGAACGCGCAGCTCACCCTCGCGTCGACGGCGCAGCGCGCTCACGGCACGCTCGTGATCGATACCGACAATCCGGGCATGCCGCGCTGGCAGACTTACGTGGAATTCTCGCCCAAATGAGACCGCCGGCGGGCGCGCGAGCAGCGCCCGGTCTGGCCTGTTTGTGCCTGCTCGCCGCGGATGTCTTAGCCGCCGGACCGCCCGCCGCGGCGCCCGCGGCACCGCTCAAGATCGGCATCATCGGCACCGGCGAAATCGGCGGCGCGCTGGCGCGGCTCTGGGTGGCGGCGGGCCACGAGGTGGTCATCTCCTCGCGACATCCCGACAGGCTGAAGCCGCTCGCCGCGTCCTTAGGACCCAGGGCCCGGGTCGGCACGCCGCGCGATGCGGCGGTCTTCGGCGAAGTGGTGTTGGTGTCGGTCCCTTACGGGGCGCTACCCCAGGTCGGCCGCGATCTCAAGGCGGAGCTCGCCGGCAAGATCGTGCTCGACACCTGCAATCCCTACCCCTCGCGCGACGGCGAGATGGCCGTCGAGGCGCGCAAGGTGAGCACTGGCGTGGCGGACCCGCAGTTTCTGCCGGGCGTGCGGCTGGTGCGCGCCTTCAACGCCATCAATTCCGGGGACCTCGCGCGCGAAGCGCATCGCAAGGGAGAGCCGATCGCGATCCCGCTCGCCGGCGACGATGCCGAGGCTCTTGCGATGGCGGAGCGGCTGGTGCGGGACGCGGGATTTTCCCCGGTAGTGGTTGGCCCGCTATCGCGCGCGCGCGAGTTCGACGTCGGAACGCCCGTCTACACGCGCCTCATGACCGCCCCCGAGCTGCGCAAGGCACTCGGCCTGAAATAGCCTGGCACCGAGCAGCCGGCAAAACGACGGCTTTTGCCGGCGGCCCCATTTGACTAGCCCGGCTGGCGCTCGGCCTTCGGCAATCGCTCATCCAGGCACGCCCAGCTGGGCGCGCTCGCGGTCCAGATGGTGATCGAGGGGCGGGCGATCTCCGGGTCGTCGAGCGTGCCGGCGCGCACGAACACCAGGTGCGGGCGCGCCTCGGAGGCGCTGAAGAGGTGCGTCCCGCACACCGGGCAGAAGCGCCGGTGAGAGGCGTTGCCGCTGTCGGCAATCATGCGGTAATCCGTCATCTCGCCGGTCACCTCGAGCGCCTCGCTCGGAAAGCAGGTGTTGACGGTGCCGCTGCCCGCGCCGATGTACTGGCAGACGCGGCACCAGCAGGTGCGCGTGACGATCGGAGCGGCACGGAGCGTGTAGCGCACCGCCCTGCAGAGACAGCCGCCGGTGATTTCCACGTGAGCCTCCCGCGCGTGACCCAAGGATGCGCGAGGATAGCGGAAGCGGGCGGGGAGGAGGGGATAGAGCAGCACCGGTGTGCCGCGTGCTCAAATCCGTGCCTGTCTCAAATGTGCCCGCGCCTTAAGGGTGGGCGGCTCGGGAGCACGCGCAACCGGTGCGAGTGTGAGTATCGTGCAGCGCGGCTGAACCCGTCGTGAATGGTCACACCGAGCGGGCGGCGGCTCGGCACCACGGACTCACGCGTCCCTCACCCGAAAGAGAGAGCCTAGTCGCGCAGCCGCGCGCGCAGAGCGGCGATCTCATCGCCCGTCAGGCCGATCTCCCGGAGATACGCGCGCACGCCGCCCGCATGGGCGAGGAACTTCAGCATGTTGTAGGCGCCTTCCTCGGGGCAGTGTAGGACGGCGAGAATCCGCTCCGGATCGACGTGGGCGTAACGCTCGAGATAGCCGGCGCGCAGATTCGCGCTGCTCTCGGCGTAGTCCTGTGCGATGGCCTCGGGCAGCACGTCCGCGAGCGCGAGCAGGAGCGCGGCGACCAGCCCGGTGCGGTCCTTGCCGGCGATGCAGTGAAAGAGCAGTGGGCCGGGTGCGGCGGCCGCGATCGTTCCGAGCACCTCGCGCAGCTCGAGCCGCACCTCCTCGAGCACCACGCAGTTCCACAGCTCCTTGGTGGCATCGCCGCCGCGCTCGCGCCACTCACCCTCGGTCGCCGTGAGGAGCGAGACCCGGCGGTAGTCGACCTGCGGCAGGGCGGCGGGGATCGGGCTCGGGTGCCGCTCGGTCTCCTCGTGCCAGCGCAGGTCCAGCACCGTCGTGACGCCGTAATCGGCGAGCGCGCGCAGGCCCTCGGCGTCGAGCTGGGCAAGATCGTCGGCGCGCAGCAGCGAGCGCCAGCGCGTGCGCCCGCCATCGAGCGTCGGGCAGCCGCCGAGGTCGCGCGCATTCTGCAGGCGCGGAAATGTGAGGCGGCGCCGGGGGTCCGCCGTCAGATCCTTCGGTGTCAGCAGCTCGCGAGCGGCCATCACTTCCTTGCAGCACGCGGCTGGCTGAGCGCGACACCCGAGAGGATCAATGCGCCGGCGAGCGCCATCGTCAGCGTGAGCGGCTCGCCGAGCAGCAGCCACGCCCACACGACCCCGAAGAGGGGAATCAGGTAGGTGACGGTCGCCGTGCGCGCGGCGCCGATGCGGGCGATGAGGCGGTAATAGAAGACAAATGCGCTCCCGGTACAGAGGACGCCGAGGAGCAGCGCGCTCACCCAGGAAGCCGCGGGAATCGCAGCGGCGGGCCAGGTGTAGATCGCGAGCGGCGCGAGCAGTAGCGATCCTGCGAGGAGCGTGGCGGCCGCCACCGCCGCGGGCGGATAGCCGGTGAGGTGGCGGCGCACGAGGTTGATGCCGAATCCATAGCAGACAGACGCCGCGGTGCCGGCGAGCGCCGCCGGCCACACGCTCGCACCCGCGGTCTTGCCGCTCGCGAGCACCGCAACGCCGACGAAGCCCGCGGTGAGACCGATCAGGCGCCGTGCGCCGATGCGCTCACCGAAAAAGAGGAACCCGACCAGCACGGTGAACATCACCGTCATCGCATTGGTGATCGCGCCGATGCCGGCGGGCGCGCGCTCCGCGCCCCAGGCAAAGAGCACGAACGGGGTCACGGAGTTGATCGCCGCGATGGCCGCGATGCGCAGCCAGAGCCCGGCGGAGAACTCGGCGCGGGCGCGCCACAGGAACGGCGTGAGGATGAGTCCGCCGAGCGCGAGGCGCGCCTCGACGAGCGGCACGGCGCCGAAATCCGCGGCCGCCACCCGCATGAAGAGAAAGGAACCGCCCCAGATCGCGCCGAGGACGGTGAGCTCGATCGGGGTGCGCCAGCGCTCCGCGGCCTGGGCGGCGTCGGTGGCGGCCGGTGTGGTGATATCGGTGGACATGCTTACATCGTGAGGCGGGCGCGGCAGTGCCGCCACCCGGAACTTGCGCCTGCGCCGCTCACCCGAGCGCCTGCGCGAAGTCTTCGAGCAGGTCCTCGGTGGCCTCGATGCCGACCGAGAGGCGCAGCAGTCCGTCGCCGATCCCGAGACGCTGGCGATCCTCGCGCGAGAGACCTGCGTGCGAGGTGGTCGCCGGGCGCGTCAGGAGCGTATGCACGCCCCCGAGGCTCGGCGCGACCGCCGGAATCCGTACCCGGGAGGCGAACTCATCCGCCCGCCCGGGCGGGCCCTGCAACTCGAAGCTCAGCACGCCCCCGAAGCCCGCGAACAGGCTCCGGGCGCGCTCGTGCCGCGGGTGACTCTCGAGGCCGGCGTAATGCACGCGGGCGACGGCGGGATGGGCTTCGAGAAACTCCGCAATCCGCAGCGCGCTCGCGTTCTGGTAGCGCACGCGCAGCGCCAGGGTCTTGAGCCCGCGGTTGAGGAGGAACGCGGCGTGCGGGTCGAGCGAGCCGCCGAGATGATTGGCCTTGTGGCGGATGCGCTCGATCAGCGCAGCGCTCCCGGCGACGGCGCCCGCGACGAGGTCGGAATGCCCGTTGAGATACTTGGTGGCGCTGTGGAGAACCAGGTCGAACCCGGCCTCGATGGGACGGAAGTTGACCGGGCTCGCGAAGGTGTTGTCGATGATGGAGATGAGGTTATGCGCGCGGGCGAACTCGGCCACCGCCTTCAGGTCCGCCACCTCGAGCAGCGGATTGGTCATCGCCTCGACGTAAACGGCGCGGGTGTTGGGCTTCAATTGCGCGCGCCAGGTCTCGCGCCGGTCGGCATCGATGAAGCCGACCGAGAGGCTCAAGCCCGCGAACTCGCGCGTCACGAAGTCATGCGTCCCGCCGTAGAGGCAGTTCTGCGCGAGCAGATGATCGCCGGCCGACAGCACCGTGAGCAGCGTCGTCGAGATCGCCGCCATGCCGCTCGCTGTGACGAGCGCCGCCTCCGACCCCTCGAGCTCGGCGAGCTTGGCGTGCAACGCCAGCTGGTTAGGCGTGTTGTTGAGGCGCAGATAGCGCACGTCATCGTAACGCTTCTCGCCGCGGTACTCGAAGGTGGCCGACTGGAAGATCGGCATCTCCACCGCGCCGTCGATGCGCGGGCGCGGCTCTCCGGCGTGCACCAGCTTGGTCTCGAGGCGCTTGTAGGGGCCGGACATCGCGCTCCTCCGGTCGGGACGGTGACGACATTGTCACGCGATTACGCTACCGTGTCCTTAAGTCTTTATGGAGAGGCGCGCGGCGGGATGGCGACTCACACTGTGTTGCCGCGCCGCCAGTACAGCGGCTGCAGACGTGGCAGGCCACCATGACACGACCGACCCAGCGCTTCAGCTCCCGGGTGGACAACTACGCGCGTTACCGCCCGAGCTATCCGCCGCCGGCCATCGCCGTGCTGCGGGAACGCTGCGGGCTCGCCCCGGGCGCCGTGGTCGCCGATCTCGGCTCGGGCACCGGGATCCTCACGGAGCTGCTCCTTGAGAGCGGTGCGGAGGTCTTCGCGGTCGAGCCCAACGACGCTATGAGGGGCGCAGCGGAAGCGCAGCTCGGCCGCTACCCGCGCTTTCACAGCATCAAGGGTACCGCCGAGTCCACGACGCTCGCCTCGTCCAGCGTCGATCTCCTGGTCGCGGGCCAGGCCTTTCACTGGTTCGATCCGCAGCGCGCCCGGACCGAGGCGCTGCGCGTGCTGCGCCCCGGCACGTGGGCCGCGCTACTCTGGAACGAGCGCCCGACCGAGGCGACGCCGTTCCTCGCCGACTACGAGGCGCTCCTCAAGCGCCATGCGCCCGAGTACACGCGCATCACCGCCAGCCGCGCCGAGATCCGCACGATGCGCGGGTTCCTCGGGCCCGCGATGGAGACGGCAACCTTCGCCAACGAGCAGATCCTCGATTTCGAGGGGCTGAAGGGGCGACTGATGTCCTCCTCCTATGCGCCCGAGCCGGGGCACCCGGACTACGAGCCGATGATCGCGTTGCTCGGCGAGGTGTTCGCCCGTCACGAGCGCGACGGCCGCATCACCATGCCCTACAGCACGCTGGTGTATTTCGCGCGGCTGCGCGGATCCTGATCCGCGGCGTCGGTGCCGTGCGCGAAGCGAGCAGCGAGCCACTTCGTGGCTCGCTGCAGCGACGTCAACGTTAGCGTGCCGACGTCTGCTTGTGGACCCCCTTCTGCCGATCGTCAGCGTCCGGTTTCGGGCAGCGTGACGCGAGAGTGCTAATCGTCCGCCGACCGGGATAGGATCGGAGCTTATGCGACAGAACGGGGCACTCCATCGCGGCACTTCGGTCGCCTAACTGCTAGCCCCACCAGGGTTCGAGACAATGGATCCGATTACTCTAGCTTCCCTCGGTGATTTCCCTCGCCAGCTCGAGGCCTACTACGCAGAGGTTCCAGGCGACTTCAAGAATTGGCGCCCGTCCTCGTGGGAGGGCATTCCCAGTGAACCCTTCACCCCCATCGAGCAGGTCTGCCACGTACGCGACATCGAGGTCGATGGATACCACGTGCGTTTCCGACGTACGTTACAGGAGTTCAACCCAAAACTGGCGTCGCTTGATGGTGAGAGCCTTGCTCGGGAGCGCCGGTACGCCGCGGCCAATGCTGAGGAAGTCTTCGCTGCATTCCGGCTGGCTCGCGCCAAGACAATCGAACTCATCTCAAATCTGTCTTCACATGAGTTCGCGCGCACTGCAGAGTTCGAGGGCCGCTCTCTTACTGTTCGTGGCCTTGTGCGCTATCTCTCTAGCCACGACCATCAACACCTGGCCGGGCTTCAATGGTTATTGGGAAATATGGAGGCGTGCCGTGTTGCAGCGGGGGCTAACAATCGCACGAGCGGGCCGTGAGACGGCCGACGAATTGCTAGAGAGCGGACTCAGCGCTGCCGTCAGTTTCGCGCCCACGGACGCATTACCCGGCGCAGCGGCGCTGACACAGTCGCCGCAACCATCGGATCTATCAGTCTTCTTCGCCGCAGATGCCGCAACGCAGTTTGCACCGTCGACTTTGACAGGCCGGTCTTTGCCGCGATGGTCTGCAAACTGATCGTAAGGGTGTCCCGTCGCGTCTTCGCTGCCAGCCGCAGCAAAAACAGGTACACGATAAACGTCGCCGGGCGCCGGTCATGCCCGACGAGATCGGGCATCAGGACATCGACGACATAGGCATCAACGATCAGGCGCTCCATAGTAGTAAATACTATAGTACATATTGACACCGCGGCCAATCGCGCTGGGCTAGCATCCGGCTGCAAGGAACCAGTCGGAGGTCTCGCCTATGATCACCCAAGTCAAATTTGTTGGAATTCCAACCGCCGATCAGGACCGGGCGCTCCGGTTCTATACCGAGAAATTGGGTTTTGAAGTCTCGACAGACCAGGTCTTTGATTCCAAGCAGCGCTGGATTGAACTTCGAATCGCCAATTCGCCTACCCGTGTAGTGCTCTTTACGCCCGAGGGGCATGAGGATCGAATCGGGACCTTCTTCAACGGCTCGTTCAGCTGTGATGATGTGTCGGCGACGTATCGGCAACTCAAGGCGCGCGGCGTCACTTTCGTTTCAGAGCCCCGAAGAGAGCCCTGGGGCGAGTACGCAACCTTTAAGGATCCAGACGGTAACCAGTTCGTGCTGTCTTCCTCCTGACTCATGGGTATACGAATCCGCGAGAGGGCGTACCCCTTCAGTGCGACTGATCCTCTTGTGTTGCGAGCGGTGGGCCGGTGAATTCCGCTTCAATCGAGAAGTCGATCAAATCCCCAACGCCCATCGTAGTGCCGGGCGCCGGCACGCCATAAGCGATGCCAAAATCCGAGCGGTTGAACGAGCCGTGCGCGGAGAATCCAATGCGCGCCTGTGGGTCCATCTTGGGCATCCCGGGATAGCCCCCGTTATAGGTTGCCGTAAGGACAATCGGCCGCGTCACGCCGTGTAGCGTCAGCGTGCCGGTGATTTCCATCGACTTCACCCCGGTCATTCGCACGCTCTCAGACTTGAAGACGATTTGGGGATACTTTGCCGTGTCGAGCATCTGCGGGCCCTTCATGATGTCGAGACACATCTGCGGCGCGGCGTCCATTTCGAACGAAGATGCGTCAATAGTCGTCACCACCTTGGAGGCCGGCAGGTTCTTGGGGTCGAACGTAAGATCTGCATCGAAGCGGCTAAAGCGCGTGGTGTAGGTCGAGAATCCCATGTGACTCGCGCGCAGCACTATGCTGGCATGGGCTTTGTCGAGCTTGTAGGCGCCCGCCGGGGGCGCGGTCACAGTCGCCTTCGCGGGGGATCCGCTGGACGCGGCAGCCAGCGAAAGCCCGCTATCGAAGCCCCACGCCGCAACGATCACCACGGCGCCAAGAAGGCGCGGCGCGGTCAGAGCTGTGCGGGTTCCGCGAGTGCAGTATCGCGTGGGCGCCTTGTTGGGCTGAATCGTCATCGGGGACTCTCCTTTGCCAGTGGTCCAGTGCGGAGCTTCGGTGTAACGGCCGACGTCCGTCGCCCGGCCCGGGAAGTCTTTCGACGAGTCTGGCGCTAGCCGAGCGCGACGAGCTCCGCAGGAGTCAGCCTGACGCGCGCGGCGGCGATGTCCTCCTCCAGATGCGTCACCGAGGAAGTGCCGGGTATGGGCAGCATGACGGGCGATTTCGCCAGCAGCCATGCGAGCGCCGCCTGCAACACATTCACTCCGTGCGCACGCGCTACCTCCTCGAGCGCGTGACCGCTATCGGCCTCGAGCTTGTCCGCGGAACCGCGCGCGATCGGCGCCCAGGGAATGAACGCCAGTCGCTCACGCTCGCACACGGCGAGTACGGCTGCTGAGGAGCGGTCGGCAGCGTTGTAACGGTTCTGCACGGAGACGATGGGTACGATGCGCCGGGCCGTGGCCAGCTCATCGACGCTGACCTGCGACACGCCGATGTGACGGATCTTGCCCTCCTTCTGCAGTCGCGCCAGCTCTCCGAGTGAATCAGCCACCGGAACCTTCGCGTCGATTCGGTGCAGCTGGTACAGATCGATGCGCTCGAGCTTCAGGCGCCTCAAGCTGGCCTCGCATGCCTCGCGCAGGTGTGCGGGACTGCCGTCCTGTGCCCACTGGTCGGGCCCGGGGCGCACGCTGCCGCCCTTGGTGGCGATAACGAGTCCCGCCGGATAGGGATGCAACGCCTCCTTGATGAGGCGCTCGCTCACTTCGGGTCCGTAGGCATCGGCGGTGTCGATGAAGTCAACGCCGAGTTCCACTGCTCGGCGCAATACCCGGCGCGCCTCGACCGCATCCTTCGGTTCACCCCAGATGCCGGGGCCCGTGAGGCGCATGGCGCCGAAACCCATTCGGTTCACTACCAGATCGCCGCCGAGTGTGAGGGTTCCTGCAGCTGCGGCTGGTAGCTGGCGCCGCGCCGTACGCGCCGATGCAAGCGGGCCCACGAGGCTCGCCATCCCAATGGCTGAGGCGTTCAAGAGCCACTGGCGGCGCGTCAAAGGAGAGGGCTTCATCGGGCGCATGCTATCGCCGTCCGAATTGGAACACTATCAAAAGACGCCAGGTGCGATCAGGCCGCCTTGCGGCGCTTGTAGTACTCCACGATCTTCGGGTGACTGGCCAAGCGCTCGAAGTGCTCGACCAGCTTCGGCGCGACACGGTCCACGAGGTCCTTCGGTATGTGATCCAGCGCCCCCGACCGCAGCCATCGGATCAACATGAAGACTTTCAAATCAGCCACCGTGAGGCGCCTGTCGGCGAAATACTCCCCGCCGGCTGCCTTCAGCCTCGCCTGGAACTGCTCGAGGTATCGTGCGATATGCCCCGCCGCCAGCTCCTCACGCGCCTTCTTCTTGGCATCCGCGGGCAGGTCGATGGTTTGGCCGATTCGCGCACTGATATCCTCAGCCGCGTCCATTACCTCGTCGCACAGCAGCGCCTGCCAGTCATCCTTGGGATACAAGCCGGTCAACTTGCCGACATAGCGATTTATGCTGTTGGATTGCGAGACGACCTTGCCGTCGACTTCAAGCGTGGGCATCGCGAGGAACGGCGTCGTGTCGCGGAACGCGGGCCAATCCTTGCCCGCGATGCGCTGATCTTCGAACGCGATGGTGCCGATGTGCAGCGCCAGACGCGCAGGCTCGCCGCGTCCGCCGTCGAAATCGAAATAAGTCAGCTTCAGCTTTGCCATGTTCAGCATCCTCGAGGTGTTGGCCGTCACTCAGTGCAGACGAGTATAGCGCCGCCGTCACTGCGGAGCGGCGATGCCACGGGACACTCGGTGCCGCCACTGTCTGCTGAGCGCAGGCGCTCGCAGACCCGCGACTAGCGGGAACGCGATTCGGTCACTCGGCCTGGCTCATAGCGCGGCCGCAGGAAGCTGTAAGCGGCGCCAAGGCCGGCGCAACCCATCAATATCGGGAGGGAAAAGCCCAAGCCAGCCGCCAGCATGCCCGCTGCAATCAGGCAGGCGGCGGCGCAACCGAGGTCCCAGCCTCCTTCGGTGATCGTGTGAAAGCGCAATGGACATGACGATGCCTTTGCCATGTTGTAAATGGGCGTCATGAGCGCTGGGAGCAGCAATGGACCGAGCAGAGCTCCGAAAGCGTTAGCCACGACCGCACGCAACGGTGTTCCGAACGCGCTGGCCTTGACGATCAGAACCAGAGCCGCAAGACCGTAAGCTATTTTCAGTATGCGTTTGCCATGTCCCAAATCGATCAGCCGACCCGTAGCGATCGTAGCAACGGCGCCGAAGAGAGCGGCCAGCGCCATGGCCTTTCCGTATGAGTCAAAGTGCTCGCCGAGGGTAACAAACAGCGCGATTTGCCAGACGTAGTTCGTGCAGGCACCGAAGAAACTGTCCGCAAACATCACCCGGGCCGCAAAGCGGCGCGTTTTGCGGTCGATCGTCGCGTCCTTCGGTACCGCGACATTTCGAGCACCGACGAGCGGCACCGCGGCGAGAAGTTGCACCACGGTGATTGCGCCAAAGGCAACCATCGGCCCGCCCTTTGCGAGCAGCGTGCCCCCGAGCACGGGTGCAGCGATGGCAACCAGGCCGTTGATTGCCTGCTTTGTTCCTTCCTGGCTGCCACGTTGCTCGCTATCTCCCAGAGCGGCGAAATAGGCGTGGTAACACGTCCAGTAGAGAGTGCTCCCGAGCGCGCCGAGCGCAATGTAGATGGCGAGCCATGCTCCCAGCCCGTGCACCCGGGATAGCGTCAGGTAAGCGATCGCCTCGATGACGACACCGATGACCAGGGTCTTGCGCAAACCGATGTGACGCGCGAGCGGAACGACGCCCGGGCGCATGAAATATCGCGATAGCGTGGTAGCCGCGAGCGCGCAGAGCGTGAGCGGAAGCGGAACGCCGGAGTCGAGAAGAAACACGAAGATGAAAATGCCACCGCCGTTCTCGGCGACTGCGAGCAGTGCCGAGTGAAGGTACAGGCGGTTGACGGCGGGATTTCCGAACACGGTGGATTCGGGCCACTCACTGCTTTTCGGGCTACTCGAGCACTGACCCCCCGGGGTGTAAAGGCAGCGCTCCAGGGCTTACCAGACGCGCACCCGATCCGCCGGCGCGAGGTAGAGCTTCCCACCGGGCTTGAGGCCGAAGGCCTCGTACCAGGCGTCGAGGTTCCTCACGGTGTCGGCCCGGTACTCGGCGGGCGCGTGGCTGTCCGTGACCAGGCGCTGACGCAGTGCCGGCTCACGGATCTTCTGGCGCCAGAATTGCGCGAAGCTCAGGAAGAACAGCTGCTCGGCGCTGTAGCCGCCGGCACCGGCAGCGGGCTTGCCGCCGAGTGTGAGTCGCCACGCATCGAGCGAGTCGGCGAGTCCCGCCACGTCGGCGATGTTCTCACTGAGGGTCTGCTTGCCATTGACGGCGACGTCGGGGACGGGACGGTAGCGATCGAACTGCTCGGCGAGACGCTTGCCCGCCGCCTCGAAGTGCGCAAAGTCATCCTGGGTCCACCAGTTGCGCAGCCGCCCGTCGGCGTCAAACAGCGCCCCCTGGTCGTCGAAGCTGTGGCTGATCTCATGCCCGATCACCGCACCCGCCGCGCCGTAATCGAGCACCGGGTCGCGCTGCGGGTCGAAGGCCGGCGGCTGCAGGATCGCCGCCGGGAAATTGAGCGCATTCATCGCCGGCAGGTTCACCGCGTTGACCGTCTGCGGCTCCAGGCACCACTCGGAGCGATCGACGGGCTTGCCGAGCCTGGCGAGATTGCGATGGTAGTCGAAGAGCTCGGCGCGCTCGGCGTTGCCGAGCGCGTCGCCGCGCACCACCTCGAGCCCGGAATAATCGATCCATTTGTCGGGGTAGCCGACCTCCACTTTGAGTGAGGCGAGCTTGGCTTTCGCCTGACGCCGGGTCTCGGGCGCCATCCATTCGATGCGGTCGATCCGGGTCGCAAAAGCAGCGACGAGATTGCGCACCATCGCCTCGGCGCGCGCCTTCTCCGAGGCCGGGAAGTAGCGCTCGACGTAGAGCTTTCCGACCGCATCGCCGAGGGCGGCATTGGTGTCGTCGACGGCGCGCTTCCAGCGCTCGCGCAGCTGCGGCGTGCCGGAGAGCACGTGCTGGTGGAACTCGAAATCCTCCTCAACGAACGCCCTCGACAGGTAGGGCGAGGCGTGCTCGAGCGCGTGGAAGGTCAGATAGTGCTTCCAGGTCGTAAGCGGCTCGGCGGCCACCAGCGCCGAGATTCCCTTGACGGCTCCCGGCTGCCAGACGACGAAGCGCGGCTGCTGCCCGAGGCCCGCCGCGGCGAAGAAGGCCTGCCAGTCGAGCCCCGGGGCCTCCTGCTCGAAGTCGCCGCGCGACCAGTGATTGTCGCCTTTCTTCACGTCCTCGGAGTCCTCGCGGCTCACGTGCGCTTCGGCGATTCGCCGCTCGAGCGCGAAGATGCGCTCGGCCTTGGCGCGTGCGTCGGAGATGCCGCCGAGCGTGAGCACTTGGGCGATATGCGCCAGGTACTTCTCGCGGATGGCGGCCATGGCCGCCGAGGCGTTCAGGTAATAGTCGCGATCCGGCATCGCGAGTCCGCCCTGCAGCAGGAACGGCGAGTAGGCCTTCGGCTCATCGAGATCCTGCGCGACCCACAGGCCGAAGAGGTTCGGGGTATAGAGGTTGGTGTTGTTCAGCACATCGACGTCGGCGCGCAGCTGCCGCCCGAGGGCCTGCGCGAGCTCGCGGCGGTCCCTGACGGCCTCGATGCGCGCGAGCGCCGAGGCGAGGGGCTTGAGTCCCAGCTGCTCGATTCGCGCCTCGTCCATGAAGCTCGCGTAGTAATCACCGATCCTGTTTGCGTCGGATCCGGGGGAGGCGCCCGCGGCGGCGGTCCTGATGAGCTCTGCGGTGCGCTTGGTGTTGAGCTCGGCGAGCACCGCGAAGGTGCCCCAGGTGCTGCGGTCCGCGGGGATCTCGGTGGTCTTGAGCCACTCGCCGTTGGCGTAGCGGAAGAAGTCATCGCCGGGCGCGACCGAGCGGTCGATGCTGGCGAGATCGATGCCGTGGGCGGGCGCGGGTGCCGCGATACTGGTGGCCGCAGCGGCCGAGGTCACGACTGCGGCGGCCGCGGTGAGGAGCACGAGTGATGCGCGCACGAGTGAGGTGCGTAGGGCGAGCGCGGGTGCAATGCAGGTCATGGCGATTCCCGGTTGAGCGCGAAAGGCGCGGAGTCTAACCCGGGCGAGTTGAGGCCGGGGGCCGCCGTCGATCTAATATCGGTAATGCGAGGCTTTGAGTCGCTGATCCGCAGCATCGTGCTGGCCGCCGTCTGCGTTCCCCAGGCGTTTGCCTGGGGGCCGCAGGGACACCGCACCGTCGGCGCCATCGCCGATCGCCTCCTGACGCCGGCGGCGCGCGCCGAGGTCGCGGAGCTGCTCGCGGCCGACCTCGACAGGTTCGGCTACCCTTCGGGGCGCACCACGCTCGAGGCGGTCGCCGTCTGGGCGGACGAGATCCGCGGCACTCCTGCGGATGAGCCGCGTTGGCACTACGACGACGTGCCACTCTGCGGCAGCGCGACGCGCGACAGCTACTGCCCGCGAGGGGAGTGCAATTCGGCGCAGCTCGAGCGTCTGACGGCGCTCCTCGCCGACCGCCACGCCGAGCTACGCGAGCGCAACGAGGCGCTCAAGTGGATCGTGCACCTGGTCGGCGACATTCATCAGCCGCTGCACGCCGCCGACAACGGCGACCTGGGCGGCAACCGCGTGCGCGTGGCGCTCGAGGGCGTGCGCACCCGCGGGCGCCTCACGCTACACGGCGCGTGGGATTCGGAGCTGGTGACGCTCGCGCTCGGCACGCGCAGCCGGCAGGCGCCGCCCCGCGGCATCGACGCGCTCGCCCGTGAGGCGCGGGAGCTCACCGCCGAGGCGGAGCAGGGGACGCCGGCCGCCTGGGCGAGCCAGTCCAATCATCTCGCGCGGAACGTCGCCTATCAGTACCCGGGCTTCGCCTGCGGCAGCGTCCCGGCGCGGATCGTCGTGCTCGATGAGGACTATCAGCGCGAGGCGGAGTCGATCGTGCGCGAGCGGTTGCTCCTGGCAGGCGGACGGCTTGCGAATCTTCTTAATGAAACACTCGTAACTCATTGAGAATAAACTGCATCGGACCCCGCGCCACGACGCATCGGAGGCGTGCTAGATTTAACATTCCAGGACAAGGAGCGAGACCCAAGTGAGCGCGAGCGACGAGAGCGTGATTTCCGGCCGCAAGCACAATGCGCGTGCCCGTTCGGTCGCGGCGGGCGTTGCGGACGACCACACGGAGCAGAGCGGCGATGTGCGGTCCACGGACCGCTGGCTGCTGAAGCGCATCTGTTCGTTCCTCGGCGATCCGCCGATCGAATTCGCCGTGCGCGGGGGCGCCCGCGTGCGCGCGACGTCGACCCCCGTGGGTAGCGTCACCTTTGCAAGCCGCGCGACGCTCGTCTCGATCCTGGCCGATCCCTGGGTGCGTATCGGGGATGCCTACAGCGACGGCACTCTGACCGTCGACGGCGACCTGGTCGAGGTGCTCGAAGTCGTGTACCGGGCGGGTGCCATGAGCGACAAGCCCTCGTGGCTGCGGCGCGCGGCCAACCTCGCACACCGGCCGCACGGCAATACGCTTACCGCCTCGCGCGACAACATCCATCACCACTACGACATCGGCAACGAGTTCTACTCGCTGTGGCTCGGCGACACCATGGCGTACACCTGCGCCTACTATCCGACGCCCACGGCGACGCTCGATGAGGCGCAGACCGCCAAGATGCACCACGTGTGCCGCAAGGTGCGCTTGAGGAGCGGCGAGAGCGTGGTCGAGGCGGGCTGCGGCTGGGGGACGCTGGCGCTGCACATGGCGCGTCACTACGGCGTGCGCGTGCGCGCCTTCAACATCTCGCGCCAGCAGGTCGCTTATGCGCGCGAGCGGGCAGCCCGCGAAGGCCTCGCCAGCCAGGTCGAGTACATCGAGGACGATTACCGCAACATCTCCGGCCACTACGATGCGTTCGTCTCGGTCGGCATGCTCGAGCACGTCGGCGTCAAGAACTATCCGATCCTGGGGCGCATCGCGCAGCGCTGCCTGGGGAGCAACGGGCGCGGCCTCATCCATTCGATCGGCCGCAACCACCCGGCGCGGCTGCAGCCCTGGATCGAGAAGCGCATCTTCCCCGGCGCCTATCCGCCGGCGCTGAGCGAGATGTCGCAGATCTTCGAGCCCTGGGACCTCTCGGTGCTCGACGTCGAGAACCTGCGCCTGCACTACGCGCAGACGCTGCGCCACTGGCTCGCGCTCTACGAGTCGGCGGCCGAGCGCGTGCTGGCCATGTTCGATGAGAAGTTCGTGCGCATGTGGCGGCTGTATCTCGCGGGCTCGGTCGCGGGGTTCTCCACCGGCACGCTGCAGCTGTTCCAGGTGGTGTTCGCGACCGCCGACAACAACGACATTCCCTGGACGCGCGCGCACCTGTACACGGCCTGACTGTTCATGCGCTCGAGCGAGGTCATCATTGTCGGCGGCGGGCCCGCGGGCTCGAGCGCCGCCTGGCGCCTGAAACGCGCAGGGGCCGAGGTACTGGTGCTCGACCGCGAGCGCTTTCCGCGCCTCAAGCTCTGTGCGGGCTGGATCACGCCTGAGGTGGTACGCGAGCTCGAGATGGATATCGACGCGTACCCGCATCGCCTCCTCACCTTCCCGCGCCTCAGGGTGCACTACGGACGCCTGAGCCTGCCCGTCCCGTGCGTACAGCATTCCATCCGCCGCTTCGAGTGGGACGCGTGGCTCCTCGAGCGCTCGGGCGCGCTCATCGAGCAGCACAACGTGCGCGACATCGTCGCGGACGGCGACGGTTACCTGATCGACGGCGCTTACCGTTGCCGCTATCTCATCGGCGCCGGCGGCACGCGCTGCCCGGTGTACCGCAGCCTCTTCCGCGAGCTCAACCCGCGCGCGCACGAGCTGCAGATCGTGACGCTCGAGCATGAGATCGAGTACGACTGGCAGGACGGGGACTGTCACCTGTGGTTCTGCGACGCGGGCCTGCCCGGATACTCCTGGTACGTGCCGAAGGAGAGCGGCTGGCTCAACGTCGGCGTCGGCGGCTTTGCCGAGCGCATCAAGAGCGCCGGCCAGGACATCAAGACGCACTGGGCGCATCTGGCCGCGAAGCTCGACGGCGGGCTGACGCGCGGCGCGCACTATGACCCGGCGGGCTACAGCTACTTCCTGCGCGGACGGGTCGATGTCGTGAGGCGCGACAACGCCTTCATCACCGGCGATGCCGCCGGGCTCGCGAGCCGCGATCTCGGCGAGGGGATCGGGCCCGCGATCAGGAGCGGAGTGCGCGCCGCCGAGGCGATTCTCCACGGCGCGGCCTACCGCCTCGACGACGTGACCGGCATGAGCGTCGCGAGCATCGCGCGGAGTATGCTGAGCCGCGCGGCGCGCCCGCTTGCCCCGCACGGCCGGCGGCGCGCGAGCAACGGAGGACCAGCCCATGGCCTACGTCACGGTAATCAATGAGCATCAGCACGTACAGCAGGTCGTCTCCGGCCACCACCACCTGACCGCCGATGAGACCGTCGCCGCCGGCGGCAGCGATGCGGGTTTTGCGCCGCGCGAGCTGCTGCTCGCGAGCCTCGGCACCTGCACCGCGGTGGCGCTGCGCAAGCACGCCGCCCAGAACGACTGGATGCTCGGCAAGATCACGGTCGGCGTGCGCTGGTCGCGCGACGCCCAGGGCCACGAGCACATCGAGCGGCGGCTCTCGTTCACGAGGCCGCTCACCGCCGAGCAGAAGACGCGGCTGCTCGAAGTCGCCGAGGCCACACCGGTGAGCGCGGTGCTACGCACCGGCATCAGGATCCAGTCGTCGGTCGTGGATTGAGCCGCGGCAAACCGCGGGTGTCAGAAGCTGACGGTGACGGTGATCGTGTCGGTGAAGGTCCCGGAGCCCGGGGTCTGCAGCGCCGGCATCATGCCGTAGACGGTGGCACTGACCGAGGGCTTGCCGGGCGTCACGAACTGGTTGTACGTGAGGCTGACGCCGGTACCGTCGCCCCACACCTGGGTGTAGGCGGCATCGAGATACAGGTTGTAGTTGAGGAAGTCCGTACCGTTCAGCATCGTGCGGGACGTGAAAGTGCCGCTGCTGCCGGTAGCGAATGCAATGGTGATGGGGTTGTGGCCGGTCGCCCCGGACACCACGCAGCTTACCGAGACCGTCCCGCTCGAGAACGTCGCGGTAGCCACCGTCGGATCGTAGACGCCGAAGGCCACGCCGCTCGCTGACACCGTGCACGAGCTCACCAGGGCATGCGCGGACCCGGTCGCGAGGAGCGCAAGCGCCCCGTACCAAGCCAGCGTGGGCCGTCTCATCGGGCGCTCCGGCAGGCGATCACGCCAACGTCCGGCTGTTCTTCGCCCGAGGGCGGCGGCGGCAGCCGGAAGGTGCAGCGGCCATCTCTCCAGCGCGCCTCGCCCGAGGTGCCGTGGTCGTAGTTGGTAACGTATGCCAGCCCGTCGAGGCCGATCGGAAACTCCTCACCCTGGAACCTGACGACCGCGCCGGGCGGCACCGGACTGCCATCGTCGCGCTGCAGGCGGAAGACCCCAGGGCGAATGCGCTTGACCGGGAATTGTATCAGCGTGCCGCTGCGGTACGGCGGCACGACTTGCACCTGGGCGTTGGAGAGCTGTGCATCGAGTGGCAGCTGCAGCGGATCGACGCTCAGACGGTTGACGTCGTAGGAGCGCAGGTCGCGCACCAGGGCGAGGCCGTTGTCGTCGGTGCGCGCCACCGGCTGGTTGTCGTAGTAGACGGTGACGCCGGGAATCCCTGCGACGTCGACCATGGCGAAACTGTCGTTGACGGTGCGCGTCAGGCGCAGCTCGCCGCCCATCCAGGTCATGCCACCGCTCACGGCCAGATGCTGCGCGCTCGCATCGAGGAAGCGCGCCGCCGCGGCATCGATCAGCAGCACGTTGGTCTGGCGCTGGTATTCCACGTTGTAGCTGGCATCGGTGCCCGCCGACAGCAGGTAGCCATCGCCGACGCCGGGCGGCAGGTTCTTCTGCAGCGTCTGCACCAGCGCCGCATTGGGGGTCGGCAGCTGATTGTCGTAGCGGAACTGCGTCGAGGTGTTACGGCGGGCATCGAGCGGCAGCACGTAGAAGAAGGAGACGTTGGTGTCGTGCGTGTTGCCGGTGGTGCGCGTGGCGTTGGCGCTGAAGCTGCCCCGCCGGACATTCACCTGGTAGGTGACGCCGATGGCCTGCTGGCGGGTGTCGTCGGGATTTCTCTGCGCGACGAACGCGAGCTGCAGGTTCCCGGCCTTACCCATGTTCCAGCCGACCTGCGCGAGCGCGCGATCGAGCGCCGTCGGCAGCCCGTTCACGTTGCCCACTTCGCGAAAGCCGGCGCCCGCGTGCTGCGCTTCGAGGATGAGGCTCAGCTGGTTGTTGACGCGCTGAATGCCGAGCGCCTCGTAAGTGCCCGAGCTCGAGGGCTGCGGCCCGCCGCCGAGGAGTCCCGGGGTGACGCGCTCGCCGCCGACCGCGAAGTCGAGCGTGAGCACCGCCCAATGGTCGATTCCCTGCGCGAGATCGAGGCCGGCCGCCCAGGGGCCGTTACGCATGGCCTCGGCGTGGAGCTCGCCGGTCAGGAGCGGATTGAACCCGTGCCGCCAGGTCGCCGAGCCGATGAGCGGGCCGTAAGCGTTGCTGTCGAGGCCGTAGTTCTCGCGCACCGCGCCGAGGTCGAGATCGTAGAGCGACAGTCCCGGCTGCAGCATCACCGCGGCCGAGTAGAACGGTACCGAAACGATCTGCTGCTGACCGAGAGCGTTGCGCACGACGATGGTCACATCGCCGCTGCCATTCAGCGCCGGCACCTGGTTGACGATGAAGGGTCCGGCCGGCACCTCGCTCGAGCCGACCGACCGACCGTTCACGAACACGTCCACCGTCGAGGGCACGACCGCCGTCCCGGTTGCGGCGAGCAGCGGCGTAGTCACCAGATCCGGCCGGATGCCGTAGTTGGTGCCGAACTGCAGTCCGCCGAAGCGCACCGCCTCGGCCCACGAGCCCGGCACGCTGATCGCATCGCCGAGGCGCAGCGTCTCGAGCGCATCGGGGAAATCGTGGCTGAAGGCGCTCTGCAGTCGCACGAAGCTGCTGACGCCCCGGGTGTGCGTCTCGGTCGCCGTGTTGATGAGGACGCCCGCGGGGCTGAAGAGGCCGAGCTCGCCGAGGACGCTGGCGACGTCGGCGCCCGAGTACTGGCCGGTCTGGCCGAAGAGCTCATAGTTGAAGAAGGCGCCGGCACCGCTGCGCGACATCGGGGGGCGATTCACGCCGCTGAGGGCGAGGGACGAGCTCTCGAAAGCGCCGGGCGGTGCGGTGACGCTCACCGCGCTATGCACCTCATCGAAGGCCACCTTGGCGCCGGGGATGGCGTTGACGGGGAAATAGCGCTTGCCGTCCGCCACGTGCGGCGGCCCCGGCGGCACCCGCAACCGCAGCCGCGCGAAGTCGCTCTCGGCGAGCCACAGGCCACCGCTCGAGTCACGCAGCGCGACCACGATGTCCGGGCGTGCGACAAATCCGTTCAGGCGCAGCTCGAGCACTGCCTCGCGCCAGTCCGCGTCCGGTCCTGCGCCCGCACCGTCGGCGCTCGCGGCCGCCGCGCAGCACATCAGGAGCACCGCGCAGATTCCCGATGCGCACCGGGCCCTGTTCCCCATGGCGCATGCGTCTTATTTCGGAGCACCCGGGCTGCTGGTGACGGTGAAGTCCCCGGCGTCCGAGTGGCCCTTGATCACGAGCGGGGTATCGCGGGCCAGGCCGGCAGCGGCGCGCAGTTGCCACTGTGCGAGCGTACCGGGGAGCAGATAGTGCGGCGTCTCGGTGTGCAGGCCCTGGACGGCGCGCCCGGCGCTCTCGACGTCGAAGTCGAGAATCTGGATGTGAGCGCCGCCGTGGTTCTGCGCCGCGACCTGGAGGGTACCGTCGGTGAGGAAGCGGTGGCTCCAGGCGAGGTCGGCGTCCGCGCGCTTCTGCGCCGCGACGAACACCGGCAGCGTGATGCGCAGTGCCACCCGCAGCCCCGTGGTCTCAGGCGCGGCAGCCTGCGGCACCTCCGTGAGCACCAGGCGGTAGTCGAGCTCGCGCGCCGCATCCGGCTCGCGCAGCAGCGCAATCCTCAGGACCTGCTGTCCCCTGGGGGGGACGGTGAAGATCGGCGGAGTGACGAGCAGGTCGTGCGTGTCGGCGAGCTGGTCTTCGCCCTCACGCTGCGACCAGGCGGCCGGCCGCGCCTGCACCACGACCGGTGAGTCCTCCTGGTTGCGCACGGTGAGGACAGCGGTGCGCGTGGCCGCATTCAGCTCGACGCGGATCGGGGCAACACTCAAGGCGCTTGCTGCGGCCTCATCGGCCGCAGCAAGCACACCCATTGCCAGCAGCGACAGGGCGATCGCCCTCATCGCTCAGTACGCGACGCTGACAGTGACCGTGTCAGTGTAGGTGTTCGGCGGCGCCGCCCAGTTGGTCGCGTTATCCGGCAGGCTGCCGTATACGGTCAGCGCGACCGCGGTCCCGAGACCCGCGCCGGTTCCGCCCTGTGTCACCGAGGTGCCGGTACCGTCACCCCAGACAGTGGCGAAGCCGGAGGTGGTGTAGAGGTTGTACTGCAGCGTGTCACCCGCAGCACCATCGGTCATGAGGCGCTGCGCGATGGCGCCGCCGGCGGTGGTGCCCTTGTCGAGCGACACCGTGAAGGCGGTGCTCTTGGTGCACTTCACCGAGACCGTGCCGTTCGCCGCGAGGGCGCCGGCGGTCGGGGTGTAGTTACCGAACGCCACGTTGGTCGCAGCCACGGTGCAGTTCTTGAGCACGGTCGCCGAAACCTGGAAGGTCGTCGTGGCGGGGTTGGCGGACTGGGCGGCGCCGGCACTCGCCAGCAACGCACCTGCCCCGAGACAGGCAATGAAGTTACGCATAAAACTCCCGAACGTTTGTTTGAAGGCCGAACTACGCGCGGCATTCCGTTGCCGTCTTGGTGCGCTCAATCATGGGGAAAAAGTGCCAACAATTGCGGACACATGTCGCATTTCCGGGACCCGCATGAGGAGCGTTCTTCGGGATATGAGAAGCGGTCGAGGCTCTCGCTGCCTGTCGGCTCAGCGCTTGCGGCGAGTGCTCGATGGAGCAGTGTGAGTCAGGTCACAGGGTGCGTCGCGCGTCAGGCGACGGGCGCCACCCGAGGGCGTCAGTAACTCACCGTCACCGTAACGAGGTCGGTGTAGAGCCCCGGGGCGAGATCGGCGTTGGCCGCAGCGTCAGGTACCTGACCGTAGACCGTCTGCCTGATCGCAGCCCCGCTGGTGAGTCCGCGGCCGATGCCGCTCACGGTGGCGGACCTCTGCGTCCCGTCGCCCCACACCGTGGTGTGCGTCGCCGTGGTGTAGAGGTTGTATGCGAGGGTGTTGGTGCCCATCCTCATCGAGCGCTGCGTCACGCTGCCCCCGCCCGTTCCGGCATTCAGCGCGACGGTGAAGGGCGCGCCCTTCGTGCAGAGCACGGCGAGTGTCGTGCTGGCGGACATGCTGCCCTGGCCCGGCAGGTAGGTGCCGAAGGAGAGCGGGTTGGCCGACACGGTGCAGGTGGAGGCGACCGTTACCGAGACCGTCATCGTGGTACTGGCCGTCGCGCCGGAGGACTCGTTCGCGGTCGCGAGCAGCAACACCGCCGCGAGCGAGGCGATGAGCAGTTTCGCCCTGGAATGTCCCGAGCGCTTGGGTGAGACCATGGTGCCCTCGTTCCGTGGACGCAGCGATCAGCCGACTGCCTGAGCGGTCTGATCCGTTATCGTCCGGACCCGCCGTGACTTGAGGCTGCGCCCGCGGTCCCGATTTGACAAGGCGGGGGGTGCCCGAGACCTCAGGATTAAGTTGAGTCGCGGTGCAGTCGGCGCCGCTCACGCCGCGGCGTGCGCCTCAGGAGCCGAGCTCGTCGCGAGCGATCCCCAGCTCCTCGAGTATCGCCACGCGCAGCTCCTGCGCATCGCTGTTGGAGAGCCTGCGTGGATGGGGGAACGGCACCTCGAAAGTCGCCTGGATGCGGGCCGGCCTCGATGAGAGGACGACGATGCGATCGGCCAGATGGATCGCTTCCTCCACGTCGTGCGTGATCAGCATCACCGTATGCCGCTCCCGCACCAGGATCCGCAGCAGCTCGTTACGCATGCGCAGGCTCATGAGCGCATCGAGTGCCGAGAACGGCTCGTCCATGTACAGGATCTCGGGTTTGACGGCCAGTGCGCGCGCGAGCTCGGTGCGCTTCAACATTCCGCCCGAGAGCTCGTGAGGGTAGCTGTTCTCGAAGCCCCGCAGCCCGACGATATCGACGTAGCGATCGGCGATCTCGATGCTGTCGCCCGGCGCATGGCCATTGAGGCCGAACGTCAGGTTCTCCCTCACCGTCAGCCAGGGGAACACCGATCCCTGCTGCGAGATGAGGATGCCCCTGGAATTCGGCCGGGCGCGTGGTGCGCCGTCGATCATCACGGAGCCGGAGTCCGGAGCGATGAATCCCGCGATCATGTTGAGCAGGGTGGTCTTGCCGCAGCCGGAGGGGCCGACGATCGCGACGAACTCGCCGTCGCGCACGGTGAGGCTCACATTCTCGACGACGGGCAGGGGGCCCTTGTCCGAGGCGAAGGATTTCTTCAGATCCCGCACTTCGATCTTAGTGCGCATAGCGCCACCTGACCCACTTGAACCCCTCCAGCAGCCGCATGAAGCCGTCGAGCGACAGGCCGATTACACCGATGATGATCATCCCGGCAACCACCAGGTCGTAGCGATTCCCGGCGTTGCGCGAGTCCATGATCATGTACCCCAGGCCGGAGCGCAGCGCGATCATTTCAGCCGCCACGACGACCAGCCAGGCGACTCCGAGGCCGATGCGCATGCCGACGACGATCTGCGGCAGCACCGCGGGGATGACGACCCGCTTGAAGAGCGTGTGGCGCGAGACGCCGAAGTTCTCCGCGGCCCGCAGATAGCGCTTCTCTATGGTATGTACGCCCACGGTGGTCTGCACGACCATGGGAAATACCGACGAGATGAAGATGAGATAGATGGGCGAGGCGTCGCCGACGCCGAACCAGAGAATCGCGATCGGAATCCAGGCAATCGGTGAGATGGGCCGCAGCATCTGGAAGAGCGGATTGAGCGTCCGGTACGCGGCGCTTACCCAGCCCATCCACAGGCCGAGGGGCACGGCCACGCAGACGGCCAGCCCGAAGCCGATACCTACCCGCATGAGCGATGCGCCGATGTGCCGCGCGAGCGTGCCGTCCTTGAGGAGCTCCCAGGCGCCGGTGACGACCGCCCACGGCGTCGGGAAGATGACACTATGGGTCCCGAGAACCGTCGCCCACCAGAGGGCGATCAGTGCGGCGATCACCGCAACGGATGGTAAGGCTTCCTTGATTCTGCGCATGGCGAGGGGGTCAGTTCAGGAGTTTCCCGCGGGCTCGTTCAGCCGCTCGAGCAGCTCGCGCGTGCGCCAGCGAATCCTCGCCCACGGACTTGCCGGGTAGGGCTCCACGACGATCGTCATCTGGCCGCTCGGGTGCGCCGTGCATTGGAACTGATATTCGGACGCCTGCGCGAACGGCAGTGAAAAGCTCTGCCCGGGCATCATCAGCGTGGGGCCGAAGATCTGCGGCACATCGTCCCGGTTGCGCAGGACCAGAATATCGCGGACGCCGAGCGTCAGGCGGATGTGGTCCGGCAGGATCTCGAGGTTCTTCTCGCCGGTCATCCGCCGCGCCCAGGTTCCCTTCGGGATCACGAACACCGCGTTGCGGGAGGCGGTGTGGATCGGCGCAAGTCCGCTCCACGCCAGAGCCGCAGAGGCAACGGCCGTGATCGTCACGAGGACTGCTGAGCGGGCGCGCACGCTCACTCCTTTAAAAGGAGCCGCAGGTCGTTGACGTAATCCCCGGGGCTGTGCCCGTAAGGCATGAGCGCCCTTATCCGGCCGGCGCGGTCGATCAGATACGTAAAAGACGAGTGGGAGTAGGCGTAGCCATCGCCGGTGCGGATTTTCTGCGTGCTGATGCCGTAGTCCCTGCGCACGCTCTCGAGCTGCGCCGCAGTGCCCGTTCCGCCGATGAAGCTGGCATCGAACTCGCGCAGGAATGCCTGTAAGCGCGCGGGGACATCCTTTTCCGGATCCACCGTCACGTAGAGCACCTGCACGTCCGAGGCAAGGGGGCCGAGCTCGCGGTGTGCCGCGGCGAGCGTCGCGAGCGTGACCGGACAAACCGCCGTGCACGAGGAGTAGCCAAAGGCCAGCAGGACCACTTTGCCGCGATAACGGCTCATCCTGAGCTCATGGCCGTCCGTGCCCTCGAGAGAGAACTCCGGCGCCTGCCGCGGCGGGTCGAACAGCCCCGCCTTGAATGCGGGGGCCTCCGCGGCTCCCGCCGCCAGCACGCTCATGAGCACCACCGTTGCAGCCGCGAGGCGATACGCGTTCATGCCGTCAGCGCGCCTTACAGCGGAATCCCGGCCGGATGAGACGCGTGCGCAAAGCGCTCGTCGACATACTTCTCATAGGGGATGGGATGCCGGATCGTTCCGGCTGCGAGTGACAGCTGCATCAGCTCCTCGAATTCCGAGCGGATCATCCTCAGATCGCCGTAGGTTACCCGGTCGCTCGGATTGCGCATAACGAAGCGGATGATCGCGGGGTCCTGGTTGAAGAACTCGCGCCCCGCAGCGATCTGCACCGCCTTCTCGCGGTGCGCCGGCTCGGAATCGAGCCACACGCCGGCACCGAGGATCTGGTTCACCAGGTCCTGGACCATCGCCGGATTCTCCCGGATGAGCTCCTCGCGGACGGTGAGGACGCAGCAGATGTACTTCGGCCACTCGTCGCGTGTCATGCGCAGCGGCCGCGCATAGCCGGCACTCTGCGCGGCGGCGCCGAATGGCTCACCGGTGCAGTAGGCGTCCACCGCCCTGGCATAGAGGGCGGCCGGCATGTCCGGAGGGGCCATCTCGACCACCTCGACCTCCTCGATGCGCATGTCCTCCTCAGCGAGCATGCGGCGGAGAAAGAGGAAATCGACGGCGAAACGGCTGGGGACCGCGATGCGCCTGCCCGCGAGCTGCCGGAAGTGCTGATAGGGAGAATCGGTGCGCACCATGATCACCGCGCCCGAGCGGTGCCCGAGCGATACGATCCTGAGGGGAATGCCCTTGTCGGCCAGATCCATGACGAGCGGCGCCAGCATGTAGCCCGCCTGGATGCGTCCGGCCATCAGCGACTCCTTTATCTCCGGCCAGCCGTTGTACTTGCTGTACTGGTACTCGAACCGCGGTGCGTCGGGCGGGAGCGAGCGGTTCTGGACATTCCTGCCGACGCACGCTACCGGAAGAGTCAGGTTGCAGGTGACGGGAAGGCCGCCGACGACCAATGAATTGGGGTTTGCCCGGCCGCAACGGCCGAGCGCCGCGGGAAGCGCCAGGGCGGCGAGGCTCTGCAAGGCGCGCCTGCGCGAGATGAGATTCCCGCCCCCCGTTTGCCGCACTCCGTCTTGCCCCATCCTCTCGCTGAGCTCTCAAGGCAGTCCCGTCCACCCATGGTAGCGTATCGTCCCGCCGGTGGGTCGCCGCAGGCCCAAGGCTTCAGTTTGCCCCACGTACGAGGAGCTCACGAGATCTATGAACGCCCGACGCCCGATCACGACCCGCGCCCGCGCGCGGCGCGCTGTGCACCCCTGGGTGCTCGTGCTCTCAACAATCGTCCCGCTCGCCGCGGCGGGAGCGGCAGGTGAGGGCGCCCCGCCGCTCTTTGGCTTTACGGCGCAGGAGGGCGGGGCGCAGCGCTCACTCGAGCAGCGCTTCGACGCGGAGCTGAAACCCGCGGAGCTCCGCGACTGGATGAAGAATCTCGCCTCCGCGCCCAATCAGGTGGGCTCGCCTCACGACAAGGCCAACGCCGAGTTCGTCCGCGATCTCTTCCGCCAGTGGGGCTGGCAGGCGCAGATCGAGGAGTTCGAGGTGCTCTATCCGACGCTGAAGGACCACAGCCTCGAGCTCGTCGCACCGTCGCATTTCACCGCGAGCCTCTCCGAGCCACCGGTGCCGGGCGATGCGACCTCGGACGCCGCCGGCATCATGCCGCCCTACAACGTCTACGGCGCCGACGGCGACGTCACCGGCGAGCTCGTCTATCTCAACTACGGGATGGCGAAGGATTATGAGGAGCTCGCGCGGCGCGGTATCGACGTCAGGGGGAAGATCGTCATTACCCGCTACGGCTCGGGCTGGCGCGGGCTGAAACCGAAGCTCGCGCAGGAGCACGGTGCGATCGGCTGCCTCATCTACTCGGATCCGCAAGACGACGGTTACGCGCAAGGCGACGTGTACCCGCGAGGCGGCTGGCGCCCTGCCGAGGGCGTGCAGCGCGGCTCGGTGCTCGACCTGACGCTCTACAGCGGCGATCCGCTCACTCCCGGCGTGGGAGCGACCAGGAACGCCAAACGCCTCGCAATCGCCGACGCGAAGACGATCCTCAAGATCCCCGTGATGCCGATCAGTTACGCGGATGCGCAGCCGCTGCTCGCGGCTCTCAGCGGGCCCGTGGCGCCGGCGAAGTGGCGCGGGTCGCTCCCCATCACCTATCACATGGGGCCCGGGCCGGCGAAGGTGCATCTCGTGATCCACTCGGACTGGGGCCTGAAGCCGCTCTACGATGTGATCGCGAAGATCCCCGGCCGCGAGAGTCCGGATCAGTGGGTGGTGCGCGGCAATCACCGCGATGGCTGGGTGTTCGGCGCCTGGGACCCGTTGTCCGGGCAGGTCGCCATGTTGGCGGAGGCGAAGGCGATCGGGACGCTCCTCAAGAGCGGCTGGCGGCCGAAGCGCACGCTGGTCTACGCGAGCTGGGACGGCGAGGAGCCGGGACTCCTCGGCTCGACCGAATGGGCTGAGACGCACGCCGCCGAGCTCGAGCGCGATGCCGTGCTCTATCTCAACTCCGACACCAACACGCGCGGCTTCCTCGCCGCCGCTGGCAGCCACTCGCTGCAGCATCTGGTCAACCAGGTGGCACAGGAGGTGAAGGATCCCGAGACCGGCGTGAGCACCCAGGCGCGCCTCCGCGCGCGCTTCCTGGCGCAGGGTTACGGCCGCGAGCCCGAGGACGAGGAAGACAACGACGCGGCGCGCCGCGAGATGCGCCTCGCGGAGGGCAGCGGAGACCTGCCGATCCGCGCCCTCGGCTCAGGGTCGGATTACACGCCGTTCCTCCAGCACCTGGGGCTCACGGCACTCAACATCGAATACCACGGCGAGGATGACCAGGCGGGCGTCTATCACTCGACCTACGACTCCTTCGATCACTACCTGCGCTTCGGGGATCCGACCTTCGCTTACGGTGTCGCCGAGGCGGAGACTGCCGGTCACATCGTGCTGCGGATGGCAAACGCGGACGTGCTGCCGCTCGAGTTCACGGGCTTCGCCGACACGATCGGCGCCTACACGGAAGAGCTGCGCAAGCTCACCGATGACAAGCGCCACAAGAGCGCCGAGCTCGCGAAGCTCCTCGGAGAGAACGCGTTTGGACTCGCCGCGGATCCGACGCGCCTCGTCGCGCCACCGGCTCGTGAGCCAGCCGTTCCGCAACTCGACTTCGCGCCGCTCGATAAGGTGGTCGCGCGGCTCAAGGCGAGCGCGCGCGCCTACGACGAGGCGTACGCGCAGCTCCTTGCCGGGAACTTGAAGCCCGACGCGGCGCGGCGCACCCGCCTCAATGCGCTGCTGCAGGGCATGGAGCGCAAGCTCACGGACGCGCGCGGGCTGCCCGGTCGCCCGTGGTTCCGGCACTTCATCTATGCGCCCGGCATGCTGACCGGCTACGGCGTCAAGACGCTGCCGGGCGTGCGCGAGGCGATCGACGCGGATCGCTGGGACGAGGCCGCCGCCTACATCCCGATCACCGCGGCGGTGATCACGCGCTACTGTGATGCGCTCGATCGGGCGACGGCGCTCCTGCATTAGGCAAGTCCCTGCGGCACGGGGCGCCAAAGGTCAACGAGCGAAGAGCTGCCCGAGGTCCTTGAAGGACTTGAACTCGAGGGCGTTGCCCGAGGGGTCGAGGATGAAGAGCGTCGACTGCTCGCCCGGCTGACCGGCGAAGCGCGTGTGGGGCTCGATCACCCATTCGACCTCGTGCTGCTTGAGGCGCGCGGCGAGCTCCTGCCATTGCGCGCTCTCGAGCACCACGCCGCAGTGGGGGACCGGCACCCCATGGCCGTCCACGGGGTTGAAGAGCGAGCTGATCCGCCCCTCGCGCCCCAGGCTCGGATTCAAGTGGCACACCAGCTGATGGCCGTAGAGATTGAAGTCGATCCAGTCGCGGTCGCTCCGCCCCTCGGCACAGCCGAGCACGCCGCCGTAGAAGCGGCGCGCTTCGGCGATGTCCCTCACCTGGATGGCGACATGAAACGGCGTGAGCGTCACGTGGGCAATCCGCGGGCGGCGTTGCCGCTCGATTCGCCGATCGTATACGATCGTGCACATGTCAGCCCACCTCGCCTGCAACTGGTCCGGGGTGTACCCGGCGGCCACCACCCAGTTCGACCCGGCGCTCGAGCTCGACCTGCGCTCGACGCAGGCCGTGCAAGCGGCGCTGCTGCGCGACGGCGTGCACGGGCTCGTGCTCATGGGCACGGTCGGGGAGGGCAATTCGCTCTCCGCCGCGGAGAAGCGCACGGTGCTCAAGGGCGCGGTCGAAGTGACCGAGGGCCGCGTGCCGATCATCGTCGGGGTGTCGGAATTCACGACCGCCACCGCGGTCAGCTTCGTGCGCGACTGCGAGCGCATCGGCGCGAGCGGCTTCATGGTGCTGCCGGGCATGGTGTACGTGCCGACGACGGCCGAGCTCGAGCATCACTTCCGCACGATCGCGATGGCCACGGGGCTGCCGATCATGCTCTACAACAATCCACCCTCCTATCGCGTCAATATCGAGCTGCCGACGCTCGCGCGCCTCGCCGACGTGCCCAACATCGTCGCCATCAAGGAATCCGCCCCCGATCCGCGCCGATTCACCGATCTCTTCAACGCCTTCGGCGAGCGCTTTCTCCTGTTCGCGGGGCTCGACGACGTAGTCTTCGAGGCCGTGACTCTCGGGGCGTGCGGTTGGGTCTCGGGGCTCACCAACGTCTTCCCCGCCGAGTCGCTCGCGCTGTTCGCGGCGCTCACCGCGGGCGATCTCGAGCGCGCCCGGCGCATCTACCGCTGGTTCATGCCGCTCCTGCACCTCGATGCCGAGCACGACCTGGTGCAGTCGATCAAGCTCGCCGAGCAGATCCTCGGGCGCGGCTCCGAGCGCGTGCGCCCTCCGCGGCTGCCCCTGGCGGGCGAGCGGCGCGTTGAGGTCACGGCCCTCGTCGAGAAGGCGCGCGTCACACGCCCGGCATGAGGCACATCCGCATCGTTGACTCGCACACCGGCGGCGAGCCGACGCGCGTGGTGGTCGAGGGCGGCCCCGATCTCGGCGACGGACCGCTGAGCGCACGCCTCGCGCTGATGCGCGAGCGTTACGACGAGTACCGCTCGGCGGTGGTCAACGAGCCCCGCGGGAACGATGCGATCGTGGGCGCCTGGCTGGTGCCCCCGACCGACCCCTCGTGCGCTGCGGGCGTCATCTACTTCAACAACGCGGGCTACCTCGGCATGTGCGGCCACGGGACCATCGGCCTCGTGGCGACGCTCGCACATCTTGGCCGCATCGCACCCGGCGAGCATCGCATCGAGACGCCGGTCGGCGTCGTCACCGCGACGCTGAACGCGGATTCCTCGGTGTCGGTCACCAACGTTGCGAGCCACCGCGAGGCGCGCGCCGTGCGGGTGGAGGTTCCCGGGATCGGCGCCGTAACGGGCGATGTCGCCTGGGGCGGCAACTGGTTCTTTCTCGTCGAGTCGCACGGTCAGGAGCTCGACCTCGAGAACGTTGGCGCTCTCACCGATTACTGCGCGCGGCTGCGCGCCGCCGTGAACGCGCAAGGCTACCCGAGGGTCGACCACGTCGAGCTCTTCGGGCCCGCGCGGTTGCCCGAGGCCGACGCACGCAACTTCGTGCTCTGTCCCGGCAGCGCCTACGACCGTTCGCCCTGTGGCACGGGCACGAGCGCCAAGCTCGCGTGTCTCGCTGCGGACGGCAAGCTCGCGGAAGGCGAAGAGTGGGTGCAGGAGAGCATCATCGGCAGCGCTTTTCGGGCGAGCTACCGGCGGAGCGGCACCGCCGCCGCCGTCATTCCCACGATCCGGGGGAGCGCCTTCGTCAACGCGGATGCGACGCTGCTGCTCGATGAGCGGGATCCGTTCTGCTTCGGAATCCGCCGCTGAGCCGATCAGCAGGAATGAACGCGCCGCGCTCTCGAGCGCACTCACGAGTGGCGCACCGTTGCGCCCCGGCTAAGCGAAGTGCGCGGTGAGCCACCGTTCCCTCAGAGTTGCCCTCAGCACCCTCATCGCGCTCGGTGCGTCGCTCGCCTCGTTTGCCGCGCCCCTTGATGCCGGCTGGATCGCCGATCCTGGGGTGCAGCGGCGTCTGGCGGGGGGAGAGATCGTCGTCGAGGCCGCGACGGCTTACGATGCCGGCGGTTCCCGCGGGCGGGTGCGCGCCGCGGTCCTCATCAAGGCCGAACCGAAGGCCATCTGGGACGTCCTGATCGACTGCCGGGAGGCTCTCCGGTTCGTTCCGGGCCTGAAGCTCTGTCGGCGGATCGACGGTGGCCCGGACGTGAATTGGCAGGACATCGAGCAGGAGATCCACTACTCGTGGTTCCTGCCGACCGTCCACAACGTGCTGCGGGCCGACTGCGTTCCTCCGCACCGCATCGACTTTCACCGTGTGAGCGGCGATCTCAAGCAGGAGGAAGGCACCTGGCTCCTCACGCCGACGGCGGACGGATCGGCGACCGTGGTCGAATACGAGATGTACCTCGACCCCGGATTCTGGATTCCCCAGTGGCTCGTCAGCCGCACGCTCCGCAAGGATCTGCCCGCGGCCCTTTCGG
>Ga0307479_10000221_pt1 | contig 53640 bp, 44 predicted proteins | sample atmos_gasesECM4C_FD_203743 | JGI IMG/M metagenome (GOLD analysis project Ga0307479, IMG submission 203743) | Hardwood forest soil microbial communities from Morgan-Monroe State Forest, Indiana, United States - atmos_gasesECM4C_515 | ecosystem: Environmental > Terrestrial > Soil > Temperate...
AAAACTTACTCAATCCGTCTTCCGGTTCCATCAACCTCGATAAACCCTTCGACGTTTCGATTCACGCAGCTCCTTACATCCTCGTGACCCTTCTCTTTCCAACCTTCTCAGGTGAGTCCGATCCACGTCACAGGCTTTCGTTTCTACGCTCCTCAAACAATTGGTAAGTCCGCCTTTTCTTCCACAGTTATGCTCAACTCGAGCAAAACTTGTAATTGTCCACAATAATTCTCCGCGATCCTCGCCGTGTCACTGCTCACGCAGATACACTTCGATAAGATCACAGAGGCCCTTACTGTGAACTTGCCAGCCTTTCTGTTGTCAAAGAGCAATAACCCTGGTCCCGTCAGGGCGCCTCGATTTCTCGAAGCTTTCTCCGGTTGCTCGAATCTCAAACTTCGAAACTCGAACCCCCAGAAAATAAAAAACCCGGCGTCGAGCGCCGGGCACAGTCGCCTTCCTCAGGCGTCTTTGCGCGAAGCTCGACTATTTTCTATCCTGTGCTCGTAAAGAACCTCACTTAGGATCTACTTCAGGAATTCGACCCGACTGTGACGCCCTGCTAGTTCGGTTCCACCGGTGACGGTGACCCCTGGCGCTTTGTAGCGCCCCGAACCATTTGTAACTTTATACCAGCTTTCCCTTATCCGTCAACCCCTCGCCACATTTATTTCTAAACCCTCCCTGTGGGCAACTGTGCAAAAACCGCCGTTCATCAATCGTCTCAAAATGATTTCGTCGAGCCCTCAAACTACAGTACAGTACGACTCTGCGGACAGCCGATGCAAAAAGCGCAACCCGCCAGCCGCGCCGCTAGCGCAAGCGTGTAATTCTTCATCCCAAAAACAACCATTAACACTTACAAGAGAAAGGCGAGTCCACTTACAAGAAAAAGGCGAGTCGATAAAATGGCTCGCCTTTTACGTTTTGCAAAGGCTCGTAAGGCGGCACGCACCAAGCCTCGTTGGACTGACCATTCCCCTTTTAGCTAAACTAAAACATCGCAGTTACTCGCGAACGCCACCTATGACTGAATCCATCAACGATGCCGGCAATGTGCGCGTGCGATTTGCGCCCTCGCCCACCGGCTATTTGCACGTCGGAGGAGCGCGCACCGCGCTATTTAACTGGCTCTTCGCGCGCCAACAGCGCGGCACCTTGATTCTGCGCGTCGAAGACACCGACGCCGAACGCAACAAGCCCGAGCTCGTCGAAGGAATTCTAAGTGGACTGAACTGGCTAGGCCTCGACTGGGATGAGGGCCCATTTTATCAATCCCAGCGCTACGAACTTTACCGCGCCGCTGCCAAACAATGCCTCGCCAACGGAAGCGCTTTTCTCTGTTACTGTCCGGCGGAAAAATATGTCGGAGGCGATCACGCCGACGATAACAATGAAGGCGGTCAGGTTCGCCGCGTGGTTCGCTGCAGTTGTCGCGATGGAATCCCATCCACTCCCGGAGCCAAGCCCGCCATCCGCTTCAAAGTCCCCATCGCCGGAAAAACAACTTTCTACGACGTGGTTTTTGGCGACACCGAATTTTCCAACGACGATATCGAAGATTTTATGCTGCTGCGCTCCGGCCAAGGCGACGAGGAATTCGGCCAGCCTATGTACCAGCTCAGCGTCGTGGTCGACGACATCGACATGCGCATCACCCACGTGATTCGCGGCGCCGATCATCTTTCCAATACGCCCAAACAGGTTCTTCTCTACCGCGCACTCGAAGCGAAACCGCCGATTTTCGCACACTTGCCCTTAATTCTCGGACCAGACCGCAAGCGCCTTTCCAAGCGCCACGGCGCAACCAGCGTCAGCATGTACCGCGACGAAGGTTTTTTGCCCGAAGCCTTTCAAAATTTCCTCGCGCTTCTCGGATGGGCTCCTGGGGGCGACCTCGAATTTCTTCGCACCGCCGACTTGATTCAAAAATTTAGACTCGCAGGCGTCAGCCGCACCAACGGCGTTTTTGACAAAGCCAAACTCGAATGGTTCAACACTCAATATCTGCAGCATTTGCCTATTGAAGACCTACTCCCCCAAGTCGAACAGGAATTGAAGCGCAGCGGCTTATGGAAAGAAGAGTGGACTTCCGGAGCCGGACGCGAATGGTTTACTCGCACCGTTGATCTGCTGCGGCCCCGCGTAAGATTGTTGCCCGATTTCTCAACTTGGGCCCGCGCATTCTTCAGCGATGACTTTGCGATCGACCCCGCGGCCGAAGCAAAATTCTGGAAAGATCCAAAGATCCCGGATTTACTCGCGAAATTGGCCGAAAAGTTGGCCGCGCTACCGGAATGGAATCACGATGCGTGCGATCACGCCCTGCGATCCCTCTGTGAAACCGAAGGTGTTAAGGCCGGCTTGCTGATCAATGCCACGCGCGTCGCCATCGTAGGTCAAGCCGTTGCGCCGCCGCTCTTCGACACCATGGTGGTCCTGGGTCGCGACCGGGTCGTGAAGCGTTTGCGCGCCGCCGCACCCGCCGCCATCGCCAAAACTTAAGCAGGCGGCGACATCAAACAACTCAAGCAGCAAGCGACGCGAAGGGCGGCCCATCCCTGCGCTTTTTGCAAGAGTTTACCCGCCGTGGCGGGTGGGACTTGAATTTTCTCGGAATTCTCACGCGCAAATCTACCCCAATTTCTCGCCCAATTCCAACACTCACACCAGCAGGGAGCCCAAGGTCAACCCGGTGAAACACAATCCCCCCAAGTAGGACACCAATCGTTTTAACTAATTCCCGCTGGCGTTCTTATCGCTGCCGAAGCTTTTTCTCATCTTGCGGTGGAAAATACTGAACTCTAGCGTGGGATTATCTCGCGTACCCGAAATCGTGATCGGGATCAACGTTCCGGCCCCGCCCTTACTGAAAAAGGGATCAATAGCTTTCAGAAAAAGCGACTTCTTGCCGGTCACCAATTGCGAAAGCTTGGCCTCCATGCGCAACTCCCCTGTGAAGTCCAGATCCTCGCCGCGCAATTTGTAAGTCCCATTCAACTTAATCACCGCGCCCGGAACGCTGAACGTCAATCGATCGAATTTAATCACGCCATTTTTCAGCTTAAATTTTCCTTGCAGGTCTGAAATCGCGCTTCCCGCGTCAGGATTGTCAGGCTGACCCATCGCATGGCGGCTAAAAGACGCCAACTTGTCCCGCACATCGGAACTCGCAAAGCGCGCATCGCTTACCGCGAATTCTCCGTCAAGTGTCAGTTTGTCCAGCACTTTCACTTTGCCAGGCGGCAAAGCCATTTTCGTTTTCAAATTAACCAGCCCGCTCATCATCGGCTGCCTCGATTTGGTGGCCAACTGGAGCAAATCTTCAAGCCGCGCTTTGGGTGCCACTACATCAAGGACAATCAAGTGCCCCTGCTTTTCCGGCACGCGCACCACACTGCCTTTCGCAGTGATTTGCGAGTGGATCAACGTCGCCCGCACCGGATGCAGATACGTATCGCCGTTGGTGCCATCCACCGTCGCGGAAAATTCCGTTTTCAACGGCACAGCCCGTCCCACCGGATCAATCGAAAAGTCCGGCGTGTCCGTCACACCTTCCACTTCGATACTTTGCAGCATGCCGGAATATTTCCCGCTCGAAGACAATATCCCGCCAATACCGGGAAGCGGCCCGAGATCCGCACCCGTAAACGTGTACGAACCAGAAACCGCTGTGCCGCCCGGATCATCCAATTGCCAAGGACCAAACTTTCCACTCGTTCGAATTTCCCCCACAGGTTTGGCGTTGGTCAGGTTGCCGCGAAAGGAAAACGGTTTTCCCGCGCCCACAGAACCCAAAACTAAATCGTGAATATCAAAATCAAGCGGCTCCTTTCCGCTTCGTTTCGGAAGAATGAGCAGCGTGGTGTTGTCGCAAACCACTTGGTCAATCGTAATTCTTGGAAGCGGTTTTTTTGTTTTTGTTTGCGGTGGAGGGGCTGGCTCTCCAGGCGGCTCTCCCCGAGGTGGCACGCTGATCACCATATTATCCAGGTGCACGCCCCGGATATGCCGCGGCACCCGCAAAACCCCCATAAATCCAAGCTGAAACGTGAATTGCTGGATCTGAATCAGCGGGGGAACGTCGGTGCGGTTGTGATAATAAATCGCCAGCTTCTCGCCGGTCGCGCTCATTTCCGGAAAAGCCGTCACATGAATCGATTGCAGCTCAACTCGGCTCTCGAATCTTTCCGATAGTGCCCGCACCACCCAGTCCCGCGTTACGTCATCTACGTCCCGGACCCGTTGATACAAGAGCGCCGCGGGAATTAACACCAGCAAAACAATGCACAGCACCACAATCCACGCGCGTGAACGCGGTTTTCCGCTCTCTTCGGACACCATGACGGGAGAATACCGCAGTGCCGCTTACTGTGCCGGGAATAATTCCGCGTGCGCTGGCTTGGCGGCAGCGGCGTTGGCCACAATATTTATCGGCGCTTGCAGGTCTATAGTCACAGGCGGCAAACAAACCGCCGTGCTGCACGCTTGATATCGCAGCTTCAACGGAATCTGTTGCGAGCCCACCGACGCATTCGCCAGCGCGGTCACCGGCAAACGTAAAGTTACCGTGCCCTCGTATACCTTCAGCGGATTCTTTGAAAAAGTGAAGGTGTGCAGCTGTCCTCTGGGATAAACGACCTCACCCGCTTTAAAACCTGCAGGCATTTCCGCGCGCAAATCCGTGGCAATCAGATAATCCGCCGATTTTTCTCGCGCATTCACATGAAACCCCGGACGAATTTTGAACACCACCGCCACTTGAAAAGGAACACCGCGAGCTGCCGGGTCCGCCGATACATAAACCGCTGGTGACACTACATCGCGAGGAGAAGGAGTTTGCTCCTGCGCTATGCTTACACGGGAAAAAAGCAGCAGCGCGGAAACTACTAGGACAGCCTTGGGGCCGAGGACAGAACCTCCGCGAACGTCACACAGCCTACGAATATTTATTCCGCGAAAAGTCACAAAGCAACCCGGGCTCCGAGGTGCTGTGAAATGACCCGCGCCATCACCGCGTTCAGATTTTCCCCGGTCTTTTCCAGCACAAAAGTGTTCTGCTCCTCGGACCACCTCAGCTTAAAGCTGGTAGACAACGCTGAAATCCAAATTTCTCGCACGGGAGTGTTAGGGGAAACCACGAACTTTGTCTCATCATCGTCCTCAAACAGAACCTCCAGTTTCCCGCTTTCTCCCTCGACATCAAAACCATGTTCGTCGCCCGCGGTGAGCAACCGTTTTTTCAGATCCTCAAAAGCCACATCGGCTTTTCGTTGAAAGTCTTTTTCTTCCAGCATGTTTTCAGCCTACACGAAGAAACTATCTGGAGGGAAGCGCAAGTAGTTCGTCTTTATTCGCGGCACCGCCGCTACAGCAGCGATTCGATCGCGTGGGACATCTCTTCGTAGCTGATAATGCCCGTGATTCGTTTCACTTGCTTCCCGTCTCGCGAAATCAGAACACTCGTCGGATATCCCAGCAGCCCGCCAAATTTCTCGGCAATGTCATCATTTCCGATCACGATCGGATAATTCATCGTCACCTTTTGGCTGTTGACGTCAAAATGTTCCTTGGAAACGTAGGGCGCCACCACGCTTTTCCCTTCCTCATCCATCGCTACGCCCAGCACCGTGAATCCCTTGGCACCATATTTTTGTTGCATATCGATTAGCCATGGAATTTCTTCTCGGCACGGATCGCACCAGGTAGCCCAAAAATTTACCAGCACCACTTTCCCGTTGTAATCGCCCAGCGAGGTGTCCTTCCCATCGAGGTCCTTGAAATGCACCGTCGGCGCCGGCAGCCCGATGGATTTATCCGTTGAATAGTCCTTGTGCGCTGAGGCATTGTTCGATACCCGCGTCTTTTTATCCGCAAAGTACGTAGCGCCGATCAAAAGCAGCACGGTCGCCACAATCACACCAACATTCTTCATTTTCATTTCCCGATCTTAAACCGGCCGCACCTAAAGCGAGAACCGGTTCAGAAAAGTCAGTTTTCCCGAGAGCCAAGTCAGTTTGTTCACAAACACTAGGCCCCCGACAAAAATCAGCAGCGCTCCGCTGAAAACTTCGACAGCATGCAGATACTTGCGAAAATTCTGGTAGAAACGCAGAAACTGTCCGATGCCCAGCGCCGTCAGCAGAAAAGGCACCGCCAGCCCCGCGGAGTAAATCGCCAAGAGCAAAATACCCCGGGCAATCGTGTCGCTTGCCGCCGCAAGCGCCAAAACCGTTGCCAAGATTGGCCCAATGCAGGGCGTCCAGCCAAATGCGAAAGCGAATCCCAACAAAAATGCGCTCCACACGCCAGGCTGCCCGATTTTGCTTTGTATACGCACATCGCGATTAAGCCACCGTGCCATCGACGGACCAAAAAAACCGATCAGCGACAACGAGAAAAAGTGGATCGCGCCGAAGCCCGCAAAAAGCGGCGCATGACGTACCAGCGAAATAACTCCGAGAACAACCAGCACCACCCCGATGATCAGTCCGGTTTTCAACGTCAGCTTGATCAGCAATCCCAATAGATGCAGCCCAAAAAGCAAAATCAACGCGCCCGCGATCGGCGCTAGAAACCCTCGGTTTTGCCGCAAAAATGATCCCACCGCGCTGGCCGACGCCCCAAAAGAAATAAAAACCGCGGAAAATCCCGCCACAAACGCCAGTGAAGACCCAAAAAGTCCGGAGCGCGGCAATTCCCCTTTGCGCAATTGTTCCATTCCGATTCCGGACAACATCGAAATGTAGCCCGGTACCAGCGGCAAAACGCAAGGCGACAGAAACGAAACCAGGCCCGCTAGAAATGCTCCGGCAAGCGAAACGTCGCTCATGCGTCAGTCTTCCTATGAAATACGTTCATCATGTAGATAGCGCCCGAAACCGAACACACGAGCGTCACACTCCATTGTCCCATAAATGCATTAGACGCACTTCCACTGCAAAGGGTTCGAGCTAGGTGCTGAAATTGGGAGGTACTTTGGAAGGATTCGCCCGCTGATAGACATCAGCTACATCCAGTAACAACTGCTCATTAAGTTCCGCGCCGATAAATTGCACGCCCATCGGCAATCCCTCGGCCGTGAAACCGCATGGCACTGAAATCGCCGGCAGCCCAGCCAAATTTGCCGGACGGTTCAGGCGTAACAGCACCGCCCTAGTGGGGTGCTCCGTTTTTGCTACGCGAGTATTTTCTTCACCGATTAGCGGCGCCGCAATCGGGGTCGTCGGAATGATCAGCGCATCGATCACCTCTTTCTCCATCACCTCACGCAGTTGAGCGATGACGCTCCTTCTCTGATCCAGCGCTTCCAAATACTCCACCGCCAAAACTTTGGTGCCCATTTCAAGTCGCGACCGAACGTCCTCGCCATATTCCGCTGCGCGACTGGGAAACCATCCTGATTGCTGGTGATAACTACTAGCCTCTGCCCACGCGATGCGATTGCCCGCCGTTTCGGTTTGCGCCAAAAGCGGTACGGAAACCTCTTTAATTTTTGCTCCGAGACCCCGAATAGACCGAACCGTAGCATCAAAATTTTTCTCGACTTCACCAGAAATTACGTCAAAGAAAAATTCTCGAGGTATCCCCAGTCGAAGCTTAGACAATTTCCTTGCGGCACTCCCACGACGCCGTTCGCTTTCTCTTTTTCCATTTCCGCCGTCCACAATGGCTCGAAAAAGAATCGCCGCATCCGCTGCAGTGCGTGCCAGAGGTCCAACACAATCGTGCGTCACAGATAAAGGAATCACGCCCGTGACGTCCACGTGCCCCAGACTGGGCTTAAGTCCAACAGTCCCGCACAGCGCCGCCGGTATGCGAATGGAGCCTCCCGTATCCGTGCCAATACTCCCAAAACAAAGTCCGGCAGCCAGTGCCGCGGCCGAACCTCCGCTCGAACCACCCGGAATTCTGCTTGTGTCCCACGGATTTCGCGCCGCTCCATAATGCGGATTGTTGTTTGTGACCCCATAAGCGAACTCGTGCATGTTGGTCTTGCCCAAAAAAACTGCCCCAGCTTGTCTTAGCCGCGTAACAACCGGCGCATCCTGTTCAGGAAAATAATCGCGAAGGATTTTCGATCCGGCGGTAGTTCGAATGCCCTCAGTGCAAATATTGTCTTTCAGCGAAATCGGAATGCCATGCAGAAGCCCGCGATCGGTCCGGGTTTTGCGCTTTCCCCTGACGCCAAGCTCCCGTTCGGCTATCCTCGCCTGCGTGCGTGCCAATTCATCCGTCACCGTGATGTACGTATTTAATTTTGGGTTAATCCTTTCGATCCGCGCGAGCATCAACTCCGTCAACTCCACAGGCGACAGTTTGCCGGCGCGAAAAAGATGGGCGATCTCAGTGATCGTTGCAAAGGCTAGCTCAGTCTCATTCATCTAATTTGGTTTCGAAAAGCGCCCGTTCACCCGTTGTCACGCGTCTCAATAAATTCTCTCCTGCCGGCGCAAATTCCCAAACGTCCCGATATTCGCGATAATAAACGCCACCCGAAACTGATTTTCCGTGCGCACCTGGCCCAGCGCGATGCGCCGGTATTCCAGCGACAGTCCGCAGCACCGCCCGTTATAACTGACCTGCACCAGCTGGCTCTGCAATGCACTATTCGTAAAATCGTAGCTGATTCCCGCGGCCGCGCTGAATCCCTCGATATTCTGGCTGCCGTAGCCAAACAATGTGCGCACTTGATTTGAAATCGGCTGCAGGATGGGATTCGCGTCCAACCGAAAATGGGCCACTATCGCGTACCACTTCCCATACGGTTTCACTTTCAACAGCGATCCGATGGTCGTCAACTTTGCAATGTTCGGATCGTACTCCAGGATCTGCTCGACGTCGTACTTGCTGCCGGGCGAAATGGTGACATCGCTGATCAGCGGAGACCAGTGCACCGGCCCCAGCGCGAACGCAAACGGCGTGATCGAATTCAGCGCTTGAAATACGTTGCGTTCCCCGGCAACCGCGGCACCCCCAAAGGTCGGATCGAAATAATGTTTCTGCACCAGGCGCCACGAAATCAGCTCCCGCGCTTCGTCGTCGCCATGCTTCTTTACAAAAAATCGTTGCGTGACCCCGTACTCGATCTCGTTCGTATCCGTGATGGTGGAATCCGAATCGAAGCGAATGAAGTCCGCGAAATTGTTTACCCCCGTTACATAGCGATAGGTGATTACCGGCTCAATCGAATGCTTATATCTTCTCTTTGATTTTGGCTGCTCAAAAAAACGCTCCAGCGTTGCTGGCCGCAGATCCACCGTAAATTCCCCGGTGTTGCGCACAATGGCTTGATTGCTCACCTCCTCAGCCGCCGTCAACGAAGCCCCGTAGCGCGTGGTTCGAAACGCCGCCGTGGTTGTAATGCCCAGCCAATCTCCCAGATGAATGGGCACCGTCACTCGTGGAGCAAATTCCGTGCGGCCCACAAAACTTGGCGTATTGATCTCGCTGTCGGCGCGATGCAGCGCATCCACAAAACTGTCGAAGCCAAAATAAACCGGCAAATTCCGCCACGGGGCTTGTTCCACGGAATCAAAGCGCGCTTCCGGAAAATTGCGAATGCTCACGCTGCTAGCCGGAGTTATCTGCAGAAAACTTTTGTCGTTCAAGCCCGCGAAATTAAGGCTGAAACCACGGAAATTATTGCTGAGAAAAACCGCGCTGCGTACTTCGGAATTAATCGCATCGCCATAAGTGTCCGCAAACGCAAGTCGAAACGTCAGCGAAGAAAGCTGGTTATAATCCGTTACGAATCGCCACCCGCCCGGCAACTGTGATTGGATTTCCAGGCGCTGCTCCTCGCCGCCCTGTGGCTGCCGCACCCCCCCGACGAGCAAGCCGCGGTCGTCTACGCCAAAATACGTGTAGTTGATCGAAGTGCCTTCGAAGGGCTTGGCTCGCAGCGTGCCTCGCTCCGCTGCCCCGCGCGAACTCATATATTGCGCTCCCAGCGTGGCGTCAAACCACGGCTTGGGAGCCCAGTAAAAAGCGTCGCCGAAGGTAAACCCCTTTCGCGAACTGTCCCCAATATCCGGAATCAGAAATCCGGACTCCCGCACCTTCCGGCCCGCCGGCGCCGTCGCATACGGCAGCCAAATCAAGGGGACGCGAAACAGTCGAAAATTTGCGTTCACCATCGCCACGGTTTTTTCCAGCTGCATCCGCGCGCGCGGCGCATAGAACTGCCAGGTGGGATGCTCCGCGTCGCAGATGGTGATCCACGCCTGCTCAATTACATACACATCTTTTGCAAAGCGCTCCACGTGTCGCGCTTCGAAATAGAGAGGATTATTCGACAATAAAACGCTGGGATTCGGCCGGCGCTCGATTTTGACCGTGCCGCGCACATTATGAAAAACGCCGTGCCCGGTTCTGACGTTGTAGTGCGCCTCCTCAGCCTCCACGTGCTGATTCTCAAAATCGAATATTACGTGGCCCCGCGCAAACGCTTCGGAAGTCTTCTCGTTATATTCCACGTGATCCGCGCGTAATCGCGAAGCCCCGTAGCGAATGTCGACATCCTCGTCCGCGATATACAAATCCCCACGACGACTTTGCGGACCGCGAGACGAAAGATCAGCCACTCCACCGCTTTTAAATGGAACATGCGCCTGCTGCGGCGCCGCAGTCGTTGTCGCCGGTACGACAAAAACATCAATAAATAAAAAAATCGAAACGAGCCAGCGGTGCGCGGAGGCGGCTTTCCGCGCGGGGACACGGCGGTTTACACCAAACATGTAAGCCATGAAAGCAGCATCAAAGCAGTTGGATAGCCTAGCATGGGCTCGCCACCCTGAGTAGGCGACGTGCTACAAGATGCGGCTGGATAGCCAGCAGATGCCCCGCGAAGTTACCTGGAAATTAGGTCGAAATTACCTCTGCGAATTGTTTCTAGCCACTGCGAAACCGCCGTCGGAGATTATCTTCACCGTGTAAATTTCATCGAACCCCTCGTCAGCCGACGGCGGAACAAGTTTCTTAAACGCTGCCGCTACGGCCGGAGCTGGAACTTTTTGCCTGCCGGCACGCAAATTATTTCGCTGCATCGCCTCCCGCAAGCTCGACTCAAAAAAATACGCCACCGTGCGAAAGCCCGCCGCGTGAGCACGCTCTACATACCGTGAGCGGTCGGCCGGGAGCGGGTTGGTGTTGTCAATGACGAACGACTGCCCGGCCGCGAGGCACGCCGCCACCAACAGCTCTTCCCGATGGCGCGTGCGCAACATATCCAGATTAATTCGCACGTGAGTATCAAAAAATCGCTCCCGGAAAAAACTGCTTTTGCCCGAACCTTGAATCCCGATAAAAATAACAGCTTCCATATCGTTGTGGACCATGGTGATCGTCGGGGCGCTGTGGCCGGCCGCGCAACAGCGTGGCAGTTGTGACTTCGGGGCGGTGGGCGACGCGCCGCCAAATCTGATTGGTTATGTGTATTTTATTTTCGGCAATTTAGGCGGCCGCGGCCCGTGTCGAATCGCCGAGCACACCGGCTCGTAACCAAGCTCCGCCCCTTCCCGCACCGACCGCAGCATCAGTCCTCCGCGGCTCATATCCCCGCGACCCACAAACGCCGAGGGGAAAAGCAGCCGCTCGTCGAAAATGCCCAACAACGGCTCCACATATTTCGCGGTCGCGATGCTCCCCAGCAGCACAATCTCGCATCGCTTTCCGGCCTTGCGCAGTAATTCCTGCGCATCGCGTTCCAGCGGGACCCGGTACCGCGGATCGGCCGCATCCACCGGCACTTCCGCAATGTCCAGCATCTCGTCGTGTGTCATGAGCGCGTCCGGCGACACCAGCCCTCGTCCCGCCGTGATCACAAATATTCCCGGCACTCCCGCGGGCGGCGACGCAAACGCCCGCGCGTAAGCAAGTTTGCCCCGGAAATACAATCCGCTGATGAAGCTGAATAATTCGCCCAGCGGCAACCCATCATTTCGCAGTCGTCGCGCGAGTATGAACCGCGCATTTTCGCTCATGATCATCTTCGCGCGAACCCCGCCGGCATTTGCCGGCGAAAGAAGAAAAATTCGTCGCGGGGCGCGAGGCTGCGAAGCAGGCTTCGGTTGCCGACGGTCTGATTTGCCGCGCTGGGCTCGTTTCGTTTGCGTCATTGCAGGTAGTCGACGAGGTAAAACAATCAAAGCAAATTCAAAGCCGATTTATTTTCGCGCTTTACTTGCTCCATAGTGCAATCGCGCGGAGCCTTTTCCGGACGCCAGCGCAGAAATTTAGTGCCATGACGGAATCTCCCGCCGGTGAAGTGATCAAACTGCACTTCTGCCACCAGCTTCGGATCCAGCGGCTGCCACTCCATCGAATGCTTCGTGCTCCATCGGCTCAACCCGCCAGGCGCCTTTCCTGTGAATCCCGGCGGCTTGATAATTTTCTCCAACTTTTTCGTTAACGCCAAACGCTCGTCCGACTGAATCGACGAGCTGAATCCCACGTGGTCGAGCAAACCTTCCTCATTGTAGAGGCCCAGCAGCAGCGAACCGACTAGCGGCTTCTTCTCCAGGTATCTGAATCCTCCAACCACGCAATCGGCGGCGCGTTGCTTCTTGATTTTCTGCATGCCAGTGCGCTCGCCGCTTTGATACGGCAGATCTTTGCGCTTGGCAACTATTCCATCCAGTCCCACGCCCATATGGAACCATTTCCGGGCAACCGATAAATCATCCGTGACCGGAGACAAACTGATGGAACTATTTTTATCGAAATAACTCTTCGCAAAACGCTCTAGCTCCTTTCGCCGCTTCTCCAGCGGCAGCTTAACCAGCGATTTTCCTTTTTCATCCACCAACAAATCAAAAACGACAAACGCGCTCGGATGTTCCTGGCTCAACTTCAAAACACGGCTCGCAGCCGGATGGATGCGCATCAACAACTCATCGAAAGACAGATTGCCGTCCACGGGAATCACGATTTCGCCATCCAGAACAAATTTCGTCGCTTTAAGCGCCAGCAGCGTCGCCGCTAGTTCCGGAAAATAACGCGTCAGCGGCTTTCCCGATTTAGATTGCAGATCGATCTGCGACCCATCACGAAACGCGAGGCACCGAAATCCATCCCATTTAGGCTCGTATTGCCACTCCGGTCCTTCCGGCAGTTCCGTCGCCGGTAATGCCTCCATCGGCGGGTATTTTTTGTTTACCGGCAGCGTCATAGAAACACCTTCAAATCCACGCGATTTTTTTCGTCCAATAACGGCTTCCACAGGTCGCCAAGTTTCCGCACCCGAGCCGGAACATTTTTCACCGTGAAGTCTTCAATCCGCAGTCCGCGCTCCACCTCTTCCCACGTAACTGGCGTCGAAACCGTCGCCGCAGGTTTCGGCCGCACCGAATACACCGAAGCCAGCGTCCTGTTCCAGGCATTCTGGTTGTAATCAACCAGCACGTGCCCACGCGGCCGCTTCGCGACACGATATTCCGCCGTAATTATTTTTGGATGGCGCGCTTCCAATTCCTTCGCGAACGCTTTTGCAAAACTCCACACTTCCTTCTGCGTCGGTCCGCGTTTGATGGCCACATAAACGTGAATTCCTCGCGACCCAGTCGTCTTTGCGTAATTTTGTATCTTGATCGAATCGAGCGCTTCTCGAACGGTCAGCGCCGTCTCCAAAACGCCCTTAAAAGACGCGCCAACTACGGGGTCCAGGTCAAAATGCAGATAATCCGGCCGGTCCACGTCGTCGCATCGCGCGTACCACGGATTCAGATCGATACATCCTAGATTCACCACCCACAATAGCGACGACAAATGTTGAATCACCGGAAAGTCGATTACATTCCCGGAGCCGTGTTCGATAGAACATGTGGGAATCGAATCTGGCCGTGGCGACGGCGCGCGCTTCATAAAAAAGAATTCGCCGTTTATTCCGTTGGGATATCGCTTCATGACCATCGCGCGGTTTTGCAAGTGCGGCAACAACCACGGAGAAACATCCAGATAATATTGCAGCAGATCTCGCTTGGTTAGACCCAGCTCAGGGAAATATATTTTGCTCAAATTGGTGAGACTTACCGAGCCGCCCTCAACGGTCAGGGTGACATTCTCAACGTTGCGCGGTATCTCCAGACCGGCCGGTTGCGCGATTACATCACTTTTTTCCAGGCGGGTCCGTGCCGAAGGTGGTGGAGGAGCGTCTTTAGGCGGCGCAACGGCAGCGTTACGAGCAGCGCCCGCCGCTTTGCGCTTAGGTGCAGATTTTGTCTTGGCTTTGGATTTCACGTTGGTTAGATGAAATTTCGCAACATTGCGGTCTTTTTATTATTGCCACCCGCAATCTCACCTCAGTGAAAATCGTGCGATGTGGTCGGCGCGCTCGTAATTACTAACGGCCGGATGCGCTGCGATTTCACCGACACCACATCGTCCTGGTTCTGCAACTGCCCCTCAATCATCAAAAATTGTTGATGCACCACCACCACGTGGCATTCTTCAAATAGCTGCGGCGAAATTATAGCGTTGGCAATCCCAGTTTCATCTTCCATGCTTAAAAATACGAATCCCTTGGCAGTGCCCGGACGCTGGCGCGCGATCACCCCTCCTGCAATGCGCACCTGTATGCCATCCGGTAAACCAGCCAATTCTGCTGCGCAGCGAATCCCCATTTTCTTCAATTCCGCGCGATGGTAAACCATGGGATGCGGCCCTACGCTCATTCCCGTTCCGCGAAAGTCGGCCACTAATCTTTCTTCCGCGTTCATCTGCGCAAGCGGCGAGTGCGCGGAATTTTCCTCCGCGTTTTCACTCAATACTCTTCCCCCATCATCTTTCCCCACACCCTCGCAAAGTTCATATAAAGGACCAGCTGATCGCCCCGTCCTCTCCACTTGCCACAAAGCGCTACGGCGATGAAAACCGCGCTGGTTTCCTAGCCTGTTCAAAGCCCCCACTTCCGCGAGCACCGCCAATTCCGCTTTCTGAATTCGCGGAACGCGACGTTTTAAATCATCCACAGAAGTAAATGGACGCATCAGTCGTTCCAGAACAATTTCGGCCCCAATCTCCGCGCGCAATCCTTTCACATACCGCAGCCCAAGTCGCACCGCAAACTTTTCATCGATTTTTTCCAGCGTGCAAAGCCAATCCGAACACGTAATATCAATCGGCCGCACCCGTAAACCGTGCCGCTGCGCATCCGTAACCAGCGAAGGCGGCTGATAAAATCCCATCGGCTGGTTGTTCAGCATCGCCGCCGTAAATGCCGCCAGGTAATGACACTTCAAATACGCGCTGGCATAAGCGATCAACGCAAAACTGGCCGCATGCGATTCGGGAAATCCGTACAGCGCAAACGAAGTGATCGAGCGAATAATCGTCTCCTGCGTTTCGCCGCTGATGCCATTTTTGTCCATCCCCCGTCGCAGCTTGAGCTCCACATCTTTCATGCGCCTTTCCGAGCGCTTGAAACCAAAAGCGCGCCGCAACTCTTCCGCTTCGCCGCCGCTGAATCCCGCCGCAATCATGGCCATGCGCAGCAGTTGCTCCTGAAAAAGCGGCACCCCCAGCGTGCGCGCCAACACCGGCTCCAGCGAAGGATGCAGACACGTCACTGGCTCGCGCCCTTGCCGCCGCTTTAAATAAGGATTCACCATTTGACCCACAATCGGCCCCGGCCGAATAATCGCCACTTGCACCACAATGTCGTAGAAACACACCGGGTGCAGCCGCGGCAAACACGACATTTGCGCGCGGCTTTCAATTTGAAACATCCCCACGGTATCCGCTTTTTGCAAAGTTTTATAAACCAGCGGATCGTTGGCAGGCAGTCGGCTCAAATCCACTTCCTCGCCATAATCATCGCGAATAATTTTCAGCGAATCTTCCAGCACCGCCATCATCCCCAGCCCCAGCAGATCCACTTTCACGATCCCCATGTCCGCGCAATCGTCTTTATCCCATTGCACCACCACGCGCCCTGGCATCGTCGCCGGCTCCAGCGGCACCACAGAATCCAGTTGCCCCTGGCAAACCACCATTCCTCCCGAATGCTGCCCAAGGTGTCGCGGCAAATCCTGAAATCTCAAACACAACTCGCAAAATTTACGAATCTGCGGATGCTGCAAGTCCAACCCCGCATCCTGAAACTGCCGCTCCAATGTGTCGTTGGCATCCTTGTATTCCCACGCTCCTACGAGTGAGGTCAGGCGATTCAACACTTCTGGATCAAACGCAAAAGCTTTTCCAATTTCCCGCGCCGCCGATCGTCCACGATACGTAATGACATTCGCAGTCATGGCCGCGCCAAGTTTTCCATAGCGTTCATAAACATATTGAATGGCGCGTTCGCGCTGATCGCCGCTCGGAAGGTCGAGGTCAATGTCTGGCCACTCGCCTCGCTCCTCGGACAAAAACCGTTCGAACAGTAGTTCCATGCCCACTGGATCCACCGCCGTAATGCCCAGCGCATAACAAACCGCGCTGTTCGCCGCCGAGCCGCGCCCCTGCACCAGAATATTTTGCTGCCCGCAAAAACGAACAATGTCCCAGACAATCAGGAAATAGCCCGCCAGATCCAGTTTTTCAATAACGTCAAGTTCGTGCGCGATTTGTTTCCGCGCGCGCTCGTTGTCCGTTCCGTAGCGCGCCAGCATGCCGTCGTGCGTGCGGTCGCGCAAAAACTGCATCTGCGAGCGCCCATCCGGCACCGGATATATGGGAAATTGGTAGCCCAGATCGTTCAACGTAAATTGCAGCCGCGAAGCCAGCAGCTGCGTGTTGGCGATCGCTTCCGGAAGATCCGCAAAAAGTTTCACCATCTCCGCGCCGGATTTCAGGTGGCGTTCAGCGTTGCGCGCCAGCAGCCGGCCAGCGGTGGCCAGCGTGCGGTGATGACGCACACAAGAAAACACGTCCAGCAATTCACGCTGCTCCGGCAAAGCGTGACACACACCGTTGGTAGCCAGCACCGGCAGATTTAATTTTCGCGCGATTTCCAGCGCGTACTGGTTGCGAACCTCTTCGTCGCGGCAATAATGCCGCTGCAATTCCATATACACATTGCGCCTTCCAAATAATTCACAAAGCTGCTGAACGCTGTTCACCGCAGCTTCCATTCCGCCGGATGCCAGCGCATGCGCTAGCGGCCCTTCATCTCCCCCGGTGAGACAAATCAGTCCGCCACCGTCATTTCCCAATTGCCCAGCTATTTCCGCGCGCGAGATTTGCCCTTCTCCTTTTTTCGCGCGCAATTTCATGCGCGTGATCAAGTGGCAAATATTTTGATAACCCTTGCGCGACTCCACCAGCAGCGGATACCGCCACCCTTCCTCGGAGGTAACTTCCGCGCCGATCAGCGCGCGCACGTTGGATTTCTTGGCAGCCATATAAAAACGCGGCGCCCCATACATACCGTCGCGATCGAGCATCGCCATCGCTTCCATTTCGCGTTCCGCGCACACGCTGGCCAAATCTTCCGGCAAAGAAGCCCCGGCAAGAAAACTGAACGCGGAACGTGCATGCAATTCGGTGTACATCAGTCGTACATTCCTCTCAGAAACCACCCTTGCTGCCGCGAATCGTAATAAATCAGGTACAGCCCGCGCTCGCTCCCAGGATTTGAAGCACGTTTATTTTTTTGTGCGCTCGATGAAAAACGAACTTCCACATCCCATTCGGCTTGATCCCAGGGGTCCTGCCACCACTCTCCGGAAGTTCGCCACGGGCCGGAAGCCGCCACGATTTCGCCGCTCGAGCCGTAAAAAAATACTCGCACCGGAAGTCCGTCGCGCAATTCCACACGCGCTGGAACGCTTGGCCGCAAAAGACGAAACCCATTGGCAGGCTTCGCGATTCGTGACGGAGAAGAATTCTTCTCGACCGCAGCATTTGTCTTTTTTCTGCGACCGCCAGCCGCCTCCTGTGCCAGCCTGAATCGCTCCATGCGAATCGCATCCGGACGGTGCGTGTCCATCAGTTGCGGCGACCCCACATTCGCGTCGCCCACCAGATTCGCGAGCCGCGCCATGGTCAGCTCCAATTTCTCCGGCTCCGGCGAAGCAGGAAGAAATAATCCGTGCTGCGTGGTACGCACCCGGTCCGCTTCTGCCGATAGCGCTATTTTTAGTACTGCTGCAGGCGGCGGATCGGATTGCAAGCGCAGCCGTGCCAATTTCAGCAGCAGCTTCGAATCCCGCATCGGCACCGGCAACGCCAAAATCTTTTCAAATTTGCGTGGAAGCAGTTTGTGCTGATCAGCATGCGCGGAAAGTTGCAAACCCTTTTCGAACGACCTCTCCAGCTCGAATTCCATTCGAATGCTGCGCGCCGACAACGACCGCGCCGCCAGCCGTTCGCACAATTGATCCAGCAAACGCCCCAGAACAAAGCTCAGCGATTCCAGCTCCTCCACGGAATCGTCCAGCTCCATTTCTTCTTGAAAATTATCCGAAGGCTTGGCCAGCGCCAGCGAACGCACCAATGCCCCGCGCGCCAGCGTGTGCAAGCGCACCCCTTCTTGGCCCAGCCGCTCAGAAAGCTGTATTACCGGCAACGCAGCGAGCCTGCCGTAGGTCTCCACGCCCCAGCGCGTCAATGTTTCCAGAATTTCAGGAGCAGGAAGAAGCGTATGCACCGGCAGCGCCCTTAGCCGCTCGGCTTCTTCCCCCGGCGGGATTAACGTGACGCCCGGCAACCCACGCGCTGCCAAAATCGCCACTTCGATATTTTCAGCTACCGCAATGCGCGCGCTTAAACCCAGCACGAAACCCCGTTTCGCAAGTTCATGAGCGATTTTTTCTTCCGTGCCAAATAAACCGCTCAACCCCGCGAGATCGAGAACTATCGTGTCTGGCGCGCTATCTTCCGCGCGCGGCGAAACCGACCAACCCAGATCCAGCAACGCCTCATGCGTGGTTTTCTCCTGCGTCGGCGAACGGTGCCGAATTTCCACACCCGTAAATTGCGCCGCTTGTGATTTCGCCATTCCTAATTCGATTCCCACTTGCGCAGCGCGCCGATTGGCCGCCACCACACTCCACAATGGCGGCGTGCCTTCCACAATCGCCACCGCACGCTCGCGCAGCGCAACTTCCCCGCGCACCACCGCTTGCACAATAAAATCGGGAATATGAATGGCGGCAAAAGACATGACAGTTCAATCGCGAATTGGAAATAAAATTCAGCAAAATTATTTGTGTTCCGTGCTCCTCATTTAAGTTTCGCTTCCACAGGCATGGCGTGCAGATAGCTCCACATCGATTGCGCCGCAAAACTCTGCGTAGTACTGCGCTCGAAGCCGTCACCGGAATTGGTGAAATCGCGCCCAGCAAAATGTCTCTCAATCGAAACTGGCCCATTCTGCGTTTGCCGAAACAAATTTTGCGCTCCTTGAAAATTCACCGACTGAATTCGCGTATGCACCATCTCCGCTTGAACATCTGAGCCATCCAGCAATCTTGCATGCGGCAAACATCCATGTGCCAAAGATCCACGCAAATGTCGCGAAATTCCTGCGGTGGAAATTCCTGCAGTGTTAATTGCAGTATTGTCTTTAACGTTGTTTTCCGCAGTGCCCGACCACTTCGCCGCCTTCATGCTCATCCGCAAAACCAGCGAAGCGCACGTTTTCGCGTTGGACTCCTGCTCCAAAACCAGCAACACCGTGGAGGTATCTTCCACCGCGCGCCGGAACCGAAACCACGCATTCAGCGGCACATGCCGCACCGTCTTCGGCGCCACATCGCTTAGATCCAGCGCAATAAACCCAAACCCCCCGCCCTGAATCACAAGATCGGCAGCGCGCAATGACTGGTCCAGACTCCGGCAGCGCACCCACAGCAATTGCTGCAGCTCCACCCCGGCAGCTTCCGCGCTACGGGGATCAAACGAATCTCGCGCGTCAATCAACGCGCACACTTCCGCCTCCGCCGTTCTGGACGCCAAAGCCGAAAGCAGCACCGTAGTCCGCCCGGAACACGGCGGCCCGCAAATTTCCGTCAATGCTCCACGCGGAAAGCCCCCAGCCAGAGCATCAATCTCCGGGATCCCCGTAAGCACCGTCTCCACGCTCTTGCGGTCGCGATAACCAAACGGAGAAACCACACGCCCAGCCAGCGAAAGTTCAACATCCGAGCGGAGAGTAACGAGATGGGAGCGCATGGAGGATTATTCGAACCAAACGATATTCGCTTTTTGTTCGCCCTATGCGTATTCTGTAAAATTCCCCCGCCCCTGTCAAGCCTTTTACTTTTTTACTTTTTATGAATATTCTTTTCGAAAGACACAGACCGCAGCCACCGCTATCGTCTGAACACAACTAAAATTTTTTAAAAAATATCCCCCGCTGGCCACCGCCAAACAAACACACCACTTGCTCCACGCATTAGTTTTTTTCATTTTCAGTTTTTGCTGTTTTTGCTTGACATTTTTTCTCGCGTGTATTAGAAGCCCACTACAGCTTTTCTACAACACCTCGGCGGTTTCACCTAGAAACGGCTCAGCTCAAGGATCGTTTCCTTCGGCTAGATTTAGTTAAGGCTATGGATGTCCGGCCATGCCTTCCACCGGCTCCCAAGACTGAGTGTGCCGTTTTCCCGATCGTGTCGCGAAATAATCCAAGCTGAGCGCTGAATATCTATTCAGCGGGAGAGTGTCTATGTTCAGACCGTCGTTGAAGTGTGTCTCCAGGCTCGGAATCATGCTGTTCGTCTTCCTAAGCTGTTCCAGCCTCACCCGTGCTCAATGGACTAAGGTCAACAACATCCCGACCGGCACTGGCCCCAGCACCTGTCTTTTGCTTACTGATGGCACAGTCATGTGTCAAGCAACCGAAGGCGGTAAGAGTTGGCTGCGGTTGACGCCCGACAACACCGGCAGCTATGAGAATGGTACGTGGACCTCATTCAACGACGCGCCCCAGGGCACCGACACTAGCGTAGCCAACCCCACGCCACCGCCAAACGTCAGTGGCCCCTGCAACCCCTGTCAGTACGCGCCCACTTATTACGCCTCCGCGGTATTGAAAGACGGCCGTGTGGTCTTCATCGGCGGCGAATATAACACCAACGGCAACACCTGGACGAACATCGGCTTTCTTTTCGACCCCACCGCAAACAACGGGAGTGGCTCCTGGTCCGCCCAATTGACGGAACCGTTCGGCACAGGGAATATCGGTGACTCTCAGTCCGCGATTCTAAAAGACGGTACCATGCTGATCGCCAACATTAATAACACCAACGTCGCGTCATTCAATCCCTCAACTCTGACCTTTACCGCCCTGAATCCAGGAGGCAGCAAAGTCGATAGAAATGACGAGGAGCACTGGACCATTCTGCCGGATGGCAGGCTCCTCTCTGTGGACTCCGGCGTTAACAATTCCTTCGAAATCTACGATCCCGTGGCCAACACATGGGGCAGTTCCGGCACGACAGCAGGAGTAAACCTCGCCGATGTCGGCGGCAACTGTGCATCGACAGAGTTGGGACCCTCAGTTTCACGCCCCGATGGAACCATCATCCAATTCTCAGGAAATCCAGCCGGGCAAAACGCCGTCTACACCATCGCTACCAACTCTTGGGCGGCCAGCGCAACTTTTCCAAACAATGACACCGTTGCAGACGGCCCCGCCTCTTTGCTGGTCAATGGCAACGTGCTGGTCATGGCTAGTCCGGCCTGTCGACAGACCAGCCCTGGTCCCCCCGCAAAGTACAGCACCTTCAACACTCCCAGTCATTTTTACGAATTTGATGGCACCAATCTAACCGATGTAACCCCAAGCACGCCTGGCACGAATGGACCAAACGCACCGACGCTGGCATCGTTCTTCGGACGCATGCTTTTGCTTCCCTCCGGAGGAGTCCTGGTGACGCACCGCGGTGATTCAACCACCGACGTATGGATTTACACTCCCACAGGAGGACCTCAAGACGCTTGGAGACCTACCATAACATCCTCTCCCGGTGTCGTCGGCCAAGGCCAGTCGTACAAAATCTCCGGTATGCAATTCAACGGATTCTCCCAAGGCGCCACCTACGGAGACGACGCCCAAATGGCTACGAACTATCCCTTGGTGCGCATCACCAACACCGGCAGCGGCCACGTCGTTTACGCCCGCACTCACGACCACAGCAGGATGGGCATCGAATTTGTAGGCGACTCGGAAATCGTGTCCACAAAGTTCGATGTGCCCGGAAATCTTGAGCTCGGTGCCAGCACTCTAGTGGTAGTCACCAACGGCATCCCTTCGCAGCCGGTGAATGTCAACGTGGAACTTGGCACCGCCCTTGCCTTCACTGGCGCCAGCGCCACCAGTGCTGATTTCAACGATGCCGTCACAGTTCAAGCCCAGCTCACCAGCGGCGGAGGTCCAGTCACAACTAGTGAGACCGTAACGTTTGTTCTCGGCTCCGGTTCGGGTACCGAAACGTGCTCTGGTTCCACAGACACAACCACCGGCATAGCGTCCTGCGTCATCACCCCGAATCAACAGCCCGGCTCCTACGCGCTTACCGCCACCTTCGCTGGCGATTCAACTTATGCCGGAAGCTCCACTTCTACGGCCTTTACCATTCTTCACGAGCAGACTGAGCTCGCCTTCACTGGCGCAAGTGCCACGAACGCTGATTTCAACGACGCTGCCACGATACAAGTCCATCTCACCACCGACGGCTCTCCGCTCGCTAATAAATCCGTCACCATTTCGCTCGGCTTCGGTCTTACTACCGAGACTTGCGTAACGCCGAATACCGGACTAGGCGGTATCGCATCCTGCCAGATCACTCCGAACCAACAAGCCGGTTCGTATACAATTACCGCCACATTCGCGGGAGATTCGTTCTATTCGTCAAGCTCCGCGTCCGCGACCTTCACCATTAATAAAGAAGAGACCGCCACCAAGTTCGCGGTGAGTAGTCCGACGGTGATTGCCAAAGGACACCCAACAACCTTTTCCGCAACGCTCCTGGAAGACGCAGTAACGCCAATCCAGGGCCGTACCATCACTATCTCCATTGGCTCACAATCCTGCCCTGCCGGACCGACGGATGCCACTGGTAGCGCCAGTTGCTCCATCGTTCTCAGCCAGGTTCTGGGTCCGGGTACCGTGACCGCGTCTTTTGCAGGCGACGCCTTTTACCTGCCGTCCTCCACCTCGGAATCGGTGATTGTTTTCGCATTCCTCGATCGCGGTTCTATGGTGATTGGCAATCTCGATGGCAGCTCCGTAACCTTCTGGGGCTCGCAGTGGTCGAAATCCAACTTGCTCTCTGGAGGGCCGGCGCCGGACGCCTTCAAAGGGTTTGCCACTACCTCTCCGCAAGCCTGCGGCGGCGGATGGACCAGCATTCCAGCTAACAGCCCTCCGCCTCCTGCGACCGTGCCCTCCTACATGGGCGTGATCGTCTCGAGCTCCATCATTCAGTCGGGCAACACACTCCTCGGTGACGTTCCCAAGATCGTCGTCGTTAAAACGAATCCTGGTTACGGACCCACTCCTACCCAGACCGGAACAGGAACAGTCGTTGCGACCTACTGCGGCCACTAAGAATCAATTCGTCAGCGAGGGGGCATTCTTTCTTGCTCCCTCGCTGTTGAATCAAATAAAAGAATAGTCTCGGATCGCTCGCGCTGGTGGCTGCAAACGCCTTAGCCAAATCTCTTCGCCTTCTTGACGCGGGTGCCCGATAATCGCTTGGACCCAACAGCTAGGAAACGCCGACCGACAACTTGCCAAAACTTTACAACGGAATTTTAGCTTCTTACGTACAAAGAGACTGGCCAAACGGAAGCACTGGTCGACCCAGCGACCGAGCAAGCCAGTTTCGCTGCCACTCGAACGAATTCGGATTCGCACGCCCACCCCGGGCAAACCTGTCATCCGAGGAGTGGAATCTCTCTTCGATCTCGCAGGAGCGCCACCAAACCAGCTTTGATTGCCTATATCAAAGAGTAGATTCGAGGCCTTATGGGTTTACCAGGGTCGTAAACGTTTCAGAGCCTTAAGTATCATTGCCAGTTCTTTCCCGCCCACAGAGAGAAACTCCACGCCCATACCTCTCCCGGCAACAGAATTACGAACCACTGCATCAAGTTTTAATTCCCCTTCCACCATGGCGAAAATCAGTTTAAGCGGCGTGCCCACGGCCACCACTTCGTTCGTAACAATGAACGCTCCCGAAGCGCTGAAATCCAAGACTCGGGAAGTGTGTCTTTGTTTCTCAAACTTCCACGACACCCACATTCCTGTCGGAGTTGGTACACGACGATCCTTCCTTCTTTCCGGCCCGGACGTCGCTCCCCGCTTAGGTTTGTCAGCTCGCAATTTCAATAACACGTCCCCGATTCTTTTGAGGCGATTCGATTTTACTCGAGAAGTCTCGTTACCAGTAGTTGATTAAATCCGAATGTCGTATTGCTCAATTGGCTGCCACCGCGTCGCACATTTCCTATATGGCTTGGTTGATGATACAGACAATCCAGCCTCTCTTCTCAGCTGCTGGACAACCCGAACTGCTGGCATCTGAAGCTTCCGCAAGCAATGATCGTAGTTTCGGACCACGTAATTGTCTCAGCTCGTTGCAAACTCTAAGATTTCACCCGCAGCTTCCCATACAGCTTTATTTGCAGGCGAACTACATGGATGCCGTTATTCCCCCCGGCTGAGCAAAGTGGTTTACTGCCATACTGCACAGATGCCGCTGCGCCGTTTTGCCCGGGGGTGGTGTTAAAAGCTCTTAGCGTCCAGGTTTTTGACGTAGCGGTCAGAAAAAGGATCCGATGTCGGCTCCCCTGTCCCGTGTGTACCCAGAGCGTGCAGAGTTGGCCCGCCGAAACCCAATGCTTCAGGTTGTTCCCGCCGTCATCGTTATGGGTCTTCTAGGCATTGCTGGCGTGGGTTTCGCTTGGAGCTCCGCGATACGCGTCAAGCATGCCGACACGCAACATTACAACTCCCTCGAAAAGCGCCTCCAGCAAACCGAGGAGACCAACGCCCAACTCCGCGGCCAATTGAGCGTCGTCGCCGGGCGCCTCCAACTGACTCCTGAAGAAGAGGCCGAAGCCCAACGCATAGCCGAGCGAGTACGAGGGATGGACGCGCAACAAATCGCCAAGCTCGATGCCGACGTGCGCAGCGAACTTAGCGCCAAGGCCAACGCAACCGAGCTGGAGACCAAGGTCAGCGAACCTGACCTGGAGGAAGTCAGCGCCAAGTCCCACAAGGAAGTTGTCGCAGTGCGCAAGGAAGTCGACAAGGCCAAAAAAGACCTGGAAGCCACGGTGAGTGATCTAAACAAGCGGCTGCAGCGCAATCAGCAGGAGGTCGAACTGCTGCGCACCGCCGGGCAGCATTCCGATTATGATTTTGCGTTGAACGGAAAAAATGCCAAGACCACCCTCGCGGGCGTGACCATCCAGCTGCAGGATTCAAATGTCAAAAAAAATCAATTCAACATGACGCTTCTTTTCGGTACCACCCACCTGGTGCAGAAAAATCGCTCCCTCGACGAGCCCATTTTCTTCTACCGCCTTAACGACACCGCACCCATGGAGTTGGTCGTGAATCAATTGGCCAAGCATCACGTGTCCGGACGCCTTATTGTCCCCAAATCTAGTATCGCTACGGCCAGCGCCACATCGGCTCATCCGTCGCCTTAATCGCGTACAATTTGAGGGTAAATGTCACAGTACCACCAACGCATCGGAGACGACCGTCGCGTCCACCAGAGGTTTGAGGACGCGCGCGCCAGCTTGGTGGAGTTGGCCGGCGACAACAGCGGCATCGTCCTCAATATCAGCGAAGGTGGCATGGCCATCCTGTCTTCCGAAGACTTGGACCTGAATGATCTTCAAAATTTGCGCTTTCAAGCCCCGGAATTTGAGCATTGGATTGAGACCGCCGCGGACGTCGCCTGGATCAGTGACTCGAAAAAACAAGCGGGAATACGTTTCAAGGGCTTGAGCGAGGCTGTTCGAACTCAGCTCAGAGCCGGAATTTCCATCGCCACAGTGCGGGCCAGGTGGGCAGAACAATCCAAAAAAGCTGCCGCGAAAACAGAGCGACCAGAAGAGCTAACCGACGCTACGCCGTCGCCAGTCGCCACCACTAACTCAGCAACAGTCGTCGATCCCGAATCTGAACCCCTCCCCGACGATGTGAATTCGAATTCCCTAACGCAACAAATTACCGAGAATCAAGCTTCGTTGAACTCAGAAGTACAACAAGCAACACCGTATTCTCCCTCATCTGAAACCATTTCCGATGAAGTGAATGCAAATTCGCTCGCACAAGAAACTCACGCAGATAAAGCTCCCTCGAGCTCAGAAGTACAACAAGCACCACCGGATTCCCCGTCACCGGAAGCGCGCGCCGCGAATGAGCCCGCGAATGATCCTCAGAATGAGATTGCAACAAAAGAAAAGTCCATTTTGCCCCAGGAGCCAAAAAAAGATGCGCGCAGCGGGCCCCTCGCCCTATCCGGTATAGAGCCTATAAACCCGCAAAAAACATCTACAGCGGTAGCCTTTGAAGCCAGGCCATCGCCTCTTGCGCTCCAAAAGAGTGCTTTCGCGGAGATCCGCTTTCGCAACCTCGTCGCAAATAGCGGAGTAAAGCAGTCCGGCACCCCCCGCGAGCGAAGTTCGAATCGCGCCGATACTTCCTATGGCAAATGGGCTGCGGCAGCCGCGCTCGCAATTTTAGGCTCGCTGCTGGCCTTCCTGGTCGGATGGCTCCTGGGCGACCCCAACGTAATAAAATTGCGACATTAGCCGCCACCTGACCCCATCAAGTGGGAACATCAGTTCCTCAGCACGACTGCTGGAGCAAAGTGGCAAGTAATTTTGGAATGAGGAAACGCAGACTCTTTGAGCCCTTTAAGTTCGTTTTCGATCAACAAGTGGTAGCTGGCATTGCGATCATTTCGTACCACCAAGATGTAAGCTATACCTAAATCTGACGGGAGGTGGCCTATGCGAAATTACGCTTGCTTCGTCGTTTTCATCCTCGCCCATCTAATCCTCCCAATTCCCGCCGCCACCCAAAAACAATTAGCAAAGTCGCCCAGCATCTTGTCCGCGAAAACCGTTTACTTCTACAACCGAACGGGCGACGACTCTGCAGGAACAGCAGCGGTAGCTCAGCTCAAAAAATGGGGACGATTTCAGATCGTTCGTGACAAAAAGCAAGCCGATCTAATTCTCTCGTTGTCCGCTGACCCGTACCACGGCGGCTACATCATTTTTGCCAGCGGCCAGACCGGAACCGTGGATGCTGACGGCCATGTCCAGGAAGACGTTATTCCCAATTACAACAGACTGGCTCCCGTGCGAGATGCCTATCTCACTGTGATTGATCCAACGACCGGAAAAAGTCTCTGGACTGACTCGCACGTCTGGGGAGGTCTGCTGACCGGCAAGAACAGTGTGGGCGCGCGCTTAGTTCAAAAATTTGCAAAAGCAAATCGGAAAGTAATCGCCTGTAGAGTCCTGATCAACTCAGTTATACAAACAGTTGTAGCCACTTCGCGTTTCGTTGACTTGCCCCTGACCGCAACCTAAGATGTTCGCCAAATGGCGGATTCCCCCACCCTGCTTGGACAAACCGTTTCCCACTACCGCATCCTCGAAAAACTCGGCGGCGGCGGCATGGGCGTCGTCTACAAAGCTCAAGACACCAGACTCAACCGTTTCGTCGCTATGAAGTTCCTCCCGGAAGACCTCGCCCAGAGTCCCCAGTCCCTGGAGCGATTCAAACGTGAGGCCCAGGCTGCTTCCGCTTTGAATCATCCGAACATTTGCACTATCCACGACATTGGCGACGAGGACGGAAAAGCTTTTATCGCCATGGAATATCTCGATGGCGCAACCCTCAAACACACTATTCACGGTCAGCCCATCGAGCTCGACCAATTCCTCAATATTGCTATCGATGTAGCCGACGCTTTGGAGGCCGCCCACTCTGCCGGCATCGTTCACCGCGATATCAAAACCGCAAATATTTTCATAACCAAACGCGGTCACGCCAAAATTTTGGACTTCGGGTTGGCCAAACTGGCCACCTCAAACGACACCAGTGGCGACACCAACACTTTGGCAACTCTCGCGGATGCCCCTGATCACCTCACCAGCCCGGGAACAACCGTTGGCACCGTCGCCTATATGTCGCCTGAGCAAGTTCGCGGCAAACCACTCGATGCCCGCACTGATCTCTTCTCCTTCGGCGTGGTCCTTTATGAAATGTCTACCGGCAAATTACCCTTCCGTGGAGCAAGCTCCGGCGCGGTTTTTGAAGAAATACTCAGCCACGCGCCCACGCCAGCAAGTCGCCTCAATCCCGAATTACCTTCCAAGTTCGAAGACGTCATCACTAAAGCCCTGGAGAAAGACCGCGAGCTTCGCTACCAGCATGCCTCAGATATCCGCGCGGATCTGCAGCGTTTGAAACGGGATTCAGAATCGGGCTTGGCCGCCAGCCCGTCGAAGCCGCAAACAAAACGAATACCATGGCTTCGGCCTGGACTGGCGGGTTTGCTGGCATTCGTCGTAGTCGCGGCCATCGTCGCGGCCATCGTTATACCGCTAATGCGCGTGCCTCCTGCACCGAAGATCCGTCGCTACGTCCAGATCACCAACGATGGCATCGGCAAGTGCGTTAATCCTTGTGGTCCTCCGGTCCAGGCCTCTGACGGCTCCAGAGTATATTTCGCCGAGACCCCGCCAGTTGGCTGGGCAGTTGCCCAAACCTCCGTCGGCGGTGGCGAAGTTGTGCGCCTTCCCGCTACTCTTGGCGATGTTAAGTACGTTAACCTCTTCGATATTTCCCCGGACCGAACTCAGCTTCTGGTAGACGCTTCGATCGCGATTGGACGGGATGCACGGGAAGGTCCTCTCTGGGTTGTACATCTCCCTGATGCCGCCGCCCGCAGGTTGGGTGACCTGATCGTCACTGATGCCACGTGGTCGCCGGACGGACGGACCATTACTTACAGCAAGGGCTCAGACCTATTTATAGCCAATGCTGACGGAAGTGGATCGCGAAAACTCGCAGCCTTACCTGGACCCGCAGTCCCCTATAGATTCTCTTTCATGCCCCGTTGGTCCCCTGATGCAAGGGCCCTGCGTTTCTCCGTTAACAACAACGGAATAACTTCGCTATGGGAAGTTTCGGCGAGTGGCGCTGATCTGCATCCCTTGTTTGCTCCTGGGAGTAATCCTCGCGGAATCAGTGAGTGTTGCGGAGCGTGGACCCCCGACGGGGAATATTTCGTATACAACTCCATCCGCGATGGCGTGGTGACTATCAACGCCATCCGCGAAAGTCACGGACTCTTCCAAAGGTCCCGATCTGAACCCGTGCAGTTGACCGCGGGACCAATGAATCTGTGGGGGCCATCTCCCAGCATGGATGGCAAGCGCCTCTTTGTCGTTGGCCAGCAGTCGCGCGGTGAGTTGATGCGCTACGACCCCGGCTCTCGACAGTTTGTCCCCTTTCTTTCCGGAATCTCGGCGGAGGGTTTGGATTTTTCGAGAGACGGGAAGTGGGTCACTTACGTGACTTTCCCCGAAGGGGTCTTATGGCGCAGCCGGGTAGATGGAAGCGAGCGGCTTCAGCTTACCAACTTGCCGATGAACGCAGCCCTGCCGCGCTGGTCGCCCGACGGGAAGCACATCGCTTTTTCCGGTTTAACGCCCTCTAAGATGTGGAATATCTTCGTGATTTCCGCCGAGGGCGGTAGCCCGGAACAGTTATCGCCGAGTGAAAATTTCCAATTAGATGCGAACTGGTCAGCGGATGGGCAGTCCTTGTTGTTTGGCGAGTTTGTGGGATCCGCTACCTCCGCGATCTATATCATGAATCTGCAAACACATCAGGTTTCAACCCTTCCAGGGTCTAAGGGATTGTTCTCCCCCAGATGGTCACCCGACGGCCGCTTCATCAACGCTACGACCCATGATGGCGTCAAGATGTTGCTCTTCGATTTGAAGACTCAGGCGTGGAAAGAACTCGATAGCGGCCACAGCTATGACTATCCGATGTGGTCCCGAGATTCGAATTACATCTATTTTTCAAACTCTTTCGAAACCGGAACACCTTTTTATCGCTTGCGTGTTGCCGACAACAAGCTGGAACGTGTGACCAACGTAAATCTCACCAGAGGAGTGGCTTGGGGAACTTTCGGCCAGTGGACCGGCTTGGCTCCCGACAATTCGCCTCTCTTGCTCCGCGACACCAGCATGCAGGAAATTTACGCTCTCGACGTCCAGTGGCCCTAGCACTCGGCGTTTTGCTCACCGGCCTGCAAAATGCCAACCTTCATGCCTTGATCGAGACTCAGGGTTCTGGATTTTTCCTGGGAACTAACCGGACACTGATCAACGGCGTGGGCATCTCGTTTGAATATAGGTTATGTGACTCAATGAACTCACCGCCCGGGTGCGGACGGAACGTATTCTTTGCCAACAAAAAACTTCCCCGCAAGCGCGCGGACACGGGTTCGGATACCGGTTCCGACGGCGACGTCAGAAACGTTATATTCGCTTTGACCCGAATCCACTCTCCCGGTTGCAATCTCATCATGCTTTCCGGGTGCTCAGGCGATCCGAACAACTCGACGAAGCCAAGAAAATTTACTGGCGGTCCCTCCGGCTCACTTTCCCCTCGTACAAGCAGCGTGAGGTTAAAATAATCGAAATCCGCAGACTCATCACCGGGCTGTAGGTCAGACAAATCCGGCGAAACTGCCAATTCCATTGGAGCGCTTCCGGAGTTAAGAACTTTAAACTCCACTTGGAACGGATCAATTGTATTAATGTCCGTCGGAGTAACACGCAACAAGTAGATTGCTAGAGCATGGGGGTCGTCCCTCTGGGACGCCCCGTCTGCTCCAATACTTCCACCTCCAGAACCACCGCTAATACAACTCTTGCCCTCGACACAATCCGACGGCGCCGCTGGAGGAAATCGGAGTTCACTGCGCTGTCGAACGTTAGAAATGTCGATGTACCTCACCTCTTGCGCCTTCAGTACGCCGCCCCAGCACACCACCACTAATATAATCGCGCCTCTAAATGACATCATCGATTCCCGCCATTTCCGCTCATCCCAGTCGAAGTCTATCCCAACGATCGCTCCAAGTCTCGACTAGCCAGTATTCGGCCCTGGATTACCGCTGGATCACAGCACTGGGACCCACCAGCGCGTCAGAGGGCGCCTGTCTTGCGCTTCCGCTCGTTTCGTGGTAATGCATAGAAGCGCGAGGTATATGGCATGGCTCCCCCCAAATCCGACCTTCCCCAGGGCACCCTCGACCTCTTGATCCTGAAAGTAATCGCCCTTGGCCCCGTCCACGGCTACGCCATCGCGCAACGCCTCGAACAAGTGTCGCGCGGCGTCGTGCAAGTCCCGGAAGGCTCCCTCTACCCCGCATTACACCGCCTCGAAAACCGCGGCCTTCTGGCTGCCGATTGGAAAGAAACCGAGACCGGCCGCGAAGCCAAGTTCTATCGCCTGACGCGCCAAGGGTTGAAGCAGCTTAAAACCGAAACCGCCGACTGGCAGCGCCTAATCGACGCCATTGGACTGATCCTTGGAACGGCCGATGGCGGTGCTCTATGAACTGGTGGAAGCGCCTATCGCGACGAAGCCAAATGGAAGCACAGCTAGAAAAGGAACTAAGCTTCCATCTCGAGCAGCACACCGCGCAGTTGATTGCGCGCGGCGAAACCCCGGACGAAGCACGCCGACAAGCGCGCCTTGCGCTCGGCGGCCCTGAACAGGTCAAGGAGAAATGCCGCGACGCGCGCGGCACACGCTGGCTGGAAGACTTCCTGCAGGACACCCGTTACGCGCTTCGCACCTTCAGGCGAAAACCCGGCTTCACCCTGGTTGCGCTCCTGGTACTTTCACTCGGCATCGGCGCCACCACCGTGATGTTCGCGGTCATCAACAGTGTTCTGCTAAGGCCGCTCTCATACCCGCAACCCGACAGACTCGTCACTGTGCGGGGATCCACCGAAACCTTCGGCGAGTTCTGGGGCCTATCCAATCTTGATTTCGCCGACCTCAAGCGCCAAAGCCAAACGCTGGCCTTGGCGGCCTGGACTTATGGCGGCGGCACCATCAGTGAACCCGGAGAACCTGAGTACGTGAATGGACGCGAAATCTCCGCGGAGTTATTCTCCACACTCGGAATCTCTCCCGTACAAGGACGCGCATTTCGGCCCGATGAAGACCGGCCCGGCGCACCAGCGGTCGCACTCATCAGCTATGCATTGTGGCAGCGCGACTTCGGCGGCGCACCCAGCACCATCGGCAGGACGCTCGTTTACGAAGGCAAACCTTATACCGTGATCGGCATCGCGCCCGCGCTGTTCCAGTTGGATGGAGAGGCGGACGTGTTCACTCCGCTGGAACAAAGACAAACCGCCGACCCTCGAATGCAAAATCGCGCCGCACGTTTTCTGCGCGTCACGGCGCGCTTGCGGCCCGGCTTTGCCTTGGCTGAGGCCCGCGCTGAGCTCAAGCTCATTGCGCGGCATCTGGCCGAAGAATATCCGAAGTCGAATGCCGGCCTCAGTATGACCGCCTACTCGCTGCAAAAGGAGTTGGTCGGCGACGTCGGCTCAACCCTCTGGCTCCTCCTGTGCGCGGTCGGCCTTGTGCTTCTCATTGCTTGTGTGAATATAGCCAGTCTTCTACTCGCGCGCACCGTCTCCCGCGAGCGCGAGCTTGCCTTGCGTGTGGCACTAGGTGCGGGCCGTGGCCGCTTGGCGCGCCAATGCCTTACCGAAAGCGCAATGTTAGGTATTGGCGGGGGCCTGCTCGGCGTCGTACTCGCCTTCGTCAGCGTTCATCCCTTCGTCGCGTTTTGGCCAGGCAACTTACCGCGCGCCGAAGAAGTCCATCTGGACTGGCGCGTACTTGTTTTCGCCGTGGGTGCGTCGCTCTTCAGCGGCATTCTTTTCGGATTGGCTCCCGCACTGCGCGTTCCCGTGCGTGGCGTAGAGCAGACGCTACGCGCTGGTGCGCGAAGCATTGCGGGCGGCTCACGCCGCTTGCACAGCTCATTTGTGATCTCTGAGATCGCCCTCGCCGTGGTGCTGCTGGTCTCGGCCGGAATGCTTGGACACACGCTGCTCGCACTTTCGTCGCGCGATCCAGGTTTCAACATCCACAACGTAATGGCCGCGCGCTTCGCGCTTTCTCCCGGCGCGCTCGCCAATCCCGAGCAGATCCGCGCAGCCTGGCAAGATGTACTCGATCGTGCCCGCCGCGTCCCCGGCATCGAATCGATCGCATTAGCAGACATCATCCCCATGCGCGAAGGAGAAAACTCTCTCCCGTACTGGACCACCGCCACGCCCCCGCCGCCGAATCAGGAGCCTGTTGCGCTGGCCTCCTGCGTAACCCCGGACTATGTGAAAGTGATGGGCCTCCCGCTGCGCCACGGCCGCTTCTTCAATGAACACGATCGCCTCGGTAGTGAACCGGTCGTCGTAATTGACGACAATCTCGCCCAGCACGCCTTCGGCACGAAAGACGCGGTCGGCAAGCGCATCTGGATTCCCGCCATGGGCGCCACTCCGGCTCTGGTAGTCGGCATCGTCGGTCATGTGCGTCATTGGGGCTTGGCTGCCGATGATCAATCGCGAGTGCGCGATCAAATGTATTACCCCTTCGCGCAGGTGCCCGCCCCGTTGCTCCATTTCTTTTCGTCCATCATGTCGTTCGCCGCGCGAACAACTATCTCACCCTTGAATGTAGTCGAGCCATTGCGGCGCGAATTGCGCGGCGCCGCCGGCGATCAAGCCCTGTATGAAGTCCATACCATGGAGCAACTCGTAAGCGCCTCGCTCGCCCGTCAGCGTTTCCTTCTGCTCTTGTTCAGCATATTCGCCGGCTTAGCCTTGTTGTTAGCATGCATCGGCATTTACGGCGTGCTGGCTTACTTGACCAGCCAGCGTGTCCCCGAAATCGGCGTACGCATGACCCTTGGCGCAAAACCCCAGGATGTATTGCGCCTCATTCTTGGTCAAAGCCTCGTCATGATCTTCGTTGGTGTTGGCGTGGGCACGCTTGGCGCTTTTGCCGCCAGCCGCATCTTGAATCGCCTCGTCGAAGGAATGCGCCCCGCTGACATATCCACCTTCGCCATCACCATCCCCGTCCTCGTCATTGCCGCGCTGTTCGCCAGCTTCGTCCCCGCGCACCGCGCCAGCCGCATAAACCCCGTGACCGCCCTCCGCCAACAGTAGCGCTTACCGACGTTCATTAACCTGTATCTAAAGCGAGAAATCTTGTTCGCGTATGACCATTGAGCTACCATCCCCCGAGTTATGGTGCCCCCCAGGCTGTCAGACCTCAATTCTAATTCGTGGTTCGCGTTCAGCCGAGGTTCACTTTGAACGCATCTCTCGTTGTCGGACTAGCCTTAGGCATGCGACACGGCACAGACCCTGACCATCTCGCAGCCATCGACGGCTTGACACGCATTCGTCCGCGATCATCCAATGGATTACTTTTTGCTTTAGGGCATGGATTCGTTGTCACCATGCTTGCAGCCGGTATCGGCCACGTCATTGCCGCCCGATTTGCATTCATTGGTCCGTGGACGCTGATCCTGATTGGCGTCGCGAATCTCTGGCGAATCCTTCGCACTCCACAAGCTCCCGTCGCAGTCATGCGTCCAATCGTTGCTCAACCATTTCTGCTGGGAATGTTGCTTGCGGCCGGCTTTGAAACGGCCTCGCAACTTTCGGCATTGATCCTCGCAGGCCAGACCAACGCCTGGCTGCTCGGCGCATTTTTTTCTTGCGGAATGTTATTAGTTGACGGTCTGGACGGGTATCTGGCGGCTTCTACCCAGAAGCTGGCTGCCATCGGTCACGTCAATGCCAAGGCCGCCTCTCGTCTCCTGGGTATCTTGGTAGTGATCTTTTCGTTGGGCCTTGGGGGAGCTGAGTTGGCCAACGTGAATCTTGACCGCTTCGCACTACCTCTGGGACTCACACTGTTCGTCATTGTAATCGGAATTCGCGTCTGGGCGCGCTCTTCTTTTCGGTTCCTCGCTCCACGACAACCCTAATTCAACGTGAATTCCGCCTAAATTTCAAAAGTGCCCACTGTGATTGTGTCGGAAATTAATAAACTGCCCGTAGTTCACTGTCCCTCTGGCGCCCTAGACTTTGCCCCTAGCTCCACAGGCTTGCCGTGCGGCGTGTGCCGATACGCATCGGCCCACGCTTCCTTCCGCGCGAGAAGAGACGCTGGATCACTCAATCCTTTGGAGGTGACCAGCCGCTCTAGTGCAGCAAGCCAGTGTTGATAATAACGAGACCCATCGTCGAGCTCGCCGCGATTGGCAGCGGTCTTCAGTTCGTCGGCGAGCGCAGCAGCCCACTCCTTCCAGCTGAAATGCCCCTGCTCGGAGAGCTTGACAGCTAGCGCGAACGCTTGAGCTTGCCATGGCTCGGCAAATACGGGTCCACCATCATCTTGAGGCAAACGCGGCAGCGCCGCGAGATTTTCCTTTTGGGGAACCGAATTAGGCTGGCTCAATGTAGTCATCCCACATATCAACGTATACGCAATCGTGCCGGCTGGCCTCTTCGCCCCATAGCGCGCGTGCTTCAAAGCGCACCGAGTACAGATGCTGTGGCTTCTTGTCCAGCTGCTGTGACGCAGTGTCTTCAAAGTCAAAGACACCATGGTCGCGTTCAATCGTGCCTATCTTTCCGCGAGTGTAACGTGGCTGGCGAGTATGAGTTATTGGATTCATGTTACGAGCTCTCACCCGTTGCCCCGTTTGAAAGCGCGGAGCTACTGTCACGTTTCGGATTAAGGTCTCGCCTTTGGTGAGTTCCGCTGGCACTTGAGCGGCCGTAATCAATTCACCCTTGCGCGTACTTGGCACCGGCTTTCCGGTCTCAAGCTCCGCCCGTGTGATCATGCCGTGCTTTAGCATGAGCGCGACGAATGCTGTGAGCCATTTCTCGTAGTAGCTCATGCGCAGATACTCGTCAGGAGGAATAATATCCCTCTGATAGCGGGAACCAGGCGGAGTATCCGTGGCCCATACCATCGCGAACACGCGTCTCTCCCAGTCCGCGTGGAACACGGGCTCGTTCTTCTCGTATTGCAGTGGGCCCATGTCCTGCATACCACCCATGTCATGAATCCCGTTCATGTCGGGACTCTAGCTGTGGGCTTCGCAACCTTGGCCGTGCCAATCATGGAATCTCGGCTGACCTGTGCTGCAAGCGCCTCTTCGCTCAACCCCTCGCTGCCGGGAGGTCGCTCGGGCAGCACGAGGTACCGCAGGTCGGCGTTACTGTCCCAAACGCGTACCTCGACATCGTCCGGGAGCTGGAGTCCAAATTCACGCAGCAACCCACGCGGGTCGATGACGGCCCGCGAACGATAAGGTGCAGATTTGTACCATATCGGTGGCAAGCCGAGGACTGGCCATGGATAACAGGAGCACAGCGTGCACACGACAAGGTTGTGCACCTTGGGCGAGTTCTCGACCACCAGCATCTGCTCTCCTTCCGGCCCGCTGTAGCCTAGTTCCGCGATGGCGGCGCTGGCATTGGTCAACAGTCTCTGCTTGTAGGCAGGATCAACCCACGCGCGCGCTACGACCCGCGCTCCGTTCCGCGGGCCGATCTTGTGCTCGTACGCATCGACAATCGCATCGAGAGCCGCCCGATCGACGAGTCCCTTTTCGACCAGAAGAGATTCGAGCGCCTTGACGCGTAGAGTCGGGTCCGAAGGAACAGCCTGGTGTTCGTGATCATGTTGCTGGGCGTGGGAGAGGTCGGGAGTCATAGCAGCTCCGGCGGCTGTCGCGGCGCCCGTCAAGAACTCACGTCGATTGGTGGTCATCGAACTGGCCTTCACCGATGCTCTCCACAGCCGTTACCCGCAGCGAAGAGACGAAGAAACGGGTGGAGCATAGTTGAGCAATTCGCCGAGTGTCAAGGGTTTCGACATATCCTGTGACATATCCTGTTCGACATATCCGATACCGCTTGCCAGTGGATTACTCCTGTAAAAGACAGGCTACCCTCATCCTCTGACACATCCTAACCTTGACGAAAAGGGCGAGCATAGCCGGCGCACTTTAACCAAACAGCTGGAGCTGGGCATGAATGCTAAACCATAGCATTGGATTTTTTGGTAAGCGCCTCCGGTCAATGGATAGCCGTCTCAAGCCAATGGCTCACCGGCGCGGAAAGGTTCTCTTGCTCGCCCCAGCGTCTACTGTTTCGTTCGATAGAAGATCGTCTGGGGGCCGTCCGCGATTTTGAAATCCGCTGGCACAGTGAACAATGAGGGGCTCGGCTCCGTGCGCACAATATTCGTGAGGCGGAAGGTCTGCTCGCCCATTCGCGGGTCGTTCCGTTTGCTGTACACCACCGTCTTGAGATCGGGCGAAGTCCAGACCTCTGTAACAATCGTGATGGGTCGATCATTTCCGATTTGTCCTGCCGGGATCGTGTGCGTCATACGGACGCCATTCACGAGGACGCCTTCAATGGTGTCAGAGCCAAGATCCTCGGTATTTCCCTGATCCGGTTCACTCGCAGTCAAACGCTTTGCGAGGAATACTCCTGGCCTGGGCGCATCAGCGATCGTCATCGACGAGACATCGAGCGGAGGTAACGGCACTTGGTTGCCTTCGACGACTCTCATGCTGACCGTTGCCCCGCCCACGCCAGCAACGCCTGCCGGAAGGGGAGGAAGCGCAGGCATTTTCTGTGCCGTCTTTTCCGTCAGGTTCAAGGTATAGGAAGTCTGCGCGACCGGGTCGTGGATGAAAATCAGATGTGGCGCATTGGCTGCCGACAGATTCCCGATTGCCGGCAGGACGGTCTCTTGACGTGTGCGACCTTGCGAATCGCGCGCGATGGTTCCCGTGCTCGTCTGCACTAGGCGATTCCCGTCCGCGAGAGTCTGGATCGATTCGTTGCTGGTCGTGGCCGAATATGGCGCACCCAGTACAGGACCAGACCCGCCGTCGAATCCGCCCGAGGCAACCATACCTGCGCTACCAGTGGTCTGATAGATCACGTTTCCCTTTTCTTGCGCGAAGGCGCAGGGCGCAGCAGCGAGAACAAGAAGCAATGCGCGTTTCATGGTGTGATTCTCCTTTTTAACTGAACGAACTCACTGTCGCAGACGAACCTGTTGGACAGATCCATCCGGAGCAATACTAAGTTCCGCGATGAAATTCATTCCTTCCGGAATCGCGCCCGGTGGAAACATCTCTTCTGCTGGAATGGCGATTTGCACGGCAGTTTCCGTTGGCTGCCATTTCATAGCTCGCTTCTGGACGGCCGGAACCGCGTTCCGTCTACGGACTGCCTTCCGTGGAGCAGCCTCCCCCGCGCGAGGTGTGGGAACCGGGACAGAAGCAGCCGCAAGCGTCGGAGCAAGAACCGGCGGCGACTCGATGCGTCTCTGAGGGAAGGCCAGAAACAGCACGACCCCTGCGGCAACAGCACTTGCAAGCACCGGCGCCCAGCGCGAAACGCGGCGACGCGTCTTCCCTGCCACCACCACATCGCAGTAGACATCAAAGTCCTCACTCATTTGTTTGTAGGTCGCCAGTCGGTCGCGACATTCCCGGCACTCTTTGATATGGCGATCTACGTCGGCTGCTTCGTCCGACGAAAGCTCCCGGTCGAGCCAGGCGACTAATTTTGCTTGAATGTCACACATTGCATTTCTCCGCTAATTTCTTGATCGCACGCTCCACGGTATCCCCAACCGTGGACACTGCCATTCCGAGGACTTCTCCGATTTCGCGATATCGCAATCCTCCTGCCCTTAGTAGCAGGCACTCCCGTTCGGACTCCGTCAGCAATCGCATTGCGGCGGCCAGACGCCGGAACTTTTCTTTTTCAAGAACGCGTTGCTCTGGTGTAGCGTCATCCGCCAGAAAATCCATTCCGCCATCGAGCGGTTCGCTGAATCGCCGGTGGTAGCTCGCCTGGCGGTTCCTTGCCTGATTGTGGGCAACACGAAACAGCCAGCCGCGGGTGTTTTCCTGTTTTCCATCTGACGCCAGGTGCCGTTGCAGGCTGAGAAACGCGTCTTGCACCACATCCTGCGCTTCGTCGCTCGAAAGTCCGAGGCAGACCAGGTAGCGCAGCAAAGGCTTGCGTAGTTCGCGATACAGAGTCGTAACCTCCGAGGAGCCGGCCAACCCGAGCAGCGGAAGCGACAGGGGTACCGAATCGTCACTCACATGAGCCTCCGCATCGCGCCTCTATCTATAGAACAAGCGAGTGCCCCCATTTTCCGGGGCGGCATGTCCACTTTTACGGAAGGTTCTCGCATTGGAAGACACTTGGGTTCTTAGACGCGCTACATGTGCGGGATGCTCAGCATGAACACGGCGGGCGAACCAAAAGATGCCCTTGCCCCTCCTCAAGCGTTCTGACGCATCCTAACTTTGACCTGAGGTAGGGCAAGCATGGCCAAACGCCTTTTAACCAAGCAACTGGAGTTGATTCCCACCAAAGCCTCGCTCGACGAATTACGCGAAGCCGCCAAAGCCTGCAAAAACTGCGATCTCTGGAAGCTCGGCACGCAAACAGTTTTCGGCGAAGGCGCCGCGCACACCAAGCTCATGCTCGTCGGCGAGCAACCCGGCGACCAGGAAGATCTCGTCGGAAAGCCTTTCGTCGGCCCCGCAGGCAAACTGCTCGATACCGCACTAGTCGAAGCTGGAATCGACCGCAAAAAAGTTTACGTAACCAACGCTGTCAAGCATTTCAAATGGGAGCCCCGCGGCAAACGCCGCATCCATAAAAAACCCAACACCGCAGAAATCGCCGCCTGCCGCCCCTGGCTCGACGCAGAAATCGCCACCATCCGCCCCAAGGTAATTGTTTGTCTGGGTGCCATCGCGGCCCAAGCCCTGCTCGGCAAAGATTTTCGCGTCACTCAGCATCGCGGCGAATTCATCGAGTCCACTGTCGCGCCCTACGTTGCCGCCACCGTGCATCCCTCTTCGATATTGCGCGCGCCCGATGAAAATGCCCGCCACGAAGAAATGGCCCGCTTCATCACTGATCTCAAGAAGATCGCCCGCGTTTTGCAATGAACGATTAAACTACTTCCCCATGGCTGACCCAGGAAAAGTGCGCATCGGCATCTCCGGGTGGACTTACAAACCTTGGCGTGGTGTTTTTTATCCCGAAGATCTAAAACAAAAACACGAACTCGAATACGCCTCCAAAACTTTCAACTCCATCGAAATCAATGGCACCTTTTATTCGCTGCAGCGTCCTCCTAGTTTCGAACGCTGGGCCGCCGAGACCCCCGACGATTTTGTTTTTTCCGTGAAGGCTCCGCGCTTCATCACTCACATCCGGCGCCTGAAAGACGCCAAAGCTCCCGTCGCAAATTTTTTGGCCTCGGGAATTTTTAATCTAGGCGCAAAACTGGGACCGATCTTGTGGCAGTTGCCACCGAACTTCATTTTCAGGCCTGAAGTCCTCGAGGACTTTTTTCTATTGCTGCCCCACGACACCGAGAAAGCATCCGCAATAGCGCGCAAACACGATAAATGGATGTCCGGCCGCACCGCGCTCAAGTCCGATGCCCAGCGGCCCCTGCGCCACGCCATGGAAATCCGCCATGCCAGCTTTGTGACTCCCGAATTTATAAATCTTCTGCGCCAATACGATGTCGCGCTCGTTTGCGCCGATACCGTCGAATGGCCCCGCCTGATGGACGTTACGTCCGATTTTATGTACTGCCGCTTGCACGGCTCCGAAGCTTTGTACCCCAGCGGCTACGACGAGCCATCCTTGGATCAATGGGCCACTCGTGTCGGCCAGTGGGCGCGCGGCGGCGAACCGGAAGACGCCGAGCGCGTCATCAAAGAAAAAGGCCCGCACAAATCCCACCGCGACGTCTTCGTTTATTTCGACAATGACACAAAAGTGCGCGCGCCCTTCGACGCCAAGAGCCTGACCGCAAGAGTAACCAAACTCCTCGCTAAGTGAATGAACGTTGTCCGGCAGGAAAGTAGTAGAAAATTTCTTCGCGCTTATCTGCGTTGGCTGCGCGGAATTTTTGTGTCCCCGTAAATCTCATCCGCCTTCGTGTCAGGGCGTCTTTCGTCCGGGCCGGGTGCCTCATCTTGTAGCGGTTTCTTGCCGCGAGCGGCCTTTGGCACGATTTTCGGTTTGGAACTGAGCGGTTTCTTAGTCGGGCTCACGATGGCAAATCCTTCTCTCTACAAATTTGATGACTCCAAAGTCTTACAAATCCCTTCCAACGGAATGGCCACCCATCCCGGCCGGTTATTCAATTCGTAGCCCAACTCGTAAACCGCTTTCTCCAGCACATGCAATTGCAACAACGCCATGATCTCTTCGCGACTCGGCGGCAGATATTCCGCCCCGCGCGAAGTTCTCAAATACTTCTCCAGGTAGCGGTCGCTCACCCACTTCGCCCACACTTCCGCCCACCCATTCAACTTTTCCCTGTTACTGTCATCAACGTTCACGCTGCCCGTCGACGCCAGCAAAGGCGCATGCGCCGCATAGTGAAACGACCGCAGCATTCCCGCCACATCCTGCAAAGGCGAACGCTTCAAACGCCTCTGCGACAATGGCCGCGCCGGCTCGCCTTCAAAATCAATGATCACGAAGTCCGCGCCGGTGTACAGCACCTGCCCCAGGTGATAATCGCCATGTATTCTCGTGCGCACCGCGCGTATCGGCCTGCTCAGCGCCGCATGGAAACGCTCAATGATCTGTGGCTCGCTGGCCAGCACTTTCTCCGCTTTCGGCTTCGCATTTTCCGGAAGCCGATCCTGCGCGTGCCTCAGCTGCCCAAAAATCCGGTTCGTCAGCTCCAACAACGCATCTTCGAAACTTCCCTGAAATTTGTCATCAAAAGCCTCCGGAGCGAAATCAGGTTCCGTGGCAGCCGCCGGCGACACCAAAGCCAAATGCAATTCCGCTGTTCGCCGCGCCAGAAGCTCCACCGATTCCAAAAACGGAGCGATCAATGAGCGCGCGGCATCATTCTCCGCTGCAGCAACCGACCCCTCTGAATCCCTACGCACCTCATTATAAAAATTCGAAATCGACTTCATCGTGTATTGCCACGCATCGCCCTGATTCGGCACGAATCCCTGCAGAATCCCCTGCGTCATGCGCAGTCCCCGCACGCCACGATATTCCAGCGCTCCCAGCAACTGCGGCGTGTGCTGATAGTGCGCCTTCTCCGTAAGGAACCCACCCACCTCCAGATCCGGATTTACGCCCTCTTCCAGCCGTCGATAAAATTTCAATATCAGCCGGTCCCCGTACGCAACCGAACTATTACTCTGCTCCGCAGTAATCGCCCGCGGACGCAAACTCCCAGCTGCCCCAGTCTCCTGCATGGACAACGCGTGAGTGCGCGAAGTCACCAGTTCCCCGGCCTCCCCGGTAAAAACCAGCCCTCTTTCAATCGCGTCCAGCAAAACAGAAAGAAATGTTTCATTTTTCAGCGCGTCGCTAAGTGTCGCCGCGCCTCCACCGCCCCTCCCCGAAACCGTCAACACCGCCGCGCCCCCTGAGGGCGGTCCCGGGTCTCTGCCGCTTGTCCCCGCTTCACCTTTGAAATTCGACCCCGCGTCTTTGCTGACTCCGGGTGCCCCGGGTTCGCCTTTGAGGTTTGAACCCGGGTCTCTGCCGCTTGTCCCCGCTTCACCTTTAAAATTCGACCCCGCGTCTTTGCTGACTCCGGGTGCCCCGGGTTCGCCTCTGAGGTTTGAACCCGGGTCTTTGCTCACCACCAATGGCACCGAATACAAGTCCCCGCCGCCGCCCTCATACTCCACCTTCACCATAACAATCAGCGCATGCAGCGCATCCCGCTCCAACGTAATAAAATCCACCACCTCCGCACCACGAAGCTCCCGCGCCTTACCCCCGAACCAGCGCTGTCCCTTCAAGTAAGCCGGCAGCTGCCCCGGCAATTCCACCTTTAAATTAGAAAACAGTTCTTTGCCAAAACCCGGCGCGGCCATAAACATGTTTCTCCATCCAATGCATTACAACGGTTGCGGCTCTTTGTATTTTTCCTTCGCCGAATTACCGAGATATCTCTCCAGCGCCCGCCGCGCCAGATCCTGCCCTCCAAGTCCAAACGCAATGGCCAGCCCCAGCATCGACGCCCCAAACACAATCGAAAACGCCGCCAGCACCGTCTGCCGCGCCAGCCCCAGTTCATCCAACGCCATGGAGATCGCCAAAATCCAGATCACAAAGCGAATCGACCAGCTCCAAATTTTCGGCGAGCGAACTCCCGCATTCACCGAAGCCAGCAGCGCCGCCCGCGACAAAAAATTCGCCAGTACCAACCCCAGAAATAAAATCAACATGGCGATAAATACTTCTGGCAGGAACCGGAACAACCGCGATATCTGCTCCTGCAATCCCGCTACGCCCAAAACACTGACCCCGATCAAAATGAATCCCAGCCATGTGATCCAGAATACCGACCGGCTCAGCAGTTCCGTCATCGACGGCAGATCCGCCATCCTTAACACCCGCGAAGCCCCGGCATCCTCCGAAACGCGATCCAATTTCGTCAGTCGCAGCACCGCCCGGAACACATGGCCGAGCAAATACGCCGCCACCAATCCCACCAGGATGATGACCAGCATGACCAGCAATCGCGGCAGAAATTCCGCGATCATATGCACCAGGTTGTAGTAAGCCTGCTCTAATCCTTGCACGATGGTGACTCTCATGTTTTCACCTCGACTCCTGCTTTCCACTTCTCCGTCAAATACGGCTTCTGTCGTTCGAACTCCAGGCAAAGATTTTCGCTCACCGCTTCCATGTCCGCCGCCGAAGCTTCAGAAAATTCCGTCAGAAACGAATAAATTTTTCCTCGATAAAGCGGCACCAGCGCCTGCACCAGGTGATCGCGATTGATCACCGAATGATGGTACGACGCCGCGAACTCATACAGCATCGTCACCCATAACTCCTGCGGAAACCGAAATAAGTTTTGATCAAGCGTGGCGATGCCTTGAATACTTGAAAGCGTTTCTGGGCTTAAGATCGACTGCAGGATCGGCCCAAGTTCCTTGACCCCCGTCTGAAACAATTCAAACATTCTGATCCGATTAAGCTCCATTGGTTCCGCGGTGACCGCGTGATCCGGACCAAACGTAGGCAGCGGTTCTGAACCCTTGCGCTCCATCCATGCTTGCTGGTGTGTTTCCAGCAACCAGAACAGACTTCCCACCGTTTGTCGCAACACCTCCACAAGATCAGGACCGGCGCCATCCGGCGGTGGCGGCTTCTCGCCAAGATAAACCTGGCAACACCGAAAATCTGAAGTCAGCGCCGAAATTCCCATCCACGCTTCCGGCCGCGAACGCACCGGCTCTTCATGCCACACATCTTCATTCAGACAAAAACCACCAAGCCGGTTCGAAAACGCCCACTCATCCGAATACAATTCCCGAATCCTCCGCCCGAACAGCGCGCGCGTCATGGGATACAGAAGATTGCGTGCCAGCAAACCCTGAAATTTATGCCGCGAATATAATGGCGCTACAAAATCGAAGTTGTCGCGGAACGCTGGCCGCAGCAGATTCGCGACCCACTCCGGAGACGTGCTGGAAGTGGCCGGCGATACGACCGCGCACGCCTTCGCTCTCAACAGATCCGATGACGAAAGAATAGTGCGCAGCGCCAAACCCGGCGATGGCGCCCCGTTAAATGCCGCCGTAATTCGATGAATCGTTCGCAGCGTGCTTAGTCCTTTGGAGTACGAATTATTTCCAGGCTCTCCGTCGCCGTAGCGCTCGTCCGAACCAGGATCTTCCACCGCCCCGCCGTCAACGCTGATAACCGCCATTCGCTGCCGCACGAAATTCTGCTGCAAACTTTTTTCAATATAGTGCGCAGCACGCCGCATGGTGTTGGCGCTGCGGTGCGAGAGGATCCCCACAAGCAGGTCCACTTCGCCGACGCTCATCAATTGACGAAGTAGGTCGTCAGAAAGGAAGGTTTCGTCAGCCAAAGTACTTCAACTCTCACTTTCAACCGGGCGGAAATATAATACCGAGCCAACGTCGATAATGCGCAGCTTAAACTGCTAGCGTCAAATGCGGCGTAATCGGAACCAGTAAAATTGATAAGGTCCCAGCGTCAACAGGTAGGGCAAATCGCCAAATCTCGGAAACAGATTTCTGCCAAACATTTCTATCGGTATGTACCCCTTGTATTGCTGTACGTCCAACTCCACAGCCTGCGCGGAACTCGCCAGATTATTCACTACCAGAATTTTCTCGTTGCCTAGCTCGCGAATATATGCCAACACCCGGTGATTCGAGGGACGCAAAAATTCCATCGTCCCCCGGCTGAATACCCGGTAGGAATTTCGCGTTTTAATCAATGCTTTCATCCACGACAACAACGAGTGGCTGAATCTCCGTTGTGAATCGACGTTCACCACCTGGTAGCCATACACGGAATTGGAAATCAGCGGCGAATACAACCGTTCCGGATCCGCAAATGAAAATCCCGCATTCGTCCCGCCATTCCATTGCATTGGCGTGCGCACTCCGTTGCGATCGCCCAAATAAATATTGTCGCCCATGCCAATTTCATCGCCGTAATAAATGATTGGCGTCCCCGGCATGGACATCAGCAATCCATTCAGCAGCTCGATCCGTCTCCGGTCATTCTCCATCATTGGCGCCAGCCGCCGCCGGATGCCCAAATTAATCCGCATTGTTTTATCCGTGGCGTACTCGTCATACATGTAGTCGCGCTCGATATCTGTCACCATCTCCAGCGTGAGCTCGTCGTGGTTCCGCAAAAAAATACACCACTGGCAATTTTCCGGAATCGATGGCGTCTGATCCAGAATCTCAATGATCGGTTTGCGATCCTCCAGTTTCACCGCCATGAACATTCTGGGCATCAACGGGAAATGAAACGCGGTATGAAATTCGTCGCCGTCCCCAAAATACGCGCGCACGTCCGCCGGCCACTGATTCGCTTCCGCCAGCAGCATTCTCCCCGGATAAAATTCGTCCAGCCTCTTGCGCACTTGCTTGATGATCGCGTGGGTCTCTGGAAGATTTTCGCAGGACGTCCCTTCGCGCTCCACGAGGTACGGCACCGCATCCAGCCGGAAACCGTCCACGCCCATGTCCAGCCAAAACTTCATGATTTCCCACATGGCCTCGAACACGTGGGGATTATCAAAATTCAGATCCGGCTGGTGACTGAAAAACCTGTGCCAGTAATACGATTTCGATACCGGGTCCCACGTCCAGTTGGACAGTTCCGTATCGATAAAAATAATTCGCACGCCCTGATATTTCGTATCCGTATCGCTCCACACGTACCAATCGCGTTTCGGGTTATCTCGCGAACTGCGCGCTTCCTGAAACCACGGATGCTGGTCGGAGGTGTGATTCATCACCATCTCAATAATTACGCGCAGGCCTCGATTGTGCGCCGCGGTGAGAAATGCCTTGAAGTCGTCCAGCGTCCCGTAACTCGGATGAACGGTGGTGTAATCCGCGATGTCGTAGCCGTCATCGCGTAACGGCGAGGGATAAAACGGCAGCAGCCAGATGGTGTTGGTTCCCAGTTCCTGAAGATAGTCGAGGCGTTGCGTCAGTCCGACAAAATCGCCAATGCCGTCGCCATTGCTGTCGCAAAAAGTGCGTACGTGCAACTGGTAAATTATTGCGTCTTTGTACCACAGATTGTCTTCTTGCAACGCCAACGGGGTAACTCTCCTTTTCAGCGCCTCATCAGCGTGAATGCAAGCTCACAATATTATCGTAACGGCTCAACTCGAAAGATATGTGCTGGCAACGCCGCGGGATTCAGTTCCACATAATTTCTGCTTCCCTGCCAGATATATTTTCTATCCGTCAGCAGATCGTTCATCTCGTAAGACTCTCCGTCCGCCAACCGAAACTCCTTCAACACTACATCCACCCATCCCATCTGCCTGTTCACCGGGTCCAGGTTTACGACCACCATAATTTTGTCGCCGCGATCCTCCGACGTTTTGCTATAAGCGATAAGCAGTGGATTATCCGTGAGGTGAAATTTCAAATCATCGTTATGCTGCAGAGCCCTATGGTCTCTCCGGATACTGTTTACGCGCCTTATCAGACCCTTCAAACTTTTTGGGTCATTCCTGTTCCACACTCGCACCTGATATTTTTCCGAGTCCAGATATTCCTCACTGCCTTCGCGAAGCGCCACATTTTCAATTAATTCGAACGCCGGCCCATAAATTCCATAATTCGCGCCCAGCGTTGCCGCCAACACCAATCGCGCTATAAATGCCGGCCGCCCGCCTTTCTGCAAATACTCATTCAAAATGTCCGGCGTGTTCGGCCACAAATTCGGCCGAAAAAACTCGCTCACCGGCGGCTCGGTAGTCTCCGTGAAATATTCTGTCAGCTCCACTTTGGTATTTTTCCACGCGAAATACGTGTACGACTGCGTAAATCCCAATTTTGCCAGCCGGTACATCACCTTAGGCCGCGTGAATGCTTCCGCCAGAAAAATCGTATCCGGATGTTCCCGCTGCGTCTCGCGGATCAGCCATTCCCAGAACGCAAAAGGCTTCGTGTGGGGATTGTCCACGCGAAAAATCTTGATGCCCTGCGAAATCCAGAACAACACCACGCTCTTTAATTCTTCCGCCAGCGTCGCATAGTTCGCCGTTTCAAAATCCAGCGGATAGATATCCTGATATTTCTTCGGCGGATTCTCCGCGTACTGCACGCTACCATCGGCTCGCGATCGAAACCATTCGCGATGCTCTTTCACATAAGGATGATCGGGCGAACATTGAAACGCGATATCCAGCGCCAGCTCAATCCCGTGCAGGTCTGCTTTCTCTCGTAACTCTCGTAAGTCCGCCAGTGTGCCAAGCTCCGGATGAATCGCCTTGTGTCCGCCGTCTTTCGAACCAATGGCCCACGGGCTCCCCGGATCGGACGCGGTCGGCGCCGTGGAATTATTTTTGCCTTTACGTTCCGTCACCCCGATGGGATGAATCGGCGGCAAATATAAAACGTCAAATCCCATGTCCGCTACGTATTCAAGATACTCAGCACAATCCCGCAACGTTCCGGGCCGCTCGGCCGAAGTTGTACACGAACGCGGAAACATTTCATACCACGTGCTGAACCGCGCCCGCGCGCGATCCACGCGCACCTCCAACTCCTTCTCGTAAACCGTATCGCCGGTCCGCTCCCGGTACCGCGCCATCAGCGCAATTAAATCTTCATCTTCCGAGAACGCCACCGCCCCCGCTGCATCGGTTCCCGCAATCTTTCTCAACCGCGCGCTCAGTGCATTCAATATCTGTGTGTCCGCCGCATTCGCGCGCTTCGCAGCCCCTGCCAAAAATTGTGCCCCCATCTTCAAGTCCAACGTCAGGTTCTGTCCCGCGCCCGCTTTTTTACTCAAATCGCGAGCCCAGGTCTTGAACTTGTCCACCCACCCTCGCAAAGTATAAAAATAAATTCCTACATTTGCGGGACGTAACTGCGCTTCCCACCGGTCATTTGTAACTAACTGCATCGCTTCGTACTGCCAGTCCGCATCGCCGTCCCGGCGATATTGCAGCGCCGCATCGACCACGTCGTGCCCATCGGCAAAAATATCAGCGCTCACCGTGACCAGTTCTCCTGGTGTGCGCTTGATTGGAAATCGTCCGCCATCAAGTTCCGGCAGCACGCTTTCAATCACCACTCGCTGAACAGACTTCGGCGTCGTTCTATCGGCAGTTTTTTTTGGAAGGAATCGTTCGTCTGTGACCGTCACGGCGTGAAGTAATTTCGCTCCGCATCCCCCAATTTATTATCCTGGACTCATTATATACGCCCGCAGCGCTACGATTCTTCATGCATCGAAATACTTATTCAAATGATTCAAATTCCAAATGCAATTTGTCGAGTCAGTTAATTCTCTCTACTGGATTCTCCGGATACTCTTGCGCAACTTAAAAGCTTACACTCAACAGTGCTGATGGGTGTGGATTGCCCAGCGCGAGGCCCCAGTGAAAATTGCTCAGGTATCCCCCCTGTATGAAAGTGTTCCACCGAAAATGTATGGAGGTACGGAACGCGTTGTTTCGTTCCTGACCGAAGAGCTGGTCGCGCAAGGCCAGGATGTAACCCTATTTGCCAGCGGAGATTCGCAAACTTCCGCGAAGCTCATTCCCGCGTCAAAAACTGCTCTCCGGCTGAGTAAAAATTCCGTCGACCATCTGGCGCATCACATCGCCATGTTGGATGACGTGATGCGCATGGCGCCCGAATTCGACGTTATTCATTTCCACATCGATTACATGCATTTCCCGTTGTCACGCTATTGCGCACTGCCCAGCATAACTACTCTTCATGGCCGCCTCGATCTTCCCGATTTGATTCCAGTTTATAAACGCTACGCGGATGCCCCTGTGATTTCCATTTCCATGGCGCAGCGCAAACCATTGCCGCGCGCCAACTGGGTTGCCAACGTCCATCACGGACTCCCTGAAGAGCTCCTGACGTTTAATCCCAAGGGCGGAGACTATCTCGCATTTCTAGGCCGTATTTCCCCGGAAAAGCGCCTCGATCGCGCCATCGAAATCGCGCACCGCTCCGGAATGCATCTTAAAGTAGCCGCAAAAATCGACAACGCCGACCGCGCCTATTATGAATCCACCATCAAGCCTTTAATGGGCGTCCCCAACATCGAATTCATCGGTGAAATTGGTGAAGACGAGAAAAGCGGATTTCTCGGCAACGCCTACGCCTATCTCTTCCCCATCGATTGGCCCGAACCTTTCGGTCTAACCATGATCGAAGCCATGGCCTGCGGCACTCCCACCATCGCCTTTAATCGCGGCTCCGTTCCGGAAGTCATGCAGGAGGGTCTCACCGGCTTTATCGTGGATAATATGGATGACGCCGTTGCAGCAGTAGAAAAAATTGCATCAATCGAACGCACCGCTTGCCGTAACGTTTTTGAAAAGCAGTTCACGGCCGCACATATGGCTGAACGATACGTCCAGGTCTACGAATCCATGGCCTCGGATATCCACCTGGCCCTCCGTTCCCAGGCGATGGCGCAATAGCAAGCGAATCGCACCTGAAAAAATCACGTTCTCGTGGCAGGATAGGTTTGTGGCAGATATTGTCCGCGTCAAAGACCAGTATTACGTTAAGGCTACCTCGGCGCTCGCCGACGACCGCACACGCGTCCTCAAATATGGCGACACTTTCGCCGTCCTGAATCGCTACGGCGACATCGAGCCGCTAGGTTTCGGCCAGTTCGGCTTGTTCCACTCCGAAACCCGCCACCTCTCGCGCATGACGCTGCAGTTAAATTCGCAGACTCCCATGCTGCTCAGCTCCACTATCCGCGACGACAACGCTTTCCTCGCCGTGGATATGACTAATTTCGACACCACCACCCCCAATGGCGCCATTGGCCTCAAAACGGAACAGGGCCTGCCCCGCGAAACAATCCATCTTTTCCGCTCCAAATTTCTCGACAAAGCCACCTGCTACGAACAAATCCGCCTGATCAACTACGGTCTGCAACCCCTGCAAATCTCGCTCAGCTTTCAATTCGAAGCCGACTTCGCCGACATATTCGAAGTACGCGGCACCAAACGCGCAAAAAAAGGCGATCGCCTCTCCGACTCTCTCGACGGCGACACCGCCGTCCTTTCCTACCGCGGCTTGGACCAGGTCAGCAGGAAAACTCGCGTCGAATTCACTCCCAAACCACGCGTGCTTACCACCCGCCAGGCCCGTTACGAATTCACTCTCGAGCCCAAACAGGAGCAATCCGTTTTCGTCACCGTCTCCTGCGAACGAAATTTAATTCCCGTCCCCACCAATCCGTATCAGAGCGCTTTCGACACTCTGCACAATCGCTCCGCCAACGAGCGCCTGCACGAGTGCCAGATAACCACTTCCAATAAACGCATCAACTCCTGGCTCAAACGCTCGGAAGCCGACTTGCGCATGCTCACCGATGGCAATCCCGAAGGCGAGTATCCCTACGCCGGCGTCCCCTGGTTCGCCACCGTTTTCGGCCGCGACGGGCTCATTACCGCGCTAGAAACTTTGTGGATCGCCCCGCACATCGCCAAAAGCGTTTTGCAATATCTCGCCGACGAGCAAGCTACCGAGGAAATTCCCGAGCAGGACGCCGAGCCGGGAAAAATTCTTCATGAAATGCGCCGTGGCGAAATGGCCGCGCTCAAGGAAGTTCCCTTTGGCCGTTATTACGGCAGCGTGGATTCCACCCCGTTATTTATCGTTCTGGCCGCGGGATATTTCCTGCGCACTGGCGACACCGAATTCCTATCTTCCATCTGGCCCAACATTCAAGCGGCGCTGCGTTGGATTGATATCTACGGTGATCGCGATCACGATGGTTTCGTCGAATACGCACGCCGCGCCAACACTGGCTTGATCCAGCAGGGCTGGAAGGATTCCCACGATTCCGTTTTCCACGCCAACGGCCAATTAGCCGAACCGCCCATCGCTCTATGCGAAGTGCAGGCCTACACCTACGCCGCTAAACGTTCCGCCGCCATGCTCGCCGGCGAATTCGGCGACAACGATCTCGCCTTAAAACTCAACCTGGAAGCTGATCGCCTCCAGCAGCGCTTTGAACAAGAATTCTGGTGCGAAGAAATCGGCGTGTACGCACTCGCGCTCGACGGCAAAAAACAACAATGCAAAGTGCGCTCTTCCAACGCCGCACAGACCCTTTTCTCTAAAATCGCTTCGCCTGAGCACGCCGCATTAATATGCACCCAGCTGATGTCCACCCAGCTTTTCTCCGGTTGGGGCGTGCGCACCATCGGCTCCGGCGAATTACGCTACAACCCCATGTCCTACCACAACGGTTCTGTCTGGCCCCACGATAATGCTCTGATCGGCTGGGGCCTCTCCCTTTACGGTTTCCAGGATGCGGTCGGCTCCATCCTCAACGGCCTTTACGAAGCCAGCTTGTACGTCGATCTGCATCGCTTGCCCGAACTTTTCTGCGGCTTCCACAAACGCAGCGAATCCATGGGACCCACCCTCTACCCCGTCGCCTGCGCACCACAAGCATGGGCTGCCGCCGCCCCATATCTCTTGCTTCAATCCATGCTGGGCCTGCAGATCAAAGCCGCCGAGCGCCAGGTCTGCTTCACCAATCCCATCTTGCCCGCCAACATCGAAGAAGTGCGCATCGACAATCTAGGCATCCCCGGCGCCGACTGCGACGTAATCATCCATCGCTACTCCGCAGGCGTCTCCGTCGACATCCTCCGCAAAACCGGCCAAATCGAAGTCCTCAAACTCCTTTAGTAATCGCGGTTGATAGGACCGCATTAGTCTGAAGTGATTGATTCTATGTAAGTTATCTCGTCCTCTACATCATCTGACGGCTCGGCCAAAGGCTGCTAGATAATCTTCGCTTAAGCTTCGCTTTACACACTAGCATCGCAAAAACATTAACTGAGATGATAGTAGTAGTGCGCATTCAAATTAATCGAAAGGGAAATTTCATAATGCCCACGCCGGAAGAATATCTCGCAAAGGATGAAGTCGAGATAGCGAAAGAGTTATTAAATCAACAAACGAACAGCCGCGAATTTGACCGGATGCTTGCGGTATTTGAAATGAAAGTTGCTCTCAGGAATAAGACCAATGCAGAGGAAGTTTCGAGCTATACAAAAGACTTAGTTACTGAAACGCGAAATCTGGTTACTCAAACACAAAACCTAAAATGGGCGACTTGGGGGCTTGTCGTCATTACAGCTATAACAACTCTCGTGCCGCCCCTCATTAGGGTGTTCAAAAAAGCGAAGACTGAACCTCAGCAATCTTCTTCTTCACAGTCTCTACATAACGAGGATTAAGTTGACACACATCAAAGAAAAAAAGAAGAGGCGGGCCAGGTCGTCCCGCCTCCTCGCATTCCCCTCTCGGGGAGAACCAGCTAGTCTGACGGAGGGTGACTAGCCGGTCGTGTGTTGGCCTGCACATGAAACCCCGGCCAGCACCAAAAAGTTTCGCCCTCCTGCAAAAAAAAGTTAAGTAGAATCGTTGCGGTAGCTTATAGCTCGCTATCCACATCCAACTACCTAATGTCCCGCACCTCCAACCTCAGCCCCGAAAATCTATTGCGTTTTCTACAGGTTAAAACCGAGCCCGTCTCCGCCAATGACATCGCTCGCGGCCTGCACCTCGGAAAATCCGACCGCCGCCCCCTCTTCAAAATCCTCACCAAGCTCAAAAAACGCAATGCCATCGAAGAACTCCCCGGAGGCCGCTACCGCCTCGCCAAACGAAACACCGCAAGCGCCGCAAAAGAATCGTTTCCGGCAACCCCACAATCAAAGCGCCGCCCTGACAACAGGCAAATCGGCGACACGCAAATCAAAGACACCCAAATCAAGTCCGCCGCAACTGTCCTGGCGCGTGATGAAATAAAAGGCCGCCTCGTACTCCATCACGACGGCTACGGCTTCGTCGTCCCGTCCACTCCCGTCCCGCAACTCGATGGCGATCTCTTCATTCCACCCAGCGCCATAAACGGCGCCATGCACGGCGACCAGGTCATCGCCAAAATCAAGCCCGCCTACGGTGTCACTGGAGCGCGCCGCGCCGAAGGCACCAT
>Ga0307479_10000222_pt1 | contig 53377 bp, 53 predicted proteins | sample atmos_gasesECM4C_FD_203743 | JGI IMG/M metagenome (GOLD analysis project Ga0307479, IMG submission 203743) | Hardwood forest soil microbial communities from Morgan-Monroe State Forest, Indiana, United States - atmos_gasesECM4C_515 | ecosystem: Environmental > Terrestrial > Soil > Temperate...
GGTGAGGGGGCGCTGCTCTCACGAGAGACCGCAACCCCTCACCCGGCGCTACGCGCCGACCTCTCCCAATGGGCTAAGGTGTGCACACGATTTCGAAAACACGAGTCTCAACAAACACTTAGATGAGGCACTTGTTGGTAACCCACGAGACGCGAGAAGTGAGGCAATATCAAAGGTTTCTTCCAAGTCTTCGAATTGGGATTGCGAGATGTGTGCATGCCTTAGCCCAATGGGAGAGGTGAACGGAGCCAGCGGACAAACTGATCGAACCAAAACTCATCCTGCTTCAGACTTTTTGAACTTTCGCAAAAGTGGCAATCGCCTGCGATAGAAATCGCGCCACCCGGTCCACCCCTCGATCGCTTCCGGAGTTTTCATGATCCGAGTTCTTGCCGTTCTTGCTGCCCTCGTGTGCGCCGCGCCCGCGATCGCGCAATCGCTTCCCGCCGGCCTCGACAAGCAAAATGCCGTCGTGATCGACACCACCAAGGGCCGCATCGTGATCAAGCTCCGGTCCGATATCGCGCCGAAGCATGCCGAGCGGATCAAGCAGCTCGCGCGCGACGGCTTCTACAACAACGTGCCGTTCCACCGCGTGATGGACGGCTTCATGGCGCAGACCGGCGACGGCAAGAATTTCGACGGCACCGGCGGATCAAAGTATCCGAACCTGACACAGGAATTTTCCAACGTTCACTTCAAGCGCGGCATTGTCGGCATGGCGCGGCGCGGCGACAGCGTCGATTCCGCCAACTCGCAGTTCTTCATCATGTTCGCCGATGGCGGCAGCCTCGACGGCCAGTACACCGTGATCGGCGAGGTGGTGCAGGGCATGGATGTCGTCGACAAGCTCAAGAAAGCCCCGCCGGGCTCGGCAGGGGGTGCCGTCACCGATCCCGACAAGATGGTGAAGGTGCAAGTCGCTTCCGACATGAAGTAGTCGCATCCGACATGAAGTAAGGCGGGCATTGCAACGCGGCCCACTGACGCCATTTACCGAGACCATGGGGGCGCCATCGCCGGTTACCCGTTCAGGGTTCAGATCCGCAACCCACCACCCCAAACCGATAGGGAAAAGAGCATGGCTGACACAGAAAATACTTTGATCCTCGAAACCACGCAGGGGCCTGTCACCATCGAGATGCGTCCCGATCTCGCGCCTGGCCACGTGGCGCGGATCAAGGAGCTGGTGCGAGAGGGATTTTACGACGGCATCGTGTTCCATCGCGTGATCGAGGGTTTTATGGCGCAGACCGGCTGCCCGCACGGCACCGGCACCGGCGGTTCCGGCAAGAAGCTCAAGGCCGAGTTCAACAAGGAGCCGCATGTGCGCGGCACCACCTCGATGGCGCGCGCCGCGAGCCCGGACTCCGGGGACAGCCAGTTCTTCATCTGCTTCGACGATGCCTCCTTCCTCAACGGCCAGTACACGGTCTGGGGCAAGGTGACGTCGGGCATGGAGAACGTCGACAAGATCAAGCGCGGCGAGCCGGTGCAGAATCCCGACAAGATCGTCAAGGCGCACATGGCCGCCGACGCGGCGTGAATCCAAACCCTCCGTCATTCCGGGGCACGCGAAGCGTGAACCCGGAATCTCGAGATTCCGGATTGCCACGCTTCGCGTGTCCTCCGGAATGACGCTGACGATGGAGCGCATCGCGCCCATGCGCACCGACCTGTTCGATTTCGAGCTTCCCGCCACCAGCATCGCGCTACGGCCGGCGAGCCCGCGCGACGCCGCGCGGATGCTGGTGGTGCAATCTGACGGCGTGCTGCGCGACCATGTCGTCTCCGACCTGCCGAACTGGCTTGGGCATGGCGACCAACTGGTCGTCAACGACACCAAGGTGATCGCGGCGCAACTCTCCGGCCGGCGCATCGGCCGGCCGACCGAGCCGAAGATCGAGGCGACGCTGATCAAGCGGATCGACGGCTCGCGCTGGCAGGCGCTGGTCCGGCCCGCGAAGAAGCTCGCGCCGGGCGACGCCATCCGCTTCGGCAATGAGGGCAGGGTCTGCCTGCTCGGCAATCTCGACGCGGAGGTCGAGGCCAAGGGCGGCGAGGGTGAGGTCACGCTGTCCTTTTCGTTCCACGGGACGGTGCTCGACCAGGCGATCGCCGATCTCGGCCGCCCACCGCTACCGCCCTATATCGCAGGCAAGCGCGCAGCGGACGAGCGCGACACGAGCGACTACCAGACCATGTTCGCGCGAAGCGAAGGCGCGGTCGCGGCGCCGACCGCGGGGTTGCATTTCACGCCCGCGCTGGAAGACGCGCTGCGCGCGCATGGCGTCGGCATCCACCGGATCACGCTGCATGTCGGGGCAGGGACCTTTCTGCCGGTGAAGGCCGACGACACGTCCGCGCACCGGATACACGCCGAATGGGGCAGCATCTCCGCCGAGACCGCCAGCGCGCTGAACGCCGCGCGGGCCGCTGGCGGCCGTATCGTGGCCGTCGGCACCACCTCGCTGCGGCTACTGGAAAGCGCTGCCGCCGAAGACGGCACGATAAATCCCTTCGAGGGCGAGACCGCGATCTTCATCACGCCGGGCTATCGCTTCCGCGCCGTCGATATCCTCCTGACCAATTTCCACCTGCCGCGTTCGACGCTGTTCATGCTGGTGTCGGCGTTTTCCGGCCTCGACAGCATGAAGCGCGCCTACGCCCACGCGATTGCCGGCGGCTACCGGTTCTATTCCTACGGCGACGCCTGTCTGTTGTTTGGCGTCCGAGAGTAGCACGGGATTCTCACCTCACCCGCTTTTTGGGGAGAGGTGGATCCGTTCGGGTATTATGGCGCGAACGCCGCAGCGGCCCCGCGACTGAACCGCCAGAGCCGCCGCAACTCATCTAATAGCTTTAGGTGGGGGGATCACTACTTTGCCCGCGAGGGCAAGAGTGAGACGCGAGGCCAAGGCTACGTTCTCCATTATGTATCCTCTTGCTCATAGTGCTGGTACTCGGGGAAGACCGGGAGTGAGAGGCGCGCGGTCAAAGTAACGCGATTGATCTAACCCGGACATTGGCCCGATCAGCGAAGGAACAACGAGCTGGGTGATAGATTGATAAAGGTCATGCGCCTTCGACCAATTGGAGGGAGTTCCTATGCTCAGCCGGCGGATTCTACTTAGCTTCGTGATCGTATCGACTTGTGTCTTGGGGGCGGGACAGATCGCTCTTGCAAAAAACCCGCATCACATGAACGGCCACAATGCGCTCGGAGCAAAGCTCAACCAGGACGGCAAGCATGAGGTTGGCAAAGCGGGCAAGAACTCCGTCCTGGCGGAAGTGAAGAATAAGAAGGTTGTGAATATGAGCGCCGGCAGTCTGCCGGTACGGAAGGTTAAATCGAATAAAAAAATGGCCGAAATCGATGGCGTCAAGCTCGCGGCAAACGGAGAATTCAAGGTCGCGCAGGCTGATGTTTATTACGCTTATTGCTTCGACGATGGACTCGACGAGTACTGCTACTGGTATCCAGCGTCGGACGTGATTGTGACCGATACGTGGGTCGAATATTCCCCAATGTAGCCAGAACTTGCTGTCGCGTCGAAACCTCGGGCAAAAGGCCCGAGGTTTTTTACGCGCATTACTACGGCCTGCAAGTGGTCGGGCCGATTCGTGTCTTGCGATAACGCCCCTCCAATTTCTTAAATTGAAAGCGTCGAGGCGCTACGAGGTGATCGAATAGAGTGCCGGCGAAACTGTTTTGAATTTCGCAGTGGCCTAGTTTGAACAAAACTAAGTTAAAATCGTTGTCATTGATCCACGAACCGCACCAGAGAACTGGAGTCGCGATGGCAACGGGAAACAGAGGAGGTAGATCAATGACGAAAATCTTATCTCTCGCCGCTGTGATCGGCTTGCTTGTCGCAGCTTCATCAACCGCTTATGCGCGCGGCGGCGGCTCCGGAGGAGCTTCAGGGTTCGCCCCCGGACAGTCATTCCGCGCGTTTGGGGCCGTTGATGGACATCCGGGTGCGTCCGGTTACACACCGGGCCATCTAAGGCGAATACATGGTAGCGTGCCCGGCCATCCCGGCGCTTGGGGTTACGCGCCGGGACATCGATTTATGCATCATTGAAGATGATGCATAATGATAGAGGCCGCCCCAGTTGGCGGCCTCTATCACTCCGACTTCTAAGCCACCCCGGTGGCGCTGCGCCATAATGCCAGGTCTTTCAGCTCACGCCATCGCGCGCTCCGGCAGCAATTCCGCGATCTGGATCGCGTTCAATGCGGCTCCCTTCAGGAGCTGGTCGGCGGCGACGAACATCGAGATCGAATGCCCGGAAGCATCGCTGAGATCGGCGCGGATGCGGCCGACCAGGACGTCGTCCTGGCCAGCGGCATCGATCGGCATCGGGAAATAGTTCTTCGCCCGATCGTCGACGATTCTGACGCCGGGCGCATCCGACAGGAGGCTGCGGACCTGATCCTCCGAAATCGGCTTCTCGCATTCGAAGGTGATCGCCTGGCTATGCGCGCGCAGCACGGGCACGCGCACGCAGGTGACGCCGATGGCGATGCGCTCGTCCTCGAAAATCTTACGGCTCTCGCGGATCACCTTGGTCTCCTCCTCATTGTATCCGGTCTCGGGATCGATCCGGGTGTCGTGATTGAAGACGTTGAACGCGTAAGGGTGCGGCAGGACTTTCGGCGGATAGGTCTCGCCGGAAAGGTGCGCGCGCGTCGATTCAACTAGCTCGTTCATGGCGGCCGCGCCCGCGCCGCTCGCCGCCTGATAGGTCGACAGGATCACCCGCTTGATGCGGTTGTTGCGGTGGATCGGCCACAGCGGCACCAGCGCGGTTATCGCCGAGCAATTCGGCACGGCGATGATGCCCTTGTGATCGGCGATGCGGCGGGCGTTGATCTCCGGGATCACCAAGGGCACGTTCGGATCCATTCGGAAGGCCGATGAATTGTCGATAACGACGGCGCCGGCCTTCACCGCGATCGGCGCGTACTTCCTGGCAATGCCGCTGCCGGCCGAGAACAGCGCGAGGTCGACACCGTCGAAGGAATCCTCGGTCAATTCCTCGATCGTGATCACCTCGCTGCGAAAGCCGAGCTTCTTGCCGGCCGAGCGCGCGCTCGCCAGCGCTTTCAGCCTGCGCACCGGGAACTGGCGCTTGTCGAGCGTCGCAATGAATTCGGCGCCGACGGCGCCGGTCACGCCGGCAATGGCAACAACAGGATCGTTCGTCACTTGGATCTCCCTCAGGCAATAAAAAAGCCCCGGACCTTTTCGAGGCGGGGCTTCGGTTCAGATGATGCGATCGCAAAGCTTAAGCGCGCACGACTCCCGAAGCCCGAGGGGGCTTGCTGGTTTTGGTCGTGGTTTTCGCAGGTGTCATCATGGGAGCGGCAACATATTGACAGGGCGGAGCGGCGTCAACCGGCTTTGAAAGCGTCTTGATGGTTAAGGCGCCTCGGTAGTTAAAGCGTCTTGGCAGCTTGAACGAGGTTGAAGCCGGGGCACTTGTTGGGCGATAAGCTGTCGCATGAGCCATACCAACAACAGCTTTGCCAACAACAGCCTTGCCAACCATTTCGAGCTGCTCGCGACCGACGGTGATGCCCGCACCGGCAGACTGACCACGCCGCATGGCGTGGTGCGGACGCCTGCCTTCATGCCGGTCGGCACCGCGGGTGCTATGAAGGGTATGCATTGGCGCGAGGTACGCGATGCCGGCACCGACATCGTGCTCGGCAATACCTATCATCTGATGCTGCGGCCGGGGGCCGAGCGGATCGCAGCCCTTGGCGGCTTGCAGAACTTTACCCGGTGGAACGGCCCGATGCTGACGGACTCCGGCGGCTTCCAGGTGATGTCGCTGGCCGAGCTGCGCAAGGTCTCAGAGAACGCCGTCACCTTCCGCTCGCACATCGACGGCATCAAGGTCGAGCTGTCGCCGGAGCGCTCGATCGAGGTGCAGCGGCTGCTCGGCTCCGATATCGCCATGCAGCTCGACGAATGCGTGCGGCTGCCGGCCGTGCGCGACGACATCGAGCGGGCGATGCTGCTGTCGTTGCGCTGGGCGGAGCGCTCGAAGCGCGCATTCGAGACCGCGCCCGAAGGCTATATGCTATTCGGCATCGCCCAGGGCGGCGATGTGCCCACGCTGCGCCAGGCCAGCGCGCGCGGCCTGGTCGAGATCGGCTTTCACGGCTATGCCATCGGCGGGCTCGCGGTCGGCGAGCCGCAGGCGGTGATGCTCAGCATGATCGAGGAGGTGGCGCCGATCCTGCCGCGGGACCGGCCGCGCTATCTGATGGGCGTGGGTACGCCGGATGATCTGCTGGAGGCGGTCAAGCGCGGCATCGACATGTTCGATTGCGTTATGCCGACGCGCAACGGCCGCCACGGCATGGCCTTCACCCGCTTCGGCCAGATCAACCTGCGCAACGCTCGCCACGCCGACGATCCGCGCCCGCTCGACGAGGAAAGCACCTGGCCATCGGCCCGCACCTATTCGCGCGCCTACCTGCACCACCTCGTGAGGTCGGGCGAGACGCTGGGGGCAATGCTGCTATCGGAGATCAACGTCGCCTATTACCAGCGCCTGATGCACGACATCAGGGATGCGATTTCGCAACGCACTTTCGATGAATTTTATGAGAGAACGCGGACCGGGTGGGAGCAAGGCGACATCGCGCCTCGCTAGACGTCAACGCCTAGTTGCACGCAAACCGCTTCAGCGCATGCTTGGTCACAAAGCCGTAACCGCAGGTATCGCAGGTCCAGAGATAGCTCACGATATTGTCAGAGAGATACGCAGACGCTTCCGCGGCCACCATCGAGTCTGCGCAAACGGGACAGGTCGGCAAATCGCTTCCGCGCGGATCAGACCTAAGCGCAACGGTCGACACCTCAGCAACCGCTGTCATCGTCACCTCCCTGGCGTTTCCAGTCCTGTAGACAACCATACACTAATTTGTTTGACGATGCCGCAACATAAATGCGTTGGTTTTACGTTATTTCGCTTTGTGAAAATTTTGCAATGCAGCGAGTTCCTTTCGACCTTGCGCTGCGGCATGAGCTGCTCCTAATTGAAACATCGTCGTAAATTCGTGCACATTGTCGCTACAGGAGTCTTTCCATGGATGCATCCTCAGCCACGAGTGCAGTGCAACGTCCGGGCCGCGGTCGCGTCTTCGACTCCATCGTCGAGGCGTTCGGCGACACGCCGATCGTACGCCTGCGCAGATTGCCGCAGCAGGCCGGCGTCACTGCGACCATCCTCGCCAAGCTCGAATATTTCAATCCGGCGGCGAGCGTGAAGGATCGCATTGGTGCGGCGATGGTGATCGCAATGGAAGAGGCCGGGCTGATCAACGCCGACACCGTACTGATCGAACCGACCTCGGGCAACACCGGCATCGCGCTCGCTTTCGTCGCGGCCTCGCGCGGCTACCGGCTGAAGCTCGTGATGCCGGAGTCGATGTCGATCGAGCGGCGCAAGATGCTGGCGTTCCTCGGCGCCGAGATCGTGCTGACGCCGGCGGCCCAGGGCATGAAGGGTGCGATCGCAACCGCCGAGGAGCTGTTGCGCACCACGCCCAATTCGGTGATGCCGCAGCAGTTCAAGAACCTCGCCAATCCCGAGGTTCATCGCCGCACCACGGCGGAAGAGATCTGGAACGATACCGGCGGCAACCTCGATTTCTTCGTCGCCGGCGTCGGCACCGGCGGCACCATCACCGGCGTCGGCCAGGTGCTCAAACCGCGCAAGCCTTCGCTGCGCGTGGTCGCGGTCGAGCCCGAGGAGAGCCCGGTGCTGTCGGGCGGGCAGCACTCGCCGCACAAGATCCAGGGCATCGGCGCGGGCTTCGTTCCGGACATTCTGGATCGTTCGGTGATCGACGAGATCATCAAGGTCAATAGCGCCACCGCGATCGAGACCTCGCGCGCGCTGGCGCGCCACGAGGGTATTCCCGGCGGCATTTCCTCCGGTGCGGCGATCGCGGCCGCGATCGAGATCGGCCAGCGGCCTGAGGCGGCGGGCAAGACCATTCTCGCGATCGTGCCGTCGTTTGCGGAACGCTATCTGTCGACGGCACTGTTTGAAGGGATCTGAGATGGCGGAGCAACCGAGAAGGCCGAGGACGCTCAACGACGCGCGTACCGAGGCGGAAGCAGCCTTCAAGAAGGTCACCGCGAAGCCCGCGGAGGCGCCGGTCAAGAAGACGGCGCTTCCGGGTGTGAAGGAACAGGTCAGCCTGCGGATCGACCAGGATGTTCTGGAGCATTTCCGGGAAGGTGGTCCCGGCTGGCAGGACCGCATCAACGAGGCGCTGCGCAAGGCTGCCGGGAAATGAGAAAAGCCCGGCATGAGCCGGGCTTTTGCGTGATCGGGACTGGCCGGGCGATCAGTGGCGGAACATGCCACCCATCATGCCGCCCATGACGCCGCCGATAAAGGCGCCGGGGTTGCCGCCACCACCGCCTCCACCTCCACCGCCGCCGCTGCGATAGTGACGGCCGCCGCCACCGCCACCGCTGCTGTGGCGCCCCGGACGATCCTCGGAATCGTCGCTGGAGGTCTGGGTCGTGGCGACGATCTCGGTGAGCAGCGCCTTGTGCTGGTACTTGTTCAGATAGCCGCTGACGGGATAGCCACGGGCGGCCTGCCAGCGCTTGATCACCGAGCGGGTATCCTCGTCGAACTTGCCGGTCACCTTGGTGTCGAAGCCAAGGCCGTTCAGCCGCCGCTGCACGTCCTTACGCTGGCCCTTTTCCAGTCCGATCTGGTCCTCGGTCACCTGGGTGGCTTCGTCGGTGAAGGTGGCGGGATCGACGCCGCTGGTCAGGTTACGGGTCGTGGTTGAGGGACCATTCTCGATTGCAGCCAGCCTCGCCAGCGCCAGCGCCCTGAACTGACCGTTCGGATAGGTGCTCAAATAGGCGTTCAGCTCTTCCGGCTTGTTGGTTTCCTTGACCGAGCGCCAGTACTCCAATTCCACGTCGGTGCCGGGCGAGGTCGACGCCACGGCGGCGGGGGCCGCACTTGGCGATGCCGGCGCTGCGGCGTTGGCCGCCGCAGGCGCAGGCGTCGGCGCCGGGTTCAGATACACCGAGCCGATCAGGTTGGTGTGGCCCCAGGGAAGCTGGCCCTTGTTGGTCTCCTCGTTGACCTGGGCGCGCACCTCGGTCATGGCCTGCTGGATCTCGACGCCGGGCTTGGTGATGTGGTCGATCAGTGCGCGGGTGAACGGGCTGTTGTTGCCTTCCTGACCGTCGAGCGCGGTCTGGCCGGGGCCGGTGGCAAACGCAATCAGCGTGCCTTCGCCGGACTTCATTTCGGCGAGGCCTTGCTGCACCGATACGCTGCGGGTCGCGTTCGACTTGATCTTGGCCGCGAACGGATTGTCGCGGCAGGCATCGAGGAACACTAGCTTGACCTTGGCGTCGCCCATGGTCTGGTCGAGCGTCAGGTCGATATTGATCGCTGCGCCGAGCTTGACGTCCATCTCCGACTTGATGTCGGCGTCGATCGGCAGCAGGTAGTTGGTACCGCTGATTGCAATGCCGTGGCCGGCGTAGAAGAACACGGCAATGTCGGCGCCTTGCGCCCGCTTGCCGAACTCGAGCAGCTTTTCGGTCATCGTGTCGCGGGTGAGGTTAGAGCCTTCGACGACATCGAAGCCGACATTGCGCAGCGTCGACGCCATCGCCTTGGCGTCGACCGGCGGGTTCGGAAGCTGGGCAACGTTCTTGTAGGCGCCGTTGCCGACCACGAAGGCGACACGCTTGTCAGCCTTTGCGGAGTCCTTGGCGGCGTCGGCGGCGAATACCATGCAAATCAGGGAAAGAACGACGGTAAGGTAGCGCATCTGAAATCCCCTGGAAGAATCGAAATTTTCGGAAGCGGAAACTCGTGTCGAAACTTTACACGAAAAACCCGCGCTCCGCGCCACAAAAGATGAGGCGATTGCCCGACCCTTGATGGCTTTTCCTGTGCGCAAGGCTATCCAGTCGCCGGGTCAGCTTGCGTGATCTACATCACAATTTTTGCAGGGTCCGGGCGGCTTCCGATTGCGGCAAACGCGGCAAGGGGGCGTGCGGCTTCAGATTCAACAGATTGCCGGTCAGGATCAGCCCCGCGCCGAGCACCGTGAACAGGTCCAGCCGCTCCGCATAGAGCAGCCACCCGGCGGTCGCGGTCAGCGGGACCCGCAGGAAATCCATCGGCACCACAATGGTTGCGTCCGCGTACAGCATCGCACGCGCCATGCAGAAGTGGGAGAAGGTGCCGCAGAACGCGATCACGACGATCCAGAGCCAGGTGTGGGCGGAAGGCCAGACCCAGACGTGGAGGGTTGGAAAAAATCCGGCGGCCGACTGCACGACCAGCATCCAGAACACGATCGCGAGGGTATTTTCGGTTCGGGTCAGCGACTTCACGACGGCGATGGAAATGCCGAAGCCGACTGCCGCGGCCAGCGCAATCAGTTGCCCCGGATCAACCGCACCGGTCGCAGGGCGGACGATAACGAGGACGCCGATCAGGCCGAGCACGATCGCGGCGATCTTCCAGACCGTCATCCGCTCGCCGAGGAAGGTCGCCGCCAGGATCGCGGTCCAGATCGGCATGGTGAACTCGATTGCGACCACCTGTCCGATCGGGATCAGGGTCAGCGCGAAAAACCAGCCGAGCTGTGCGGCATAGTGGATCAGGTTGCGCGCGACGTGCTGCGGCAGCCGCGCCGTCTTCACCATCGAAAGTCCGCCGCTCAGCCGGATCAGCGGATATAGCAGCAGGAAGCCGAGCACCGAGCGCACTTCCATCAGCTGGAACACATTCAGCTCGCGCAGCGCCTCGCGCCCCGCGACCGCCATCACCAGCATCAACGCGAGCCAGCCCGCCATCCACAGGGCGGCCATCGGTTTGGAAGAGGTTTTCTGCATCAGGGTCGGGAAAGCGGGGGGATGGAAGGGCAGGCGGGTATCGCGCCACTTCCGCTTATTTGCAACGCGCAAATCGGCCGGAGGGGGTGTGCGATCACGCGCCGAAACTTCGCTGTGGGAGGCTGCGGCCAAACCATGCTAACCGGGTCGCGATATTACTGGAGGAAACCACTATGCGTATCTTGCAACCCGCCGAATGGTCAAAGCCGCGCGGCTTTTCGCACGGCGTCGAGCTCGTTGGCCCCGGCCGATGGATCGTGCTGGCTGGCCAGACCGGCGGCGACGCGAAGGGCGACTATGCCCCCGACATGGCGGCGCAAGTAGGCTCGGCGCTGCGGCGCATCATCAAGCTGCTCGCGGAGGCGGGCGCCGGCCCCGAGCACATCGTGCGCCTGACCTGGTATCTGACCAGCCGGAGCGAATATGAGGCCGCCGGCGCCGGCCTCGGGGCTGCCTGGAAGGAGACGCTGGGCCGGAATTTTCCACCCTCGACGCTGCTCTACATCGGCGGCCTGGTCGATATCCGGGCCAAGGTCGAGATTGAAGTCACCGCCTTCGTGCCCGCGGCATAGAAAGTCAGGCAGATGACCAACCGATCCACCTCTGCCGATTTCGTCACCGCCTTTGCCACCGGCTGGCCCGAGCAGCAGCCGGACATCATGGTGCTGTCGCTGACCACGCACAAGGGCATTCAGGACTTCGCCATCACCAAGGACCAGGCGCTCCTGATCGCCAAGACCATGAAGGAAACCGCCGCCCGGCTTGCCAAGCCCAAAACGGTCTGAGTTAGAAGCTAAAGCATGATCCGGAAAAGTGGATACCGGTTTTTCCGAAAAGATCATGCTCAAACAAAAAGCTAGAGCGGGATGACGATTCGAAGAAGAGTCATCACGCTCTAGCGCGACAGCGCAATCGTTGCGCCGCGGAACTGGCTGTCGGCCCTCATCACGATCGACTGCCGGTTGCCGCGGGTCGACAGCGAAATGTTGGCGTTGAAGCCGGGTGCACTGGCGAGCACCTCAAAACTGCCGCCGCCGCCGCGGCCCTGCAAGGTCCCGCTGACATTGCGGCTCGACTCGCTCCAATTGCCGGAGATCCTGCCGCCTTCGTCGACCACACTGCCCTCGAGATTGAACCTGTAGGCATCGCTCGCGCAGACCAGCGACAAGTTCATGCTGGGGCCCTGGACGGCGTAGGAGGCACGGCAGCGGATGCGCTCGGTCGATCCGTCGTCGAGGCTGACGGTCCCACCGCCGGCCCAACGGCCCGCCATGCCCGCAAACGGTCCCGCCGATTGCGCCTGGCTCGAGGAGGGAGAAATTGCTGCCACAAAACAAACGGCGGCTGCAATCAGCAGCCGCCGGATGACGGTTTGAGCAAGTTTTCTTGCGAAGAAACTATTGGCGCGAAGCTTCCCACCGTCCGCTGCAAGGTATGCCACCTGATGCACCATTCCACTTTCCCGATCCAGCATTGCCGCTGAGTTGTCCGTTCGCATATGCACCATTGATCGAGACCCGGACAAGGCCTTCACGTCCAATTGTACCGGACACGTCCGCGCCTGCGGCTGAAATCTTGCCGTCGCTCACCGAGAGCGTCGAGCTTGCGGTGGGTTCGCAGCTGCCGCTTTTTGTCACGATGGTCACGTGCCAAAGACCGTCATAGGGCGACTGCGCGAGCGCGGGAGCCGCCACGGTTCCCGTCAAAATGAAAGCAAACAAAACCGGAGCAATGCGATTGAGGCGCATGAATCAACTTCCTGAATCTGTGTGTGATAGGGCGGCTTATTCGGGTCAAATGTGACCAAAATTTGCTGCAACGCGATGGACAAAATTGTTCCTTTATTTCCAATCACATAGAGGTGAGATTGGTTCCACTACCCGAGTAGCGGGGCATGCCTTGGGCGCGGAAACGGGTGTCGGGAAGCGGGATTCGCGCTCAATGCGGCGTCAGGCTCGGCGCTTTGGTCGCGAACTGCTCGTCCTGCGGCTTGGCGGGTAGCGCGTTGTGAGCCTTGGCATAATCGATCATCTGGCCGAGCAGCTTTAGCCCCAGCGGCGCCAGCGCGCGCTCCCATAGTTCCCGCGCGGTCTCGCCCTTCTTCACAAAGCACCACTCCTGCACGGCGATCGCGCCGGCATCCATGCGATCGGCGAGATGATAGATCGTACCGCCGGCGATCGGGTCGCCCTCCTTGATGGTCCATTCGACCGCCGCGATGCCGCGGTGCCGGGGCAACAGCGAGGGGTGGTAGCCGATGCCGCCGAGCTTTGCCGCGGCAAGGGCCTCCCGGCTGATCCGGGCATGGCTGTGCGCGGTGATGATGAGGTCCGTACCGGGAGCGATTTCGGAAGCCGTCACCAGTTTGGGATTGGCCTGCACTACGACCTCGATCGCGGCCGCGCGGGCAGCCGCGGCGAGGCGATCTTCGCCGTCAGCCACGACCACTCTGGCGATGTCGACCTCGTGCTTCCCGAGCGTGTTCAGAGCTGTCACGCCGAAGTGGCGGGAGCCGACGAGGGTGATCCGCATGGTCTTCCTTCCGTGACCGGGAGATTTCTGCACGTCGATAACACGCTGCCGCACCAGGGCGGGCTGGACGGCCAAAGGTTATCAAGGGTTATCAACAGGGGAACAACGATTGTCGTCAGACGGCGGCGCCCCATCCCTAATTACCAGAAGCCTCACGAGTTCAAGGGGGTCCGCCCGTAAGCTTCCAATTCAAGCGAAGACGGTTCTTTAAGCGTTTGACGACTATATTGAAAGGCCGCACCGCCGCGCGGCCGAATAGCCGGGCGCCGCGCCTGTCAACCTTACCCCAGGGCACGTGCGCTCGGCTATTTGCCACGCAGGCTGCACAAGGCACCATTTCGCGACGAAAGAGAAGCCCCTTTGTCCGCGACACGCCATGCGTGCGACGCTTCGACTCCCGCGGTTGCCGGGCGTCGCGTCACGTTCGTCCCAAGTCGGAAACGTGCACGGGTGTGAATTTGTGCGCAGCAAGTCTTTGCTGGTGCACTGGATTCGCGGGAGCGACGGCCTGTGGATATGCTGCGGACAACGCAGGCAAGATACGGCAGATGAAACCGCTGAGATCCTCCGGTCGAGGCGTAGCGGACGCTGGTCATGTTGCTTTCCGGCGGGCAGGCCCTCTTCGGCGAGCGCCGGTTCAGCTACGCTCGGAGCCCGAGTGGCGGTCCCAGCAGGCGGTCAAACTCTTTCTTGCTGACCGCGTAGCACTCGCAGGCTTGCTTTTCGAGGCCAGACCGATCGAGGACTGTCAGGTGTCCGCGACGATACTCGATGAGTTTCCGATGCTTCAATTTAGCCGCCACCTCGGTCACGCTGGAGCGTCGAACGCCAAGCATCATCCCGAGAAATTCCTGCGTGAGCAGGAATTGATCCGAGTGCGCGCGATCGTGCGTCATCAGGAGCCAGCGGCAGCATCGCTGCTCGATGGAATGGAAATGCGCGCACGCCGCCGACTGTGCCACCTGGTTAAAGAAGGTATGCGCGTAGTGCAGCATGATCGTTCGGGTTCTGCCGCTGAGCTCCAGTTCTTGGCGCAGAACATCCGCACTCATGCGTAGACCTGAACCGGGCACCTGAACATATGCGCTGGTCGGAGCGTGATGATCGCCCAGAAGTACCGGCAGGCCCACGATCCCTTCGTTTCCGATGGTGCCGACCTCGGTGGCCGAGCCATCGGCCATGGTATTCACGAGAGAGGCGACCCCCTCGATTGGAAAGTAGACGAACGTGATTTCTTCGCCCGCTTCATAGAGGGATTGGCGATATTCCAGCGCCACCGGTTCGAGGTGCGACCGAAGGCGGTCGAAGCTCGTCGGGTCCAGCAACTGCAATAGACGATTCCGGTAGGATTGGCGCGGGCTGTCCATGGTGCGAATCCCGTGGCCGGGAAACTAAGCACACAACCGGCGATAGTTCCTGTGAAAAGGAAGACTGGATCGACCCAAGCCGACCAGGACGGCGACGGTGGGACTGTCTGGCAAGTCGAGGGATGCTGTCGTCGGCGATCTTCTTCGGTGCCAGAACCGAAGCCGGGAAGCCGTTTCGCCGGCGACACGTTGCTTCTCAGACCGGGCATGATCTCGAAGAGGTCGCCGCGATCGCGTCAACTGCCTTCGCGATGGGTTCGCGCAAGCGAAGCGCGGATTTCGGCGACCGCCTGGTCAAAATAATTATTCAGCCGCGCGATCTTTTGCTGCTGTTCGCGGAATCTTTCTGCGTGCGTTGCCGGTGCGGTCCCGCTGGTGGCGGCCAACTGGTGAAGGGACCATAGCAGCTCCGCGGACATCGACTTGAGATCATCACGTTCCATGATGCGAACTCGGTACTAACTCGCATGGTCTTCCGTCGCGCCGGTCCCTTCATTTGAGGTCGTATTTGAGGGCTTATTTTGGCGCTTTCACGCCGCATGAATGGTTGAACAACGCCAAAACTCAGGGTGCGGCTCGCACCACCTGGCGTTGTGCCAGAGGAGTTATTCAAGGAGGTATTTCAATACGCCCACAACGAGGTGACGACGACTAGCGAGAATCGCAGCGCAAGCGCAGTCTGGTCGGCATTAGGACGACGCGAGGACTCCATGGGTCGCTTCGCAGTTTTGATCGCCACAGCGCTTTTGATGATGTCCTGCTCTCCCGACGCCGAGGTGACAGGTTCGGTCCACAGCAAATGCGCGGCCGAGCTCTTCCCGTCATACGATGCGAAGGTGCTGGATCAGTGCATGGCCGTCTGCATCAAGTGCGACCACGGAATCCGAGCCACGTGCTCGACGTCCTGCACGTTGAAGGGCGCGCGCTAAGAGCGGTGTGGCGGGCGGCCCCCCCGGGTTGCGGGGGGCGCGAGCGCTACAGCGGCCTCAAAAACGAAAACCCCGACATGAAGCCGGGGCCCGCGATCCCGCAGCGTACATCCGGTCACGATGATCAATGCAAAGATAGCCGCATTTCCTGAAGAATTTATGACCTGGCGGGCTCGACCGTCAAACTTCGCTCGGCACCTGCCCAAACCGCCGAAGGATTTGCCTGGCGTCGAATTTGCCGGTCTCGAAATCGCTGGTGCGACTGAATGCGATCGCCCCTGCATGGCCAAAGGTCTTCCAGAGCCCTTGTGCGCGCTCGATCGCGGCGGCAGGCGTTGGGCATCGGATGGATTCACCCGCGACGATGTCGTCACCGATGTAATCGAACGGCACAGCTTCGAACTGAGTAATCTCGGCCATAGCTCCGCTCCTCCCTCGCGCTCAACCCGCGACTACCGCCGCAGGTAGAGTTTCGGCTGATTTTTTTCCAGCCTATTGCAAGGATGGGCCGCGCGTTTTGATGGAGATCAACGGGTGCGCCGTCGCTTGGAGACGCGCCCGAGAGGATCCGCTCCCAGCTGAAAGCATCCAATCTTCTGAAATCAGCGGCTGCTGGCGGCGGAGCGATAGGCCTGCGGCTGGTCGGGCGGGCCGAGGTAGCGGTCGGTCAAATAGACGGCGCCAATCGACAGCAATACCCCCAACGCGATGGCTAACACCGTCGGAATGACAAACTCTAGCGTGATTAGTTTGTGGGTCATCGCCAACTCGAACTCGCTCTAACCTACCCCACAGGGTAGATGACCACCTTCCGCTGAGTCGGGGAATTGGAATTTGGAAAAAATTTGGCAGGTCAGTGGCAACTTGTGCGCGAGGAGGGGGAACCCGGACCTGGATTTGGACGCCTGTAACCTGCTCAGGCCCTTCACAGGCGACTTTTGTCACCAGCCGGGTTTCGAATTCTTGCGTCCGAGTTGCGCCGATATCCGGCCAGGCCGATCGCGATGAAACCAATCAGCCGTCGCTCAGGTTGAGAGTTCGGTGGGGTGGGCATAAAGTCCCCGTTTCTTCCGGTGGGAGGATGCGATGCGATTGATTTCCTTCTCAGTCACGATTTTTCTCGCTCTCATGCCGTGGGCCGTGCAAGCGCAGCAGTCCCCCGGGACGCCCGGTGACACAATAGGTCATCTTCCGCCGCTTCCGGGTCCGCCGCCAATTTCCGACCAATCCTTAGCGGCGCCCCGGGCAACCGGACCGGCTGCCACAGGCTACACCGGGGCCTACGCGCCGGCCGGCACACCGCCAACCCCGTACTCCACCGGTCCATTGCCGCAGTCGAGCGAGGGTCCGGGACTGAACACGGTTGGTCCGGATGGTTCCACGCGAACGGTCAAAGCCGTGCCTTGTGGGCTTGTGGCGCGAGAGACCGATGGATTTACCACCTGCGTGGGAATCCCCGATCAGCCTTCCGGCAGGCGCCGGCGCTAGCCGACATCCGCGCGGCCGATCGATCCGCTCGGTGCGTCCGCGAACGCGGGACTGAAGCCTGTCAGGTCGCCACCTCGTCCTCCATGGCCGGAGAGGCGCTCGGCGCCTCCGCGCGCACCAATGCCCTCGTCAACGGCCCCAGCGCCACAATGAGAACAACAAGCAGCGCTTCGTTGCCGCGCGCTTGATGGTGACACCCATGTCGTTTGGTTCGAAGAGCCGCATCGGAGAGTTCTCGGCAAATTGGCCGATGATGGGTCTATTGGTTCTGGCCCTGACGGCGATAGCCGGAACGGCTTTCGCGCAGACGATGGGATCGGTTGAGCCAAGGTCCGGGCAGCCGCCGGACAAGGACGGGGTGCCGCCGGGCGGTTGCATGCCGATCGGGCTCACCGCTTCCGGGGAAATCGTGTTTCCATTCGCTTGCAGGGCGCTCATCGAGCGGCAACGTGGAGCCGTCGACCAGCAGAAGCCGGCCGCACGCGACGAAAAGCCGGGGCCGATCAATCGGTAATTTCGAAATCCCCCGTTTCAGCCTCGTAACGATGACGGAGAGGGCGGAGTTGCACCGCTCTACCGGCGAGAATCGCTCGGTCGCTTGCGGCGACTGCGCCGATCACCGGTCATGATGTAAGGGCCGTGCAGAACGTCCTGGCGCCATTGATAAAGCTTGATGATGTAGAAGCCTGCAGCGCAACAAACAACGGAAAAGAAACCCAAAGCGATCATTCAAAATTCCTGCGCAAAATTCCTGCGAATGTCCGCGGAATCATTCGCAGGCGAACGATCTAGGCGTCAACCTGGACCCGCCGTTAAGGTGAAGCGGCGGGGTTAACATCGCGACTTAAGTCGCGGCGGTCGTGCAACGTGCAGCAGAGGCGGACGGCGTCCTTGAGCTCGAGACGGGCCGGTCCCTGGCTCCGTCATTTCCCTTTCGCCCTGAGCTGCATCGCTGTCTTTCTTTTTTTCCACTCGAGTCGAAATCGCGCCTGCGCATCTTCAAGGCTCGCGGCTGTCCCGCTGGAAACGCCGTGTCCTGGAAGGCTGCAATTCCACAGCCAGACTTCCGCGCGCGGCTCGCCCGCGCGCATGATCCCGCCAACCGGATTTCCGTCTTCAATCACGACGTATTCGTTGGGCGCGATCGGGCGCAGGATGAGGTTGTCGGTTCTCCCCGTCTTGGCCGCGTAAGCTCCGCGATCGCGCCGCCCTTGCCTGATCATGCCGATAAGAAGAACAAGACCCGCAACGAAAAACAGAACGGTGAGGAAATCGAGGATCATTCAAAGCCCCCGACGCAGTGTGGAGTGCTCACCGGTCGCTGCGGGTTTCCACGATACGACTGCTATTTTTCCTTCGCCTTCGGCCCGAGCTCGGCCACGCGGTGGATGGCTTTGGGGGCGCGACCGGCTCTACTTCATGATGTGATGGATCCCGTTCGATCCGACAAGGGCAACGAAGATCAGATGAACGGCCACCGCGAAGCTCGCGACCCGGGGAGCCAGCGTCAAGAAACGCTCCGGCGGCTGCGGAAGCGATCGGGAAGGGGGTTCGGGAGCGGGGGAGGCGCATCCCGGAATTGATGGCCGTTCAAATACCTCGCCGGCCTGAGCAAGTCGGCGTCTCGGACGCAGCTGTCCGCCTTGCCGCATGCCGGGCGGCCCTAAGCCGACCTGGTTCCAGCGCGAACGGCGGCGCCCGTTGGTCCGGCAACGTCGTGCGCGGGCTGCCTACGGTGCGCGATACGCGTCGACCGCGTGGGCAACGAAGACGCTGGCGCTGAACAAGCCGAGAATTGCAGTAAGAGTCTCAATCATTTGACGCACCCTTATTGTACTATTGAGAACGTCTGATACCCGGCGTTTGTTTCACGGCCGCTTCGTCGGGTCGGCATAATGGTTTCACGGCTGCTTGAAGGGCTCGCCGAGGTCTAAAAAGTTCCGGATCGGCGGCCCCCTATGTGCCGTCGAACCATTTGAAATCGTTGGTGAATGCGCGGTGGATCGAATCCGGCGCGGGGCTCGCTTCAGCCCTGCCGCTCGCCCGTGACGCGCCAGATCACATCGCCGACATCGTCCGCCACCAGGACGGAACCGTCGGGACCAAGGGTTACCCCGACCGGACGTCCATAGGAAAACCGCTCGTCGGGAGCGAGGAATCCGCTCAAAATATCCCGTGGCGGGCCGGCCGGGCGGCCGTTCGCGAACGGCACGAACACGACCTTGTAGCCGCTCAGCGTGCTGCGGTTCCAGGAGCCGTGCTGCCCGATGGCCATGCCGTCCGGAAAGCCCGGAAGCGTGCCGGCCGACAGCCAGCACAGACCCAGCGACGCGGTGTGCCCGCCCAGCGCGTAGTCCGGCGTGACGGCCTTGGCGACGGCGGCAGCATCCTGCGGGACCCGATCGTCCACCGTCTGCCCCCAGTAGCAATAGGGCCAGCCGTAGAAGCCGCCGTCGTGGACGGAGGTCAGATAGTCGGGAGGGGTCTCGTCGCCGAGGCCGTCGCGCTCGTTGACGACCGTCCAGAGCACGCCGGTCTGCGGCTCCCATGCGAGGCCAACCGGGTTGCGCAGGCCGCTGGCAAAGATGCGGCTGCCGCCGCTGGCCAGATCGAGCTCGTAGATGGCAGCTCGGCCTTCCTCCGCGGCCATGCCGCTCTCCGCGATGTTGCTGAGCGAGCCAACCCCGGCAAAGATTTTGCGGCCATCGGGGCTCGGCAGCAGGCTCCGCGTCCAATGCCCGCCGGGCTTGAAGCTTACGAGCTTCCGCCCAGGCGCGGTGATGCGGTCGGCGCCCGCCGCATATGGGAAGGCCACCACGCCGTCGGTGTTGCCGACATAGAACGTGTCGCCCATGAGCGCCATGCCGAACGGCTTTCGCGCGCATCGGCGATGCCGTCGCCATCCCTGTCGCGTAGCAACGTGATGCGGTTCGCGCTTTCGCCGAGGGCGGCGGCCCGCCGCATCGTCGCCTGCATCGCGTAGCCGAACACGTTCCGGACGGGAGCTGCGACCTGCGTCGCCTCGGCAACGAGGACGTCGCCGTTGGGCAGCACGTCGATCCAGCGCGGATGTTTCAAACCGGTCGCAAACGCATTCACCTTGAGCCCCGAGGCCGCCACCGGCGTCTGCCCGTCGGTCCAGCCCCTGGCGGTCGGCATCTTGAGCGTCGGGATTGCGCCTTGCGGCTTCGCCACGGGTACCAAGGGCGAGCTGCCCCAGGCCGGCTCAGGCGCGGTGTCCTGAAGCCGACGCCACCGGACTGCGGCAGCGCCGATCAGCGCGACTATTCGTGCAAAGATGCCGGACAAGCTCATGTCATTCCCCTGTTGATTGCGCGCAGCTGCCTATCCCGGCTTCGCCTTCCGGGGTGCATCCGGGTGATCGGTGAGGCCGCGCCAATTCGATTGAATGCGCGGTTATCGACTGCCGCTTATGCATTGGTCCACAATTTTCTTATCCGCAGCGGACAGTTCTCCATACTCTGGCCCGAGCTTTTCTTGATTGGCGATTGCGGCGTAGCTGCGAACATACGTGCTTGCGGGCAGCTTCTGCGAAAGACACTCACAAAGCGATCCGTTCGCGGTGGACAGGGTGCATTGCAATTTCTTGCGATGCTTTATTGCATCGACAGCGGCCAATGCTTTCTCGAATTCGGTGACGCTCTCTAATTCTTGAAATGACTGCTGGGACGACGCGTCAGATGAAATGACGACGGCAAGACTCACGATACCGACGAGGCAGGCAAGCATCGGTGCGCTGTGGGATGCATCTTGCATTCGACATTCCCTTACCGGCTGACGAACGAAGGCGCATTACAAACTGGATGTGCCGTGATAAGAGCCTGGCTCCAACAAAAGGAACCAAGATGAAAAAGAAGAAAGTCGTTCGTCGCGCGTGGTCAAAGGAGGACGTTCGCACGTTGAAAACAATGGCGCGGGACAAACTGGGCGTCAAGAAAATCGCCAAGGCACTGAAGCGTTCGCCGGCCGCAACCAGCGTGATGGCAGCCAAGCGCGGAATATCCTTGAGCACGCGAGGATAAACCCGCAAGGTCTTGGACGCGTTCGATTCGAAATTCGCAGCGAGATCCGTCGGCTGGTTTTCCAACCAGCCGCAATTGCCGCCCATCGCTGGCGGAGTTCACAAGCACAGCCCGAGAAGTTTGATCCGACAGGCCCGTTCGGCGTGGCGAGACGTCGGCAGTTTTGCCGGTCGCGGGGGTGGCCGGGTACGCTCATAGCCACCCGCAATCACCATTGCCCAGTAGGTTCGCCCAGTCGTCGTGCTCTTCGCGCTGGCGACACCGACTTTGGAGGCTCCGTGCATCAAAAGGTTTTTTCGATGTTCCGAGGAATCGATCCATTGACCGAGAGTTTTTGAGAAATTGTCATAGCCATAAGCGATATTCTCGGCAGCTCGTTCGGACTTCGACGAGGCGACACGGGACGAAAAAGGCCCGAGCACGCCATGATCAAGCACGTCCTTTGAGGCCATGGCGGCGGCCTGGTCATGGGCAATGCGGTTGAGCGTGGTGTCCGGGGTGACCCGCCCTTCGCCGTGTTGAAGGCGGTAATTCGAGATCATGTCTGCCGGCGCTGCCGGCGCCTGCTGCGCGAATGCCGAACTGCCAAGGGCAAGCGCGAGCCATAGGGAAATTGGCAAGGAGGATTTCATGGATACTCTCGGCCGCCGGGCCTGTCGTCGTCCAGGGGATTTCTGGTCCCGCGCCTGCAAGCCGGGCCGGATAGTTTGGCACGTTATTAGCATCCTGTACTGACGTATCGTCCCTGTCTTGGAGCGCACATTGGGTGAAGTTGTACGATTTATACCGAAATCTGACATCGAGCGGGCCCGCTTAATTCGAGAAGCCCGCGCGATCTACGAGACCATATTCCCTCCGGCTGCGCCCGTCGGCGCGGAGCGGGATTCCAAGCAATGAGCACTGGACAGACCGGCCATTGCCAAGGAATTGGGGCAGCCAGATGGGCGCTGGTGGATTCCCGGATTGCGCTTGACATGATCCCCGGAACAGCCGGCATCAGAGCGCAACCATTAGGCGAGATATGATATGATGCACGCGACACTTGCCCCTCTGTTTTCGTCTTCGTTCGAGCGCGATCTCGCGCGACGAATTTGAACCTTCCGTCCGCCGCGCTGACATATTTTTAGGGCGAGTGGGCACCCTTTAGTTAGTGAGTTGGGGGTTTCAATGAGTACCCTTCAAAATCGTTCTACGGCCACTCTCGAGACGCTTCTTTCAATCCTCTTCAGCAACACAACCAGTCTCCGTCTTCAGTTATACGAATTGAACAAGCTGCGGTACGAGGTCAGCCAAGCCGAACTGGCGGCCGCGAAATCGCGGCGCATAGACAACGGAGCAAGCGAACGCTTGGATGAGGGCCAAGGCCAGGCCGCCGCCGTTGTGAGGATCGAGCAGGCCATGCAGTCGCCGCGCGTGAGCGCGACCGCTGCGTGCCAGGCGGGCGCTGATGCATTTTCGGAAGCCGGTCCGAAATCAGTGGCCCACCATCCAAGCCTGCACCAGCGAGGTCTCCCTGCAGCCAGCAAACGCCGCCAGCCGATGGAAGCACGGACGGCGTATTGCGAACCGAAGGCTTCAGCGAACGTCGTTGTTTTGATGCGTAAGCAGAGACCCCTCTGAGCAACGCGCATGCGTCGGCGCGAAGCCTGCAGGCTGGCGGCCTGTTCGAAGGTGGGTCTGCGCGACGGGCTATCGATTGCAGAAGCCCGCGCCGTGGCCGGCCGTGGTGCAGCCCGATGCAGCCGCTTTCGCTGGCTCGGCAAGCGGCTTGCCGGCGCGCGCATCGTCTATTTCGATGGACCAGAATAATCCAACGTCATGCCGTTAACCTGGCATGATAAATTGCTGAGCCGGGCGCTTATGCCGAAGCCGCTCGCGTGGGGAAATTCCCTCGTGACGAATTCGTAGAACAGGGCCGGAGCGTTTTCGCTGCCATCGAAAGATACCGTTCCCAGGTACAAGCTCAGCTTGATGACGTGGCTCGATTCTCCTCCCGGACAAACGAATGAGCAACCGATGCCGGCCGGGCAGGAATAGTCCCACTGAAATGTCGTTTTTGTAAACGGGAAGGGGGGGCCAGCTCGGGTCGGCTCGGCTTTGTCTTGAGCCCAAGCGTTCTGAGCGCACGACATGCCCAAGAATGAGGCGGCAAGCAGCAGCGTTCCAAGGAGCAGCGCCCGCGACATCCAACCCTCCCAGAGTCACCGTCACCACGTTGAAGCCTGGACCGCCGCAGTGACGCGCGAGAGAAATCGATCATAGCTGATTGGCTCACGCTCGGCCTTGATCCGGCCGGCACGATGGCCGGATCAAGGCAATTGGCCAATAAAGAGAGTTACCGCCGGTCTGCCCGGTGCGTCACGCTGGAACCTGCCCTGGTGGGCGCCGCCGGGAGCCGGCCGCAGGCCGGAGCCAGGAAGCGACTAGCCGGCGCCGCTAAAGCGGCTTGAAATATCGCACAACCCGGCGGCCGAAAAACAACACCGTCCAAGCGGACTATCTGCGCTCGGCGGCGTTGGCATTTCCTCGGGCTCACCTCCGCCTTCGCAAACCGCCTGCCGGCTGCGGCCGAGGAGCCGCCGACGGCCCAATGACGTCGGCTGGCGAATCATCATCGGCAACACCGGGCGAGAGCCGCTCGCCAATGATGTCGGTGGCAAGCAGACGCTCAATGTCGGCAAAGCCGGCGAGATCGCGCAGAAAGTAGCGCCCTCTCCGGGCTCTGCGGTCTCTTCCGTTACGAGCACGCATGACGTCACCCGCCAAGGATCACGCCCCAACCCGCGCCTATTATTTTAAGCTTAAAAATATGACGAGCAAAATACAAAGCGCAGGCTCTCCTGCCTCATTGTGCGCCATCATGAAGCCATCGGGGGGCAGCTGCCCACGATGCTTGCGAAGTGCGGGATCGGGGAGGCGGCGTAGATCGGCAGCGCCACCGCCTGCGAGACAAGCACCTGTTCGGCTGCATTGTGCGAATTGACCCGAAGGCGCCGATTCCGTCGTCCTAGGCCGCGCGGCCGGCGGTCCCGATTCGCGCCGGACTCAGCCGCCCGGTACGTTCCCTAAACACGCGCCTGGGCCCGATCGGGCGAGGCTAGGAGAAGTCAACCATTGCTGAGCGATCGCGAGTCTACCTATAGGCTGGTCATCCCGGCGGCCCAAAACACGCGGGCCGATCCGGGGGAAGGCTTTTCTCTTCGACCCGTAGAATCCCGGACTCCATTTTAGAACAGGGGTGTTCTACTACAGGAACACCGGCAATTTTTAAAACCAAGTTTTTTCAGTTAGTTGGGGGTTTCAATGAGTGCCCTTCAAAACCGTTCTAACATCGCTCTCCAGACCCGTCTTTCAGTTATCGTCCGCAATCTTGAGCTTCAGTTATACGAATTGAACAAATTGCGGCACCAGGTCAGGCAAGCGGAACGATCGGCACGGAAATCGCGGCGCACAGACAACGCAATAAGAGAGCGCTTAGGCAAGGGCCAAAGCCACGCTGCTGCGTGAGGACCTAGCCAGCCGCGGTCGCAGCGCATGAGCGCGAGCGCTTCGTGCCAGGCGGAGCGCTGATTCGTTTTCAGGAGCTAGCCCGCAACTCCGAGCCCGCCGCCGACGCGCATGGCTGCCTAGCCAATCGAACGCGACGTAGGCTCCGGCGTTTCCGCAACCTTTCCCCATGTCGGCGTTACTTTCTTCCCGGTCGGTAACCTCATCATCTTCCTGATCCGCTGGCGGTCCGGTGCGGGTGCTACTGAAGTGAGCATCGGCATGTCGGGTGTCGCTTGGTTCGGGCGGTTTGGGGGGAAGAGCCGGCCCCGGGCGCACGAAGGAAGCCGCCGCCTGCAGCACATTAGTGGATGCGATCGGCAATGACGCCGAGCAGAATTAAAATCGCAAACAGGAGGACTGCGATCAATCGCAGATCTTGCCGCGAATGCCTGATATTGTCCTCTACCTTATCGGCATCCGAGTTCTGAACCGATGAAACGTAGAGAGTTATGATGATGCCAGCCACGAAGGCCCCAACAGCATACATTGTTTGCCCCGCGCTGCTGCTCGCCAATGACCATTTTGCTTTCGCCCCAAGCCCGGGCTCGGCGGCGGACCGCTACAACTTAAGTCCTGTTCAGACAAGCCTTTGCGATTCGCGCCCATCTAACGATCTCAGCCACCGCTCTTTCAGCTATCTAGCCGTCCGCTTCCCCGGGCGGGCGGCCTTTTCGGTCGTGCCTCGCCGGATTGGAACCAAGTGAATGCGATCGATCGTTCCGCCACTTGCGGCGAAACTCTTCGTTGCGGCTTCAATCAAGGCATCCACCTTGGCGGCATCAAAAGCGGGCTGAGCAGCATTCAGTTCAAGATCGGTTTCCACTATCAGGACTGTCTCCACACCCTCTTCGTCTATTTCAATCGTGGTCCAGATGCCTTTGACATTGGGACTCTCGACCTTCATGGGCGTCCACTCCGTGCATTACGTTCGGCATATCACAGGTACCGGAACGGCGCGACCGCCCGTCAAGAGCCGATAATTTCAAACTGAAACACCACCTTTTTTCGTGTGCGGCCGGGGCGCAGGACCGGCCGGCGGGCCGTTGCCGTTTAATCCGGTCGCCAATTCCTTGGCAGCCCCGGACCAAACGCGCACCAACACCCAGCGGCGGTTCTTGCATCCGCCGCTAAAGGCTTCACGCTGAGTGCCGCTCGGCTCCGGGCAAATCCGGCCGCGATTCAAGCCACGTGACCGGCGCGCAACAGCGGTCATTGCTCTGGACCGGCGGGCATGGGACCGAGCCATAGGAGCAGAACACGCAACAATCGCCAGCGAGCGGCTTAAGCCGCGTCGCACAGCCCTTGCAGTCATAGAAGAATTGGCAGGCATCGGTTGGCATTGTCTCGACGGACCGATGACCGCATGAGGGGCAAACCAGGATGGATTCCAGTTGCATCATGTCACCAGGCTTTGGGTCCGCCATCGGTGGTGCACCTGTCAACAACTGAGGCGGCCTGACGTTGGCGCTCGCAATTCGCTCCAGAGCCAACCCGCTTTTTTGGATTGCATCGGATCGACCAGCGCGACCACGCGCTGATGAATGTGCGCGCTGATAAATGTGATTGCAAGCACGGCATTCGAATGTTCGTGTGTCAAAGCCCGACTGGTCGGGAGTGATCCGTGCCAGCGTTGTTGTTGCTTTGCACTTTGGACATGGCGGCCTTAAATGCGTGACCATGATGCAGTCCGCTTACGTCAGGCGAGAGCACGACGCTCCGGTAGGTGCCGCTATGGGGACGGTGATGAGGCATAGCTTTCCAGGCTTGTCCCTCGCCATCTGGTCAAGACGGACCACCTTTCGAAATAGTTAATGCGGAACCCGGAAAGGGTTTGTCTGGGCCGCCCCCGCCGGCGGCCAAAACCCGTACCAGCGGGGCGTATCCCGCTGGGACGCCCTGCGGAGGGGTGTGGTCCGTAGATTCCCGGACTCCATTTTCGGACAGAGGTGTTCTACTAATGGAACACCGGCGGATTTGAGAACTCAATTTTTTGTTTATAGGCAGCCTAGCTAGATCGGCTCAGCGCCATGTATCAGATGGATTTTTTCGAGCGTTGCTTTATCGCCTCCACCTTCGTGGGATCTTTGGGCGTGATCGGTGTCGTGATCTGGATGATGATGCATTGAGCAACGACGGCGCCGGTACCGGCGCTGCGCGCTCAACAACCGTCAGAGGCCGGACTCACCAGCGACCTTCCCAGACTCGGCAACGCGCTATCCCGGCCAGTCATCGCCGGCGGGTCATGCGTCCACAGTGGACGCACGGAAAATGCATCCAAACAGCGTCGATCAAGGACCTTACATAGGTCGTTGATTTTGACACTTCCTCTGCGCAGTCTATCGCGACGCTCGCCAGCCAATGCCACGTCGAATGCGAGCAGCCGAAGCCGCGCTACCGTTCGTTCACCCCAAGCTCGCCGTCACAGCTTCGCTTGATGCCAACGGCTTCGCAACTCGACTGGAAGAGATGATCAAACGTCGCGGGCTCAGCCCCGTGATCGACGCGTCGCCGAAGGCTTTGGGCTCTGAGTAGGCGGCCGGGGCGAAGTGGTTGTGATCGATGGAACCACTGAGCGCATCACGCCGGAAGTCGATTTCCACATCGGTAGTATTACGGTCGTGAAGAGCAGCGCAAGTTGTGCGATGCAAGAACCTCCAAAATGGGGTTTGGGAAGAGTGGGGAGTCGCCGTGTTATTCAGAAGACATACTCGCGCTCGACTTGGTGAGCGCCGCCGCGAAGCGAAACTGTCCTGCCAACGTATTCTTGAAGAGATGGATTGTGAGCGCTGGCAGCTCAAAGAGCGTTGTGTCGCGAACGCAAGCCCGAAGGCCGAAGAAGTGACACTTCACCGAGTCCACTCAGGATATGCGCGGCTCGCCTAGCTAAGCCGAAGTGCACATTATCGATGCGCCCGCCGAGCGGATGGGACCGATGATCCGCGCCTTGCGGTACGCCCAGCAACCACTGTGCGTGGCACGAGCCAATACCAGAGAGGCACCCCGCGTGACAACAATACTGAAAATTCTCGCCTGTTGGGGAGTCGGTAGTATCGCCCTCGGTCTGTGGATCGGCCCCATGCTAAGGTTGGCGACCACCGATTTCGCTGATCGCATTGGCGGACTAGATGGGCCCAACGCCCCCGACGCCCATGGCGATAGCGCCCCCAGCCAAGGTTTGACCGCGCCCGCGTAGCAGCGCCTCACTCAACTCCGACTGCATCTATTCCGTTTCGCTGGCGACGAGAAGCGCGGACCGTATTCTTACGGTCCGTTGCCGCGCAAACGTCTGTAGCAAAACTGGTGCATTATGTGCACATTGCCGTGCATTACTCCGACTGGGGAATGGCAAAATGGATGTGCTTGCTTATTGCCGTGCCATGGCTGCTTTCTGTCGTCAGCGCCGGGTGTTTGAAGGTGAGAGTGATACGTTTTGGAACAGCGAAGCGGCGGAATGGGACAAGTTGATATCCGAGTACGCGAGCCCGCGATCTCAACTTCGAACTCGGACAAGCAGCCCCGAAGAGGAGGATTCGATCGGCGTCCCCGATCGAATTCTTAGTGCAGCGGGAGCCCTGGAAGTTCATCAGGCACCGTCGCGCATCTCTCCTTAGCGCAGCTCAGCGCCAAAGGTCCTTGAAGCGATCCGGCGCAAGCTCGGTGTTGCAAGTCGGATTTGACAGCGGCTCTGGATTAGCCAAGCCGGCCCGCTGCGTGGGCGAGGATGGTGTAGACCAACCCAGTCTGCGAGGCTAGGTGGCTAGTCACCGCCTCGGGTTCATCCGAGCGCGCAACCTCGTCGAGCAGCAGTTCGTATTCACGGATGTAGCGATCAACGGTCTGCTTGAAGGCGCGGTCGGCGCGATACTTGCGAGCGACCTCATCGAACGCCTTCTGCCCGGCCGGCGTGTAGAGTCGCTTGGTGAAAGCCTTGCTCTCGCCGCGCTGATAGCGATCCCACATTTCGCCAGCAAGCTTGCGGTCTATTAGTCGAGAGATGTCGATCGAGAGCGAATCGAGTGGGTGTCGCCGGATTGGGGCGAGAAGTTCCTGCGAGGTCGTCCGCCCGCTTAGCGGGGTGCTGGTCTGACTCGCGCGTCGAAGCCGCACGATTTGGAAAAGCCGGTCACGGCGGCGAGGGCGCGCAATGTCTAAGGCAAAAAAGAATGCCGCTAGGAAGGTCGCGCCGAAAACCGCTGACGGCGAGATCGCGGCGAAGCTCGCCAAGGCCTATCACGACATGGAAAGCCATGTCTGCGATCTGGCACGGGCGGCAGAGCTGGCTGATAGCGGCGGCGATCATGGTCACGAACCATTGGGAGATCAGTACTGGCAGCCCTGTTGGCGGATCGGTAGCCAAGCTTAATAGGTGGACGGGCACGATCGAGCAATGTGGTGTTCGCGCGCCGCTTACCGGGCCGAGGAGCTCGACGATGGAGTGCGGCAACTAACCGGGCCCGTCCACGAGGCGGGGCTTCGGTCCCGCGTAACACCCTACCGGACGTTTCCCGTGGAGGCAGACTGCACGCTCTGCTTGAGGTAATACCGGACGACGCGATCAAGATCGTGATGCGCCGTGCGGTTGCACCGGCTATCTTTGTTTCCGTTGATCGCGGTCAATCGCTTGTCGCGAAACCGAAATAGCCTGCCGCGTGGAGGAAATTGGGTATGAGAATGCTCGTTCTGCTCGTCACACTGTCAGTGACAGGATGCATTGAAGTTGGTCAAATGACCCCCATGGACGAAACGGCCATCGCGATCGGCACCCCTAGATTCGAGATTGCAGTAGAGCCTGGCGTGCCTAATAACGCGCACGGACCCGTCGCTGTCACTATGCCGGATGGAGAAATATTGCAGGGTGAATATCAAGTAGGCGCAAGCGCCTCCATCAGCATGGCGTCGTCTGGACATTACGTGGCAACCGGTCTCCTGGTCGGCAGTCGCCACGTCGCTGCTACGGCGACAGGGGTTCGAACCGTTATGAACTGCGACGGAGTCACGGATGATCGAGGTCATGGCTCTGGGATTTGCCAAACCAATACCGGTGCGCATTATCGCGTGTTGTTTTAGCTGTACCCCCGTCGCCTCGGTCCCGCGCCTTTCTCCTATCCCGCTCGACTCAGAAACGGGCCTCGGACTCATTGGCGGCGACCTGGCCCGCACTTCGGAGCCCCGCGCAGCAAACGCGCACCAGCGGGCTCCGCAGACTCGGCAAAGGGGCTATCCCGGCCAGTCGTCGCCGGCTTCGAGATCAAGGACGACCTTGAACGGAGAAGGGGCGATTGCTAAACTTGTTGTCAGCCGGTCCAGGTTAGCAACCCAGAAAGAAAAAGCGGAAAGGCCGTCCTCGTGGGCGGCCTTTCATTTTGCGAATTGGCGTGGCTTCGATCCCGCGCTTGCCCTTTTGGCGCCCCCAGCCGCAGCCCCGGACTCGCCCATGCGCTGGCCCCGATCGGCCACACCTCTCCGAGTCTGCCGGCCAAACCCGCACCAGCATCGGCTTGTGGGCCGCCAGGAGCAACCCAAAGCTGGCGGCCCGCGCCAACCACTTGCAATTGCCCCTGCCCACGAAAGCAGAAGCGGTAATTGGCTTATGACACAACCCTTGCGGTTCGAAAAAATCCCCGCAATCAGCGCTCACTATCCCGGCCGGTCGTAGCCGGCGACCGCAACCAAAGTGCGAATCGCAAGGAGAAGCGGCCAGGCGGGGGCCCGGCGGGCTCATTTCACTTCGTTTTCCGAGGGCATGGAAATTTCATACCTAGCACGGCAGCAAGAACAGCGCTTTGCGGGCTGGTGAAAACGGGGTTCGCCTCTGGACCTATGCCTCGACCCTGAGCCGCCGCCGTTTCCATATCGCTAAGAGTCTCAGTAAAGATGCTTAGAGCTTCTGTCCCCGTAAGGCTTTTGGGGATGCAGATCTCTCCGCTCAGATCCTCGGCGGCCTGCAAGCCGTTCACAAATCCAGAGATGTAGAGACCGCACGACATGTGCTCGACAGGATTTTTGCTGGTGCAGATAACAAAAAGGTCCTTGCCGGTTTGTGCGTGGGCTGAGCTCATCATCGCCGCGACCAGAAAAACTATCCTTATCGGCCGCAGTGTCATTTCTTCGCCCTCAGCCCGAGCTCGACCAGGGCGCGGGGCTTACGTCCCGCGCCCCTAGACCGCGCCACAAACCTCAAGGCCGCCGCGAGGGAAATTTAGAAACGTTTCCAGCCGCCGCTGGCGGAGCAGCCGGCTGTCGAGGAGCACGGTCCTCCAATTCCTTCGCCCACATCATGTGCTGCGTCCGTGAAACGGCGACCGAACAGTAACCCCGCCCCCTCTTGTCGGGATCCTCCCAGAACCAGTGCATGCAGGACGGTCCAATGCAGAAACTTCCACGATAATGCATCTCGCGCGCGTACCAGGGAAAGAACTTCCACAGGAAGTGCCATTTAAGCCAATCCCGGTATGTCCACCGCCCGCGCTCGCCGACCTTCATGACGCACATTCGCATCCGGGCTTCGCTCGGCGGCAACATTCCGCGCATGTCGAAAACCCTCCCGTTCCGTGTGACGCCTTCGTATTGCAACAAATAGTACTTGCGCTATGTCGAAGTCACCACCCAATTGTTTGTGTTTTTCTCGAAATAGTCCGTACCTGCACGGCCGACGGCCGACTCAGAAACAGCCGTGGATTCGCCGACGCCATGGGACCGGCCTTCCGAGCCCGCCCCGCACCAGCAGGCTCTGCAGACTCGGCAAACGGCTATCCGGGCCAAGGATCCCCAGCGATCCACGCGGCGAGCCGGGCGAGCGCGACGCTGGCGTAGTCCAGGATCAGGGAAAGCAGATAGATCGGCCAGGCGACGGCTTGGCGCAGCCGGAGCGGATCGGGCTCTGGAAATTGTTCGACCATCATCACGAAGGCCGCGCTACGCGAGAAAAAACGCCTTGTGAATCCCTCTGCAGGACAGCGATTTCAGCGAGGTTTTTGAAATCACATCATGGGTTTTGGCGGGCAGGCCGGGCGCACCAGCGGGCTCCGTAGACTCGGCAAAGGGGGGGCCTGTCCGCCGAAACCCGGTTTCATGCCGGCCGGCAAACGTTTATCTCGCGCTGATTTTCAAACTCTTCAAACTCCTTGTCGGTGCCGATATGTCGGACAAATGGGAACCGGTACTCGCTGACACTTTGCGGGGTTATGTCGATCAGTGTTCCGTCTTCAAGTTCCACCAGGGAGTGCGCCAACACTCTCCAGACGCCGAACTCTGGCCCGATTAGTACAAACCCTTTAGCGCGCTTATGCGCCGGGGAGCGATGCACCCAGATGTCGACGTTGGCGTGACAATGTTGAGCTACCGGCAGCCAATCGGGACCACCTGCATTGTCGGGCAATCGAACACTGCGAAACGAATAATCTTCCGCGGTCGATGTTCGCGCGACCGCGCTTAGCACCATCTTCTGCAAGCGCTCTTCCCGCAGCCGGCGCTTGTGACGTTCGGCCGGACTTTCTTTGATTACGGTATCAGACATTGGCACCTGGACGTCCAAAGCCGCGCGGCAATCGATTTGCCAACACAGTGCCCACATAGCGGGTTTTCAGAAATTCTGAGATTTGGGCTAAGTCTTTGATTTCTTTGGTGAGCGCGCTGGGGATCGAACCCAGGACCCCGTGATTAAAAGTCACGTGCTCTACCGTCTGAGCTACGCGCTCGCTCCGCTCGGCTTAGTAGGGGGCGCGCCCCCGGGGGTCAATAGTGCGGAACGGCCCATCCACGCCGCGCAAGGCAAAAGATTTAGCCGACAAAAGCAGGCCGTTAGCGGCAATTCCTTAGCCTCAGCGCCAATTCATCCACGGCCGACGGGTTCGCGGTGAACTTCGGTTGCCGCCGGCTGCGAGGAACCGGCGACCGTCGGCAGCGCCACGGGACGCAGCCCAATCAGCTCGGCCGTCCGCACGCCCGTGGTGCGCCAGAACTCGAACGAATTGATCCGCGAGCTCTCCAGAATGGCGATCGCGACCGCCGACAGGAAGGGCAGGCTCTCCAGCACCAGGACGGCGGCGAAGACATAGATTTCTCGGATCTGCTTGGCATTGTTGGTGACGATGAGGACGCCGGCGCCGAGCAGGAGCAACACGCCGATCACGGCCTCCCAGAACGCCTGGAACTCGATCGACATCCGCGACAGGCCGCCCTTGGAGGTGCGGGCGAACGGCAGATGCTCGGTGATCAGCCCGTTGGCGACCGCGCGCGACACCGTCCATTGCACCGACATCGCCGCGATCATGGCGCCCAGCATCTGCCCGGTCTTCACCGGCACGCGCAGCCGATACATCACCACGAAATGGCCGAGCGAGACCAGGAACGCGGCGATGATCGGCAGCGTCAATATCTTGTCGGGAATGGCGATGTCGGCAAAGGCCACGATCGGCACCCAGATCAGATTGAGGATCGCCACCAGCACGCCGATGCTTTCGGCGCCGAGCCAGTTCAGCCAGCCCAGCGAAAACTCGCGCTTCTGGTCGGGCGACAGCCGGCTCGCGCCGGGCAGGAAGCGCCGCCAGTGTTTCTTCACGATCTGGAAGCCGCCATAGGCCCAGCGGTGGCGCTGCTTCTTGAACGCTTCGTAGGTGTCGGGCAACAGCCCGCGGCCGTAGCGGTGGTTGGTGTAATGCGTCAGCCAGCCATGCTCGATCAGCGCAAGCCCCAAGTCGGTGTCCTCGCAGATGGTATCGCCGGCCCAGCCGCCCGCCATGTCCATCGCCGCGCGGCGGATCAGGCACATGGTGCCGTGCACGATGATCGCGTTTTCCTCGTTGCGCTGGACCATGCCGATGTCGAAGAACCCGGCATATTCGCCGTTCATCATGTAGTGCATCAGCGAGCGGTCTTCGTCGCGATGGTCCTGCGGCGCCTGCACCAGGCCGACGTTGGGATCGGCGAACACCGGCACCAGGTCCTTCAGCCAGTCCGGATCGACGACGTAGTCGGCATCGATGATGCCGATGATCTCGGCGTCGACGGCGGTGCGGTCCATGGCGATGCGAAGGGCGCCGGCCTTGAAGCCCTGAACCTTCTCGGCGTTGATGAACTTGAAGCGCTCGCCGAGCGTGCGGCAGTGGTCCTGGATCGGCTGCCAGAACGCCGGATCCGGCGTGTTGTTGATGATCACCACGCACTCGAAATTCGGATAGTCGAGCCGGGAGACCGCATCCAGCGTCTGCTTCAGCATCTCCACCGGCTCGAAATAGGCCGGCACATGGATCGAGACTTTCGGGAACGTGATGTCTGCGCCGATGGTCGCCGGCGCCAGCGCGGCGCCCTTGACCAGCAGGCGGCGCGGCGCGCGACCGAAGGCGACCGCTGCGATTTCCTCGATCCGCGCCATCGCGATCAAGACCAGCGGCACCAGAAGGATCAGGCCCAACGTCAACGCAAAGGCCGAGCCGAACACGAAATAGTGCCCGGTCCAGAAGGAGAACACGTTCGAGAACCAGGCGCCGATGCCGTTGGCCGCCGTCGACAGCATCAAGGCCTGCAGCACCGTAGGCTCCTGCAATCTCAGGATCGGCAGCGAAAAAAGGATGCCGACCAGCAGCGCGATGGTGGCGAGCTTCCAGTAGTTCTCGTTCACGATCGGTCCGGTCCAGGAGAATTTCGGCTCGCGATCGGCGTTGAGGATACCCCAGTAGGGGCCGACGCCGCCCTCGAAGAATTTCCAGGGCTGATCGATCGCCTCGACGATGTTGTATTCCATGCCGATGGCTTCGGCGCGGGTGACGAAGTTACGCAGCACCGTGGCCTGCTCGAACGGCCCTGGATTGGCGTTCAGCAGATTATAGCCGGCGCTCGGCCAGCCGAACTCCGCGATCACGATCCGCTTGCCCGGAAACTTTTCGCGCAACAGCTGATAGAGGTAGACCGCCTGGTCGACCGCCTGCTTGTCGGAGAAGTTCTCCCAATAGGGCAGGACGTGGGCGGCGATGAAATCGACGTTGGAGGCGAGCGCCGGATTGTCGCGCCAGATGTTCCAGATTTCGCCGGTCGTGACCGGAACGTTGACGGATTTCTTGACCTGCTTGATCAATTCGATGAGGTCGTCGACCTTCTGATCGGCGCGATAGACCGTCTCGTTGCCGACCACGACGCCGATGACGTTGCTGTTGTGGCGGGCGAGGATGATGGCGGCCTCGATCTCGCGCTTGTTGCGATCGGCATTCTTGTCGATCCAGGCGCCCACCGTGACCTTCAGCCCGAACTCGGCGGCGATCGGCGGCACCAGTTCGAGGCCACCGGTCGACGAGTAAAGCCGGATCGCCCGGGTCATCGTCGACAGCGTCTTCATGTCGGCGCGGATCCGTTCCACGACCGGGATGTTGTCGACGTCGGGATGGCCCGATCCCTCGTACGGCGCGTAGGACACGCTCGGCAGCATGCCCCGGAAATCCGGCGCCTCCGCTTTTTGCTGTAAAATGCCCCACAAGGCCGCGTGAGCAGCGCTGACAAGCAGCAGGACGGCTACGATGGCACGCATCGCGACAAGACCATTACGGGGCGTTCATGAAAGAAAGCGAACCTGTCCCCCAGGGTTCGACCGACACGGTAGCCTTAAGATATTCCTGCCACGCCATTTCACAACTGGTATGACGGCGTGGCATTTTCGGGGCGCCCGGCTTAATGGCGGCTGAACAAACCGGGCGTTCCATCGAGGAGCGCCGCCACTATTTCGCCGGCGGTTGCGGCGAGGCCGAGGGTGAAGGTGCGGGCTGGGGTGGGGCCGGCGCGGGTGCTGCCGATCCCGCCGTGGCCGGGGTGGCTGCGGCTGCCGGCGCTGCCGCCTGTTGCGGCTGGGCGGCGGGATTGATCCAGCAGGCGTGAACGTGGTCGCTCAGGCTGCGCGGCACCTTGTCGTCGATCTGCGCGCCGAACCGGGTCAGGCAGCGGAAGGCTGCCTGGATGTGGCCGCCCGGACAACCGAACCGGTCATAGAGGTCGAGGTGCCGGAAGGCGGTGTCGAGGTCGTCGACCCAGACCAGTTGCACCACGCGACGGCCGAGCCAGACGCATTCCGGATTGCCGGCCGGGCCGTTGAGGGCTTGCGCGGCTTCGCCGAACTGGTCGACCTTGCGTTGATTTTCCTTGGCGGCGTCCGAAGGGGTTGCGGCCGCAGGCTTGCCGGATTGATCCTGGGCATGGTTGTTGTCGCCGCTTTGGGCGAAGGCGCTGCCGAGGCCGAGCAGCAGTACGAGCCCGGGGATAACAAGATGACGCAGCACCGCGATCTTAAGCACGCTCTTAGGTTCAAGCATCGCTTCTAAGCACCCCTGCACGCATAAATTCCCCGATTTCTTGCCTGCTTGCCGCCCCGCCGCGGACGCAATGGTGATGCCGGTCAAATGGGTCCCCAATGCGGCGGCGATCCTTGGCAAAATTCCAAAGAGAAATCCTGAGAAAAATCCCGAGAAAAATTCCATGACGCGTATTTCGGATTTTGTCCAGCAAAGTCACAACTTTATCGCTTCGTGGTAAAACCCGTCACGCAACAATCCCTCAAATGTGGCCGCGGCATACGGCCTTTCGGGGTGTTGCCACCTGCGCTGTTTTGGCACTTGCTCTTGGCAGATGCCCGGCGACCGGCTAATCGACGGTCCCCGCGAGGAGGACGGAACCGATTTCTTTGCGTACGCCGCTGGCGCTTCTGCTCATTTCCCTAGGTGCGATTGCGGCCGTGTGGTGGTGGCTGGCCACGCCGATCGTGCTTGCGCGCGCGCCGATCGACCCGAACGCCAAATTGCAATGCGTATCGTATACGCCGTTCCGCGGCGCGCAGACCCCTCTCGATCCGGACACCCATGCCAGCGCGGAGCAGATCGAGCAGGACCTGACACAGCTTGCCAAGATCACCGACTGCGTGCGCACCTATTCGATCGAGAACGGCCTCGACCAGGTGCCGGGGATTGCCCAGAAAGTGGGGTTGAAGGTCATCCAGGGAATCTGGCTCGGCAGCAACCGGCTGAGAAACCTGAACCAGATATCGACCGCGGTCAGGCTCACCAAGCTATATCCGGACGTCATCACGGCTCTCGTCGTCGGCAACGAGGTGTTGTTGCGCGGGGAGATGACGACCAACGACCTCGCCGCGACCATCCGCTCGGTGAAAGCCCAGGTGACGGTCCCGATCACCTATGCCGATGTCTGGGAATACTGGCTGCGCAACCGCGAAATCTATGATGCGGTCGATTTCGTCACCATCCATATCCTTCCCTACTGGGAGGATTTTCCGATTCGCGCCAAGTTTGCCGCGGCCCACGTCGATGCCATCCGCCAGCAGATGGCGGTGGCGTTTCCGGGCAAGGAGATCCTGATCGGGGAGACCGGCTGGCCGAGCGAGGGGCGGATGCGCGAGGGCGCGCTGCCGTCGCGGACCAACCAGGCCCGCGTGGTTTCGGAAATCCTCCTCCTGGCCAAGCAGGAGAATTTTCGCGTCAACCTGATCGAAGCCTATGACCAGCCCTGGAAGCGCCAGCTCGAGGGCACCGTCGGCGGCTATTGGGGCTTGTTCGATTCCGTCCAGCGCGCGCTGAAATACCCGCCGGGCCAGAGCATCAGCAATTTCCCTTTTTGGAAGCTGCAGATGGGATGCGGCATGGGCTTGAGCGTGCTGGTGTTCGCTGCCGCCGCGCTGACGCTGCGCCGCCGGCCGTGGACGCCACGCTTGTCGTCCTGGGTTGCGGTTGCGGTTTCCGCGACCGCGGCCGGCATCCTGCTCGGCGTTGCCGGCGACAAGATGTTCTATGAAGGCTACGGCGTCGGCGGCTGGTTGCAATGGGGCGCCTTGCTGGCGGCCGGCATCGTCTCGCCGCTGGTTTGCGCCAACGCCGCGATGTCCGGCCGCGCGCTGCCGACGTTTCTGGATCTGTTCGGACCCCGCAACGGCAAAGCCGGCGGCTCGGCCCTGACCTGCCTGTTGGGCGCCGCGCTGGTCGTCACCGCGCTGATCGGCAGCGAGACCGCGCTCGGCTTCGTGTTCGATCCGCGCTACAAGGATTTTCCGTTTGCATCGCTGACCATGGCGGTGGTGCCGTTCGCAACCTTGATGCTGAACCGCCCCAAGACCGGAGCCCGCCCGATCGCCGAGGCCGTCTTCGCGGGCCTGCTTGCGATGTCGGCCGTTTATATCGGATTCAACGAGGGCAGGGACAATTGGCAGTCGCTCTGGACCTGCGCGATCTACTTCCTGCTTGCGATCACGCTGTGGCGGGCGCGGGCCGCGCAAAGCCCAGAATGAGCAGCCCGATCGCAAGGCCCGACAACGCGATGTTGTAAAGCACGATTCCCAGGCAGGCCGCGATCAGTCCGCCCGTCAACAGCACGATCGAGGGCCGGATCACGTGCAGGATTGCGATCACCAGCGCGACGATGCCGAACACGGAGTTCTTGAACAGCGAGGTCGCGAGCACGCGCGACTTGCAGAGCAAAGTCTGCAGGCCGGCGTCGCATTGCAGCGCCACGCTCGACAGCTCGATCGCGAGATAGCGTAGGTATAGCGCATAGCCGAGGGTGACGAAGCCCACGACCAGAAGCCATTGCACCTGATAGGGCGTCAGCCGGAACGGGATCTTTTTCATGCGCCGAATATGGTCGGGAAACGAGGACAGGACAACCCGCCGGAGCCGTTTGTGAAGCCGGTCGAGGAATTGGCCTCAAACCATGGCAAAGCTGGGACTTATCCGCTCAGCGCTTGCTGACGCCGAACAGCGAGGAGAAGGTCGAGGATTCCGGCTTGGGCGGTTCCGGCGCACTATCCTGCTTGGAATGGTGGGATGTGCCTCGCCTGTAGTATCCTCCCTTGCCGGCAGGCATCGGCTTGATGGCCGGCTGCCCCCCTTGTGATGACCCCTGTGCCGATCCTTGCGCCGATCCTTGCGCTTCGTCGCCCTTCATGGCGAGGCGCTGGCCGTCGAACACGGTGGTCTCGCAGGGACGCTCGCTTTCGGTCAGCGCGGCGCAGATTTTCGCCGCGGCGGCCGCGTCCTTCAAAGGACCCGCGGCCAGCCTGAGCTGCATGCCAAGGCCGGTATGGCTTTCCTTGATCATGATGATCGGTCGCAGGTCCGAAAGCTCCGCGTTCGACTTCAACAGGCCGCGCCACAGCGCGCGCAAGCCGCCGAGGGAATTGGCGCCGCCGAGGTCGACCGCAAAATCGGTCCGCTGGACGGCGGCTTCCGCAGCCGCGGGCTCAGCGGCGGCTGATTTGAACGCATCCTCTTCCTTGGTCGCTTCCTTGCCGGCATCCGAGGCGGCTGTGTCCGGCGATGCGGCCGCAGCGGGCGGAGCCACACTGGCGACTTTGGCGGGCTCAATCAGCTTGGAGGCGGCGGGGTCCGGCGGCGCCATGATCGATTTCGCGGCGATCAGCGGGGTTGCCGTCAAAGGCGGATTTGCCTGTGCCGGTGCCTGGGGAGGGGGCGGGCCGATGATCGCGGCCTGTTCGGGCTTGGTAGGCTCGGGCGGACGCGGCTTTTCGGGCGAAAGGATTGCTGCCGTCGTCGCCACCGCCGTGACCGCGGGCGCTGCGGCCTGGGCTTTCGGCGCGGCCTGCGGATCCGCTGCCGGTGTCGAGGACGCGGTCGGCGAAGGCGCTGTTGCCGAGAGGCCGGTTGCGGAGGGAGGCGCCGCGGCAGGCGTTGCAGCAGGCGTTGCAGCAGTCTTGGCTGCAGCCGCTGGCACTGGAGCCGAGGGCCCAGCCGAGCTCTGCCGCGCGATCGCGCCGGTAACCGAATCCAGCCCCTGTTCAATGACCGTGACGCGGGAATACAGCCGGTCGCGATCGCCGTTCAGGGTATCGATGGCGGAGGCGAGCCGCCGCGTCTCGACCTGACTTTCCCGGGCGAGCGATTGGATCTGCTGCGCCTGACGTGCGAGATCGGCGGCTGCGACCTGTTCGCGCCGCCATCCGAGCGAGGTCTGGTTGGCCATGACCGCCAACGTCACCGCCGCCACCGCGCCGACGCCCCACGAGCCGATCCGCCACAGCGAGCGGCGGTCGAACTCGTTCTCTTCGGCGAAAAGTCCGGACAGCACGCCGCCGGCTCTATCTTTCTCGAAGGCACCGGCCAATTGGTCGGAATCCCTTGCCATACGACGTGAAGCCTCATCGAATCATGTTCCAACATTAACAGGAATTGCGTCTCCGGCTTGAATCCCGGACATTTGCGGGGAAGAGAAAACGCATTTAAGACCGCGCTGGGCCAATGCCCGTGCCCGGAGGTATTAAGGATTCGGATGACTGCTCGATCCAGCCTGACTGTCGTGCTCGCGGCCGGCGAGGGCACGCGGATGCGCTCAAGCGTGCCAAAGGTGCTGCACCCGGTGGCAGGCCAGCCGATGCTTATCCATGTGCTGCAAGCCGCGCCCAAGGGAACTGAGAAGGGAACTGACAGGGGAACTGACGCCGCGCTCGCGGTCGTGGTCGGGCCCGGCCACGAGGCTGTCGAGCAAGCGGTGAGGCGGGTACGCTCCGACGCCAAAACCTTCGTTCAGCGCGAGCGCCTCGGCACCGCGCACGCGGTGCTGGCGGCGCGGGAAGCGATCGCGCGCGGCGCGGACGATCTATTGGTTGTATTCGGCGACACGCCGCTGATTTCCGCCGAGACATTTGCGCGCATGCGCGCGCCATTGAAAAACGGCGCGGCGCTGGTCGTGCTCGGCTTTCGCGCCGCCGATCCGACCGGCTATGGCAGGCTCTTGATGGACGGCGACCGGTTGGTCGCGATCCGCGAGCAGGCCGATGCAACCCCCGAAGAGCGCAGGATCACGCTGTGCAATGCCGGCGTGATGGCGTTCGACGGCCGCAAGGCGCTTGATATCCTCGACCGGATCGGCAACGCCAACAGCAAGGGCGAATACTATCTGGTCGATGCCGTCAGCATTGTCAGGAATTTTGGCTTGGAGGCCGTCGTGATCGAAACCAGCGAAGACGAAGTGCGTGGCATCAACGACAAGGCGCAACTCGCGGAAGCCGAAAGCGTGATGCAGGCGCGGCTGCGCAAGGCGGCGCTCGATGCCGGCGTGACGCTGATCGCGCCGGAGACGGTCTTTCTCGCCGCCGACACCACCTTCGGCAAGGACGTCACCATCGAGCCGTTCGTGGTGATCGGGCCAGGCGTCAGAATCGCGGACGGCGCCGTGATCCATTCCTTCTCGCACATCGTGCAGTCGTCGATCGGCAGAGGCGCCCTGGTCGGCCCCTTTGCGCGGTTGCGGCCGGGAACGTCGCTCGGCGAAGGCGCGAAAATCGGCAATTTTGTCGAGGCCAAGGCCGCAACGCTGGAAGCCGGCGTCAAGGTCAACCATCTCTCCTACATCGGCGACACCCATGTCGGCGCCAACACCAACATCGGCGCCGGCACCGTCACCTGCAACTATGACGGCTTCGCAAAGCACAAGACCACGATCGGAACGGGCGCCTTCATCGGCACCAATTCCTCGCTGGTGGCGCCGGTCAGAATCGGCAATGGCGCCTATATCGGCTCGGGTTCGGTGATCACCAAGGACGTGCCCGACGACGCGCTCGCGGTCGAGCGCAGCCCGCAGACCAACCGCGAGGGGGGTGCTGCACGAATCCGCGAGATGAAGACGCGCGGCAAGAAGCCGAAGGCGTGATCGGACCAATGGCTGGTCCGCCGCCGCGACCTTCGAGCTGGTCAACGGCGCATTTCTCAAGGCCAGCGGCACGCCGGATCGGTACCGCGCCGGTATCGAGCGCACGATTGCTTCGGGCTGGCTATGGCTGCATGAGTCCGGACATACGTGAAGTTCACCGCCGCGGGCGCAGAGCTTTTTGCCTGAAGCGGGTTAGAACGCAGGGACTTGCAATGAGATCAGAAGTTCCTGCGATGGCAGCAACCATTTTCATCTGCACTGCTGTTTCCATGTCGCAAGCGTCTGCCTACCCGTCCTTTGTGACTTTGTCGAAACAGGCCCCGAATCGCCAGGCCATACCAGCTGGGCACGGGCGGCGTGGCCTAGCCCCGACAGGGCATTCGTTATGAGCTGCGCCGGCATTCCAGCCATCGACGACACATCCACCGTTGGGTGCGCTATGGCAACCAGGGCCGCATCCGTCTGCGGCATTGGCCGCGCCGAAGATTGAGAAGCTACCGGCGAACAGAACTGCCACGAAAAGGTTCCTCAATGTTACCTCCATGGTTGGGCCGCATCCCGGCCAGGCATTCTCGTTGGAAGACCAGGCATTCTCGTTGGAAGAAGAGATGGGGCCGCGAGGCAAATGCGCCTAGGGCTACAGGATCATAAAATGAAAACCGTCTTCGTCTACATCAACACTGCCAGGCAACATGACTACGTGCAGCTGGCATGGCGACGCACGATGTGGCTCGCGAGCCAAGTGCGCTCGGCCATGACGTAAAGCAGGTACCGCCAGCTTATGCCAAACCCCTGCGCGGTAAAATAGAACGGGCTCCGGTGCGAGAACCGGAGCCCTCACGATCGCGCTGAAGTCAAAAGTGGATTCGGCGATCAGTATCTTGCGGCAACCGGTGCGCCCCAGTTGAACAGGTAGTTGACGCCAACTTTCACCATCTGGACATTGCGGTTGTTGGTGGTGAACGTATCGCCGGCAAGGAACGGGGCCGTGGCCGGAATGACGAAGGTCCGGTTTCCCAACCCGAGATAGTCGTATTCGAACTTCACCGTCCAATTGTTCGTGAACGCATATTCGGCGCCAGCGCCTACCAGCCAGCCGCCGGTGGTTTGGCCGCAGTTGGTGAAGTTACCGCAGGTGAGCGACACGCCCGTCGTGACGTTAGTGACGGTCAAGTTGTTGTTGTTGCCGATCCAGCCGCCGCCGGCCTTGCCGTAGAGCAGCCAGTGATCGATGGCATAGCCGAAGCGGGCTGCAACTGTCGTGATCCAGCGATTGTTGTTGGTGACCACGAAGGTTCCAACGGCCGGAATGACGACCCCGGTGCCGCCGTTGTTGTTGGCGGCCCAGTCGAAGTCCCATTCGCCGCCGATGACGAAGTTGCCGATCTGGTAATTGCCGCCGATCTGCCCGCCGCCGATGAATACGGCATTGTTGTTGTTGTTGAAGTTCGTCAGGAAGAGCGTGTCCCGCCAGTTGTTGTTGGCCCAGGCACCGCCAATGTTGGCGCCGATATAGAACCCGGTCCAACTGAACACGGGCGGCGGCGGTGGCGGCGGGGCCTTAACCGCCAGATCAGCCGCTCCGGCGGCCGTTGTGCCGAGCGCAATAAGCGCGACACTTCCGATCAATGTCTTAACTTTCACAGTGTCCCCTCCTTTAAAAAAATGGCGCTATCCGCGCAAGAGTGGAGGCCGCCGCACTACCGACTGTAGGTTGTACCACGCAGGCCCCGGTTTAGCTGTGACCATTCTGCAACGCGCAATGGAAAAAGTGCCTGCAGAGCCAGACCGACGTACCGATTTTCCCCGCCGTCATCGGGTCGGGTGGCAGTCGGCCACCAGAGGGCCGCTCTGCTAGGGTCAAAGGGCGAAGTACCCGGCCCTTTAAGCCATGTCCGTTATGGTGACTCCTGACCTAAGCCAGCGGGATCGCCAAGGCCGCGCAAGGCCCGGTGGTGCGTCGCCGAGGTCGCGGCGGCCCCAAGAAGCCCGGGCGACTAGCCTCTGGACGGCCACGCCAAGCCGTCAGCACTTCAAGGGTTTTTCGAATGATCAAAGTCAATCTCGCGACCGTCGAGCGTGCGATGTTCGACCAGCGTGTCGGCGAGCGCGATGACGGCGGCGGCGTGATCGAGCAACAGCGCGCGGGCTTCGGCTTCGGCATAGCGGAGATAGGCGCCGATCGATCTCGGCGAACGGCAGATCACCCGGCGATGCTTCGCGCTTCGTCGAGATCGTGAGAGATTCCGGGCAACACCTCGCCGATCAGAATTTCTTCGGCGATCTGCCCGGCGAGCAGCGCGACGACCGTATGGTGCGCCTGCAGCAATTCGTTGGCGATGTCGCTGCGATCGTCGAACAGCGGCGGGAGGAGCGGCGCCAGCGCGTTGCAGACATTCCAGGCGTTGCCGGGCGCGAGCTTCATCGTCAACGGCGCCGCGCAGGCGCACGATTCGGCGCTGACCACGGCAGCGGCCGAGATGAAATGGACCAGCGGCTGGTCCGCCGCCGCGACCTTCGAGGGCGAGTTCTCCGAAATCACCCGTAGCTATGCCGGCAAGGGTGTGCTTCGCTACGCGTGGTAGTCCTTTGATGCCGCGCTTCGGCTGGTCTAGCTCGTTAAGGTTTCGGCTTAACGCTGTTTCAGGCCGCAATAATTATTGAGTACCTTCCGGGTATGGATTCTCGTTAAGAGAATCCCGCGGTTTTGAGGATCTTTCTAAGACGATTTGGAGATATTGATCCGCATGTGCGGCATTGTCGGCATTTTGGGGCACGGGCCCGTCGCGGAGCAATTGGTCGATTCGCTGAAGCGCCTGGAATATCGCGGCTACGATTCCGCTGGTGTCGCGACCATCGAAGGCGGCCTTCTCGAGCGCCGTCGCGCCGAAGGCAAATTGAAAAATCTCGAGACGCGCCTGCGCGCCGAGCCGCTCGAAGGCCGCACCGGCATCGGCCACACCCGCTGGGCCACCCACGGCAAGCCGACCGAGAACAACGCCCATCCGCACGCCACCGCCCGCGTCGCCGTCGTTCACAACGGCATCATCGAGAATTTCCACGAATTGCGCGAAGACCTGCAGAAGAAGGGCACGGCGTTCAAGACCGAGACCGACACCGAGATCGTTCTGCAGCTCGTGGATGACCTGCTTGGCCGCGGTTACAAGCCGGTCGACGCGGTCAAGGCGGCCTTGTCCCAGCTTCGCGGCTCGTTTGCGCTCGGCTTCATCTTCGCCGGCGACGACAATCTGATGATCGGTGCGCGCAACGGGCCGCCGCTCGCGGTCGGTTATGGCGAAGGCCAGATGTATCTGGGCTCGGATGCCATCGCACTCGGCCCGTTCACCGACACGATCAGCTATCTCGAGGATGGCGATTGGGTCGTGCTGACGCGCGATACGGCGACCATCTACGACAGAGACAACGCGATCGTCCATCGCGACGCGATCAAGCACACCGCGGCGACGTCGCTGGTCGACAAGGCCAACTACCGCCACTTCATGGCCAAGGAGATCCACGAGCAGCCGGAAGTGGTCGGCCATACGCTGGCGCGTTATGTCGACATGGCGGCCGAGCGCGTGGCGCTGCCGATCACGCTGCCGTTCGACTTCAACGACATCCAGCGCATCTCCATCGTCGCCTGCGGCACCGCGAGCTACGCCGGGTATGTCGCCAAGTACTGGTTCGAGCGGCTGTCGCGGATGCCGGTCGAGCTCGATGTCGCTTCCGAATTCCGCTATCGCGAGGCGCCGTTGCGCGAGGGCGATCTTGCGATCTTCATCTCGCAATCCGGAGAGACCGCCGATACGCTGGCGGCGCTGCGTTACGCCAAGGGGCAGGGCGTGCACACGCTCTCGGTCGTCAACGTGCCCACCTCCACGATCGCGCGCGAAAGCGAGACCGTGCTGCCGACGCTGGCCGGCCCCGAGATCGGCGTCGCCTCGACCAAGGCCTTCACCTGCCAGTTGATGGTGCTGGCGGGGATCGCGATCGCGGCCGGCAGGGCGCGCGGCGAATTGTCGGACGCCGACGAGGCCAGGCTGGTGCACGGCCTGATCGAAATTCCGCGCCTGATGTCGGCCGCGCTCGCGACCGAGCCGCAGATCGAGAAGCTCGCGCGCGACATCGCCAAATCGAAGGACGTGCTCTATCTCGGCCGCGGCACCTCGTTTCCGCTGGCGCTGGAAGGCGCGCTGAAGCTGAAGGAAATCTCCTATATCCACGCCGAAGGCTATGCCGCCGGCGAACTCAAGCACGGGCCGATCGCGCTGATCGACGAGAACATGCCGGTCGTGGTGATCGCGCCGTTCGACCGGGTTTTCGAAAAAACCGTCTCCAACATGCAGGAAGTCGCCGCCCGCGGCGGCAACATCATCCTGATGACCGACGCCAAGGGTGCTGCCGAAGCAACCGTGGATTCGCTGGTGACGATCGTGCTGCCCGACATGGCCGCGACGTTCACGCCGATGGTCTACGCCATTCCGGTGCAACTCCTGGCCTATCACACCGCCGTCATCATGGGCACCGACGTCGACCAGCCGCGCAATCTCGCGAAATCGGTCACCGTCGAGTAGGCGAAAAGCGGCGTTTCCAGTCGCTTCGTGGTCTTCAAAAGTCTGCTAGAAAGACCTAGCTGACAATAGACCCTCCGGCCTGGAACCCCCATGAGCTCCCGCGACGATCTGCCCCCGCCGACCGTGCCTCCGGCCGAACCCGCGCCGGAGGTCCATAGCGGCATAGTGGCCCGGTTCCGGAACTATTTTCTGACCGGCCTCGTCGTTGCCGGACCGATCGCCATCACCTTCTACCTGACCTGGTGGTTCGTGACCTGGGTCGACGGCCTGGTGCGGCCCTTCGTGCCGATTGCCTATCGGCCGGAAACCTATCTGCCGTTCGGGCTTCCCGGCTCCGGGCTGATCGTCGCTGTTATCGCCCTGACGCTGCTCGGTTTCCTGACCGCCAATTTGATCGGACGCTCACTGGTCGATCTCGGCGAACGAATCCTCGGGCGCATCCCCGCGGTGCGTGCGATCTATCGGGGCTTGAAGCAGGTGTTCGAGACGCTGTTCTCGGGCAAGGGCTCGAGCCTGCGCCGGGTCGGCCTGGTCGAGTTTCCCTCGCCGGGCATGTGGTCGATCGTGCTGATCTCGCAATCGCCGAGCCCCGACGTCGCCCGCAGCCTTCCCGGGCAGGAGGAGCACATCTCGGTGTTCCTGCCTTGCGCGCCGAACCCGACCACCGGCTTCTTCTTCTACGTGCCCAAAGCCAAGATCATCGAAGTCGAGATGAGCGCGGAAGACGCCGCGACCTTGATCATGTCCTGCGGCGTGGTGCAGCCCGGCTCCGATCCGCAGAAGAAGATCGCGGCCCTTGCCGAGGTGGCGAATGCCGCCCGGGTCGCCAATGGATCGACATTGCAGCCGGCCAAGGTGGAGTGAGGCGCGGCTCGCTCCATCGCCATCGCAGCGCAAACTGGTACCAAAACCGCACACTGCCCAAAATGAATCCAGCAAGCCCACGTCTCGGCTTGTCTGACGGTAGTGATGTATGGAAGCATCGCCTCAATTATAAAGTGTTGAGTCCTGGGGGAGACGGCGATGAAACCTGTTGGCAGGGCAGGATTGCTTTGCGCGTTGATGATGCTCGCCGGGGTGAGCGGCGAGGCGAGGGCGCAAGTCGCATTCACGGGGATCCAGGCGTTCGGCGACAGCTACGCGGACACCGGCAACCTCTTCAAGATTACCCACGGAATTGGACAATTTCCGCTCTATCCGACCGGACGCTTTAGCGGCGGCACAAACTTCGTCGACACGACCTCCGCCTTGCTGGGAATTCCGCAAGTGAACTTCGCCATCGGTGGCGCGAAGACCACTGGGAACACGATTCTCGGCCCGACCGGTGGCTTTCTTCAGGAAGTGCAGGGCCTCTTGGGGCCCGTCAAGATCGCACCGACCGATCTGGTCGAGATCAATATCGGCGGCAACGATGCCCGCCAATACTATCAAACCGGCGGCACGCTCGCCGGCGTTCCCGGAGCAGCAGCGACAAGCGCCACCAACGCGATCAATGGCATCAACGCGCTGGTCGGCGACGGCGCCCGCACCATCGTCTTCACCGTCGGCGACGTCAGCAAGTTGCCGGAAGCGGTGGGCAATCCCAACGCCCCTGTCGGGTCGGCCTATAGCCAGACCTACAATAACCTGATGCAGATCGCGCTTGCCGGCGTCGCGCGTTCCGGCGTGCGCGTCGAGTACGTCGACACCGGCCTGCTCGGAACGCTGATCGCAGCCAATCCCGCGCGCTACGGGTTCACCAATATCGGCGCATGCACTTTGGCCTGCATCGGCAATCCGGCGTTGCAGAACCAGTTCCTGTTTTATGTCGACGCAATCCACCTGACGTCGCACGGTTTTGCCGTTCTCGGCGAATACATCGTCAATCGTCTCAACGCGCCGCTCACCTTTGGGCCGCAGGGCGATCTCGCCACCATATCGGCAATGGGCTTCGCCTCGACCTTGTTCGGCAGGCTCGATCTGTTCCGCGAAACCTCCGGATTTGGGCCGACCATGAACGCCTACGCGGCCGACATCAGGGCTCCCTATACCAAGGCGCCGCCGCTTGTCGCCGTCAGCCCGTGGTCCTTCTACATGCAGGGCAATGGCGGTGTCAGCGACCGTCAGGCGACGGTGGCCTCGAACGGCTTCAATCTCGACAGCGTCGGCGGAACGATCGGGGTGGACTATCGCATCAATGCCAACGCGTTCATCGGCTCGGCGTTCGACTATTCCAATCCCAAGGCCAACCTGTTCAACAATGCCGGCAGCACCAACGCCAATTCGTACCAGCTCGGTGTCTACGGCGCCTGGGCCAATGCGCATTTCTTCGCGCAGGGGCTCGCAACCGTCGGCCACCAGGACTATCGCAACACCCGGCCCGGCGTCGTCGACACCATCACGTCGAACCCGGATGGAACGACCTTCGTGGTCGCCGGCAAGGCCGGCTATCTGTTCGACGCCGGCAAGGCGCAGGTCGGGCCGATCGGCGGCCTGATTTATGCGCGCGCGCGCGTCAACGGCTATACGGAATCGGGCGATCCGGTGTTGGCCCTGACCGTCGGCCAGCAGACCGAGGAAGCGCTGATCGGCAGCGTCGGCTTGCAATTCCGAACGCCGTTCGCGGTCAACGGCCGGATCATCAACCCCTATATCAACCTGACGGCGGAAGACGATTTCATCGGCAACGGCCGCATCATCCAGTTCAGCGCAACGTCGGCGCCCTTGATCGTCAACAATTGGTCGATCCCGAACGGCACGTCGCAGAACGTCTACGGCCGTGTCGCGGCCGGCGTCATGGCGCCGGTGTGGAGCAACGTGTCGCTCACCGCCAACGTCTCGCGCACCCTTGGCCGCCAGGGCGGAGATGACTTTTATGGCACCGGCGGGTTCAAGGTGTCGTTCTGAGAGGCTAGAGCAGGGTGGCTTCCGATTGAATCGGGATGTGCCGCTTGCTCCACCTCGCCCCGCTTGCGGGGAGAGGTCGAAATTCGCGGCAGCGAATTCGGGTGAGGGGCACTTTCCACGAGCTCAGCCCGCGGATAGAGCCCCTCACCCCACCCTCTCCCCGTAAGAACGGGGCGAGGGAGCACACCGCCGTTGCCGCGGCAACTCGACCTAATCCCATCACGCTGTAGTTACCCCGCCCCGATCAGCGGGATCGCTTCGTCGCGCTCGAAAAGATAGAGCAGGCAGCGCAGCGCTTCACCGCGCTCGCCTTTCAGCTTCGGATTGTCCGTCATGATGCGCAGTGCTTCGTCGCGGGCTTGGGTGATGAGCTGGGCGTGCACGTCGGAGCGCGCGATGCGGTAGCCGGGCAGACCGCTTTGCCGCACGCCGAGCACATCGCCTTCGCCGCGCAGCTTCAGATCCTCTTCCGCGATCCGAAAACCGTCGGTGGTTTCCCGGATCACGCGCAGCCGCGCCTTCGACATCTCGTTCAACGGCTCGTGGTAGAGCAGCAGGCAGGTCGAGGCTTCCGCGCCGCGGCCGATGCGGCCGCGCAACTGGTGCAGTTGCGCAAGCCCGAAGCGCTCGGCGTTCTCGATCACCATGATGGTCGCAGCGGGCACGTCGACGCCGACCTCGACCACGGTGGTTGCGACCAACAGGCCGATCTCGTGCGCGGCGAATTCGGCCATCGCGCGGTCCTTCTCCGCGCCCTTCATCTGGCCGTGGACCAGGCCGACCTTGGCGCCGAAGCGCCTCTCGAGGCTCTCGAAGCGTTTGGTGGCGTTGGTGAGGTGATCGGTGCCCTCGGCCTCGGACTCGTCCACCAGCGGACAGATCCAGTACACCAGCTTGCCGGCCGACAAGGCGCGGCCGACCGCCCCCATCACCTCCTCGAGACGGCTGTCCGGCACCGCGCGGGTATCGATCGGCTGCCGCCCCGCCGGCTTCTCGCGCAATTCCGAGACGTCCATGTCGCCGAAATAGGTCAGGACCAGCGTGCGCGGGATCGGCGTCGCGCTCAGCACCAGCACATCGACCGCCTCGCCCTTGGAGGTGAGCGCCAGCCGCTCGCGCACGCCGAAACGGTGCTGCTCGTCGACGACCGCGAGCGCGAGCGCCTTGAAGATCACGTCGTCCTGGATCAGCGCATGCGTGCCGACCAGAAGATCGATCTCGCCGGCCTCGAGCCGCGCCAGGATATCGCGACGCTCCTTGCCCTTTTCGCGGCCGGTGAGGATCGCCACCGCGAGCCCCGCCCGCTCGGCGAGCGGGGTGATGGTCTTGATGTGCTGGCGCGCCAGGATTTCGGTCGGCGCCATCAGCGCGGCCTGCTTGCCGGCCTCGACGACCGCTGCCGCGGCGAGCAGCGCCACCACGGTCTTGCCGGAGCCGACGTCGCCCTGCAGCAGCCGCAGCATTCGGACGGGCTGGCGCAAATCCTCCGCGATCGCCGCCGCGGCCTGCCGCTGCGAAGCGGTGAGTGCGTAGGGCAGCGCGTCGATGATCTTGTTGCGCAGATGGCCGTCGCCGGCGTGGCGGTTGCCGGCGGGCCGCCGCAGTTGCGCGCGCACCAGCGCCAGCGCCAGTTGCCCGGCGAGCAACTCGTCGAACGCAAGCCGCGACCAGTACGGGCCATCGGGCAAAATGTCGGTCAGCTCGACCGGGACGTGGACGCGGTTGAAGGCTTCCGCGATCGGCGGAAAGTGGCAGCGGCGGATCACCTCCGGACTGATCCACTCGGGGAGTTTTGGCAGCTTCTGCAGCGCCTGCGCGACCGCCCGCCGCAGCGAGCCGAGCGCCAGCCCTTCGGTCAGAGGATAGACGGGATCGATGCCGGAGAGTTTGGCGAACGCTGCTTCGTCCACCACGCGGTCCGGATGCACGATTTGCGGCACGCCGTCATACATCTGCAGGGTGCCGGAGACGTAGCGCTTCGCGCCAACCGGCAGCAGCTTTTCGACATAGCCGGGCAGGCTGCGGAAAAAAGTCAGCACGACATCGCCGGTGTCGTCGCTGGCAAACACCAGATACGGCGCACGCGAATTGCGCGGCGGACGATGGCGGTCGACGGTGACTTCCAGCGTCACCACGGTTCCCTGCACCGCGTCGCGGATTTTCGGCCGCGTCCGGCGGTCGATCACGCTGGACGGCAGATGCAACAACAGATCGACCAGCCGCGGCGTCTCATCGCGGCCGAGCAGGTAGCGGAGCAACTTGTCCTGCTTCGGCCCGACGCCGGGAAGGGTCGTGACCGACGCAAACAAAGGATTGAGCAGGACAGGGCGCATTGTCAGAATTTAGGGCCGTTCCGCCCGTCGTGCCCGGCTTTTTGCCGGGCATCCACGTGTTTTCCCCGGGGCGCAGCGAATTCGGGTCGCGCATATATCGTTACTGCTCGCTCGACAGACCGACGAACGGGAACTATCTTGATGCGATGAACATCATTCGTCGTACCCTGGAAATCGATGTCGGCACCGACGCAAGGCTGAGCGAAATGGCGGCCGAGCGCGGGCAGGATATCGCAGCCGTCCTTGCCGACGCAGTGGCACTGCTCGATTCGGTGGTCGATCCGGCAGGCCCTGATGTCGCCGAGGACCGGCGTCGTCTCGATGAATACCTGAAGAGCTCCAAGGCGGCTCCTCTGAACGACGTCAAGGCGTGGGTCGCAAGCTGGGATACGGCGGAAGAACTGCCGCGTCCATCTCCACGCAAGATCGGATGATCGTTCTTGCGCCCGACGCGTTAGCTGACATTGAGCGATTGCGGGCCTTTCTGGATCAGACCAATCCCGGTGCAGCGAGACGGGCTATGGCGGCCATCCTGATGGCGATCGAGCGGCTGCAGGAATTTCCCGGCTCGGGCATGCCGACCGGCGATGCCGAGATTCGCCAGATCGTCATCCGGTTCGACGCCTCCGGCTATATAGCCCGTTACGCAGTGTTAGCCGAAACGGGGGATATCGTCGTCACGCGCATCTGGCACGGTCGCGAGGCGCGGACGTAGCGCGCAGGATGGGTGGAGCCACCTGGTCCGGCCTTCGGCCGGCCCGATGACAAACTCCGCGATAGCCATCACTTGTGCTCGCGAAGATGATCGGTTTCGCGAAGCGCTCTGCGAGCTACGGCAGCGAGCCCTTGATCCACAAATTACCAACCATCCCAACCCCCGCCACCGTAGTAGCCACCGTCGCCCCAACCGCCGCCGCCCCAGCGGATGTTGCCGCCGCAGCAACAGCACCGCGGCGGAGGCGGAGGCGGTGGAACCCAGACTCGACAGCAGCAGCCGCAGCCGCCGCCCCAACCGACGTTGTCCCAACCGCCACCGCCATAAATGCCGCCGCCGTAAGGGCCGCCACCCCAAGCGCCGCGACCCCAGCCACCCGCACCGACGTATGCAGGACCATAGACGTAGCCCTGTGCTTTAGCGTTGGTGGGAATGGAGGCAGCAGCGAGCGTGAGGGCCGCTGTGAGCACGGCGGTTATCCTGCGCAACTTCAGCAACATGACACGTCTCCCTCGATTTTTATTCGGGGGCGAACCCGCACCCGGATTGGTTGCCTACGAACTCAGACGTCAAACGAGGCACAAATTGGGAAACTGGAGGAGTCCATGCACCCGATAGCGACTATATCTCGCGATATGGTTAATCCGGGGACCGTCGTGAGACACATTGAACCAATGGAGTTGAAACTCTAGGCAGGGGTTTGGTGGCGCAGATGCCGCTTGATGAGAGGCAGCTATGGATGACATCGGTCGGACGCAGGCTCGCATCCTGGCAGCCCTTTGGGCGCTCGAAGGTGCAGCCTGTGCAGCCTGGCTGGAAGTGCAAGGCGAGGTTCACGAGGCCTACAAGGAGATGCCGTTCTGGATTCTCCTTGCGGCTGACATGCCACCGATCGAGGCTCATCGGCATTTCTGGCGCGTCGTCGAGCCCGAACTCATCCACTTTGGCACCTATCGCGTGACGGTGTCCTACAAGGCGATTGCCGATGGATCTGTACTCTGGCACGGTTTTTTTGACGATCTGGATGGAATGCGGCGTGCGCTTGCGCCAGAGGGATGGGATAGACCGGTCCGGCAGGATTTGGCAGCGGCCGGCATCTTCCAATATAGCCGCAGGACACCACTTCCGTCTGGAACGAAGTCCAGCAAATCCAACAAGAGAAGGAAGCGACAGTGACGCCTCGGCCTTCATTCGCGATCGGCTCCAACCAGCGCGTAGGATGGGCGGAGCGAAGCGAAACCCATCAATGCGCCCGCGAGGATGATGGGTTTCGCGAAGGGCTCAACCCATCCTTGTACCCTTCTGGGCGTTCCGGGCCAGTCTGACGTAGACTGGTAGCACGGGCCGATCTGCCGGGAGCCGCCTAACCCACCTGTGCCGAGAGCACCGACG
>Ga0307479_10000223_pt1 | contig 53303 bp, 50 predicted proteins | sample atmos_gasesECM4C_FD_203743 | JGI IMG/M metagenome (GOLD analysis project Ga0307479, IMG submission 203743) | Hardwood forest soil microbial communities from Morgan-Monroe State Forest, Indiana, United States - atmos_gasesECM4C_515 | ecosystem: Environmental > Terrestrial > Soil > Temperate...
AACCCGGCAAGGCGTCCGCAATCCGGGCGACCGACGATCCATGCGATCCACCGCCAGGAACCAATAGCGAACAAATCTTAATGGCTGGAACGGAAACTAATTTAGTCACAGACTCTCAGGATGACAATCGTTGAGGCAAGCTGGCGGTCGTCGGTTCGCCGGGCAGTTAGTCTATAATAATTAATTCTGCTGTACACCTCTGGAGTGACAAGAAGATGATCCGATTTCTGCAAACTGAAGGACCGGTCAAGAAAATTGTGCTTAGCGGCCTGTTGCTGCTGATTTGCGCTGCGATGGTGATTGCATTTGTTCCTGGCATCAATGACCCGTTGGGTACACCCGGCAAAGGCGTAGTGGCCAAGGTGGACGGAGAAGATATTACCGCCGAGCAAGTGCGCGAAACCGCGCGCGGGATGCTGCAACAACAGGGCGCACAGTTGGGCGCGAATGCCGCCATTCTGTTGCCCTTTTTTGCGCAACGAGCAGCCGATCAACTTGTCGACCGGCAAGCCTTGGTTTCCGAGGCGGAACACCTCGGACTGAAAGCCACGCCGCAGGAAATCAAGGACGAACTGCAGCATGGACAGTATTCGGAAGTATTCTTTCCGGGCGGAACCTTCATCGGTGAAGCTGAGTACCAGTCGCTCCTGCAGCAGCATAACCTGACTACGGTCACTTTCGAGGATTCCGTGGGCAAGGGAATTCTGATCAGCAAACTGCAAGCGCTGATCACCGGGAGCGCGTCGGTGAGCGATGCGGCTATCCGGCAGGAGTTCGACAAGCAGAATACGAAAGTAAAGTTCGAGTATGCCGTGCTGAAGCAGGACGACATCAAGAAGGGTTTGCATCCCACGACGGAAGAGCTAAAAGCTTTTTACGACACTCACCAGAAAAGTTACGCGAATTCAGTCCCGGAGAAACGCGAGGTCAAGTACGTCATGATCGATCTGGGGAAGATTGCCGGTGGAGTGCAGGTGACACACGACGAGTTGCTGGCTTACTACAACCAGCATCGCGACGAGTATCGCGTGCCGGAACAGGCGAAGGTCAGCCATATTCTGATCAAGACCCCGCTTCCGGGGCCGGACGGCAAGGTGGATGAAAAAGGCGTTGCCGAGGCGCAGGGGCGAGCCGCAGATTTGCTGAAGCAACTCAAGGCTGGTGCGAAGTTCGAAGACCTGGCTAAGAAATATTCCGAAGATCCGGGCAGCGCCAAGGAAGGTGGATCATTGGGATGGATCGGGAAAGGCCGAACGGTTCCGGAGTTTGAGAAGGCGGCATTCTCACAGCCCAAGGGGCAGATCAGCGATCTGGTGAAGAGCAGCTACGGTTTTCACATCATCCGCGTGGACGACCGGCAGGACGCGCACCTGAAGACGCTCGACGAGGTGAAGGATCAGATCGAGCCCATTCTCAAGCAGCAAAAGGCACAGCAGGTCGCGCAGAAGCTTGCAGATGATTTGGTGCAGCAGGCCAAGACGCAGGGACTGGATGCTGCGGCGTCGGCCAAGGGCTTGCCGGTTGTAGCCTCCGATTTCTTTAGCCGCAGGGACATGGTGCCGGGACTGGGGCCATCGCCGCAATTTATGGATGCGGTGTTTACGACTGCGGAGAAGTCTCCGACGCAGATGGCGCCGACCACACAGGGCTTCGCGGTGTTTGACTTGCTGGCGGTAAAGCCGCAGTCGACGCCGACGTTTGAAGAGGTCCGTACGCGGGTGGAAGAACAATTCACGAATGAACGCTCGAGCATCTTGTTGTCGCAGAAGGCGCAGGAGCTTTCCGACCGCGCGAAATCGGAACATGATCTGAAGAAGGCGGCGAAGGAGTTGGGCGCCGCGGTCAAGACGAGCGACTTCGTCTCGCCCGACGGGCAGGTTCCGGATATTGGGTCAATGACGGGGCAAGCTGCAGCGGCATTTACTATGAAGCCGGGCGACATCAGCGGGCCGATTAACAGCGGAGCCAGCGGAGTGGTGATTGCGGTAACCGAGGTGCAAGCTCCGTCGGAGGCAGACTTCGCGGCCAAACGCGACCAGATTCGAGATACGCTTCTGCAGAGTAAAGAACAGGAGTTGTTTCAATTGTTCGTGACCAACCTGCGCGATCAGATGGAAAAGTCGGGGAAAATTAAAATCAATCAGGAAGAGTTGAAGACTCTGACCCGTACGGGAAGCGAGTCGGGAATCTGAGGTAGTGATCGAGTTGCATGTCGTTTCCGCGTGTCGCAGGTATTTTGTTACACCCAACGTCGCTGCCATCGCGCGGCGGCATCGGTGACTTGGGGCCGGCGGCTTATTCGTTCGTCGATTTTCTTGCCGCCGCACGCCAGGGACTGTGGCAGGTTTTGCCGCTGGGTCCGCTGGGCTACGGAAACTCGCCTTACTCTTCCACCTCGGCATTTGCCGGAAACCCACTGCTGATCAGCTTGGAACGGCTGGCCAGCCACGGCTGGATCGATCGGGAAAGAATCTCCCACCTTGCTCCCGAGTCCGGTCCGGTTGCCTACGACCGCGTTTTCGCCCGAAAAATGCCACTTCTCTTTGAAGCTGGGCGGGGCTTTGTGGCCTCCGCTTCGGCCAGCGCGCTCGAACGCTTCGAAAGATTCTGTGCGGAAAATGCATGGTGGCTGGATGATTTTGTCCTGTTCGATGCGTTGCGCGCGCGGTACAAACTGGCGAGTTGGAACGAATGGCCGGCCGAACTGGCGCGTCGTGAGGCTGGCGCGATGGAACGGGCGCGTAACGAACTGGCGGACGATCTTAAGATCCGTAGCGTGTTGCAGTTTGCTTTTTACGAGCAGTGGCAAGCCATGCGGCGGTATTGCTCGGAGCGCAGGATTCGGATAGTGGGCGACGTCGCGATTTTTGTCAATTACGACAGCGCCGACGTTTGGATGCATCGCGATCTTTTTCGATTAAACGACAATCTTGAGTCTGAAGTGGTATCGGGAGTGCCTCCGGACTTCTTCAGCAAGACAGGACAACGCTGGGGCAATCCTCTGTACCGCTGGGACGTGATGAAGGAGCGGGGATACGAGTGGTGGATTCAGCGCTTGCGGTGGGCAACACGGAATTCGGATTACATCCGGCTCGACCATTTCCGAGGGTTCGATCAGTTCTGGGAGATTCCCGCGAGGGATCCTACGGCCATTAACGGACAGTGGGTGGATGGTCCGCGGGATGACTTGTTTCACAAGTTGCGCGAGGCCTTGGGCGGCCTGCCGTTCTTCGCGGAAGATCTGGGCTACATCACGCCTGAGGTGCACGCGCTGCGCGAGCGCTTGCAGATTCCGGGAATGGCGGTGCTGCAGTTTGGTTTCGGCGATGAGGGCGCGCACATGTATTTGCCACATCGCGCCGCTGGCAAAGTGATCTACACGGGAACGCACGACAACGATACGACGGCGGGCTGGTTTCATTCCGGCGCCGCGGACCACGAACGCCGTAACGCGGAACGCTACCTCGGGCGATGCGATGACGGCATTCATTGGGCGTTCATCCGTGCGGCGCAAAGCTCGGTAGCCGACCTCGCTCTCATCCCGATGCAAGACGCGCTGGGACTGGGAAGCGACGCTCGCATGAACACTCCGAGCCTGGACGGCGGAAACTGGAAGTGGCGGCTAGCCCCCGGGCAACTCGGGCCGGAATTGGCGGCAAAACTTGCTCATCTCGCCGAAGTGACAGACCGGCTACCTCAGCCAACTCCCGTTCCCCCGGACGAAGACTTTGCTGCCTGAGTGATCAACTCAATTCCTAGCGGCTAGCGGCCGTTTGTTAACAGAGTATTACACGGCCTGCGAGGCTTTGCGCTATGCCTCGAATCGTGTATAGAAGTTACGGAGAGTCTTCTTGCCAAACGAACCCATCATCGAAGCCCGTGCCATTGAGAAGTCTTATCCTCAGCCGGATGGGACGCGGATTCAAGTGGTGGGGCTCACCGACTTTTCGATCGAACCCGGGAAAATTATTGCGTTGCTGGGTGCGTCGGGATGCGGGAAGTCCACTCTTCTGCGGATTCTGAGCGGTCTTTCGAAACCCTCGTCAGGAGCGCTGTTCTGGCACGGCAAGCCGCTGGATGGTCAAGCGCCTAACGTAGCGATCGTCTTCCAGAGCTTCGCGCTTTTCCCCTGGCTCACCGTGCTGGAAAACGTGGAGGCTCCGCTGGAAGCGCGGGGCGTGGCCGCGGTGGAGCGGCGCAAACGCGCACTGCGCACTTTGGATACTGTGGGCCTTGACGGATTCGAGACAGCGTATCCCAAGGAGCTTTCCGGCGGGATGAAGCAGCGGGTTGGATTCGCGCGGGCTTTGGTGGTCGAACCGGAAGTGTTGTTCATGGACGAACCATTTTCCGCGCTTGATGTGTTGACCGCAGAAAACCTGCGCGGTGAATTGCTGGAGCTGTGGCTCAACAAGAAAATGCCAACCAGCGCCATTTTTATCGTCACACATAACATTGAAGAGGCGGTGATGCTGGCGGACCGAATCGTGGTGCTGGGAAGAAATCCGGCGCGGGTACGGGCGGATTTTGGGGTGCGCCTCTCGCATCCGCGCGATCGCAAGTCGGGGCGTTTCGTTGAGTTGGTGGATTACATCTACAAAGTGATGACTGAGCCGGACGTGGAACATCCCCTGCCTGATCCGGAGAGTACGGGAGAGATCGTGGTCCCGCCCGGAGGACTGAAGAGGGGACAAGTCGCGGTGCGGACGAGCAAATACCAGATTCTGCCGCACGCGCGAGTGGGTGGAATTGCCGGGCTGCTTGAAATCCTTCACGATCGCGGCGGGCGCGAAGATCTTTTTCGCCTCAGCGAAGAACTAGTGATGGATGTTGAGGATCTGTTGCCGATCCTGGAGGCTTGCCAGTTGCTGGGTTTCGCCTGGTTAAAGGAGGGAGATGTGCAACTCTCAAAACAGGGAGCGGAATTCGCCGACGCGGACATTCAAAAGCGCAAAGTTCTGTTTCGGCAGGCGGCGCTGGAGCACGTCACGATCCTGAAGCAAATCGACAGTATCCTCAAACGAAAGTCGGACCACGCCATCTCCGACGAGTTTTTTCACGATATTCTTGACGAGCATTTCTCCGAAGTTGAAGTGCAGCGCCAGTTCGAGACTGCCATGAACTGGGGCCGCTATGCCGAGATTTTCGATTACCACCGGGAGAGCGGCAAGCTGACACAAACGGAGGCTGCGCCGAGCGAAACCATCGAGCCACCGGTTGAGAATCAGAACTCAGCTCCCACTCCAGAAGTCTGATCGAGAATTCCAGTCGAGGAAAAAGTAAGCGCATGAAGAAGAGCATCAGCCTGCGGGGATTCTCGGCGTATCGCTTATGGTCGCAACTGCCGAGCCTCGAAGTCTCGCACCTGCCGGACGTAATTATGTTTGCGGCGGGGACCGCGCTGTTCTATGGCGTGGTGACGGTGGGTCGCGGCTGGTTCGGTCCATTCACGCCTTCGGTGGAGATCTCTCACAGCCTGTGGGCGCTGCCGGCCTATGCCGGATATTCTTTGTTGCGCATCACCATCGCATACATTTTGAGTCTGGGATTCACGTTGGTGTACGGATACGTCGCGGCGTATAACCCGCGCGCAGAGCGCTTCATGATTCCACTGCTCGATGTGTTGCAGTCGATTCCCGTCCTCAGCTTTCTTCCCGGAGTGATGCTGGCCATGGTGGCGCTTTTTCCCGGACGGCAACTGGGGGTGGAGTTGGGCGCGATCCTGCTTATTTTCACAGGGCAAGTGTGGAACATGGCGTTCAGTTTTTACGCCTCGTTGAAAAGCATTCCGAAAGACATGCGGGAGGCGGCGACGATCTATCGCTTTAGCTGGTGGCAGCGTTTTACGGAAATGGAGTTGCCGTTTTCGGCGATTGGATTGGTTTGGAATTCAATGATGTCGGTGGCCGGAGGATGGTTCGCGCTGATGGTTTGCGAGATGTTCGTGCTGGGGCCGCGCGACTTCCGATTGCCCGGGTTGGGGTCGTACCTGCAGACCGCTGCCAGCGCCGGGGACACAACTTCGATTCTGTGGGGCGTCGCGACCATGGTGGCGGTGATCGTGTTGCTGGATCAATTTATTTGGCGGCCGGTCATCGCATGGGCGGAGAAGTTCAAAGTGGAGCAGGTGGAGAGCACCGATACTCCGCGATCGTGGGTTCTCAACCTGGTACAGCATTCAACGGGCTTGGCCGGGATTCGGCAAAAGACATTGCGCCCTCTGAGCGAGAGGCTGCTGCTGCATTTCGCGCGAAAGCATGTAGAAGAGAGCGCGGAAGAACCGGCGGCACCGTGGCGAGAATGGCTGATTCGCGCTGTGGCTCTGCTGGCGCTGATTGGGATTGGCTACGGCGTGGTGCGCGTCGCAATTATTCTGAGCGGGCTGCAGAAGGCTGAATTGCATGAAGCAGCCCTGGGGCTGGGTGCAACTTTCCTGCGAGTGAATCTTGCCTTGCTGATCGGCGCGCTGTGGACGATTCCAGCGGGAGTGGCGATTGGCTTCAACCCGCGGCTGGCACGCATTGCGCAACCGCTGGCGCAGATTGCGGCTTCGGTTCCCGCGACTGCACTGCTGCCGGTGATTCTGCTGGTACTGATCAAGCTCGGCGGTGGGCTGGGACTGGCGTCCATCGTTGTGCTGCTGCTGGGTACGCAGTGGTATGTGTTGTTCAACGTAATCGCCGGTGCGATTGCGATTCCGACGGATTTGAAAGAATGCTGCTCTGTTTTCCGGCTGCGGGGCATTGAGCGCTGGAAGAAGCTGATCCTTCCGGGAATTTTTCCCTATCTCGTAACCGGCCTGGTGACGGCATCCGGCGGAGCATGGAATGCCAGCATCGTCGCCGAATACTTTCACTTCAAGGGACACATCTACACGACGACGGGGCTGGGCGCGACCATCAGCCAGGCCACCGACAGCGGAAACTTCGACCTGCTGCTGGCCGCGACCATGATGATGGCCGCCACCGTGGTCACGATTAATCGGCTCGTGTGGCGCAAGCTGTATGCGCTGGCAGAAACGCGCTTCCGGCTGGAAGCGTAGGAGAGCATAGGGTCACTTGCCGCGCAATGAAACACCAAGGTCCCTCGCTTTGCTCGGGATGACGCAACCGGGCTGGTTACTTTCGAGTTTCGGCTGCGGCCACATTTCATCAGCTTTTAACTTCCTCTTCACTCTGCCGCAAAGCGCCTGCGGTATTCCTTTAACATGCCATCCAACCAATTACACGGGGAAGAGACGCGGCCGGAGGTATTGGCCGATGTTGCGGGATTTTCCGGTCTCCCCGCTCTGGCGGAGAAGTTCATTCCCGTGGACAAGGTGCGGGAACTTTATCGCCGGGTGCAGCGATCTCCCGAAGGCTTTGGGCTGGAGAATCTGCTGGCGGAGATGCGAGTGGGGTTACGCGTGGATGCTGCGGACACGGCGCGAATTCCGGCGAAGGGTCCAGTGGTGGTGGTGGCCAATCATCCGTTTGGCATGTTGGACGGAGCGGTGCTGGCGGTGCTCTTGACGCGCGTTCGTCCAGACGTAAAGGTGATGACCAATTTTCTGCTGCGGGACGTGCCTGAACTTGCGCAGCATTGCATATTCGTCGACCCCTTTGTCAGCGACCGCGCGGTCCGGGGCAGCGGTATTGAAGCGAATCTCCGGGCGGTGCGGGAGGCGCTCGCCTGGTTGCAGGGCGGCGGAATGCTTGCGGTGTTCCCCGCGGGCGAGGTTTCGCACTGGCAGATCGCTGAAGGACAGATCGCCGATCCGGTCTGGAACGACACGGCAGTGCGCCTGATTCGACATACGGGGGCGGCCGCTCTGCCTGTTTATTTTTGCGGACGCAACAGCGTAGGGTTTCATCTTTTCGGGAAGGTTCATCCCCGGCTGAGAACCGCGTTTCTGCTGCAGGAATTTCTTCAGCAAGGAGGACGAGCGGTGGAAGTCCGCGTGGGCAGCGAGATTCCGGCCGAATCCGTGGCTGGTATTGGGGATGATCGAAGGGCAGTTGAATATTTGCGCTGGCGCACTTACCTGCTGGGGCGGCGGAGCCGGCCGGAGAAATCGTGGTCCGTGGCCGTGCGTTCGAAAATTTCAGGGAAGGTGCAGGAGCCTGTCGCTATCGCGGAGCCAGCCGAAGTGCTGGCCGAAGAATTGGCTCGTCTAGCTAGCGATCGCCGCCTGGTGGAGAATGCCGATCTGGCGGTCTATGTGGCGAAAGCGAGTGAGATGCCGCAAATGCTGCGAGAGTTGGGCCGGTTGCGGGAAGTGACCTTTCGCGGGGCCGGGGAAGGTACCGGCAAACGGCGGGATCTCGACCGCTTCGACGACTACTATTGGCATGTTTTGTTGTGGCACAAAGCAAAGCGAGAACTGGTCGGAGCTTACCGCGCCGGCAATACGTCGGAGATTCTTCCGGAACGCGGAGTGAACGGACTGTACACCAGCACGCTGTTCCGCTATGACGCGCGGGTCTTCGAGAAGCTGGGTCCAGCGCTGGAATTGGGCCGGTCGTTTGTGAGACCGGAGTACCAGCGCCAATACGCTCCACTTCTTTTGCTGTGGAAGGGGATTGCGCGGTTGCTGGCGGCGCACCCGGAAACACCGGTGTTGTTTGGCGCTGTGAGTATCAGCAACGATTACAACAAGGCCTCGCGCGAAATGATTTACCGATTCTTCGAAGCTCGCATGCAGGAAGACGAATTGGCGGGACTGATCGAACGGGGAATGATCGAGCCGCGGCGGCCATTTCGTCCAGCAGGGTTGCGGCCGTGGGATTGCCGCGCGATGTGTGCCGCTTTGCGGGATATCGAAGACCTTTCGCAGCCGATTACGGATGTGGAAACTGATGGGAAAGGGCTGCCCATCTTGCTGCGCCAATATGCAAAGATCGGCGGCAAACTGCTGGGCTTCAATGTAGACCGGAAGTTTTCCAATGTGCTGGATGGCTTGGTGGTGGTGGATCTGCGGAAAACTGAACCCGCTGTGCTGGAACGTTACATGGGCCGGGACGCCGCGACGAAGTTCCGGAGCCAGCACGGCAAGTCTTAAAGCCCGGCTACCCTTTCGCCTTCAGTTTAGTTGCCTCGTTCGGAAGAATACACGCCTGCGTGACATCTTTGAGCGCGGATTCCAACCGTAGTCCGAGAGTTGCCAGTTCTGCGAACTTCAGCAGTTGTTGCAGGCGCTCGAAGAGTTGGCGTTCTTCTTTGCGGATGTGAGCTGAAAGTCGTTGTGCGAAGGCAGGCAAGGTTTCCGCGGACATGCGGCGCGCCTGCGCTTGAGAAAACAATTCGCGGAGCGCAATGTGCTCCGCGATTAAATCATCCACCAGCGGGATTAATTCCGGGAACTGGCGAGCTGCCGGAAATAGTACGTCTTCTTCGGCAGCGAAGTGAAGTGTGATGTCCTGTTCGAAAAGCCGCGCGATCTCCGCCTGCCAGGCTTGCAGGTCGGCCTCAGGAATCGGTTGTGCACGGTCGATGCGTACGCAGAGAGCCAACGCTCGCTGGTGCTGGTGAGACAGCGGAATCAGACTCTTATCGCGCAGCATGAGATCCGGGGGGCGAGCTTTGAGGAAGCATCGTCACGCAACGCCCACGGGTTCGGGGTCGTCGGCGGCGACGGCGGGGCGCACGGTGAGCCAGTCGGTGCGAACGCGCTCCCACTCCTGGATCAGCATGCCGTTGGCCTCGAAGAAGGTTCGAATGCGCGAGCGCTCCCAGCCGACAATTTCTTCGAGAATAGGCGCCAGCACGGCTAGAGCGCTGGTGCTAAGCACAGTCCGCCGGGCAATCTGCGAAACATGCGGGGACTCCGAGACCGCGATGGTAAGGCCATCCCGCGCATTCAGTTGCAACATCACATGAATGTCGGAGCTGCCATCGCCCGAGTAGATGACGTGGTCGGGTCCAGTGACATGCTCGGCCAGTAACTGGTTGAGGACTGCTACCTTGCCATAGCCAGCGGTGGCGCGCACGATGCTCTCGATTTCTCCGGAAACCTTGTAGCGGAACTCAGTGCCGAAGATGTGATCTTTGGGGACGATGCCTTCGAGCGCGGAATGGATCACTTCCACGGGCGCGGCGGAAAGAACGTAGAAATCAAAGAAATGTCCATCCACGCCGGTGGCGAGAATCTGGTAAAGCAGCTTGATGTCGCCTTTGAGGCGGATGCGTTTTCCGACTTCGTGCAGGTGTTCTTTCCGCACCTTGGCCTTGAATTCGGGATCGTGGAGCAGCAAGTAGGCGAGTTCCGCTCCCTGCTGTACCAGGTTGATCTTTGCCATGCCTTTGGCTTTGCGTTCGAATTCCGCCGTAGGGATGCCGACCAGTTCGGCCAGCACGTAGCCGGAGTCGTTGAAGGTAAGCGTCTGATCAAAGTCGCTTGCGAAGATGTAGCGTTTCAAAGGCTTATCTGCCATATGACCTTTAGATTCGACGGCGAGAGGGAACGGCCCATTAAAAGAACCGATAGGAATTATAAGCTTCGGTGCGTAAACCATTGTTAATAAACAATTGTTAACAAATGAAGACACGAGTCGCGGTTCGGGAGTTGCGATTAAGACCAGAGAATTGTCGGGGTTCGGCCCGCCTTTACTAAATTCCCCGCAACGTCCAGAATAGAAGTTCCGCCTGCAACATTTTGTTGAGAGTGGAGCGGGCGAACCGCTGTCAAAATATACAGGAGCCCTCATGCTTGCATCTGGTGAACTGATCCGCTCGATGAATTACGTGGACGACATCACGACCACGTTACGCCGCATCTGCATTTCGATTCCCGCCATGAACGTCGAGGAACGCAAGCGCCTGGCTGACAGTTTGCGTGCCGCTGGCAGCGCTCTCAATGACGCGATCAAGGATCTGGAAAAAGAGAGAGTGGTGGCTCAGTAGTGGCAGCGATTCAAACTATCGCGGTGATCGGCGCGGGAATTATGGGCCGGGGAATCGCGCATACTGCCGCGGTTGGCGGCTACCGAACGATTTTAGAAGACCTCCTGCCCGGGGCGCTGCGTCGAGCCGAGAGTGAAATCCGCACTAATCTCGACAAGGCGGTGGAGTTGGGAAAGGTTTCGTCGCCTGACGCGGACGCGGCTTTCAAACGTTTGGAATATGCGGGATCGGTAGAGGAGGCGGCGCGTGAGGCCGACCTGGTGATTGAGGCTGTGCCGGAGGAGATGGAGTCGAAGATTGAGATCTTTACGCTGCTCGATAAAATCTGCCGTCCCACGACAATTCTCGCATCGAACACGTCGTCTCTCGGCATCACGGAAATTGCCAGCGTAACTTATCGCGCGAAGAAGTGTGTGGGGATGCATTTTTTTAATCCCGTGCACAAGATGAAACTGCTCGAAGTGGTGAGGGCTTTAGAGACTGACGATGACACGCTCGCCACCGCGGTTGAAGTAGGGAAGCGGATGGGGAAGGAAGTAGTCGTGATCAAAGAGGCGCCCGGCTTCATCACCAGCCGCATTAACGCGATGATCGGCAATGAAGCGTTCTATATGCTGCAGGAGGGGATCGCTTCGGCGGCAGACATCGACAAGGCGCTGAAGCTCGGATTGAATCATCCCATGGGACCGTTTGAACTGGTGGATCTTGTGGGACTCGATACGCGGCTGAACATTCTTGAGTATCTGCACAAATCGCTTGGCGAGAAATATCGCCCAGCGCCGCTGCTGGTGCAATATGTGAAGGCAGGACGGCTGGGTCGGAAGTCGGGGCGCGGGGTGTATGAATATCCGGAGGTGGCGGCGGTGGCGAAGTAAGAAGGTTCCTCACCGGGCTTGGCGCCCGGTTCGGAATGACAAAGACTCTCAAGATAGTTCCCAGCTTCAGTATCCCTTTTCGCATTCGCCCCTACTTCTGCCAAAACTTAATCCAGCCAACGTTGCTACCTTTTCCCCTTCGACTCCCTTGCGTGCAATCAGCACCTGAAAGCTTTCGCCCATGCCGGCGGGTGTGACCAGATGCTTGAGTTGGAGGGCGACTTTCGCGTGTTCTTGCGGCAGGCGGCATTCTTCGAAGGCGTCGGCAAACTGGTTGGCTTCGCCAATGCCCATCAGGAATTGAGATTGCGTCACTAGTTTGTGAGTCTGCATGCCCTGTTTTTCTGCGGCGGCGGCGAGTGCGGTGAAATTTATATCGGCGGTGATGTCCTGCTCTCCCGGAGCTTCATAGGGATTAGCGCTGAGCGAATGTTGGCGCAGGGCCTTCAGCGTTCCGCGATGGCGTCCAGCGAGTTGTTCATCGCGGGTGTAGCCGTAGTCGATGGCGATCAAGAATCCGCGCTGGAGGTTAGCGGCGATACGCTCCATGAATTGTTGCGCGGCGAGGGTCGCTTCGATTCGCTCGTGCGGCTCGGGATGGACTGAATAGCGGTCTAGAAATTCCAGTTCTTGGGGCGACGGCGGCGCCCAGGTTTCGATGACGCGGCCGTCGCGAGCGTCGATGCGCAGGGAACCTTCGGCGCTGAGGATTTCAACGGGAAGGGCATCGAAGAATTCATTGGCGAAGACGATGGTGGGGGCTTCACGAGATGATTTCCATTTTGCGGAATCGGGCTCGCTCAGTTCGGCTTTTTCGGAATCAAGATGAACCTTCAGAGTCCCTTTAAGTCTTTCGCGCAAAGCTGGAGAGCGTTCAACCAAGACGTAGGACAGGGCGCGAAAGAAATCTGGAAATTTCTTCTCGGACCAACCGAGAACATCTTGCGCAAAGAGACCGCGGCCCGGGCCAAGTTCGATCAATTCGATTTTTTCCGGAGCGCCCAGCGCGCGCCACATTTCATCGAACTGCCGGGCCAGCAAGCGGCCAAAGACGGCGTGCACGTCGCTTGAGGTATAGAAATCGCCGGCCTTGCCGAACTGCTCTGCGTTGCGCGAGTAATAGCCAAGGTCGGGATCATAAAGGCAGAGTTCCATGTAGCGCGAAAAAGGAATAGGACCTCGAGTAAGGATTTCCTGCTCGATCTTTTGGCGGAGCTGGCTCACGATTCCTTCAGCCGCCGCTCGGCGCGGTCCTGCGGTGTGCGGATGAACATTTCGACGAAGTAGTCGTGCAGCGCGTCGTAAAGCTGGCGCTGAAAACTCCACTCAAACTGCGGATGGTCGAGGTCGCGGGGATGTAGGTCGAAGTAATAGGTGTGGATGGGCATGGAGGCGTCCTTGAAACGGATAATCACCTCCACGCCTTCGCCCTTGGCGCGCGCCGAGAAGTTCAATAGGGGATGCTCATAGAGACGGAGTTGCTCGAGAACCCGATCAAGGCGGTCATTGACGGTTTCGGGCATGGAAAAGATTGTATCCCTTGAGCGGAGTTGGCTGGTTTGGGCCTCATTTGTCCATAGTTCGCACCGGCTGGACAGTTTGTCCGGTTTTCGTAACAAGCTGAAAATAACCCTTGCTTCGGCGGCGAACTTGTGTAAGATTTCGGCCACTTCCGTTGGGGCCCTGGGCGTGTTCGTTTCATTCAACTGAGAAGAGATTGAGGGCAACATGAAATCCCTCGTCACACTGGCGTCCTCTGGCGCTGTTGTTCTATTTGGAGGCTTCTTTGCTCTTGTGTTTTGGAAGCTCTTTAACGGCAGTATTTCTCTGGATGGCATGCTGGAAGGGGATGTTCGCGATCAGAACGGCTCCGACGGTTCGGGCTTTTCTTCGTCTCCCAGCGCCGGGCGCACCCAAATGCTCCTGGTCACTCTGTTTGTAGCGATGTGGTACTTGCTTCAGGTTATCCACAATCCGAGAGAATTTCCCAAATTACCTGACGCAATGGTGGGCGCGCTGGCAGGAAGCCAGGCTATGTATTTGGGGGGAAAGGCGAAGTCGATGTTGGTGGGCCAGCTGCGAGATTGGCTTAAATAGGAGAATGCAATGGCGAATAACGAGGACAAAGGAAAGTGGTTTCTGCCGCTGTTCGGCGTCATGGTTGTAGTGACGATCGGGATAGCCATTTTCATTGGCATTTATGTTCCCGGGGATGCCGTGACAAAGTTGAAGCTCTCCATCGGTTACGGGGCGCTGGTGCTGGTTTTCCTGTTCGGATTCGCAATCCTGGCGGCCATCGCCAGCGACAAGATTAATATCAGCGAGTTGTTGGAGGAAGAATCTGGAGGAGCCAGCACTTCGCGTTTTCAGCTCGTAATCTTTACCTTTGTGATTGGACTGAGCTTCGTCCTCATTGTGGCCACCAGCGGTAAGTTTCCGGATCTACCCACGAATGTTCTGGCTCTGCTGGGCATTAGCGCATCCACGTATGGAGTGAGCAAGGGGATACAAGCTGGGGCAAAGAACGGGGATGGCACAGGCACTCAGGGGACCAATACGCAGGCCGGCGGGGCGGGAGCCGGGGATGCCAACAAACCCAAATAGGACGTCGAAACGCGCGTCGATGAACGTCGTCTGGTAGCGTTCGGTGAGCGCTGAAAGAGAGGAGACTATGCCCGCTAGCAATCCACAAAGCAATCAGACTTTCCGCCGACACGTCATGCCGTTCGCACCCCTTGCGTTGGCGCTGCTGATGAATGCGGTTCCTTCGAATCAAACGCCGTCATCGGCTTCGACCCTAAAAAGCCTTTCCCACCGGGCTGCCGTGTGCCATCCGAGTCTGAGTTCCTGTCCGGCTTTTGGATGTGAGACCGAGGGGACGCCCCATGCCTTGGTGAATGAGATGAAACGGCGACTTCCGACCGATACGACGCCCAAGAATCTAAGTTGGGATGATTTCAAGACTCTGCAGGACGATGCGGATTCCACAGTCGGAGAGGATACGGAACTTGACGCAAGCGATCGAGATCGGCTCCACAACTTGAGTGTTTCGACGGGGCAGGTTTCGGAAGGCGATCTGGTTCAACTCGCCGGCTTTCTTGTGGGGAAGCCCCATCCCAACACTGGGGAGTCGGTAAATTGTAACCTTAGTGGCTCCCAGAACAACGACTTTCATATTCCCTTCGCGGCCGACCCTGACCAAACACCTTTCGAGGGCATTGTGGTCGAAATGATCCCTCAGGATCGACCGGCTCAGTGGAATATCAAAGTGCTCAATCAGGTGGAAACTGCGCGTCGCAAGGTTTTGGTTACCGGTCAACTTTTCTACGACAACATGCACCGGGTAAATCCTGACCAGGAAAATAATCAGCAGGGACAACCGCCGCGGTTTTCTTTGTTTGAGATTCACCCGATCACGAGCATTGCTGTGTGCATCAGTGACCAGTGCGATCCGGACCAAGCGTCCAACTGGGAGACTTTGGATAAGTTCCTCAGCGAGAACCGTACACCTTAGGGGCGGCACCCCTACTCGTACCGCAGCGCCTCAATCGGGTCGAGCCTCGCGGCCTTGATGGCGGGCAGCATGCCGCTGATGATGCCGACAAAGCTGAGAATCGCCGTGGACCAGATCAGCGTGGCCGTATCGATGTAGAGATGAATATCGCCCTCGTTGGCGTCCTCGATGAAGGCGCTCCACAGCGTAAGCGAACCGACAGACCAGGAAACGAAATAAGCCAGCACTACACCCAATAGCCCGCCCAGAGCGGTAATCGCCAACGCCTCGGCCAGGAACTGGAAGAGAATGTGCCAGCGATGCGCACCCAGGGCTTTTTCCACGCCGATCTCTCGGGTGCGCTGGGTTACCGAAACCAGCATGATATTCATCAGGCCAACGCCGCCGATCCCGAGAGTCAGCAGTCCGATAAAGCCCAGCAGAACCTTGATCCCGACAGTGATGACGTTGAGGTCGGCGAGATCCTTCACGGCGTCGAAAACGTAGATGGCGCGATCGTCCTTGGGATTGAAGCTATGGTGAAAGGCCATGGAGTTGCGCACGGCCTGCACCATCTTCATGTGGTCGCCCTCGTAATCCATCATGATGCCGTCAAGGTAATAACTATTCTTGAGGTCGCCCATGGCGCTGTAGGGCACGTATACCAGGGAGTTCATGTCCTCATCGCCGTTGGAAATAGTGTGGCGCAGCACGGCGATCACTTTGTACGAGATGCCGTCAATGCGCACGCTTTCGCCTAACGCATTCTGGCCGGAGAACAGTTTCTTTTTTACCGTCGAGCCGATGACGGCGACGCGAGTGTGGGTGAAATCCTCCTGCTCACCGAAGAATGAGCCCTCGCCTACATCGAGCGCACGAATTCTCTCGTAAGTAGAATAGACGCCGCGTATGCCATAGCTTCCGCTGCGTGTGCCGAACGTCACCTGGCTCTGCTTATCTACTTCGGGTGAGATGCGAGTGAGCATGGGGCATTCGGCGCGAATGAAGTCGAGATCCTCGCGGTTCAGGCGAACCTGCACGCCCGCCTTGGTCCCTCCGGCTTGTATGGAAGTGTGTCCCGGGAAAATCGCGACCAGGTTGCCGCCAAAGGTGCGAAAAGCGATCATCAGGGCATTCTGAAATCCGGCACCATAGGCCAGTAACAGCACCACCGTGGCAATCCCCCACGCCATGCCCAGCATGGTGAGCATGGATCGCCTGCGATTGTGTTTCAGCGCGTTGAATGACTGCCTGCCTAGTTCACCAAACATAGTTACTCCACGTCAGAATCAAAAGTCAGAATGCAGAAGTAAGAATGCGGAAGTCAGAAGTGAAAGCCGTTTGTTTACTTCTACATTCTTACTTCTGACTTCTACCTTCTCGCGCTTACTCCTGCCGCAACGCCTCCACGGGCGGAAGCAGCGCCGCCTTCCGCGCCGGATACAGTCCAGCGACGATTCCCGCGATGGAAAGCGAAACAATGGCAATCACCGCAGAAGCGGGTACGATGCGCGGCGTGTCGAAGCCTTCCGGAGACGGCAATTGCGCCAGCAGGGTTACGAAGGCCGTGCAGATCGCCAGGCCGATTCCGCCGCTGAACACTGTGAGAAATGCGCCTTCGACGAAGAATTGCGTCATGATATTGCGGTGGGTGGCACCGAGAGCTTTGCGCAGGCCAATCTCCCGCGTGCGCTCGGTCACTGAAACCAGCATGATGTTGATGATGCCGATGGCGCCCAGGCCAAGGGTGACGAGTCCGACAACGCCGAGAAAATAATCCATGGCGTCAAAAATCTTTGCCACACGAATAGAGCCATCGATAGTATCCCAGTCATTGAAAGCATCATCGAGGCTGGGATCGAAACCATGGCGCCGCGCGATGATGGCGTGAACTTCATTCTTGGCTTCGACGTGCAATTCTTTTTTTATGGGCCGGTAGTTGATAAAAGAAATGCCATTCTCCGAGTTTTGCGCCTTCAGCGGGAACAGGTTTCGCATGGTCTCGAAGGGCACGAAGATGCGATGGTTGGTGCCGTTCTCGCCCTCTTTGCCAATCTTCGGGATGACGCCGATGATCTTGAAATCCATATCGTTGAGCAGGATGGTGCTGCCCACAGCAGGCTGGCCGGGAAACATGTTCTTGAGCAGTTCCCATCCCACCACGGCCACGCGGCGATGTTGAGTATTGTCCTCGTCGTTGAACCAGCGTCCGGGCTCGATGGGAGTATTGCGGATCTGGCTGTACTCCGGAGCGACGCCGAAGACCTGTCCGCTGGTGGACCCATAGTCGCTGACCGCGCGGATGTCTTCGCGTTCCAGCACGGGAGAAACCGCTCGCAGAAATCTAGATTGATCGCGAATGGCAAAGTAGTCGCCATAGTTCAGGTAGTAGGGCTGTCCTGACTGGTAGCTGCCGGCAACGGCTGGGATGCGGCCCGGGAAGACGAACATTATGTCCTGGCCGAGTTCCGCCAGATTCTTGTCCTGACCGCTGCGAAAGCCTTCGCCCAACCCCACCAAAAGCAGGAGGGAGCCCACGCCCCACGCGATTCCAAACATGGTCAGGAAGGAGCGCAGCTTGTGCGCCCACAGCGTCGAGAGCGACTGCCGGACGATATCGAGAAGCATTCGCATAATGGAAGAGGAATATGTGCCCTCACGCCTCCGGGGAGGGGCGTGAGGGCCCCGGGAATGCTCAGGCGAGGGGTCTCAAATCCCGCCTAACCATCTGATCGGTAATACGTAGCCGGGGCTCGCGAAGTTCCCCGGCTGTCTAAATGGTTTAGACCCCGCGCGGAAGAAAAAGGTTACCTGAGGCGGATGCGGGGGGGAATGCGTCCAAGAGCCGGCCGTTTGTGGCCTAAAACTCGAAGTAACCGCCCGATTGCGCCGAAAGCTGAGGTCCGGCGGTGCCCGTAGGCGGGAGTGCGTCTAAGACGGAGCTTAGTTTCTCCCAGGCTGCCTCGGTCAGAGCTGGGTCTGAGGCAACGAGTTCGCGAATCATGTTCCAGGCGGCCATGTTCAACGCGCCCTCCGGCGGTGGCCCCATCGCCAGGGAGACGGAGCACTGTGGGCAAAAGCAGATCCTTTGGGCGGTCGACTTCTGCCGTGGCTTGATGCCAACGGTCTGCGCAAATAAATACACGGCCACGGATTTGTGCCCGGTTTCAATTGGGCGACTACAGCGCAGACAATACATGTTCTCCACGAGACTCCTGGCGGCAGGTCGGCAGTCTAAACAGCAATACTGTCTTTTCTTTCTATCGTCATGCAAGTATGCAGAAAGATTCCAGCACCGAACCCCGAACCGAACCGGCAAAGCTCTTATATAGAACCAAGCTGGGCTCTAGGCAGAGGGCGGGCTCATCGTGCACTCTGTTGCGATGAGGGTTGGCGTCAGAGAATCTCAGGCTTGGCGTGCCGGAGTGTTTCAACCGATCGTTCGATCACATCAGCAGCCAGTTAAGTCGGTGCGGCTCTCGCAATTAGGAAAAATACGAGACTGCGAACAGGTCGCCGCAGTTTGCTACCGGCTGCGGAGTGGTGCTGTTGAATTCCTGCTGGTCCAGACTCGGGGCAGTAAGCGCTGGACGTTCCCCAAGGGAAGCGCGGAACCGGGGCTAACTCACGCCCAGGCGGCCGCGATTGAGGCCTTCGAAGAGGCGGGAGTCCACGGACGGATCGAAGAAGCTGCGTTCATCCAGTACAGCTGCCGCAAGGTAAAGGGCACGCGGTGTTTCACGGGGTCCACCGCGAAAAGCACTGTTGTGAGCGCCCATCTCTGTGAGGTGCGACGGCTTTGCTCGCCGAAAGAATCCAATCGAAACCGCACCTGGTTCTCCGTCGAGGACGCCAAGCGGCATTTGCGGGAAGGACGCAAGAAGGCGGATGGGCAAGAGTTTGTACGCGTGGTGCAGCGTGCCGTAGCTCGAATCGGGCGATTGGAGCGCGCGAGAAGCGTTCTGGATCGGGCGGTTCCCGAGGTAGACGAGTTGCAACGAGTGCTGTTCGAAACGAAAACGTTCTGGCGGGAAGAGGTGTTGCCCCGCACCCGAGGCGAAATCATCGAAAGGGGGGAGGCCGCGCTGGGTCAAGTCTTGCCCTTTGGGCCTACGCGGCTGCTTTCGAGCGGCGAAGAAAGTCAGAAATCTAGAGTCCGGCGCAAAGAGTAGCTGACTTGGCTCGGCGGAAGCCGCGCCTTCGCTGGAATCGGGTTCGAACTTATTCTTTGTTCTTTGGCCGCTCGAAAGCCTTCTGCAGATACTTGCGGGCTTCTTCGAGTGCGCCGAAAGTATCGTCATTGGTCTGAATGGCTTGCCGGTATTCGTTGATGGCGCGCTCACGCTGGCCGGTGATGTCGAAAATCTTTCCCAGCTGGATATGGCTCCAGACCTCCGTCCAGCGCGGCTCCCCATTGCCGTTGATGGATGAGCGATAAGAGTTAGCCGAGGATTGATAGTTTCTCTGCAGAAAGAAAATCTCGGCAACGCGGTAGTGGGCCAGGGAACTGTTCTTGTTCAGATCGAGTGCTTTGTTGAATTCAGCAAGTGCGGCGGAAAGATCGCCCTGCTGCTGCAGCGCCTGGCCGCGCAGGATGGAGGCGCGCAGCTTCACATCCGAAGAGTTGGTGAGCACGTGGTGGTCGGGATCGATGGCGATACGGCGCGGGCGGCCAAAAGTTTCTATGGTGAAAGGCGAATTGGTGCCGACAACTTCGGTTTTCTTGTTCTCCGTCTTGCCGTCGGTGTCAATGCGCACGTCGACCGGCATGCGGAACAAATCGAGATCCTGGGAAATCTCGCCGGTCACCCGGAAGCCCTTGTTGCTTCCTAAACGATAGGTGGTGTACTTCAGCTTGAATTCGGGCGCGCCGGTGGAGTCGAGCCACTGGGAGAAAAACCAGGTCAGTTGCTCGCCATAGTATTTTTCGGCGATGGCCTTGAAGTCGTCCATGGTGGTCGACTTGCCGGAGTAGGTCTCGGCGAACTCGCGCATCGTCTTAAGATATTTGTCCTCGCCCAGCACCCAGCGCAGCATGTGCAGGATCATCGCGCCCTTGTCGGTGACGAGCGACTGAAACTCGGTGGAGAAGGGATCAAGCTTGCTGGCGCTGGAGAGTGGAAGGTTGTCATACGCGAGCGCCCCCACGGACATATCTTTCACTGCTTCTTCCAGCCCCGCCGCCCCTGCGGCGCTTTCCACGTACATAGCTTCGGAGTAGCGTGAAAAGCCATCAATCACCCACCAGTCGTCCTTGGTTGCCGGACTCACTGAGGTTCCCCACCATTGGTGCGCAATGGCATTGGCCAGCAGACGATAGTTGGTCTTTTCGGTAATCGAGTGGCTTGCGAGTCCGGCGATTTCCGGCGCCCATGCATAAGGAACCGTGTCGCCGGGAAGCTCCACGACGTTGAGCCTCTGTGACAGCGGAGTGCCGTAGAGAGTGATGAAATAGGTAAATTCCTGAACTGCCGTCGTGGTGTATTCGGGCGCCAGTTTCTGGTGATCGGGCTTGAAGAAGACATGCAGATCCATGCCGGCTTCGTCACTCTTATATTCCTGAAAGATGCCCGCGACAATCGTGCCCGGGAAGCTCGGCTTGGTATCGACGAAGGTAAATGTCTTGGTGGGAAGCCCGTTGCTGTTGGGTTTCTTCGAAGGTGGATTGTCGGTGACCGTGCGCTTTCCGCTTCCGATCACCACCATGTGAGCGGGCACCGTCACGCTGATCGTCGAGGTGAAGCGGTTGAGTCCATAGCCGCTTACTGGAAACCAGCGTCCGGCGTAGAGCAGATAGCTGGTGTCGTCGCCAATGTAGGCGAGTTTGAGCCCGGGAACCGGGCTTTCATCGGCGCTCTCAAGGTCCCCTTCGTATTCGAACGTGAGGGTTCTTGAAGCGTCCTTATTCAATCCAGCGGGCAGAGGTACGCGCACTGTTGAATCCTGCGTAACGCGCTCGGCTGACAGTGGCTGGTTTTGGTCGTCCAGAACGCGGGTGACTCGCAAGCTGTTGTGCAATTCGAAGATGGCCACGCTCAAATCTTGAAGGGCTGTGAACTTAACCTTCGCCCGCGCCGAAATTTGGTGGAGGTGGGGCGTTAGCTCAGCCTCAATCTGGTAATCGTCAACCCGCAAGCGGGCTTTTTCCGCGGCCCAGGAAGGGGTCGCGACGAAAGCCAAAAGCAATAGGGCGAGGAAGGTTGCGAGTACGCTCTGGGCGCGCCGAAGGCGAATCTGCATTAAGGAGAGTCTCCGGGAAACGGGGCTAACCATTCCGTATGATGAAGATTCTCCACTAAAAGATGCTGGGAGCACAAGGGTTAGGGGAAGCTTCTAGCTTTTAGCCTCTAGCTCTTAGCTTGAGACCAAGAAAGGTCCGCCTGGAGATGAGGCTTGGGAACGGGACGGCTTTAGAGGCTGCGAAAAAACTGCCCTTGGCGCAAGACTTTGGGTGGCGCAGCGGTTCACCGCTGCGATAAGTGGCCCGTTTTTCAGAACCGGCTTCAGCCATGCCGCCTCCGGTGTATTGCGTGGTTCTCAATGCACCATGTCTAGAACAAGCTCTGCCGCGCGATCTGCCGGAGACAGCGTGACTGAACCTGCAACGTTGGTTTCCGGAGGGCGGAGGAGGGCCTTCACCCGGGTCAAGCCCTCCAGCATGCGGTCCCGCGCAGCGCCATCGGGCAGGATTTCCTGAATTCGAGCTACAACATTCGCCGCCGTGAAGTCTTGTTGAACCAGCTCGGGCACGACCTCCTCCCCGGCGATCAGATTAACCATGGCAAAGTATGGGACTTTAACTCGCGGCTTGCCCAGAAGGTAAGTAAGCGACGACACTCGGTAAACCATCACGAACGGAGTGCGCATCATGGCCGCCTCGACCGTGGCTGTCCCGCTGGCGATGATGCCGGCGCGCGAGTGCAAGAGCGCGGGGAGCGATTCTGGCACGAGCGTGATGCGTCGCTGGCCGATGAAGGCCTTCAGAAAGGCGCGATCGAGCGTAGGCGCGACGGGCAGCAGAAATTCGTAATCGCTGCCAAGTTGGGCGGCAGCTTCCCGGATGGTAGGCAGGTTCATACGGACTTCTTTGACGCGACTGCCGGGCATCAGCGTGATCCACGTCTTTGCCGGATCGAGGTGAAACTGCGCGGCGTAGGCGGTGCGATCGATGGCGGGCTGCGGTAAGTCGGCAAGGGGATGGCCGACGAAGGTCGCGTCCACGCCGCGCTCGCGATAGAACTTTTCTTCAAAGGGAAAAATCACCAGCGCCTTGTCGATGTAGTCGCGGATGAGCCGCACGCGTCCCTGGCGCCACGCCCAGAACTGCGGCGCGACGTAGTAGACCACTGGAATGCCGCGCTTCTTCATCTGCCGCGCGACGCGCCAGTTGAATGCAGGCGAGTCGATGACGATGGCGAGATCGGGCTCGCGCTTGTCGGCTTCTTTGATCAGGTGTTGGTAGAGGCCGTAGATCTTCGGCAGATGGCTGAGAATTTCGGTGATGCCCACGACGGAGAGGTCTCTCGCGTCGACGACGGTGTCGCAGCCGGCGGCACGCATGCGGTCGCCGCCGACGCCGTAGAATTCGAGCTGAGAGTCGCAGCGGTGCAAGGCCTCGATGAGCTGCGCGCCGTACATTTCCCCGGAGGCTTCGCCGGCTGAGATCAGGATTCGCAAGAGAGCATTGTAAGGCCACGCCTTCCGAACAGAAACGATGAGGCTAGAAAATCGTTCAGATGCTATTTTTCGGAGCGCGCCCAGCACCGGTTTCTTGGGGAAGCGGACAGTGACGAGAAACTCGGTATCGATTTCGATTGAACCAGCGGTAGCCCCACCAAAGCATCCGATTGAAACCTGGCAACCGGAACGTTGCGTAGAAAGGCCATGCCCACCAAATCCGCCGCGCCACAAAAAGGTACGCGTCGGCACCCGATTCCAATTTGCCGGTGCGGGTCAATACGCGTATGTCGTCCAGCAGATTCTGCTGCGGAATTTGCAAGCTGTCATCGGCGGATGCGGATTGCAGATCTTTAATCGCAAAACCCCTGCGTTCGACTGCTTTCTTCCAGAGGTGAACCCAACGAAAGCAGAACCCGCATCCTCCATCGTAGAGTATCCAGCCTTCGCGAGGGAGAGCGGATTCCAATTTATGGTCTCGGACTCTCATTGGAGTCTATGTCCCTTGAAGACGACGACGGGCGAGCCGTCGGCGACGAATGCGCAGTCGGGTTGTCGTTGAAGAATTTGCAGGAAGTCTGGCCCATAAAGATCGCTGGCATCCCCTTCGAATCCAGCGTTTGCGGTCGCCCACACATGCCAAGGGACATGCGAGACGTGATATTCGAGGCAGCCCCCGTTGCGTTGAGCCGAATAGCCCCAGTAGTGTTCCGTGATGAACTGTTCCAAGCTTCCTTCTTGAGGATGTGCGGGAGGTTCCGCGGTCTGGGCCGCGAGTTTGCACCATCGCCCGTCAACCAGCCACTCATACTCGGCTTTCTTTCCCATCTGGGTTGTCCGAATGTTATGCCTCATGGGAAGGCATACGTAGTTCTCACCGTATAGAAGACGAGCCGCTGTCGCAATCGCGCGTCTGGGGACAACCTCGGCGATGAAAACAACTCCCCTTCGATCATCACTGCCTTCTTTCCGGCGAACGTAGAAGCGAAGATTCACCTCATCGAAATCGGTATGAAACGGAACTGGGAATCGCCCCAGCAGCTTGGTTCGGCGGAACCGAAAGCCCACAAGGCTGACATACGTTCTTTCCTTGAATGAATCCAGCGACGTGCCGGGTGGAACGTACGGCGTCAAGAGACTGGGTTCCACCTCGTAATTCAACATCACAAGATCTCGCCATTCGGCGGAAAGAAAGACTCGTTTTGACTGAGACATGCGTTCGTCGATTCTTCGTTCGATCTCGAGGTTAGTCATCCGCGCTGGCGGTGACTTCCGGCTCTCTGAAGCCGTCGGCAGTCGCGGGCGAGGGTGCCCGCTCCACATTGATCTCCTGGTCTTTGTACTGCAGCTGGTAGAGCTTGAAGTAAATCCCACGCTGGGCGAGCAGTTGCTGATGCGTGCCCATTTCGCGGACCTGGCCTTTGTGCATCACGATGATTTTGTCGGCGCGCTGCACGGTCGACAGCCGGTGGGCGATGATCAGCGACGTGCGTCCTTCGACCATGCGGTTGAGAGCGTCGCGCACCCGAAATTCGGTTTCCGTGTCCACGCTGGAAGTGGCTTCGTCGAGAATCAGGATTTTCGGCTCGTGGGCCAGGGCGCGCGCGAACGAGATGAGCTGCTTCTGGCCGGTGGAAAGCGTGGAGCCGCGTTCGCGAACTTCTTGGTCAAAACCCTTGGGCAGGGCGCGGATGAAGTCGGCGAGGTTTACATCTTCGGCGGCTTGCTCGACGTCTTCGTCCTGAATGCGCTTGGTGCCCAGCCGAATATTTCCGCCGATTGTGCCGCTGAACAGGAATGGATCTTGCAGAACTACGCCGAAGCGGCTGCGCAGGTCGGCGAGATCCATGTCTTTGACGTCGATGCCGTCGATTCGGACCGCGCCTTTCTGGACATCGTAAAAACGCAGAAGGAGCGAGATCAGCGTGGTCTTGCCGGCGCCCGTGTGGCCGACTATGGCTACGGTCTCGCCGGGCTCGGCAGCAAAGGTTACATCGCGGAGGACCCAGTCTGGGGCGGATTCGCTTAACACTTCATCGCTCGTGGTCAGCGAAGAGCTCGCCGAGCTTTGCTCGGCCGGACGGGCAAGAGTGCCCGCCCCCACATGGTCAATCTTCCCCACATGATCCTTGACGGGCTCGAAGTCTCGGTAAGCGAACCAGACGTGATCGAATTCTATGCGGCCGAGGCCTTCTGGACTCTTCGTAATAGCAGGCGAGACTACCTGCACTGGCGTATCCAGGAGCTTGAAGATCCGTTCGCTGGCAGCCATGGCCGATTGCAGGATGTTGTACTTCTCGCTGAAATCCATGATCGGCCGGAAGAAGCGCAGAGCGTACTGAATGAAAGCGACCAGCACGCCCAGTGACGCCACCGCCGGCACCAGGCGGAATGCGATCAATGTCTTCCAGCTGAAACTCACGGCAACGCTGGTCACAGAAATCTTTCGCATCACGTCGCCGCCGCCGAACCAGATGACACATGCAATTGCTATAGCGGAGAGAATCTCGACGACAGGGTAGTAAACCGAGTAGGCCATGATCGCGTCTTTGAACGCGTCCATGTGGCTGCGGTTGATCTCCGAAAAGCGCGTATAGGCCTTGCGCTCGCGATTGAACAGCTGGAGCACAACCATCCCGCTGATATGTTCCTGCAGGTACGAGTTGATGCGGGCGATGGCGACGCGGATCCGGCGGTAGGAGTCGCGAACGCGATCGCGGAAAATCTTAGTGGAATAAACGATGAAGGGCAGGACCGCAAATGTGATCAGCGCCAGCTTCCAGTTCATGCAGAGCATTACGCCCAGGATTCCGAAGAGCACGAAAATATCTTCGAAAATCGAGACCACGCCCGAAGTAAACATTTCATTGAGTGCGTCCACGTCGGTGGTAACGCGCGTGACCAGCCGCCCCACCGGATTTTTGTCGAAGAAGGCCACGTGCAGGCGCTGCAGATGGCGGAAGATCTGGCGGCGCAGATCGAACATTACTTTCTGGCCGGTCCACTGCATGAAGTAGGTTTGCAGGAATTCCAGGAAGAAGCTGAGGACCAGCAGTCCAACGTAAATTCCCGCGATCTGCGCAATGCCGGTGATCGGGCGCGGGCTAAGCCAATTCCAGAAGCCGGACGATAAACCTTTGGCGGGAGAGAGATAACGATCGATGGCAACTTTGGTTAGATAGGGACCGAGCACGTCGGCGAAAGACTTCAGCACGATCGAGACCAGCGCGATCGCCACTTGCCACCGGTAGGGACGCAGGTATTTCAACAACCGCGCCATCAGGCGGCTGTCATAGGCTTTGCCTAATACTTCTTCTTCCTGAGACATCTTGTTGGAGGAATCCGTTTGTCAACAACCCACCGTGAAACCGCCCCCCGGGTTCTGCTAACAGGTTAACCCAAATAGATGGCGGAGGCAGCATGTAGGATGGAAAAGGTTTCCGCCAGCGCAAGATGGGATAATGGTTTGCATGCCTCTCGGTATTTACGTTTCCGTCCCTTTCTGCCGCACCAAGTGCAGCTATTGCAATTTTGCCTCTGACGTGTTTTCGCGGGCGGTCTTCGAACGTTATGTGGATCGTGTCTGCTCCGATATTGAAAACGCTTCACAAGTAGCGGCAGAGATGGGCGGACGGATGGAGCGCCGTGTCGACTCGATCTACTTCGGTGGTGGGACGCCGACGGTGCTGGAGACGGCGCAACTGGAGCGAATCTTTGGGAAGGTGCGGCGGGAGTTCGAGGTCGGGTCTGAGGCGGAGATTACAGTCGAATGCGCTCCCGGCACGCTTACCGCAGCCATGCCTGGGACTCTGGCGCGCTGCGGTGTGAATCGCGTAAGTCTGGGGGTACAGTCGTTTGTGGATCAGGAAGCGGCGGCGGTCGGACGTCTGCACAAGCGGTCCACGGTATTGGATGACGTTGCCCGGTTGCGAGCCGCGGGAATTACCAATATCAACATCGATCTCATCGCCGGCTTGCCGCACCAGACGGCCGAAAGTTGGGAACTCTCTCTGGCGGAAGCCATCGCGACCGGCGTGCCGCATGTGAGCGTCTACATGCTCGAGGTGGACGAAGATTCTCGGCTCGGACGCGAACTCCTGGCTGGTGGCACGCGCTATCACGCGCACTTTGTGCCGGACGAAGAAGCGACGGCGGATTTCTATCTAATGGCATGCCAGCGCTTGGAATCGGCTGGGATCGCGCAATATGAGATTTCGAACTTCGCGCGAGAAGGCTTCGAATCGCGGCACAATCTGAAATATTGGAAGCGGCAGCCTTACTTCGGCTTTGGCGTGGATGCGCACTCAATGCTGATCTCTGCGACGGCAGATCTTGACGCCGTGCGATTTGCTCCTGCCGATTCTCTGGAAAAATATGTCGGCGGAACGGCTTTGCAGCGAACCGCCGTCTCCCGCCGGGAAGCGTTCGAGGAAAGTTTTTTCCTTGGGCTGCGGCTGACGCGAGGTATTCACCTCGGCGAACTTGCGGCCCATTTCGGCGAGGATGCCATGGAAAAAGCCCGCACCACGGTTACAGAGTTCGTCGAAGCTGGGCTGATGGAGTTTCGCGGAGATCTCGTTTGCCTAACGTCGCGCGGCCGATTGCTTTCGAACGAAGTGTTCCGGGGATTCATCGTGGCCGATGAAGCGCTTCGCTGACCACTTAGGGTGAAACTCTGCGTTCAACCAAACCATCCGGTCGGTTTGCCGGCAGATATCGATCCCGAGCATCGCCAGTGTTCATGCGGTTGAGGCGATTCTCCGGGCATCTGCCCCCTCGGTAACTTCTCGGTAATCTTATCCCTATGGTGTAATCAAGGAGGCCGCTGGTGGAGGAAGCTTGGATTTTCAACTGAACGACGAGCAGCAGCATTTGAAGAAAACCGTCCGCGAGTTTGCCGAGCGCGAGATCGCGCCCAACGTCATGAAGTGGGATGAGGCCTGCGAGTTTCCGCTGTCCACTGTCAAAGAACTGGGCAAGCTCGGATTGCTGGGAACGGTTTTTCCAAGTGAATACTCGGGCGCGGGCATGGGCTATGTGGAATATGTGATCGCCATCGAGGAGTTGTCACGCGTGGATGGCTCGGTGGGAATCATTGTCGCTGCGCATACTTCGCTCTGTTCCAATCACATTTTTCTCGCTGGCACTGAGGAGCAGAGGAAGAAGTACGTCAGCAAACTTGCTACAGGCGAATTCATTGGCGCATGGGGGTTGACGGAGCCCTCTTCCGGATCAGATGCCGGCAGCGCGCGGATGACGGCCAAGCGGCGCGGCAACAACTGGGTTCTGAATGGCACAAAGACGTTTTGCACCAACGGTCATTATGCGGACGCAATCGTCGTGATCGCGGTGACCGACCGCGCTGCCAATACCCATGGGCTTTCCGCGTTCATCGTTGACAAAGATACAAAGGGATTTCGTCCCGGCAAAAAAGAGAACAAGCTGGGGCTGCGGGCCAGCGACACGGCGGAGATGATCTTTGAAGATTGTGTGATTCCGGCGGGGAATCTGCTGGGTAAGGAAGGCGACGGCTTCATCGACGCGATGCGCGTGCTCGATGGTGGCCGCATCTCGATTGCAGCTCTGTCGCTGGGCATGGCGCAAGGGGCGTACGAGGCAGCGCTGAACTATTCCAAGGAGCGCAGGCAATTCGGCAAAGCCATCGGAGAGTTTCAGGCGATCCAGTGGAAGCTGGCCGACATGGCCACGGAGATCGATGCAGCCCGCTTGCTGACCATGCGCGCGGCGTCGATGAAAGATGCTGGGATGAAGACTACGCTGGAATCGTCGATGGCGAAACTGTACGCCAGCGAAGTTGCCGTCAGATGCGCCAACGAAGGCGTGCAGATTCACGGCGGCTACGGCTTCATCAAAGACTATCCCGCCGAGAAGTATTACCGCGACGTGAAGCTGTGCACTATCGGCGAGGGCACCAGCGAGATTCAGCGGCTGGTGATTGCAAGACAGTTGCTGAAAGAGTAGCCGGGAGATTTGGATGCCAACTCCCGCAGGATGCATGGTATTATCCATTCCCGCCGAACCCCACGTTTATGAAGGCAGACAAGTATATCTCGGCCGCGAACACTCTGACGATCCTTCTCTCTATCACATCTATCTTTGGTATTCACGTGACTCTCGACCAGTTTGAAGCCAACAGACGAGTCGAGGCTGCGCGTATGGTCTTCGCCGAATGGATCTTTTACGATCAGATCGCAAACGAATACGAAGCACTCAGTGTGTTAAAGGAAAAAAATGAGGCGTATAAAGTGCCCACATCCCGCTCGGATTTTTATAATAATGTGGGTCACGTGGAGCTTAGAAGCGATGGAAAGAGCGCTACGGTCTCCGTCGTAAGCAAGGTGCAAGATGATGATCCCAACTTGTTCCCTCGGGGTTTCGAAATCCATCCATGGTCGATGCGAATACCGGAGAGCTGCGTATCGGATGTTGTCAATGGGCAAAAGGCAACCTTCGTCGGTGCAATCTCGGGACTAGCAATGATGATGGCGGCGACCCAATTCGCTGCTCACGGGAAGGACAAGGAAACTAGGGAGAGATGGCAGAGCGAGCTGCAAAAAGATCCGAGGCTAAAGGAGATTGAGCTCAGCCGATACGAGCGGCTGAAGCGGTTGGAAGCGATGGCTAACTTCCAGGACGGGAAACAGGCGGAGGATCAGGAGCAGCTTCTTGCTCCCAAAATTTTCAACGACCTGGAGCAAACCTACTACCATCGGCTTGTTATGGTTTCAATCCTAAACGTATCGTTGGATCCTCTTTGGGCGGAGCTTGCGTTAGCCGTCATAATGTGGGCGCTAATCACGGCCGTAGCGTCTTTATTGCGTGCCACTTTCGCTGATCCCGTGCTCGGTGAGGGAGAGCCCTGGCTCCTCTTAGATGGGAGTGGCCTCAGTGGCAAGTGCCTTGCCTTTCTTTGGCTTGGATGGTTAACGCTGGCGCCTCTATGCTTGATGAGTCTCTTTCTGTTCCATTTTGTATCGGGCGTTCGGCTCGAACTGGTGCAACTTGGGCTCGTGGGGATCTCGGTAGCCGGCCTCCTAGTCGTGTCTTTGATTTCGTCTGCGGTGGATGCAGTAATTATTATGAGATCTGTTCTTCGATTGCGGAGACTAAGAAGTAGTGCCGTCCTTAATTCGACGCCCGTCAAACAGGAGTGATCGCCCCTGACGTTGAAGGTTTCGGTTTGTTCGCTCCCTGCTTTACACTGATCGTTTGAAGCCTGACACCCAGACCTGGATCAACCAACTCCGCTCCGGAGATGTCCGTACGCTGGCTCGCGCCATTTCCACCGTCGAAAACCGCGCGCCAGGATGGTCTGAGCTATTGAAGGCGATCTTCCCGCACAGCGGGAACGCGCGTGTGCTAGGGCTGACGGGTCCGCCAGGTGCTGGGAAGAGCACGCTGGTCGATCAGCTCGCCCGTTTCTATCGGAAAGACAATCGTACCGTGGGCATTATCGCGGTGGATCCGACCAGCCCCTACACCGGCGGGGCGATTCTGGGCGACCGCATCCGCATGCAGGAGCATTTCTCCGATCCGGGGATTTATATTCGCAGCATGGCGACGCGTGGCTCGCTCGGCGGTCTGGCGCGTACCACGGCCGACGTCACCACGGTGCTCGACGCTTCGGGGCGTGACCTCATCATGATTGAGACCGTTGGCGTGGGCCAGGATGAAGTGGATATCGTGCGCCTGGCCGATGTCACCATCTTGATTCTAGTTCCGGGCATGGGCGACGATGTGCAGACCATCAAGGCTGGCATCATGGAGATTGCCGACATCTTCGTAATCAACAAGAGCGATCGCGACGGCGCTGAGAACGTGGAGCGGGAGATCCGCACGCTGCAATCGCTCGCCACGCGCAAAGATGGATGGACGCCGCCGATCGTGAAGACAGTTGCCAGCCAGGGAGTGGGAATCGAAGAACTCGCAGGCGCGATTTCGGACTATGAAGCGTATCTGAAGAAGGAAAATCTGGCGCTCCACAAGAGTGTCGAAAACTGGCAGGATCGTCTGGTTGAGATGTTGCGCGACACCATGCTGGAAAACGCGCGGAAGCAACTGGGTGATGGCAACCTGGCACGATTGGCGGCAGAAGTGGCAGAACACAAGCGCGACCCGTACACCCTGATTGAAGAGATCGCCACCAAGGCAGGGAAGAGCTGATGGCTCAAATCGATCACATCGGAATTGCGGTTAAGTCGCTGTCGGCGGCGAAGTCGATCTACGAAAAACTGGGCTTGAGCGTTTCTCAGGAAGAAACGGTCGAACAAGAGCACGTGCGACTGGTGATGGTTCCGGTGGGCGAGAGCAGGTTGGAATTGTTGGAGGCGACCTCGGAGAATTCGACGATCGCCAAGTTTATCGCCAAGCGCGGCGAAGGCCTGCATCACGTCTGTCTGCGCGTTCCAGATTTAGTAGCGGCCGTCGAGCGATTGAAGAAGGACGGCGTGCGACTGGTCTCAGATGAGATCAAGAGTGGCGCTGGCGGGCATCGGTACGTTTTTGTACATCCGTCAAGCACGGGCGGTGTGCTGCTGGAACTGGTACAAGAGTAAAGCGAAATCTGGCCACGGATTTTCACGGATTGTCACTGATGCACCCAGGCAACGTGGACGGAAAAACCTCCGAAATGCTACTTCTCGCCATCGATACGTCCGGCAGGCATGGCAGCATCGCGCTGGCGCGGGCTGGCGAAGGCTCCGCCGATGAGGTGGAGTTGATTGACACTGTACCGCTGTCGGGCGGGACTTTTTCCGCGCAGCTTGTTCCGCAAATTGCGGCTCTGCTCTCCAGTCATGGATTTACCAAGCTCGACATCGGAGCCTTTGCGGTGACTGCCGGGCCGGGATCCTTTACCGGTCTTCGCATCGGCCTGGCGGCAGTGAAGGCTCTGGCCGAGGTGTTGGAAAAGCCGATTGCCGCAGTGTCCTTGTTGGAGGCGTGCGTTTTCACCAGTGGCGCGCCAGGCAAAGTGATGGCTGCGCTGGATGCGGGGCGGAATGACGTGTATGTGGGAGAGTATGAGGTTCCGGCAAAGGCTGGCCAGGTTCCACGGGAGCTTGTACTAAGCAGAGCCGAATTCCTTTCCCAGGCGCAAGAGTGGAAAGTGGTCACACCGGATTCAGTAACCGGCGAGGCGGCGGGCGCAGCTGGATTGTCCGTTTTAAATCTGCCGCCGATCTCTGCCGCCACGGTTGCCCGCTTGGGTTGGCGCAAGGTGCATTCTGGCAAGACGGTAACGCCCGAGGGATTGGAGGCGAACTACATTCGCCGCACCGACGCCGAGATGCTGGAGAAAATCGTTCACTAGGATGCTTGTGCGACGGGCAACTCGTACCGATATCCCCGCTATGTTGGAACTCCATCGTGAGGCTTCGACTTCCGCGTGGTCGCCCGAACACTACGAGAGTCTTTTCAGAACTGACGCTCCCGAAGTGTCTAGTTATTTCGTCCTCGTAGTCGAAGATCCATCCGAGTCAGAAGGCGTGTTTGAAGCGGCTGTACCTTCTCCAGCTGTACCTTCTCCAATTGTTGCGCACCTGGTCGCACACTGCGTCGACAGCGAATGGCAGTTACAGTATATTGTCGTGGCGAAAAAATTCCAGCGCCGGGGGGTGGGAACGTTTCTCCTGAAAGAGTTCATTTCCTTCGTGCGAGCGACGGCCGGCAGTCGAGTATTCCTGGAGGTGAGGGAGTCGAACCAAAGCGCACGGCGGTTGTATCACCTCCTCGGATTCAAAGAAACGGGTTTGCGCAAGAGGTACTACCCCAACCCACCTGAGGACGCAATCCTTTACCAACTAAGCCTTTCTTAGGTGTTTCTCATAACGAGATTGCACCAGAAATATGGCATTGAACCGAATTTGGGGCTGTGATAGGTTTAGCTTGAATCCCGGTTTGGAGGTCTTGCTGGATGCTGACTCCTAAAGACTCTCTCCTGACTAGTCACGATGAATTTCGGAAGCTGGCCCAGGAGCATATGCAATATTCCACACGTCTCGATTCACTCACCCAAAAGCGCTACCTCAGCGAAGATGAAAAGATGGAAGAAATCCGTCTTAAGAAGCTGAAGCTGCGGCTCAAAGACCAGATGCAATCCATCGAGCGGCAGTATCGGCAGCAATACGGCGTTCACGTAGCATAGTTTTTCTGACCATCGAAAGGGCGGCATTGCCGCGACAGGAGTTTTGTATCTGCACAGGGGCGCTTATCAGCGCCTTTCTTTATTTGGACTTACGTTGTGGCCTTACGATCTGGCTCACGATTTGGACTCAGGCGCACTTGAGCCACAGTAGCGCGTCCCTGCTCTATAATTAAGGTTACTCCCATGGTTCGTGACGGCTACTTTTACGCGCTGGGTTTGATCGTGGCAGCGATTTTGGTTGGCTGGTTCACCAAGCCGGTCTGGGCTGTTGTCCCGCTAGTGCTCGCTCTATTTTTTTTGTGGTTCTTCCGCGATCCGGAGCGAGCCATTTCCGATGCCGCAGGCGCCGTGGTTTCGCCAGCGGATGGGAAGGTTACAGACGTTTCCTGGGTGAATGTTGACGGCGAAAAACAGGCTCGAATCAGCATCTTTCTCAGCGTTTTTGACGTCCACGTGAATCGTTCACCGATCGCCGGAATCGTACGCGAGGTGCGTTATCAGCGCGGAAAGTTCCTCAACGCCATGAATGAGGCTTCGGCGGAGCAGAACGAACAGAACGTGGTTCGCGTGGAAGGCGAGGGTCAGACCGTCGTCTTCAAACAGATCGCCGGCTTGCTGGCGCGAAGAATTGTCTTTCATCCGAAAGTTGGCGATCACCTCGAGCGGGGCCAGCGCGTGGGGATGATCAAGTTCGGCTCGCGAACCGACCTGCTGCTCGCCTCGAATGCCAGCCTGCAGGTGAAGGTGGGGGACCGGGTTCGCGGCGGAGCGAGCGTATTGGCGTATCTCCAAACTAAGACTGAACTTGCAGCTTCAGGGCACCACTCTGCCACGGAGGGAACACGCTGATGGACCTTCCTATTCCAAAAAGCGGCCGTCGTCGCATGAGCAAGGGAATGTACATTCTCCCTTCTCTGTTTACGACGGGAAATATGGGGGCGGGGTTCTACGCCATTGTGCAGGTGCTGTATTACGCGATCACCAACGAGTACTGGCATCTCGACCATGCGGCCATCGCTATAGGTTTTGCTGTTCTGTTCGACGGTCTTGATGGGCGCATCGCTCGCATGACCGGAACCAGCAGCGACTTCGGCAAAGAACTCGATTCACTGGCGGATGTAATCACATTCGGAGTTGCCCCCTCCATGCTGGCTTGGGCCTGGGGTTTTCACGGCGTCCCGCCTGTAGTGCTGACGGCTTGGCACATCAAACTTACGCAACTTGGGGGCATTGCGTGTTTTCTATTTCTGGTGGCCGGAGCCAGCCGCCTTGCCCGTTTCAACATCACCTCCAATCCGCAACCATCTAATCCGGGACGTCCCGGTAAAAAGTATTTTGTTGGCATGCCGATTCCCGCCGGAGCTGGGGTGATCGCCGCAGTGGTGCATTTCATGGAAGGAGACCCGATCCGTTCCTGGTACACAGCTTTAACCTGGGTTGCCATGGTGTCCACTGTCGGCTATCTCATGGTCAGCACCTGGCGTTTCTATAGCTTCAAAGACATTGACTTCCGTTCGCGCCATCCTTTCCGACTGATACTGTTACTGGCTGCCCTGATTGCCGGCGTCGCAGCCTTCTCAGGACCGGTGCTGTTTGGGATCGCTTTGCTCTATATGTTCTCTGGCGTCTTCTGGCGGCTGCAATGGATGTTTCGTCGCCGGAGCCAGCGTCCGCCGCCCACCTATAAGGAGGCCTCGCAGACTTCATGAGTAGTCCGTCCAAAATCGCGGCGCCGCCCGCTTCAGGCCGCGGGCAGCTTTATCGCGCGGCTATCGTGGGCGCGGCCACGCTCAAGGGGAAGGAAGTCGCTGAGATGCTTAACGAGCGGAACTTTCCTGCGATCGATGTGCGCCTGCTCGACGATGACGAGTCCATCGGCCAGCTTGAGGCCACCGGGGATGAGATCAACTTCATCCAGAGTGTGCGCGCCGAGCAGTTCACCAACGTGGATTTCACGTTCTTTGCCGCGGATGCCGAATGTACGCGCCAGAATTGGAAGCGTGCACGCGATGCCGGCAGCGCCATCATTGATCTTTCCGGCGCACTGGAAGATGAGCCGGGCGCCACGGTGCGTTCCATCTGGGTGGAGCGCGAGCGCGGACAGATATGGCAGCCCGACTTGCAGCCCGCCCCCTGCATCGTTGCCCACCCTGCGGCGGTGGGTCTTGCTTTACTGCTGCTGCGCGCACGCAAGGCCGGCACGATTCGGAGCGCGGCGGCAACGGTTTTCGAACCCGCGTCCGAACAAGGACAAAAAGGGATGGACGAGTTGCACCAGCAAACCGTCAATCTATTGTCGTTTCAAACGCTGCCGAAAGATGTGTTCGACACGCAAGTGGCGTTCAACATGGTTGCGCGCTACGGACCGAACTCGAAGTTGTCGCTGGATTCGCTGGAAGCACGCGTCCGTCGGCATTACCAGAAAATCGCTGGAGCAGGCGCCCCGCAGCCGGCGCTGATGGTGGTTCAGCCTCCGGTTTTTCACGGCCACGCGCTGGCCATCTTCTTGGAGATGGAGCAACCGGTCGATCAGGAAAAATTAGAGCATGCTCTTTCCGGCGATCATATAACGCTAGCGGGAGTGGGAGAAGATTCCCATCCCAGCAACGTAAACACGGCGGGTCAGGCAAATATTCTGGTTTCGTTGAAAGCGGAAGTTTCTCGTCCCAACGGAATCTGGCTATGGGCAGCCACTGACAACTTGCGGGTTGCGGCCATCACCGCGTTGGAATGCGCCGAGAGCATGATCGCAACCCGCCCGGTGGGAAAAATCCAATGAAGTGGCGGCACTCCCTATGGCTGGGGTTGCTAGCAGCCGCCACCGGCTGCGGATACCACACGGCTGGCCACGCGGTGCAGTTGCCGGAAAATGTTAAGACAATTGCCGTTCCCGCTTTCACCAACTCAACAACCACCTACCGCATCGAGCAGATGCTGACCGCATCCGTGGTCCGCGAGTTCACCACACGCACGCACTATCGCATTCTCAGCGATCCCGGCGAAGCCGCCGACGCCACGCTGCGCGGCACGGTGCTCTCCACCTCTGCGTCTCCCCTTACCTACAACTCTGCAACCGGACAAGCGGCCAGCGTTCTGGTGGTGGTGAGCATGAGAGTTTCGCTCACGGACCGGCAGGGCAAGGTGTTGTATCAGAATCCATCATATTTATTTCGTGAGCAGTATGAAGTCTCGCAGGATCTGGCCAGCTTTTTTGAGGAAGACTCGCCTGCCTACCGTCGGCTCTCCCAGGATTTCGCCCGTACCCTGGTCTCTAACATCCTGGAGGGCTTCTAGATGCTAGAGTTTGGGGCAAAGCATTTATCAAAGGCGGAGGATTTCTAATGCGGGCATTCGCCAACGCCGATCGTTTCGTCAGCGAGATTGAGGCGCGCAAGCTGCGTCCCGCCTATGTCTTCGTTGGCGACGAGGCTTTCTTCCGCAAGCGTTTCAGAGACGCGATCCTCGAGCATCTGGTTCCGGCGGATCTGCGAGATTTCAGCCTGTTCGAATTCGACCTCTCAGAAAACGATCTTGCCGAAGTTTTAGACCGCGCCCGCACGCCCTCGCTGATGGCGCCCTTTCAAGTGTTCTTCGTGCGCGGGGTGAAGAACCTTTTTGGCCGGGGATCGAACTCTAATGAAGAGAAGCTCGCCGCCATCGAGGGCTATTGCAAGGATCCGAACCCCGACGCACTGATCGTCTTCGTCGCCGACCATATCAGCATTCCTGCCGACGTCCGCCGCATGGAGATGCAGGATAAAGAACGCTACCAGCGTATCCGCGAAACCATGGGGCAGTACTGCGGCATCGTCGAACTAGCGCGCGTGGAAGAAGGCGAGGCAGTACGCTGGATTTCCGATTTTTGCGCCAGCCGCGATGTGCCAGTGAAGATCGATCCCGATGGCGCCCGCGAGCTGGTAGACGCGCTCGGCGGCGACATGATGATGATTTCCAACGAACTGGAGAAGCTGATGCTCTACGTTGGCGCCCGGAACCGCATCACGCTGGGCGACGTGGAGACCATGGTGCTGGCCGCAAAGCAACGCTCGCTGTATGAGCTAACAGATGCAATTTCCTCGAAAGATCGCGTGCGCGCGCTGGAAGTGCTGGACGCGATGCTGTCGTCGGGCGATGGCGAAGAAGCTGCTATTGGACACATCTACATGCTGGCGAAGACATTTCGCCAGATGCTGGTGATTCTCGAACGCAATGTGCGGGACCAGCGTATGCTGTGGGCCGCTCTGTGGCAGGGCTTCCGCGTGCCTCCATTTGCCGCCGAAGACATTATCAGGCAGGCCCGCCGCTACAAGTCCCGCCGCGATCTGACGCGTGCCATCCGTTTGGTGGCCAAGGCTGATCTCGCCCTGCGCTCGAATCCCGTGAGCAAACGCATGGTGCTGGAGCGTTTGGTGATGGACTTGACCACCGAACCCAAGGTGGAAGCGCCGGGATGGATGCAGGATCAGCTGCCGGTATAGCGCGCTTCGTGCCTTCATCAGTCCCAACCACGCTCTTCTTGCAGAGCGATTCGCACCGCGATTACTTCGGCGTCGTTGATGCGCAAGAGTGCAATGGTTGCACGGCCCGCGGACGTATGAGCGTCCAATCGAGTTCCACTCCAGAAAAAGTGCTCACTCCAGACGTCGCGGCGCGGATTGTAGAGCCGAACGATTTCGCCGCTCTCAGCATCAACTCCGGCAATATTCGGCCCCTTGAAGCGATTGCAGTGGATGCAGGCGAGCGCCAAATTTTCGAGGATAGTCGGTCCACCGTGCTGAAGAGCAATAATGTGATCGATCTGGAAGGGTGCGGGATGTACCGCAGAAGGCAGTCGGCAATATTCGCAACGCCCTTGCGCTCTTTGCCACACCTGGCGGATGAGATCTGCGTTCAATTTCTGCGGCTATTGCGAAGAACGCTGCAGGGCACGGCGTCCTTTAGACTGCATCACGGCCAGCAGGTTTCCAACGTGGATGTAACTGTCAAGTTCGGCCTGCTCATCTTTGGTCAGCTTTCCTTGACGAGCCAAATCGGAGAGTTCGTTCATGCGCGCGGTGTCACGATCCCCAAAGCGAATCGACAAGAGATACTCCGCTGCCCCGCGTGGTAACTCCGCTTGCTCAGCCTGAATGAGGCGGGCCAAGATCGCCGCTTCAGTGTTCGGATTGGTAACTTGGGAACTCATCTAACTTCCACCTGGACAATTGTCCCACCATCGAGCGGCCATGTCATCAGGGTTTTGCTTTGAAAATGCCCCACAAGTCAACGGCAGACCTAGGTCTGCCGTTCCAACCGAGAGCTAAAGCGTAGAGCTGACCCCCTACTTCATTGCAGCAACGCGCTTGCCCAGCCGCGACTTGTAGCGCGCAGCCGTATTCCCGTGCAGCGTACCCTTCTGGATCGCCTTGTCGAGTGAAGACACCGTCTCACGGTAAGTCTTCTCGGCTGCCTGCTTATCGCCCTTTTCGATGGTCTCGCGTAGAGTCCGCAGCGCAGTACGCAGGCGGGAAGCATTGGCGCGATTGGTGGCAGTGCGTTTCGTGGTTTGACGGGCGCGCTTTAGCGCCGAAAAATGATTAGCCATGTCTGATTCGTTACCTTTGTGGATACAGCAAGATATTCGGTGGACGCCGAATAAGTTATTTTACGGGACTAACTCCCGCCGGGTCAACCGCTTGTCTTGCCATTGACTACCGTCCCGCCGCGGGGTACGCTTTATGCAATGGTAGTGACTTGCCTTCTGGGCATGAGCATTCCGGCTGGTCCCGTCTCTGAGCATAATCCTGTTTTGTCTGCAAAAGCGGCTGAAGTGCGTTTGTGGGAGAGTTTCGGCGCCCCAGACCTCGCCTCGCTCGGCGGACGGGCGAAAGCGCCCGTCCCCACATGGTTCACCTGTGCTTACATGGTTCGTCAAAACATGGTTCGTCAAAGAGACTGAATGAAGAAAAGTATCGGGATAACTCCCAACATCGAGACTCTGTTTGGCACGCGGGACGAGAATGTGCGCGTGTTGGAAGATGGCCTGAACGTCACCATTGACTTGCGGTCGAATGCGATTGAACTGGAAGGGGCGGCGCGTGACGTGGCTCGTGCCGAGCAGGTCTTTGCCGATTACGAAAGCCTGCAGCGATCCGGATACACTTTCAACAATGGCGATCTCAACAGCATGTTGCGCGTTTTGACGGCGGATCCGACCGCAACCTTGCGCGGACTGGCCGATGCCGGACGCCAGCGCTCGCTTGGCCGCCGCATGGTGCAGCCGAAGAGCGTCAATCAGCGGCGTTACGTGGAGGCGATCGAGAATCACGACATGGTCTTCGGGGTTGGGCCAGCTGGCACGGGCAAGACCTATCTTGCCGTGGCTATGGCAATTTCGGCGCTGCTGGCGAAGCGCGTGAACCGCATCATCCTGGCGCGTCCCGCGGTAGAAGCGGGTGAGCGCCTGGGCTTCCTGCCGGGCACGCTGCAGGACAAGATCGATCCGTACCTGCGCCCCTTGTACGACGCGCTATATGACATGCTCGATCCGGAGAAAGTCGACCGCTATCTGGAGAAGAATGTCATCGAGATTGCGCCCATCGCGTTCATGCGTGGGCGCACCTTGAACGACTCGTTTGTGATTCTCGACGAAGCGCAGAATACAACTTCAGAGCAGATGAAGATGTTCGTTACGCGTCTGGGATTTAATTCTAAAGCCGTGATCACGGGAGATATCACGCAGATCGATTTACCCAACGCCCGCCGCAGCGGACTGCTGGAAGCGATTGACATACTGCAGAAGGTGGAAGGCCTGACCTTCGTGCACTTCGACGAAGCCGACGTGGTACGCCATCACCTGGTGCAGCGCATCATCCGCGCCTATGACGAACACAAAACTCTTGTCGCGGAGCAGCAGATGCTGTTGCTTTCGGGTGGAAAGAGCGCCGAAGTGAAGAACCTGACGCCTTCCAATGACAGACCGAGGGAAGCTTCTGGAGAATAAGAACTGCATTCCCGCCGATGAAATCGGGTTCTCCTATTTTGCTTGCAAGAGCTAGGTTTACAACACGGAGCGTAGGGAACAAGTTGGTGATCCTGCGAAAAAGAGTCTCAGGGATGAGTTCCTCCACGCTCGAACGTTTTGTATCGCGGGCGAGACGGGCGGTCAACTTACCCGACGCCGTCAATGTGCTAGTGACCAATAGCCGGGAGTTGCGTTCTCTGAACCGGCGATTCCGCGGAGAAGACAAGCCAACGGACGTATTGTCATTTCCGGCGCTGCCCGCGGAACAGCGTCCCATGAAGCGAATTGCCGGCGAACTCGCGATCTCCGCTGACATCGCCCGGGAGAACGCCAACCGACTGGGCCACACACCGGCCGAAGAGATAAAAATACTCGTGCTCCACGGTATTCTTCACCTGGCAGGCTTCGATCACGAGCAGGATGAGGGCGAGATGGCCCGCAAAGAGAATCAGTTGAGGCTACAACTGAAGTTGGCAACCGGGTTGATCGAGAGGACGCGAGCGCAGGACAGGCAGCCGTTGAATCGCAAATCGCATCCCAATCTCCCGTTCCACGCAAAGCGGAAAACGGCATGAACTGGGCCGTCGCACTGGCGTTGGTCCCACTGCTGGCACTGCTGGCGCTGGCCTCCTACGTGGACCGTGTCTACCAGGAGATCGGTAAATTTCTCTCGCGCGAATTTCAGGACAACATCGACGTCTTCGAGCAGAAGGTCGAGCCCAACTTGCATGTAAGCCGTTCCCGGGCTTCGCTTTCCATGTCCGTGCTCAAACAGCTGACCACCGCAACCATTGCTTTGATCGTGGGTTTCGCGCTCTTTGGAGATCAACTCTGGAGCATTTACGAAATCCTGCAGGCGGCCATCAGCCTGATTGTGATCATCATAGTGTTCAACCAGTTTTTACCCTTCGTGTTTTTCTCGCGCACGAATGGGGCCTGGCTCATCCGCTGGACATGGCTGGTGAGAATCCTCATCTACCTCGTTTTGCCGGTCACTATTGTGCTGGGATTCCTGCAATCCGTAGCTTCGCTGACCCGGGAGAATACACGCGAGGAACCGGAGAGCGCAGCCGAGGCCGTTGACGCGTTAATCGAAGCCGGACAGGAAGAAGGCATTATTCAGGAGGGCGACCGCGACCTTATCCAGTCGGTGGTCGAATTCAGCGGCAAGACGGTGCGCGAAGCCATGAAACCACGCCCGGAAATGTTTGCCGTGCCGATTGAAACCACGGTCGAGCGATTTATCGAGATGCTGCGTTCAAAGCACTACTCGCGGGTTCCGGCGTATGCGGGAAGCATTCACAACATAAAGGGCATCGTCTATGCGCAGGACGTTCTGCAGGTGCCGGACACCGAGGCCTCCACTCGCACTCTCGAAACGCTCATGCGCCGCGACGTGTATTTCGTCCCCGAAAGCAAGCTCGGAAGCGATCTGCTGCGGGAAATGCAGAAGAACAATATCCGTATGGCGATGGTAGTCGACGAATATGGCGGGGTCGCGGGGTTGGTCACGATTGAAGATCTGGTCGAAGAGATTGTGGGTGAAATTCGCGACGAGCACGAGAAGCCAGAAATAGTGAAGGAGAATCCGGAATCGTATATCGTTTCCGGCGGCATGGACGTCGACCGCCTTGCTGAATTGTTCGGCACCAGACTGGAAGGAAGGGAATCGGCTACCGTCGCAGGACTGGTCAGCGAGTTGGCGGGACACATTCCGCAGAAGGGTGAAACTGTGGATGAAGACGGGCTGCGCTTCGAGGTTTTGGAGTCGACCGACCGCAGGGTAGAGCGCGTGAGAATCACCACGGTACAGCCCCGGCAGTTGAAACTGATATGACGGCATTTTGTAACTTCTGGCAACCCAAGCTCACACTACTCCGCTAGAGAGATCTCCCTATTCATCTTTCGTGCAATACTGTAGATGAGGATGAACTATGCCTCGCTAGAAGCTAGTAGCTAGCAGCTAGCAGCTAGAAGCTCCTTTATGCCCTTCCGTTCCGGTTTTGTTTGTATTCTCGGCCGTCCTAACGCCGGCAAGTCCACGTTGCTCAATGCGCTCGTGGGCGAAAAGCTCGCCATCATTTCGCCTAAGCCGCAAACCACGCGCAACCGGATCCAGGGCATCGTGAACCTGCGCAAGAGCAAAGGGCGGGATGGCGCTCAGATCGTGCTCATCGATACCCCCGGCGTTCACAAGCCCGACAGTTCTCTGGGACGCAAGATGATGGTCGAGGTGCGAGAGGCGCTGGAAGGCTGTGATGTTGTCCTTTTGATAATGGACGCAACGCGAAAACTCGACCAGCGCGACGAGTTCGCCATTCAAATGTTGAAGCATTCCGCGACCAAGGTCTGCCTGATCCTTAACAAAGTTGACTTATTGAAGGGGGGTAAGGGCAGGCTGCTGCCGCTGATCGAGGAGTACAGGAAGCTCCATCAGTTTCACGAAATCATTCCTATCTCCGCATTGAAGCGGGATGGCCTCGAGCTATTACTGAAGGTGGTTACGGCGGCGCTGCCAGCGGGGCCGCCGCTATTCCCCGAAGACCAGGTCACCGATCAGCCGGCACGATTCATGGCCGGAGAGATTGTTCGGGAGCGAGTCCTGCTGGAGACCGAGGAGGAACTTCCTTACGCGACCACTGTAATTGTCGATAACTTCGAAGAAGGCGCCAGGCTGACGCGCATCTCCGCAACCATTTACTGCGAGCGCGACGGACAAAAGGGCATCCTTATTGGCAAAAAGGGACAGATGCTGAAACGGATCGGCACCTCGGCGCGGCTGCAGATCGAGCGTATGCTGGGCGCCAAAGTTTTTCTCGAGCTCTTCGTCAAAGTGCAGCCCAACTGGCGCGAATCACGCGGTTTTGTGGAAGAGCTAGACTGGCGCAGGCAGTTGGAGCATCTGACCGATGGACGCGTCGAACTATCGAAAACCGCGAAGGGCTCGAAACACACCGCCCGCGTTTAATCCGCCTTTTGTCCGCAGGCGTCCATCGTGAGGCCAATCCGGCCCGCTGAATTTGTCCTACCGACAATTCACAGATAGAATTAATCTGCACGCAGATTTGGTATGGCACACCTGACGGTACAAGCGCTTCGACGAGCCTAAACATGCTATCGGCGGATTCTCCCCAGCAACCTCTTCCCGAGAAAGACTTCGATCCCGACCAATTGACTTTAATTTTGCGGGTAACACTGTCCGCCGACCGCAATGCGGTCGATCCGGTTGTACAGGAAGTGATGGCAGTCGTCCGCCAAATGAAAGGTGTGGACGGCAAAGAAGATGCGATCGAGTTATCGCTGCAAGAGGCGCTGGCCAATGCTGTGATTCATGGCGCCAAGGAAGATCCCAGGAAGACGGTGGAATGCCTTGTGAGTAGCGACGAGGAGCGCGGGATTCTGATCGTGGTTCGGGATCCTGGTGCTGGGTTCAGTCCCGATGCGATTCCCGGCTGCACCGTCGGAGAGAATGTCTATTCGAATCATGGGCGCGGAATTTTCCTCATCAATCAGCTCATGGACAAAGTGGAGTTCAGAAAGAACGGCACGGAAATTCACATGGTCAAGCGGTAGCTGCCGCAGTGTCTCGTCCAAATTAAACTGTCATCCCGAGCGAAGCGAGGGACCTTGGTTCTTGTTTGCGACGAGCACATGGGCCGCGCCGAGAAGGACCAAGGTCCCTCGCTATCGCTCGGGACGACACGCGTGTCTTGCTCGCGGCTCGCTCCCTGGCCGCTCACTCGTTCACCACAATGCCCAGAGCTTTCATCTTGCGGTATAAATGGCTTCGTTCCAGCCCCAGGACTTCCGCCGCGCGGGTGACGTTGCCGTGGTTCTCATCGAGTTTCTTCAGAATAAAATCCCGCTCATAAGCGTCGCGCGCCTGATGTAACGTGGAGAACTCGCTGCGAGCCGCGCGGCGGTGACCGTCGCGGTAAACCAGCGGCGGCAGATGCTTGCGATCCAATTTCGTGGTCATGGGATTCATGATCACAATCCGCTCAATTACATTGCGCAGTTCGCGCACATTTCCCGGCCATGAGTAGCGCATCAGTCCTTCGATGGCATCGTCCGTAATTTCGCGCGGGCGCCTCCCGTAGGTTGCCGCCAGATCCTTCAAAAAGTGGCGCGCTAGCAAAGGGATATCCTCCTTCCGGTCGCGCAGCGGAGGCACAAAAAAAGGAATCACGTTCAAGCGATAAAACAAATCTTCGCGAAAATTTCCAATGGAAATTTCTTCTTCCAAATCCTTGTTGGTTGAGGCGATGATGCGCGCATCCACAGTGATCGTCTCGTCGCTGCCCAGTGGAACAACCCGCTGTTCATCGAGAGTGCGAAGAACCTTGGATTGAGTTTTCAGACTCATGTCGCCCACTTCATCCAGAAACAGTGTTCCTCCGTTTGCCTTTTGAAATTTACCTTCCTTGTCGGCGGCCGCTCCGGGGAACGATCCCTTGTAGTGTCCGAAAAGTTCGCTCTCGATCAAGTCTTCAGGAATTGCCGCACAATTTACCTCGACGAAAGTTTCGTCCTTGCGCAGGCTTTGCGCATGAATGGCGTGCGCGACGAGTTCTTTCCCCGTGCCGGACTCCCCGTAGATCAGAACGCGGCCATTGGTCGGCGCCATCAAGCCAATTTGCTGGCGTAGGGCTTTCATGGGAATGCTGCCGCCAACGATCACGCTCTTGGCTAGCAACTGCTTCTTGAGGTCGATGTTCTCCTGCCGGAGTTTTGTAGATTCAATTGCATTCTTGACCAGGATCAATGTCTTGTCGATGGAGAGCGGCTTTTCCAAAAAATCATAAGCGCCCAGTTTGGTGGCGCGCACCGCGGTTTCGATGGTGCCATGGCCGGAAATCATGATCACTTCGGGCGCGTTATCCAGTTCGCGGATCTTTTCGAGCGTCTCCAGGCCGTCGATGCCGGGCAACCAGATATCCAACAACACGACTTCGTAGCTGTGCTCGCGCCGCAACAACTTCAGGCACTCCTCACCGCTCTCCACGGACGCAGTTTCGTAGCCCTCGTCCGCCAGCACTCCTTGCAGCGATTCGCGAATGCCGGTTTCGTCATCGACTACAAGAATTTTATGCATGCTGAGCCGTTGGGCTGGCGAGCGCCGGCTCGGGAACGACCGGCAATTCCAGGATGAAGCGGGCGCCGACCGGCTGGTTTTCCTCCACGCGAATGGACCCATGATGCTCTTCGATTACGCGGCTCACGATCGCCAGTCCAAGGCCTGTCCCTCGTTTTCGGGTGGAGAAATAGGGAAGAAAAAGTTTTTCTTTCAGCTCACGGGTCACGCCGTGGCCAGTATCCGCAACAGTGATTTCGACCGCATCGCGGCTTGCTACCAGCGCAGTTGAAATCTGGATCTCGCGCACCAAAGAATCGTGCATAGCCTCTGCGGCATTGTCTACCAGGTTAGCGAGCGCCCGCTTTATCGCCTCCGCATCCGCCATCACCTTGGGCAGATCGGGGGCCAGCGATTTGTGCAAACCGATGCCGTCCATTCTTCCATTAAACATCGCAAGCGCGCTCTCAATCACCTCATTAATATCGGCGGGGTGCGGATTGGACGCGGGGAAGCGCGCCAACGTGGAGAACTCGTCCACCAGACGGCGAACCGTTTCAACCGCACCCTCAATCGTTTCGGCGCAGGCCCGGACGATGTCCAACGATGCCTTGTCGGGAACTGTAGCTCGCTCCAGATGGCGCTGAATGCGCTCCGCAGAAAGGGCGATCGGTGTAAGTGGATTCTTGATCTCATGCGCCACGCGTCGCGCCACCTCGCGCCACGCCGCCTGTTTTTGCGCCTTTAAGAGGTCGGAGAGATCTTCGAACACGATCACGTATCCAGACCGCTCGTCCTGTCTCCGCAGAATCGCCACGGTAACCGCGACGTTCAGAGACGTGCGCTGCAAGGGCATCTCCAACTGGCTGGTGGTCATGCCCATGCGATCGGCACGGCGCAGCAGCGCTTCCAAATCCTGCAGCACTTCGGGAGGAAACACCTCAGTCAGTCGCGCCCCACGCTGCATACGCATCCCGTCCACATACCCCTCGGGGTGGAACATCCGCTGCAACGCCTGATTCGCGTGAGTTACGTTTCGGCTGGCGTCGAGCGATAGAACTCCAGTGGGAATGCTTTCAAGAATGGTCTCCATCTGGCGGCGGCGCTGGTCAAGTTCGGCATTGGCGGCGCTCGCGTCCCGGCTGGAGGCTTCAATCTGCCGCCGGCTGGTTTCCAGTTCCTCGGCCATACGGTTGAAGGAGCGGACCAAGTCTCCAATTTCATCGGCAGCACTCACATCGATTCGGTAATCCAGACGCCCGCGAGAAATTTCCTGGGTCGCCTCGGCTAATGCAGCCAGCGGACGGGTCACCAACTTCGATAGAAACAGCGCCAGCCACGTGGTCACGAACAGCACCATCATGGTCAGCAACAGCAGGAGGCCCATGTAGGTCTGGCGCACGTGCCTGCGCTCGCGGCTCAGTTGGAGATAACGCTGCTGGCTGGATTCGATCTGCTTCACCGTCCTGGAGAACTCAGGCGGCAGGGGCATGGCCACCAGAATCACTCCGTTTTTGCCGACGGGCGCGCTGCCTAACGTGTACTCAGTTTGTTCCCAAGTGAATGGCGCAGGTTGTCCAGCGGCGGCCTGGGCCAACGGCAGTTTTTGTTTCAACACCGACCAGGGCGCGGGAGCGCCGAGGCTGGCCTCGGCAACACCATTTTGAAGCGCGAGAGTAAATCCACCTTGCAGGGTCGCCTCGTGGAGGCGAAACTCCTCGACTGTAGCGGCGAATCCATGGCCCTCGAAAGCGCGCTGCGTTTCTGGCGCTGCCGCAATGGCAATGGCTTCCGAGCGGGCGTTCTGCGCCGCGTAGCCGGCCAACAGCGAAGCCATGGCGTCGGTATCGGCGCGAACCTCCTCCACGGGGGTGGAGAACCACTTATCAATGGAGCGGTTCATCAAGCCGTAGGCGAACCAGTACATAACCATGACTGGAACGAATGAGAGCAGCAAAGCCCCCACCACCATCCGCGTGCGGAACTTTGACCCCAGCACGCCCAGACGCCTCTCGGCAAAGAGTTTGAGAAGATTGCGCGCCAGCACGAAGGTGAGCGCGACGAACAGGAGTGAAATCAACAGCGAGAGAGCATAGAAAACTACGACCTGCTGATTGCTATCCGGACGCAGAATAGTTTGATTAAACGCGGTTTGCGAGACCAAGATGGCAAATAAAAGAAAAACGGCTATAGCAAGCGAGACAATAGCGCGCTTGCGCCGGGAATTTTTCACAGAGCGGATTGGAACGTTTTGTTCCACGCGAATTCGACGGTCCAGTCGGTGTGCTTCAGTCGGCGACCACATGAGGTCAATAAACCGAAACTCATTATAGATGCTCACTGCGATAACCGAGAGGCTTCCTGATTTCGCCTCGACAATGCGGTGACACTAGAGATGAGCGGGTCAATGACGGGCGACTCGTCCCGCCGAGAGTTCCTCCAGCACAGCGCGGTAGGCGGCTTTGGGCCGGTACGCGCGATCGAAGGGCAGCGCCTGCCCGCGTGCGCCCTGCGAATGCGAACCGATCCAGGAGTATTTGTCGGAGAACCCCCAGGTCTGGATCGCAGTACAGCCGGGACTGTTCAAGCATGCTCTGACGATGCCGCGATACACGTCGGCCTGGCGCGCCAAATCACCGGTTTGAGCACTGCCGCTTGAATCGACCGGCAGAGAAACGTCGAGTTCGGTGATGTGAACTTGCACCCCGAGCGCCGTGAGCCGGGCAATATTCGCTGCCACCGCTGTCACGTCCGCTTCAAGCAGCGGTATGTGCATTTGCAATCCCACGCCGTGGATGGGAACGCCTCGGTTCCGGAAATCCTTGACCATGGCGTAGACCGCGTCCGACTTGCGATTCACAGCTTCGCCCTCCGCATCGTTGTAGAACAGCAGTGCCTTCGGATCCGCCTGATGCGCCCAGCGGAATACCTGTTCGATGTATCCGGTTCCTTTGCCAGAAAGTCCAATGCCGGGCTGGTTGTACCAGAGAGAATCGCGCACGCTTCCATTCGCATCCAGAGCTTCATTCACCACATCCCAGGCGAAAACCTCACCGGCGTAACGTCCCATCACCCTCTTAATGTGTTCATGAAGAAGTTGGGAGAGTTTCCGGGCTGTGAAATGACCTTGCGTCAGCCAATCTGGATTGTTCCGTCCCCAGACGAGACAGTGACCTCGGACTTTCATTTCATGGACCCGCGCGAAGCGCACTAACTCGTCGGCCTGGCGAAAGTCGTAGGTGCCCGCATTCGGCCGCAGTACCCACCACTTCATCGCGTCTTCGGCTTCCACCATGTTGAATTCGCGGGTCAGAGTGGAGGCATAGGCAAGCTCCGAGAGCTCAGGCGAGCGAACTGCTGTGCCGATTAGTACTCCTGCGTTGTCTGCTGCTTGACGCAACGATTGGGCTGGGCATACTAAAGCGCAAGCGGAAGCAAGGATAACCGCCGCAAACAATCTCAACAGCACAAGAAAGGACGTCACCTCGGTGTGATCGCTGGTGAAACGCCCCCACCCACGCGGAACTGGGCGTAGAAGTATTCCGTCACATCCTCGCCGCCCTGGAAATTGGTTATCAACGACTGTACGCTCCAAATGGGGCCCCACGGAATCCCCCACCAACCCAGTGCGACAGTCAGCATGGTCCACGGTAGTCCCTTGCTCACTGAACCTGCCCCGGTGGGAATGAAGTAGACATCGGACGACCGTCGGAACGTCAAGATAAGCACTGAGATGCAATAGCGATAGAAGACAAACTTCGCGCCACGGTCAATCTCGAACACTATCTGGTCGGGGGACATTCCTTCAATGCCGTGAACCTTCATTGTCGCTGTGCTCCAGCAGGAGAGGACATTCTATACGTTCGCCGGAACTAACAGAAACACCAGCACCTACTTAGCCCCAGGCAGAAACCTCTGTAAAGGACATCCGTCACAAACTGGCTGTGATTTCTTGCAGTAGTGCTTTCCCACGCCTACGATCAGGCCGTGCATTTCGTTGTAAACCTGCGTCAGAGCCGTTCGCTTGGCCGCGCTCATTAACGACGGAGGATGCGGCGCGCCGGGAAGTCCTGGCGCCAGATGTTGAATCGAAGATTCAGTCATTTCGGCAACGGAATGTGGCAGCGGCGATAGCGCTCGCTCAAACAATGCCCGCACGTCCTCGTAATCGGCTTCCGCCGGCAGGATGGCGTGACGAGCAATAATCCGCCGTGTGTAGGCATCCACCACGAAGACCGGATGGTTGCCAGCATAAAGCAGAATGGAATCGGCGGTCTCGGGACCAACGCCGTTCAACGCGAGCAGCTCTTTCCGAAGCTCTGCCGTGGGACTCGCAAACAGTCGTTTCAGAGAGCCCCGGTAGTGTCGATCGAGAAAGCCGACGAACGTTTTCAAGCGCGCAGCCTTCTGCCGGAAATAGCCGGAGGGGCGAATCAGGCGCTCCAGTTCAGCCAATCGCATGTCCCGGATTCCCTTGACGCTGAGCAGTCCAGCAGCGCGAAGATTCGCCAGAGCTTTCTCCACATTCGTCCATGCCGTGTTCTGCGTGAGATAGGCGCCTATGACCACTTCAAATTGTGACCGGGCAGGCCACCAATTCTGCGGTCCCCAAGCCTGATATAGGGCGCGATAGTACGTTCGAATCTTGTCCTTTCTAAGGTCGTCGCGCAAATTCAACTCTCCTTCATTGAGTGTACGCCGGACTGTACCCGAGGCTGCGTTCCGCCGCAGGGGACCTTCTGCTGCCTTACCGAAGTGCATGTACCCGCAGCATCGGATTTTCGCCGTGACGGAAAAAAGTTCATCTGGCGCGGGGTTCAATGGTTGGTCTGGGGTATGGCTGACGCAGCAGTAAGTTCAAGCACTACGGTAACTGGTACGGTAATCGACTTGCGTTGACAATTTGTGTCAACACCAAGACGCCGCTGATCTTCCCCAGCAAAAGTGGCGCTTCGTGCAAATGCCGGTGACATCGCCAGGCAAGTTTCCACTCAGTGGATAGGAGATCGGTATGTCTCAACGGCTGGGCGATCTTCTCGTCAAAGAGAAGATCATTACCCCAGAGCAGTTGGAGCAAGCGACCAAGGCGCAGAAGGAACAGAACGTGCGCCTCGGCTCAGCCTTGGTGAAGCTCGGCTTCCTCACAGATGAGGACGTCACGAATTTCCTCTCCCGGCAGTATGGCGTTCCCGCCATCAATCTCTCATATTTTGAAATTGATCCGGCGGTGGTCAAGCTGATCCCGTTTGAAACCGCGAAGCGATATCAGATTCTTCCCTTGAGCCGCGTGGGCGCTTCGCTCACCATCGCGATGGTCGATCCCACCAACGTCTTCGCGATGGACGATATCAAGTTCATGACCGGCTTCAACATCGAGCCGGTTGTCGCCTCGGAAAGCTCCATCCTCGCGGGCATCGAGAAATCTTACGGCGGGCCCAAGGAAAAAGAAGAAGACCTCGAAACCGTAATGCAGTCGATGTCCGACATGAACGAAAGCGATGTCGAGCTGCAAGCGGAAGAGGCGCAGATGGAGCTCTCGCAGCTGGAGAAGGCTGCGGACGAGGCCCCTGTAGTCAAGCTGGTAAACCTGGTGCTCACCGACGCGGTGAAGCGAGGGGCCAGCGATATTCACATCGAGCCCTACGAAAAAGAGTTTCGTGTGCGGTTCCGTATTGACGGCGTTCTTCAAGCGATCATGTCGCCGCCCATCAAGCTCAAGGACGCCATCACATCCCGCCTGAAAATTATGGCGAAGCTCGACATTAGCGAAAAGCGCCTGCCGCAAGACGGACGCATCATGCTGAAGATGAACATTGGCGGCCGCAAAAAGCAGCTCGACTTCCGCGTCAGCACACTGCCCACGTTGTGGGGAGAGAAGATCGTGCTGCGCTTGCTCGACAAAGAGAACCTGCGTCTTGACATGACTAAGCTCGGTTTCGAGCCGGAATCTCTGGTCAAGTTTGAGAAGGCCATCCTCAAGCCTTACGGCATGGTGCTGGTGACCGGGCCTACAGGTTCAGGAAAAACCAACACTCTCTACTCTTCCATCTCGCGGCTCAACCAGCCCGATACCAATATCATGACGGCCGAAGATCCCGTCGAATTCCAATTGGGCGGCGTCAACCAGGTGCAGATGAAGGAACAGATCGGATTGAATTTTGCTGCCGCTCTGCGTTCTTTCCTGCGTCAAGATCCCAACATCATCCTGGTCGGCGAAATCCGAGATTTCGAAACGGCGGAAATCGCCATCAAGGCTGCGCTCACCGGCCACCTTGTGCTTTCCACTCTGCACACCAACGGCGCACCCGAGACCATTACCCGTTTGATGAACATGGGAATCGAGCCCTTCCTGGTGGCGACTTCAGTTCACCTCATTTGTGCTCAACGTCTGGTCCGGCGAATTTGCAAGGAGTGTGCCGAGGTGGTGGACGTTCCGGTGCAGACGTTGATTGAAGAAGGATTTACCCCCGAAGAGGCCAAGACCATCAAGATTCAAAAAGGCAAGGGTTGCAGCATTTGCAATAACACCGGCTACAAGGGCCGCTGTGGTTTGTATGAAGTAATGGAAGTGGATGACGAGATCAGAGAACTGGTTCTGGTGGGTGCATCGGCAGTGGAGCTGAAAAAGAAAGCGATCGAACGCGGCATGATTACGCTGCGGCGCAGCGGATTGATCAAAGTTGCTGCGGGAATGACTACGCTCGAGGAAGTCGCCCGCGAAACGATTCACTAATGTGCGGTTCGAACGGTTTGGGGATTTAGAGGAAGGAAACCATTATGGGTTTGTCGTTAAGCGATCTGCTGAAAAGAATGCTGGAGATGAGTGGCAGCGATCTTCACATCACCACCAACTCGCCTCCCCAAATTCGCGTTCACGGGCACCTGGTGCCGCTGGATCTGCCGCAGATGACGCCGGCCGAGACTAAGCAACTCGCCTACAGCGTCATGACCGATTCGCAAAAGCACCGTTTCGAGGAAAGTCTCGAACTCGATTTTTCTTTCGGACTGAAAGGCCTGGCCCGCTTCCGCGCCAACGTGTTCAACCAGCGCGGCGCAACCGCTGCGGTCTTTCGTTTGATCCCTTTTGAAATCAAGTCTTTTAATCAGCTCGGTTTGCCCGCGGTGGTCAGTAAGCTCTGCGACAAACCGCGCGGCCTTGTGTTGGTGACTGGACCCACTGGCTCCGGTAAGTCGACCACACTGGCCGCCATGATCGACAAGATCAACAGCGAGCGTCACGACCACATCCTCACCATTGAGGATCCAATCGAGTTCGTGCACATGAACAAGAACTGCGTGGTCAACCAGCGCGAACTCCACGCCGATACCAAAAGCTTTACTGATGCGCTACGCGCCGCGCTTCGTGAAGATCCCGACGTAGTGCTGATCGGCGAAATGCGTGACCTGGAAACCATCGAGTCGGCACTGCGCATTGCCGAAACCGGCCACTTGACTTTCGGGACCTTGCACACCAACTCGGCCACCTCCACGATCAACCGAATCATTGACGTGTTTCCCGCGCACCAGCAGCCCCAGATTCGCGCGCAGCTCTCGCTGGTGTTGGAAGGCGTCATGTGTCAAACCTTGCTGCCCACGCCGAATGGCAAGGGCCGCGCCATGATCATGGAGATCCTTATCCCCAACCCCGCGGTTCGCAATCTGATTCGTGAGGACAAGATTCACCAGGTCTATTCGGCAATGCAATCCGGTCAGGATAAGTTCGGCATGCAAACGTTCAATCAGGCGTTGGCGACCGCCTACTTCCAGAAGCAGGTTTCTCTGGAGACCGCGCTACAACGCTCCAGCAATCCGGACGAACTTCAGGAAATGATTAATCGAGGCGCTACTTTGACAAACCGTGGCGGCGCGACGCCTGCTTCCCGGGCGGCAACATCGAAGGGCTAGAAACGAAGTAATGGGACAACGGAGAAAAATCAGTAATCCGACGACGAATTGAGGAGAGATTAATACCATGCCAGTGTTCACATTTTCCGGCAAGGACGCTTCCGGACAGAAGATTTCCGGAGAAAGAAACGCACCCAGCAAGCAGGCGCTAGGACAACAGTTGCGGCGCGAGCGCATCACGCCCGGTGCGATTCGTGAGAAGGGCAAAGAATTTTCCATGCCCACCTTCG